>Ga0315276_10002524_pt1 | contig 16783 bp, 21 predicted proteins | sample YL17G05_0_MG_FD_204542 | JGI IMG/M metagenome (GOLD analysis project Ga0315276, IMG submission 204542) | Sediment microbial communities from Yellowstone Lake, YNP, Wyoming, USA - YL17G05_0 | ecosystem: Environmental > Aquatic > Freshwater > Lake > Sediment | place: USA: Wyoming | collected... | reverse complement strand
TTATCCTGCCTGGCCATACATAAACGAGTGGTCTTGGATGGCTGGGGATAGCTGGAGTGCATCTGATGTTTACGGCGTCTTAGGCAAGCTGGTGAGACGGTTACGGAATATTTTTTTAGCAGTTCATCATAGACCCGATTGCGGTCCGGGGATGAGGGGGTTTGGCACAACTCCAACCCTCCGATGGACTATCTATAGAGCATATTGCTGTATTGTAGCTGGTAGTCGATTTCGCAATCACCCGACCCACCTACTCTCTCAATGCAAGACTTACGTTTAATCTTATAGTAATTGGTTATCTCTTGTACTTTTTTGCCTGTAGGTCCTCCGACACTCGTAATCCAAGCCATGTATTCGGTGGATCCCATGTAATCCGGACCGTATTTGATGACCCAGACATTATCATACGAGAGTTCGTCACATAGTGTGGGACTATTTGATGATACCGCACGACATATGACACCCTCTATGTTAACGCCCCGCGTATTATTCAATCCGCCAAATATCATATCCGTTTTGTTGGAGGTTCCACCCCCCTCATCAATAATGGGCGCACAAGCGTCAACCGATGTTTTTTTGCACTTGTCGGCCTGTTGAACGGTGGTATCCGTTGTTCGGTCCGGGCACGTGGATTTATCCCGAACGAATGTTCCGTCTCCACAGGATAACAAACACTTGCCGGGGTCACTAACATTCGAACCGTCGGGACAGGCATACTGGGTGGGCAAGGACGTGACACATCCTAAACCCAGTAGTATTAAAATAATGCAAAATACTCCTTTCATCATAGCACTTAAACTAATCTTACATCTTTACCTATAAATGTATACTACACCCACTATCATCTTCTCTACTGTCTTAGCAGGAGAAGTTAACACTGGCAGCATCTGTTTTCCCGCCAACTCAATTTTTATTAAACGTTGTTGCCTTTAGATGGGTAAGCGAGGGGGGAGATTTGAACTCCCGATTGTACGGTTTTGCAGACCGTTCTGTTTGGCCACTCCAGCACCCTCGCATATCTTCTTGTATCTATTTCGTGTGTGTCATGCTGGAGGACAAAACCCTTTAGGGTTTTGGTGACTCCAGCACCCTCGTACTGGAGGCTGGAAACCTAAGCTTCCGTATGCTCCAGCACCCTCGCAACCCCCGTGGGTTGCGTCTGCCTCACATTTCCTGGGTTCTATTATTTAGGCGTCTTGTCTTTAAAGCATATTTGGTCGCATGTTTCGCACGGGTCTAGGTATTTGATTGTTTCGCCTTCGCGTATCCTGATTTTGCCTTTTTCGCAGACTACGGTGCTGTTTTCGGGGATGTCGTCAACTATGAGCGTCATGGCTCCTATGCGGCTGTTTTTTTTGATGGTGACTGGGCCGAGTATGGTGGCTCCGACGCCTACTGTTACGTTGTCTTCTAGTGTAGGGTGTCTTTTGTCTCCTTTTTGGTCGCGCCACCAGCCGTGGCCTCCGAGGGTTACTTGGTGGAATAGCATTACGTTGTCGCCTATTTCGGCGGTTTCGCCTATGACGACTCCTGTGGCGTGGTCTATGAAGAATCTTCTGCCGATTTTGGCTGCTGGGTGTATTTCTGCGCCGGTGAGGAAGCGGGCGAAGTATGATATTGCGCGGGGTATGACTGGTATGCCGATTCCGTGGAGGCGGTGGGCTATCCTGTATAGGATTATCGCCTGTACGCCGGGGTAGAATATGACTTCTATGAAGCTGAGGCCTTTCTTTAGGGCGGGGTCTTTTTCGTAGGCGACTTTGAGCACGTCAAACATTTTCTCTGTCCTCGTAGAGTCTAGTGGATAGGTATCTTTCCCCGGTGTCTGGGACGATGACGACTACTCTTCTGCCTTTGCCGAGCCTCTTGGCGACCTGGAGGGCGGCCCATACGTTGGCGCCGGATGATATGCCTGCCAGGATGCCTTCCTTTAAGGCAAGGGCTTCGGCTGTTTTGAATGCGTCTTCGGCCTTGACTTGTATCACCTCATCTATTAGTTCGCGTCTTAATATCTCCGGGATGAAGCCGGCTCCTATGCCTTGTATCTTGTGTGGGCCCTTCTGTCCGCCTGATAGTACTGGGGAGTCGGATGGCTCCACTGCTATGAATTTCGCGTTTGGGAGTTTCGGCTTGAGGGCGCTGGCGACCCCGGTTATGGTGCCTCCGGTGCCGACGCCGGCGACGAAGGCGTCGAATGTCTTTATGTCGTGGAGTATCTCCTGTGCGGTGGTTTCCATGTGCGCCTTCACGTTAGCCTGATTCTTGAACTGTTGGGGGATGTATACGTGCGGGTCCTCCTTCGCCAGCTCCTCGGCCTTGGCTATTGCCCCGGCCATTCCTTTCGCCCCCTCTGTCAGCACGAGTTCCGCGCCGAATGCCTTGAGTATCTTCCTGCGTTCGATGCTCATGGTGTCCGGCATCGTCAGCTTCAGCCTGTAGCCTTTGACTGCGGTCGCCATGGCGAGGCCGATGCCTGTGTTGCCTGACGTGGGCTCGACTATGACGCTGTCCTTTCTCAGCGTTCCCGCCTTCTCGGCTTCTGCTATCATGTATTCGGCTATCCTGTCCTTTACCGAGGAGCCCGGGTTGAAGTATTCGAGTTTCGCTATGACTTCGGCGTCGCCTGGCCCTGGGAGCCTGTTGAGCCTCACATGCGGGGTTCCGCCGATTGTTTCGAGCACGTTGTTTTTAACTGTCATGAGTTCACCTTCGATTTTTTTTTATCTTTGTTTCTTTTTATCGATGTGGAAATAATAAAGGATGTAACGATGTTCTGTTGATGGGGGGATGGTTGGGGCTCAACAGAGCCTACAGTGGGGGAAGCAGAGTCCTTCCGGGACAGATTTTTCCAAAGCCATCGTTCGGTATCTCTATTTATGCGTCGTCCATATAAAAACGAGTCGGTAACCTATCTTACGCCTGAAGGGCGTCGTCCTTTCATCTCAAGCGCTGGCAAAACAGGGGTTTCGGGATGTGGTTTGGTTCTTCGTTGTCATCTTTGTTTCTCTTTAAGGGTGCCGGTAACCGGTTGCATAGTCAACGGGCGGATTTAACGGCGGTTTTCAATCCTGGCGTGGAGTTCATTCAGTCTGTCTCTTAGCGCCTTACTCACTTTCGGCTTCATTGCGAACAGTCCGACATAGTTGGCATTCTCGATGGGTCTGTGTACGGGGTCGCAGATTATGGTGTGGTCGGTGATCCCTGGTGTTGTGGTTGTCGTTGGGCCGGTGATTGGCAGGGTCGTGGTTGTCGTTGGTGGATTGTGCACGGGGTCGCACACCCTTGGCGGTTCATGTACGGGGTCGCATATAACCATCTGCTGTTGTATGAGGAGAAGGAACATGAGAGCTGATGCGCCGAGGGATGCGGCTGTGGCGGCGACTATCATCATAATCCTAAGCCATCTGTTTTGCGTCTTCGAATAGACGATGTAGAATATGCAGGAGGCGATGTATGTGAACGGGAGCGCTGCCAATAGGCCTAGGGTTGCTGCAGTCGCTGTCTGGGGAAGGTCTAGGTTAACCAGCGAGGAGATGAGTAGGCATAGGACCAGGACGGGGAGGAGGAAGACGACCGTCAGGTAGATGCTGATTATGTTCGGTTTAAGGGCGGCTTTCAAGTCCATGTTATCCATTCAGAAGGTGCCTCTATTTAAGATGTCAGAAGCCGAGAATCGACCCGATTATCCGGTTTTGCGCATGCCCTCCCACACCAAATGCCGAGAATATCCTGTCTGAGGTGGTCAGTCTTTCCATTTTACGCCGTAATACTGCATCCTCGTCTAATAGCTTCCGACAGCCTGTCTTTAATCCCCGGTTCATTGACGCCACCTCGTCCTCAGTGGACTCTGCTAGGGTCAGGTCGTACATTTTTAGCATCATTTCTAGAACGAACCGGTTTGTCTCCTCTATCAGGGTGTTCGATCTTGATAAAAGCATTTCTGCCCTGGCCCCTGGATGAAGCCTTGTCAGGGTGTGGGCCTGGTACGCGAGTGCTATGCTCGACTCTGCGAGTCTCGGATACAATGAACCGGGTGAGCGGAATGTGAGGTGGTTTATCCTGAACATCCTCTCCACTAGCTCGTCCCCTATCTCGTACGTCCAGTGGGGCCAGCTGCCCTTCAGCATCTGGTTTTTTTCAAGCATCCTCTCGAGTGGGGAGCCGCTTACAACCTCGGCCCTACCGAAGTCGAATGGCAGGTCCATATGCTCTTTCACGAACAGCATATTATCATCTATCTCATCAAGGGTCGCATTCGGATGGAAGATGAGTAGGTTATACGTCACCGCGATGCGATTTTCCCTCATCGCATTCAAGGACGTTTCAAGCTCGTCTATTGAGGCGCCGCGGATAAGTGACCGTAACCCCGTCTGGCTTGCGTTTTCTATCCCCAGGAAGCATCCGGCAACCCCCAGTTCCCCGCATGACCGTGCCACCTCATCGTCCACCACGTCGGGCCTGGCTTTGATGAGGAATGCGAGTTTATCGATGTCGACGCCCTCTGACAAAATATCCTGCCTGAGGGCATCAAGCCTCTCCCTTGTCTGTCGCCTAGTTTTTAGAACGAAGTTGTCGTCATGGAACTGTATCACCCTCACCCCCCTCTCAAGGTATAGCATGGATATCTCCCTTGCTACGTTCTTGCTGCTTCGCAGGGCGAACCGGCAGCCTTTCGGGGAATGGAATGCCCCTATGCTGCAGTATAGGCAGCTTGAGTGCCAGCACCCTCTGCTTGAGATTACTGTGGCGAATTCTTCCCCGAGCCTAACCTGAGATTTCTCACACCTTTTTGGAAAAGGTAGGCTGTCCAGGTCTGGAAACTTTTTTTTGGTTTCGTTCTCCCGGAGGCATGAGCCTTCCCTGTAAACGAGGTTGAGGACAGAAGACAGGTGGCGCTGGCCCATTATGGCCTCGCAAAGCTGTGTTATCGTCTCCTCACCCTCGAACCTTCCGATGCTGTCGATCCCCCTCTGGGATTCGAGGATTCTCCCATAGTCGAATGTCGGAAAATGGCCGCCGACTATTATATGGCCGGGATAGCCAGAAGACCTGATGTCCTCTATCAGCTGGAAGTAGACATCTGACATGCTCTGGAAGGCGAGGGAAATCGCAACGATATCTGGCTTTATTCCATGTACGGCTTCAGCCACCGCATTCATTTCACTCGCCCTTGAGCAGGAGAGGACAACAGCCCTGTGGCCTTTTTCCTCCACTGAAGATGCGAGATATCTTACTGAGAGGTTTTCCTCGTCGCCCGCCCCGACAAAGACGACGGTCAAGGACATGATACCTATTGGACATTGCAGGTTTAAAGTTGGCCACTTTTTTTTTATCTATTATGTTTCTCGGTTGAGTATTATCTTCTGTAAGGCACGGTCGGCGGCTCCATACTGTGTTCCGGTTGTGTCGTCGTGCCGGTGAATTGGCATGGGGGCGTCCGGGAAGGCATTGGATTAACAAAACATGCGTGCTCTTAGCGTTTGGGCTACCAGTCCTTAGTAAGGGGGAGTGCTGGGGGCGGATTATTCTCATGAGCGTATCATAACCAGCAGCATCTTAAACCTTTTCACTGCCTGTAGGGCGTGCGGCTTGTTCGCTGGCATGATTATCATCTCGCCGGCTTTGGCGTTGTGCGGCTTTCCCGCTGTCGTCACCTCGGCTTCGCCGTCGAGTATCTGGACGAACGCGTCGTATGGGGCTGTGTGTTCGCTTAGGCCTTGGCCTGCGTCGAATGCGAAGACCGTGATTGTGCCAGTCGGCTTCTTTAATATCTCCCTGCTGACTATGGAGTCGTCCTGGTAACCTATGAGGCCGGCCAGCTCAAGCGGCCTGCCTAGCACGTCACTTGTCTCCTTTTCCATCCTTAATCCACAGCCTCCACTGATTTGACATCTGGGACCGCTTTTTTCAGGTGCTTTTCTATGCCGTTTTTCAATGTCATATGCGCCATCGGGCAGCCGTGGCATCCTCCAGTGAGTCTGACTTTGACTATCCCGTCCTTTCCGACGTCGACGAGCTCGACGTCTCCGCCGTCAGCCTGCAGGTGGGGGCGCACCTCGTTGAGGGCCTTCAATACCTTGTCTTTCATCCTAGTCTGTCACCCATTCTTCGCTTAGTATGTCGCCCTGTATGCCTACGACGATGGCCTTTATCGGTATCTTCCTTTTCGCCTGCGAGGCGGCGGTCTTCGTCAGGTGCAGGAGTCCGCCGCAGCATGGGACCTGCATTATGGCGACGGTTATGGTGTTTACTTTCGCGTCGTCTATCATGGACTTTATCTTTTCCACGTATGTCTCCTGTTCGCTGTCGAGTTTCGGGCATGCTATCGCGAGGCTCTTGCCTTTCAGTAGCCTGTCGTGGAAGTCCCCTAGGGCGTATGCGGTGCAGTCCGCGGCTATCACCACGTCCTTACCCCTGTAATATAGGGCTAGTGGGGAGATCAAGTGCAGCTGCACCGGCCACTGGCGAAGCTGGCTTGAGGTGTCGCCCGGTTCAGGGGCCCCTTCGGAGCCTGAGAAGTCCATAGTCTTGGAGCCCGGGCATCCGCCACAGGGGGAGCCTCCGACTTCATCGTGCATGTCAGGGGTGGGCTGGCCCTTTGCCTGGAGCACGCTTATCGCCTCCTTCAGGTTCCCGAATTCCCCGTGTTCCTTCAGGTGCTTTAGGTGGGCCTTCACGGTGTTGGGTCCGGCTTTGATTATGTTCTCCATCACCTTCCGCTCGTCATAGGGCTCTGCCTCCCTCTCCACGGTCCTTATCGCGCCCATCGGGCAGTGGCCCACGCACGCGCCTAGGCCGTCGCAGAAGAGGTCGCTTATCAGCCGCGCCTTCCCGTCTATGATTTTCATCGCGCCTTCCGGGCAGTTGGGTATGCATTGTCCGCAGCCGTTGCATTTGTCCTCGTCGATTTCGATTATCTTCCTTTTCAATTTTTCGCCTCCGTGAGGTGCCTGCACGTTTCCCCCCCGTTTAGTATGCCGCATCCGGATAGCCTGGCGCCGCGTCCTTTGAGGTAGCGGTCTATGGCATGGAGAATCGGGTCGAGGTTTCCCTTGTCTAGGGAGTAGACTATCTCTCTGCCGTGCCTTCTTGGGTGGACGAGGCCCCAGGCCTTCAGGGCCATGAGGTTGTGGCTGACGAGGCTTTGCTCGCAGCCGGTGGATTTCGCAAGCAGGGTGACGTTCTTCGGGCTTTCTCTCAGGGACTCTATTATCCTTAGCCTCGTCCTGCTGGCGAGTGCCTTGAAGAAGGCATCGTATGAATTTTTTTTCATATGTTCATTATCGGCGTCTGTTGGATATATACGGGGCGGTAACCCAGAGGTAACCGGCCGATGATTTTAAGGTGACGGGGCTAATCCCTTCCATGCGAACCATAACCCTCACCCTGCTTGCCGTAGCCACCATATTCGTCCTAGGGTGCGTCTCACCGAAGACGCCGCAGGTTAGGGACGTTACCGCGAAGGAGGCGGCAGACCTCATAGAAGCTAGCAGGGGCGGCTTGAACCTCACGATACTCGACGTGCGGACGCCGGGAGAATACTCTGAAGGCCGGATTGGCGATGCGGTGAACATTGACTTCAACGGAGCCGACTTCAAGGGCAGGCTCGACTCACTAGACCGGGAGAAGACGTACATTGTCTACTGCAGGAGCGGCAAAAGGAGCGTCGAGGCCGCGAAGGTCATGGCGGGGCTGGGCTTCAGGAGGACGTACAATCTCATAGGCGGCGTCGACTACTGGAAGCTGAACGGTTACTCAGTCTCCTGATTAAATCCCTAATCCTCCAGCTTCCTTCCTTAGGAATTCGACCAGCACGTTCCCCAGTGTGTTGTTGTATACTAGGAACGCGTCGTGGCCGTATGGGAGGTCCAACTTGCTGTAGACTGACGGGACTCCGGCTTCCGCGAGGCCTGCGCGTATCTCCTCGACCTGTTCGGGCGGGTAAAGCCAGTCGGAGGTGAACGACACCAGGAGGAACTTTGCCTTCACGTTCCTGAATGCTTCGGGGAGGGTCTTCGCCCCGTCTTCCGTGAGGTCGAAGTTGTCTATCGCGTTGGTGATGTACAGGTAGCTGTTGGCGTCGAATCGGCGGACGAAGCTTCTGCCCTTGTGGCTGAAGTAGCTCTGGAGCTCGTATTCGACTCCGAACTTCCGCCTCCCGTTGACTTTGACCTTCCGCCTGCCGAACCTCCTAAGGAGGGTGTCCTGGCTGAGGTATGTGACGTGCCCTAGCTGTCTGGCCAGGGCTAGCCCCTTTTTAGGCTGTCCCTTGCCGTAGTAGCTGCCGCCCATGAAGTCGGGGTCCGCGAGTATTATCCTCCTTCCTATGTCGTTGAATACGAACCCTATCGGGTACTGTTTGGCCGACGTCGCAACCGGTATCGCCAGGTGGACAGTGTCAGGGTAGCTTACCGCCCATTCGAGCGCCTGCATCCCGCCCATGCTGCCGCCTGTTATGCAAAACAGCTTCTTTATGCCGAGGTGGTCTATCAGCCTCTTCTGGGCCCTGACCATGTCGCGTATTGTTATCAGCGGGAAGTCGAGGCCGTACTGCCTTTTAGTCTTCGGGTTGATGGACGACGGCCCGCTCGAGCCTTTGCAGCCGCCTATGACGTTCGAGCATATGACGAAGAATCTCCTCGTGTCGAAGGTCTTCCCGGGGCCTACGGCGACGTCGTACCATCCGTGTTTCCTGGATGTCCTCCTGCCTTTTCCTGCGGCGTGGGCGTCGCCTGAGAGCGCGTGGCAGAGGAGTATGGCGTTCGTCCTCTGGCTGTTGAGTCTCCCGTATGTCTCGTAGGCTATGCGCACCGGGGACAGCTTCTCCCCGTTGTCGAGGGCGAGCTCATCGAACTCATAGTATCTTGTCTTCACGACCCCGACGGAGCCTTCTTTCTTGGGCATTTTCTCACTCTCTTCCCTCTCTGTATGGGATGCTGACGGTCAGCTCTATCTTGCACTTCGGGCATCTGCACGTGGTCACTGCCATGTCTCCCAGGATGCCCTTGGGTAGATAACATTTGGCCGGAGGTTCCAGCGGCTTCTTCCCGTTTTTCATCCTAGGCGGCCTCCAGGGCCTGTTTCAGGTCAGCTATTATGTCGTCCGCGTTTTCAAGCCCTATTGAGAGCCTCACGAGGTCGGGTGTGATGCCCCCTTCAAGGAGCGCCTTCTCCGAGAGCTGGCTGTGGGACGTGCTCGCGGGGTGTAGGGCGAGGCTTTTCGCGTCGCCGACGTTGGCAAGGTGGGAGAACAGTTTCAGGCTGTTGATGAAATTCTCCCCCGCCTTCCTGCCGCCTTTTATGCCGAAGATGACCATGCCCCCGTAGCCTCTCTTCAAGTATTTTTTAGCGTTGTCGTACGTTGGATGCGTGTCGAGGCCCGGATATTTCACCCAGCTCACCTTCTCATGGGCTTCGAGGTACTCCGCCACCTTCGTCGCGTTTTCGCTGTGTCTGGGCATCCTCACGTGGAGGGTCTCAAGTCCCTGGATGAATATCCACGAGTTGTCGGGGCTTATGCATCCCCCGAGGTTCCTGAGCGGCACGAGCCTCATCCTGAGGATGTAGGCGAGCGGTGTTAGGGGGCCGAGGTCGTGGGCGTATCTGATGTCGTGGTAGCTTTCGTCTGGCGCGGTCAATAGGGGGTGTTTCTTTGATTTCGACCAGTCGAACCTCCCCGAGTCGACGACTCCGCCGCCTATGGCGGTGCCGTGGCCGCCAATCCACTTCGTGAGCGAGTGGACTACCACGTCAGCGCCGTGCTCTATCGGCCTGAGCAGGTATGGTGTGGTGAACGTGGCATCTATTATGTACGGCAGCCCGTTGTCGTGGGCGATTTCGGCGATGGCTTTGTAGTCCGGGACGTTGAGCGCCGGATTGCCTATGGACTCTGTGAATACGGCTTTCGTTTTCGGCGTTATCGACTTTTTCATGTCGTCCGGCTTCGTGGGGTCGAAGAAATTCGTCTTTATCCCGAGGTCGGGGAGTATGTTGTTGAACTGGGTGTACGTTCCGCCGTAGAGGTCGTTCGCCGAGGCTATCTCGTCGCCGACCCTCGCCAGGTTTATTATGCTGTAGAATATCGCCGTCGTGCCTGATGAGAGTGCAAGCCCCCCGACCCCTCCCTCAAGCTCGGCCAGCCTCTTCTCAAGGACGTCCGTTGTCGGGTTCATCAAGCGCGTGTATATGTTGCCTAGCTCCTTGAGGCCGAACAGGTTTGCTGCGTGCGTCGTGTCCTTGAACACGTAGCTTGATGTCCTGTATACTGGGACTGCCCTTGAGAGCGTTGTCGGTTCCGGTTGTTGTCCTGCGTGCAGCGCCTTTGTTTCGAATCCTTGTTTTGTCATTTTGCTAGAGATATCTCGTAAATTCATATATAAATATTATATGGTTATTTCTATGCATATATGCATATTATATTCTAATTAGCTACTAAAAAACAAAAAAATATGCACGGCAGGTCATCCGAAAATAATCTCTGAAACCCAGGGCAGCACCCAGTAAATCATAAAGCCAGTCAACACAACATAGCTCAGGACGCTCACAGCCACAAGAACCCTCTCCCTCCACACGTCCCTGAGCCTGCAAACCCCTCCGCTCCTGTTCCGTATGGTCATGTACAGCGACGCGGCGAGGAACAGAGTCCCGGCAGCCACGAAGAACGCCTTGTACTTCGGTATCTTCAATGCCGCGCTAACGCTCCCCACCCCCAGTGCCCCGAACGCGACCACTAGCGCGAGCGGGAAGCTGCAGCAGCTCGACGATATGAACGCGCTCCTCAACCCGATAACTACCCCCCTCCAGTCCATTCAAATCACCGTATCGTTCACGATGGCCGCCCCCCCGCTTGAGGCCGCAAGCTCAAGGAGCCTGTCCAATTTCGCGACCTTCGGATTATATACAACCCAACTTACCTTCTGGCCCCACCCGATGCTTTTCCCAATTACCCCCGGCTCCTCCTGTATGTTCCTGGCCACTGCCGGAACACAGCTCGGACAGAAAAACTGGATGTCAATGTATGCCTGCCTGTACCCCCTGCCCACATACCTGTCCAGATAAGAGGGCCTCTTCACCACGGTAGTTGCCGTGGCCTCAAAGGTCGTGGAGGTTGAAGTCGATGCGGCAAGTTGTGTGGTTGTCGTTGGGAGGGGACTTGTAGGCTTTGTCGGCTCATTAGTCGTGGTCGTCTCGGGCCTGGCCTCGGTGTCGCTTGTGGCGGAGGCTGCGGTCGTGGTGGGTGTCTCTTCAACCGCCACTGGCCTTGGCTTCGCATGCCCCTGGCTGTAAGCCTCGATGAAATAGAATCCGACGCTTGCAGCGACAATTAACGCAAATACGCCGAGAAACAAATACCCCCCACTAATTTTCATGGTAACATAAGCGGTTGCCTGCGGAAAAAACCATCAGGCAACACGTTTCACACCCTTTAGCAGCAGCGTCCACATCCTGGCCCCATCACAGTCACCTCCTCAAGACCTATATTATTAACTGAGTATAACATAAGTTAAGGGTATATTTATACGGGGCAGTAACCCGGAAGTTACCATGACTAAGGGAAGGGGAAAGAAGGCCGATATCGCCTTGACGCCGGCGGAATTCTGTCCGATACGGCAGACCGTCCGCCTCCTCGGTAAACAGTGGACGATGCTGATCCTGAAGGAAATACACTACTCCAGGTACAACCGCCTGAGCTTCATGGAGCTCTCAAAGAGGCTTAAAGGCGCCTCAAGCAAGGTTCTTTCGGGACGCCTTAAGGAGATGGTCGGCGACGGCCTCCTCAGGAGGAAGGCCTTTGACGAGATTACGCCTCCGAGGGTATACTATTATCTGACGCCGGTCGGGAAGGATGCCTGCAAAATCCTAGCGGAGTTCAAGAAGTTCGGCCTCAAGTGGGGCCCAAAGGAATCAGAGAACTGCCATAAGATAGACTGCGAACTCTGCGCGGAGGCGAGGGCCGAGGGCAGGGCGACTGTGCCCGCGCCCCCGGCATAGCCTGCATCAGGGCTGAGTCTTCAGCCTTACTGCGACTATCGCGGTTATCGCTATCCCGTATCCTAACAGGACGTACTTGAGCGGGACGACGTCTGATACCACTAGCACGCCCCCTGCGATTAGCGCCAGAAGGCCGGTGGTCAGGAATACAGCCTCGACTATCGCCCTGAAGAAGGCCTTTTTCACGGCGTATCCCGTCTTTACCGCCTCCTCCTTTATCTCCTGGGCCTTCCTAGCAGCGTCGCTCTTGACCTCCTTTATCCTCTCCTCGACCTCGTACCTGTCCAGGAACATCTTGAACAGGAATGCGCCCACACCGTCCACGACGTCCAATACGGAGCCGAGGGGCGCGCCGCCGAGGATTCCCGGCTGCCTGTCCCCGGACCTGCCTTTCCCCTTGGAAGCCATGCTCACTTCTTCTTGAGCTTCGACATGAGTACTGCGCCGGCTATCGCTCCAAGCACTGCGGCCGCTATTGTGGCCCCTGCAGGGTTCTTCCTGACTTCGCTGTCTATCCTCCTCTTGGCCTTGGTCAGGTCCGCCTTTATCTTCCTCGTGCCCTTGTTCAGGCTCGCGCCTGAGGCTTTGGCGATGTTCTTGTAGTTGCTAACCAGCTTCTTCTCAACGTCGCTCAGTGCCTTCTTTATCTTGTTCTTCTGTGCCGCTGTCAGTTTTCCCTTAGTATTCCTTTTTTTAGCCATCATCTGCCTCTTTTTAGTGGATAATAATCGACTCTCTCGAATATAAGCATTACTTTAGCCTGTAGTCCCACCGCCATTTCGTGTTCCTGAGGACCGCCTTCACTTCCGCGGAGAGTTTCTCCCCGGACTTAACGGGAATCCTCCTCTCGCTCGGTAGGAACACCTGTTTCCAGTGTGTCATGGGCTTCCTGGGGTCGGTGGAGAGCGTCACGTTCCTGCTGAGCCTGGCATCGAACCACATGGCGAGGCCGTGGAATTCGCCGTCTGAGCGTATGTCGAATGAGCCCCTGAAGCATATCTTCGGCTCCTCGGATGTCATCAAGTCTATGCTTGCTATCCTCTCGGGTTCGGCGAGGAACCTGGCCGCGCTCAAATCGTAGTTCCTAATCTCCTTTGGTGCCCTGTCCACGCCGGAGTAGTCGACGCCATATATGGTTCCCCAGTAGCCTATGCCAGCCTCGTGCGACTCGACGGGCGCGACCCATATGTCAATCCTGTCCGGCATCATCCTCCCCCCCTCCCTAAGATGCCTTCTGGCGTTCGACATCTTGTAGGTTATGCCCTCGTCGGTGACGTGCATTCCAAGAAGCTCGCATATGACGACGTCAACTTTTTGCGGAGACAGGTCCCTTAGGTCGGCCCTGATGAAGCTGACGTTCTTCAGCCCCGTCCTCTCGGCCGCTTTTTTTGCGACTGATATTATGGATGCGGAGTCTACGCCGACCACCTCGGACGCTCCGGCCTTGGCCGCGAGGAAGGCGAGTATGCCAGTCCCCGTGCCTACGTCCAGCACCCTGTCGCCCCGCCGCACCGTCTCCCTTATGGCCTCCTCGAAGGCCCTGACCCTGACCTCGTCCTTGAGGAGCGTCTGGTGTACGTCCAGCCTGCTCCACGTGTACTGGTAGGCGGTGTCCGTGAAGAAGAAGGCTGCGAGGTAGTCGTCGACGATGAACGTGGCGTCGCTCAATCCCATGACGAAGTCGCGCCAGAGTATCCTTGCGCTGCCGAAGAGCCTGTTTAGCATTTTACCGGACCGCGATGTACGCGCCGTCCTTTCCGCCGTCCGTCTCCTTGAGTTTCACGGTTATGTCCTCCTTCACCGACGTCGGGACCTCCACCCCCACATAGTCCGCGTTTATCGGCAGCTCCCTGTGGCCCCGGTCGATGAGGGCCGCGGTCCTGATGCTGCGCGGCCTCCCTCTTGCGACTATGGCATCCATGGCCGCCCTGATTGTCCTGCCAGTCGACATCACGTCGTCCACGAGGACGATGTCCATGCCTTCCACCGCAAAGCCGATGTCGCTCCTGTCATCCGTTATGCCTTTAGAGTCGTCCCTGTACGGGCCGGTGTCGACTGAGCCTAGGAGTACGTTCACCCCGCGTTTCTTGGATATCGCGGCCTTAATCCTCTTCGCGAGCACGTCCCCCCTACTGAGGACTCCGATCAGGGCGAACCTCTTGGCGTCCTTCATGTCGCCTATTATGCCGTCGGCTATGCGTTCAACGCACTCCGCCACTTCGGCCTCTCCAAGAACCTGGTTTGTATCCATCGGACCTCGGATTAAACTCTATTGTCGAGCCCCTTTTTATACCCTCCAGTCCCATATTAGTGGGATTTGAGGATGGTCAAGCTTTGGGGCGGGCGTTTCCAGAAGGATTTCTCGAAGACTGTTGAGGACTATCTGCAGTCTGTCGACGTAGACCGGGAGATGGTCCTTGAGGACATTTGGGGCAGCGAGGCGCATGCCATTATGCTCGCCAGGCAGGGTATTATATCTGGCCGGGACCTGAAGAAGATTCTCTACTGGCTTGAGCGCGCCCGGCGCGACTGCATAGCCGGGAAATTCGTCCTTGACAAGAGCGACGAGGACGTTCACATGAACGTCGAGAAGTATGTGATAACCGGCGCGGGAGAGGAGTACGGCGGCAAGCTTCACACGGCAAGGAGCAGGAACGACCAGGTTCTCGTGGACGCGAAGCTACACATCCGAGGCAGGTTAATCGGCGTTAAGCGGAAAGTAATAGGGCTCCAGAAGGTCTTCCTGAAGCTAGCAGGGGAGAACGTCGAGACTCCGGTTCCGGGCTACACCCACACCCAGGACGCCCAGCCCATCAGTCTCGCGTTCTGGGCTACGGCTTACGTCAGCATGCTGGTGCGGGACATCGAGCGTCTGGACGCCGCTTACGCCCATGTGGACTCAAGCCCGCTCGGCTCATGCGCATTGGCTGGGACCAGCTTCGACATAGACCGGAGGCTGACTGCGAGGCTGTTGGGTTTCAAGAGCGTTCACGAGCACAGCCTCGACGTGATAAGCTCCAGGGACTTCATGGCGGAGACTCTCTGCGCGCTCGCCATCCTCATGGCGAACATCAGCAAGCTCGCCGAGGAGCTGGTGTACTGGAGCACATACGAGTTCGGGATACTCGAGCTGGACGACAGCTACACTGCGGGCTCGTCGATAATGCCGCAGAAGAAGAACCCGTGCGTCGCGGAGCTTGCGAGAGGCAGGACAGGGCGCGTGTACGGCTCGCTGATGCAGATTCTCACCATGATGAAGGGCATCCCGATGGGCTACAACAGGGACCTGCAGGAGGACAAGCCGCCCCTGTGGAGCGCCTTCGACGTGGTGGAGGACACCCTCGAGGTCATGGCCGGGATGGTGGAGACGATGAAGGTCAACAAGGAGCGGCTGGCCGAGCTGTCCGGCGCCAACTTCACGACGGCTACGGAGCTTGCCAACCACCTTGTGCGGGAGAAGGGGCTCACGTTCCGCCAGTGCCATCACATAGTCGGCTCCCTCGTCGGGGAGCTCGCGAGGCAGGGCAAGACGTTCATGGACTTCGACGAGGTCCACGCAATACTCCTGAAGCACGGCGTGGACGTCGGCTTCGACGAGATGCGGCTGGTCTTCGACCCCAAGAGGAACATACACACCTACAGGAGCCAGGGTAGCACATCGCCGCGTGAGGTGTCCAGGATGATTAAGGCCTTCAGGACGCAGGTCGCAACGAGCGCCAAGCGGACGGACGCGCAGGCCATGAGGATATCATCCGCCCGCGCGGCCACCGATAGGGCGATACGGCGGGCGCTTTCAGGCTCGGACCTAATGAAGGTTAAACTGAGGTAACGATGGCTAAGAAGGTTGTTTTGGCGTATTCGGGAGGGTTGGACACAAGCGTGATACTAAAGTGGCTCATCGACAAAGGCTACGATGTCGTGGCCTATGTGGCCGACCTCGGGCAGGGGGAGGACCTGGGGAAGGTGAAGGCGAAGGCCCTGAAGGTCGGAGCCAAGAGCGTCTACGTGGAGGACTTGAAGGGCGAGTTCGTCTCGGACTTCGTCTTCAGGGCGCTGAAGTGCAACGCCGTCTACGAGGGCCGATACCTCATGGGCACGTCGATCGCCAGGCCGATAATAGCGAAGCGGCAGGTTGACATCGCACGGAAGGAGAAGACGAACGTCGTGTCCCACGGGGCCACGGGTAAGGGAAACGACCAGGTCAGGTTCGAGCTGACGTACATGACATTGATGCCGGACGCGGAGATCATCGCCCCGTGGAAGGAGGACGACTTCCTGGCCGCATTCCAGGGCCGCGCCGACATGCTGGCGTACGCGGCGAAGAACGGCATAGACGTCGACGCTACGAAGAAGAAGCCCTACAGCTCCGACGAGAACATCATGCACAAGAGCTTCGAGGCGGGGATACTCGAGGATCCCTCTTCGGCGCCCCCCAACGACATGTTCACCAAATCGGTTTCCCCGAGGGACGCGCCCGACAGGGAGACGAAGGTGTCGGTCACGTTCGAAAAGGGCGTGCCCGTGAAGGTCGAGTCCGGCGGGGCGGTGAAGGCCAAGCCGGTCGAAATCTTGGCATTCCTGAACGAGCTCGGCGGCAAAAACGGCGTCGGCAGGATAGACATGGTCGAGAACAGGTTCGTCGGGATGAAGAGCCGCGGGGTTTACGAGACTCCGGGCTACACTATCCTGAGGGCCGCCCACATGGACCTTGAGGGGTTGACGATGGACCGGGAGGTCATGCACCTGCGCGACATGCTGGTGCCTAAGATCTCAGAGCTCATGTACAACGGCT
>Ga0315276_10002523_pt1 | contig 16783 bp, 15 predicted proteins | sample YL17G05_0_MG_FD_204542 | JGI IMG/M metagenome (GOLD analysis project Ga0315276, IMG submission 204542) | Sediment microbial communities from Yellowstone Lake, YNP, Wyoming, USA - YL17G05_0 | ecosystem: Environmental > Aquatic > Freshwater > Lake > Sediment | place: USA: Wyoming | collected... | reverse complement strand
AAGCCGCAACAGTCGTCGTCTTGTCAGCGCGGAGGATTGGGGGAGGACCAGACCTTGATTATGGAAAGAACGGGCAAGGGCCTTCTTGACGGTGGCGAATAAAGGCGTACGCGACATGTGACGAGGTCCCCCATGACTGTGCTGTGCGCTCGGCATGAAGACTAGCTTATTGCGGATACGAGCGCCACTGCCCGGCTTCGTCGGAACCAATCGGCGCGACCATTGGTCGGGATGACTTCGATCTCACTTGCGCGACGGCAGCAGGCAAGAGGCGGGCAGCGCCCTGTTGGCCACTTCACGCAGCGCGAAGCTCGACTTCAGCCGCGCCACGCCCGGAAGCCGCGACAGCTGCTCCTTATGGATGCGCTCGTAATCCGCTAGGTCGCGCGCCATGACGGTGATGAGATAGTCGTCCTCCCCCGACATCAGATGGCAGGAGACGATAGAAGGCGCGGACGCGACAGCCTGCTCGAAGGCGTTGAGCAACTCCTCGCTCTGACTCTTGAGGCTGATCTGCACCATCACGGTCATGCTCAGGCCGAGCGCCTCCCTGCTGATGCGCGCCTGATAGCCCTGAATGACCTCCCTGTCCTCAAGAGCGCGGATCCGGCGGGCGATCGCCGTGGCGGAAAGCGGGATGCTCTCGGCGAGCTCAACCTGGCTCTGGCGGCCGTCTTCCAGCAGGGCCCCGAGAATAGCGCGATCCAGCGCATCAAGATCGATTTCTATCATTTTTCTGCGCCTGAAACGATATAGATATTGTTATTCTGCGTATATTAGGCGATTTCAGCAAAAAACGCCAATAATCCTTTGCGAATCTCGGGCATGCTTCCGTCAGGATATTGCGAGTGGAGGGCAGCATGCGCATCGGCGTTCCGACAGAGATTAAGTGCAACGAGTTTCGAGTTGGGCTCGTCCCGGGCTCGGTTCGCGAGCTCGTAGCGCGCGGTCATGAGGTGCTGGTGCAGTCCGGCGCCGGCGCCGGCATCTTCGCCGACGATGCTACTTACGTGAAGGCGGGCGCGCGGATCGTGCCGACGGCTGAGGCCGTGTTCGCCGACGCCGAGATGATCGTCAAGGTCAAGGAACCTCAGGCGGTCGAATACCGGCGCCTCAAGCCGCACCAGATTCTCTTCACCTATCTTCACCTCGCACCCGATCCGGATCAGGCCCGCGGCCTGATGGAGTCCGGCGCGGCGGCGATTGCGTACGAGACTGTGACGGATGCCAATGGCGGCCTGCCACTGCTCGCGCCAATGAGCGAAGTTGCCGGGCGCTTGGCAATCGAAGCTGCCGCGATCGCGCTTCGCCGCCCGACCGGTGGACGTGGCGTGCTGATGGGCGGCGTCCCGGGCGTTCGCCCGGCCAAAGTGGTGGTGCTGGGCGGCGGTGTCGTCGGCACGCATGCGGCGCGCATGGCTGTCGGCCTCGGCGCCGACGTTTCCATCATCGACCGCTCGCTGCCGCGGCTGAGGCAGCTCGACGAATTGTTCGAGGGCCGCGTGCACACGCTGGCGTCAACCATGGAGACCGTCGAGACCGAAGTGCTCGGCGCCGACGTTGTGGTCGGAGCAGTGCTGGTTGCCGGAGCGAGTGCGCCGAAGCTCGTCACGCGTGCGATGCTCAAGGACATGAAGCGCGGCGCCGTGCTCGTCGACGTGTCCATTGATCAGGGCGGCTGCTTCGAGACTTCGCGACCCACGACACACGCTGATCCGACTTTCGAGGTCGACGGCATCATTCATTATTGCGTGGCGAATATGCCGGGCGCTGTGCCTGTCACGTCCGCGCAAGCGCTCAACAACGCGACGCTCCCCTTCGTCATCAAGCTCGCGCACCGTGGCTTGGCTGCCTTCGACGACGACAAGCACCTTGCGGCCGGACTAAATGTCCGCGACGGGCGCATCACGCATTCAGCGGTCGCTGCCTCGCTCGGCTTCGACGAAAGCACGACGGGAAAAGTGATGTCCGCGGCGGCTGCGTAAGTCGCCGGCGAGACTCTTTGCCCGGACGCACACCCCCCCGCGTCCGTAGCCGGTCCGCTTCCCCCGAACGGACCGGCTTTCTATTTCAAGTTGGGAAATTGAACTCGGGCCCGCCGCGGATGCCGGTCGGCCAGCGCGCGGTCACGGTTTTCAGGCGCGTATAGAAGCGCACGCCTTCGGGGCCGTAGACGGCATGATCGCCGAACAGGGACCGCTTCCAGCCGCCGAAGGAGTGATAGGCGACCGGAACCGGGATCGGCACATTGATGCCGACCATGCCGACCTCGATCGAAGCGGCAAAGGCGCGGGCGACGTCGCCGTCGCGGGTGAAGATGGCGGTGCCGTTGCCGTATTCGTGGCTATTGACGAGCTCGGCGGCTTCCGCGTAGCTGCCCGCCCGGACCACGCATAGGACCGGCCCAAAAATCTCGGTCTTATAAATGCTCATCTCCTTGGTCACGCGGTCGAACAGCGAGCCGCCGAGGAAGAACCCGCCCTCGTAACCTTGCAACTCGAGGCCGCGCCCGTCGACGACAAGCTCCGCGCCTTCCTGCACGCCCTGGCCGATGAGACCCTCGATGCGGTGCTTGGCCTCCGCCGTGATCACCGGTCCCATCTCGGATTCCGGGTCCGTGGCGGGTCCAACCTTCATGGTGCGTATCTTGGGGGCCAGAGCCGCGACCAGCCGGTCCGCGGTCTTCTCGCCGACAGGCACCGCGACCGAGATCGCCATGCAGCGCTCACCGGCGGAGCCGAAGCCTGCCCCCATCAGTGCGTCGACCGCCTGATCCATGTCGGCATCCGGCATTACGATCATATGATTCTTGGCGCCGCCGAGCGCCTGCACGCGTTTGCCCGCCGCGGAACCCCGCCGATAGACGTGCTCGGCGACGGGCGTCGAGCCGACGAAGCTCACAGCCTTGATGTCGGGATGATCGAGGATCGCATCGACGGCTTCTTTGTCGCCGTGCACGATGTTGAACACACCGGGCGGGAAGCCCGCCTCCTGGAACAGGTCCCAGATCAGCATTGAGGTCGAGGGGTCGCGCTCGGACGGCTTCAGGATGAAACTATTGCCGCAAGCAATGGCGACCGGATACATCCACATCGGCACCATGGCCGGGAAGTTGAACGGCGTGATACCGGCGACGACTCCGAGCGGCTGGCGGTCTGACCAGCTGTCGATCTCGGGGCCGACATTGCGGCTGAACTCGCCTTTCAGGAGATGCGGAATCCCGCAGGCGAAATCCACCACGTCGATGCCGCGGGCAAGCTCGCCCAACGCATCTTCGTGTGTCTTGCCGTGTTCCTTCGAGATGGCACGAGCGATCTCGCCAGCATGACGATCCAAAAGCGCCTTGAAGTGGAACATCGGCTTGATGCGCTTCAGCGGCGGCGTCGCGCCCCATTCGACCGCGGCTTTCTTGGCTGCAGCCACCGCTACATTCACCTCTTCGGCTGTCGAGAGCGGCAGGCTTGCAATCTGCTCGCCGGTCGCAGGATTGAAAACGGCTGAGAGCCGCTTCGACACCGATGTGAGCTTGCGTCCGCCGATGGCATTCTGGGTGGTTTGCATGGGCTCGTGGCCTAAGGCGCTCAATGTGCCGTCTTGAGGACGCCAGAAAGAATATCGATCAACTGATCGATCTCTTCCTTTTCAATAATCAATGGCGGCGACAGCGCAATGATGTCGCCGGTGGCCCGTACCAGCAGCCCGCGCTCGAACGCCTCGACGAACCGCGTGTGGGCGCGTTTGCCCGGCTCGCCCGGTAGGGGCTCGAATTCGATGGCGCCGACCAGCCCGATATTGCGGATGTCGATGATGTGCGGCAGGCCTTTAAGCGAGTGGATGGCATCCTCCCAATAAGGCGCAAGCTCCGCCGCGCGCGTCAACAGTCCCTCTTCCTTGTAGACCTCAAGCGTTGCGATGGAGGCCGCGCAAGCGACGGGATGGCCTGAATAAGTATAGCCGTGGAAGAGATCGATGACGTCCTCGGCGCCGCCCATGAACGCGTCGTGAAGCTTCGATGTCACAAATACCGCGCCCATTGGGATGGTGCCGTTGGTGATGCCCTTCGCCGTGGTGATGATGTCGGGCGAAACGCCGAAATAGTCGGCGCCGAACGGCGTGCCGAGCCGGCCGAAGGCGGTGATGACCTCATCGAAGATCAGCAAAATGTCGTGCTTGGCGCAAATCGCGGCGAGGCGCTGCAAATAACCCTTGGGCGGGACCAGCACGCCGGTGGAGCAGGCGACCGGCTCGACGATCACGGCGGCGATGGTCGAGGCGTCGTGCAGCGCCACCAGTCGTTCGAGATCGTCCGCCAACTCGGCGCCATGCTCGGGCTCGCCACGACTGAAGGCGTTGCGGGCCAAGTCGTGAGTGTGCCGGATATGGTCGACGCCGTTCAACAAGGTGCCGAACATCTTGCGATTATTGGCAATGCCGCCGACCGAAGTGCCGCCGAAATTGACGCCGTGATAGCCGCGCTCGCGGCCGATCAGGCGGGTTTTCGATGCATTGCCTTTTGCCCGGTGATAGGCGAGCGCCATCTTCAGCGCGGTCTCGACGGATTCAGAACCCGAGTTGGTAAAGAACACATGGTCGAAGCCCGGTGGGGCGATGTTGACGAGCTTCGAGGCGCACTCGAAGGCGCGTGGATGGCCCATCTGGAAGGTGCCGGCGAAATCGAGCACGCCGACCTGCTTGCGGACCGCCTCGACGATCTTCGGCCGGCAATGGCCGGCATTGACGCACCACAATCCGGACGTGCCGTCGAGCACGCGGCGTCCATCGTCGGTGGTGTAATACATGCGTTCGGCGCCGACGATCAGGCGCGGCGCCTTCTTATACTGCCGGTTCGCCGTGAACGGCATCCAGAATGCTTCGAGATCGTTCGTCGCGAGCCTTGCGCTCATGTCAGTGCCTCGTAACCGCGATGTAAGTTGAATTCCCGACGAGCTCACGCGACCCGGCTGACGGCTTCGCTGAGGCTCGTCTCGAAAATGTCCATGCCCTCGCGAACCAGCGCATCGCTGGCGGTGAGGGGCACTAGGAAGCGGATGACGTTGCCGTAGATCCCGCAGGATAGAAGAATGAGCCCGTTCTCGTTGGCGACCTTCATCAAAGCCTGGGTGAGCTGCGGCGCTGGCTCCGCGCTCGCGGTGTCCTTTACCAGCTCGATGGCGCACATGGCGCCCAGGCCCCTTACATCGCCCACGCAGTTCAGGTTCGAGCGGCTGCTGATCTGGTTGCAGCGATCGAGAATGATCTTGCCGATGGCATTGGCGCGGTCGCAGAGCTTTTCCTCCTCGATCGCGTCGAGCACGGCATGGGCGGCCGCGATCGCGACGGGATTTCCGGCATAGGTGCCGCCGAGACCGCCCGGATTGGATGCATCCATGACATCGGCACGCCCGGTGATCGCAGAGAGTGGCAGGCCGCCCGCCAATCCCTTCGCCAGTGTCACCACATCAGCTTTTACGCCCGAGTGCTCCAATCCGAACATTTTTCCGGTGCGGGCAAAGCCAGTTTGAATTTCATCGGCGATCAGCAGGATGCCGTGCTCGTCGCATAGCGCCCGCAAGCTCCGAAGAAAATCGAACGGCGCGATATAGAACCCGCCCTCGCCTTGCACTGGTTCGATGATGATGGCCGCGATGCTGGACGGATCGGCCGTATACTTGAACAAGGACTTGATGGCATCCAAACTCTGCTCGCTGCTAACTCCATGATATGTATTTGGAAAATCGACGTTATAGACGTCCGACGGAAACGGTCCGAAGCCCTTCTTGTAAGGAACGACCTTGCCGGTCAGCGCCATGCCCATCAGCGTCCGGCCATGGAAGCCGCCGCTGAACGAGATAATCCCAGGGCGCCCGGTATAGGCGCGCGCGACCTTCACCGCGTTCTCGACCGCCTCGGCGCCAGTTGAGATCAGCATGGTCTTAGCCGGAGCGGCGACTGGCGCGATCGCGTTCAGCCGCTCGGCCAGGCGCACGTAGGATTCGTAAGGCGTAACCTGGAAGCAGACGTGACTGAATGCCTTCAGCTGCTCTTCGACGGCAGCAATGATCTTCGGATGCTGATGGCCGGTATTGACCACGGCGATGCCGGCCCCGAAGTCGATATAGCGCTTGCCGTCCTCGCTCCAGATCTCGGCATTCTTGGCGCGCTTGGCGTAGATCGCGGTCGCATGGCCGACGCCGCGCGGCACGGCCGCTTGTCTCCGCTCATGAAGCTCAGCCGAACTTGGCATGTAGTTCTACCGTTCTCTCTGCTGCGTCTTCGTAGCGCGGGGCATCAGGATTGAAGCACGACCGGGCTCGCACCGGCCCAACTCACCCAGACCTTCTCGCCCGCGTTGAAATTATCCTGGTCGAAGCGGGAGCGATTGGCACGCGAGACCCGTATCAGCCGGCCGCCGGCCAACAGGACGTGGAAGATCGAGATATCGCCGAGATAGGAGATATCCTTGATCTCGCCCTTGGCGACGTTATGGCCGCCCGGACACTCGGGCACCGTGGGAGGCGCCTTGGCGTCCTTGTGCAGATTCATTTTCTCCGGGCGGATCGCCACCCAGACCGGTGACATCTCTTGGCCGAGCACGGCATGGGGGACATAGACGCGATGCGGATCGAGCTCGGGGCAAGCGACGATGGCCTCGTCGGGCTTGTCGTGGATCAGTGTGCCCTCAAACATGTTCACCGAACCGAGGAAGTCGGCGACAAAACGTGAACCAGGAAACTCGTAAAGGTCGGACGGCGTGCCAAGCTGGGCAATCGAGCCCTTGTTCATGACGGCGATGCGACAGGCAATCGCCAGCGCCTCGTCCTGGTCATGGGTGACCATGATGAAGGTGATCCCAACTTTCTGTTGCAGTTGCGACAGCTCGAAGCGCATGGCCTCGCGCAACTTAGCGTCGAGCGCCGAGAGCGGCTCGTCCAGCAACAGCACCTTCGGCTTCTTCACCAGCGCGCGCGAGAGCGCCACACGCTGGCGCTGGCCGCCAGACAATTGATCCGGCATGCGCTGGGCCAGATGGCCGAGTTGTACCAGGTCGAGGGCTTCCTGCACGCGCTTATCCCGCGCTTCCTGAGGCACGCCGTCGATCTTGAGACCGTAGGCGACGTTGTCGGCGACATTCATATGCGGAAACACCGCATAGGACTGGAACACCATGTTCACGGCGCGCTTGTTGGGCGGAATGTCGCCCATGTCCTGGCCGTCGATCAGGACCTGGCCCTCGGTCGGCACTTCCAGGCCGGCAAGGATGCGCAGCAACGTGGTCTTGCCGCAGCCCGAAGGCCCAAGCAGTGCGAAGAACTCTCCGGGCATGATGTCGAGGCTGACATTGTCCACCGCGACCGCGGAGCCCCACCGCTTGGAAATGTTGCGGAAGCTGATGATGGGCTTGACGTCGGCATCGGCGCCTTTGGCTAACGCTTGGTCCATGGTCCCCTACCCCTTCTTCTGCGCCCGGCCCTGCATCACCATCATCAGGGCCATCAGCACGATCGTGACCAAGATCAGCATGGTCGATGCGGCGTTGACCTCCGGCGTCACGGAGAAGCGCAGCATCGAATAGACCTTGACCGGGAATGTAACGGTGTCCGGCCCCGACGTGAAAAACGTGATCACGAAGTCGTCGAGCGACAGAGTGAACGCCAGAAGACCGCCCGCAATCAGCGCCGGGTGAATATGGGGTAACAGGACATCGCGGAACGCCTGCCAATCGTTGGCGCCAAGGTCGCGCGCCGCCTCCTCCTGCTCCTTGTTGAAGCTGGTGAGCCTGGCGCCTACGACGAGCGCGACGAAGGGGAAACAGAACGAGACATGCGCGATGATGATGGAGCCGAGACTGAACGGCCAGAACAGATTGTTGGGCCAGGGCAGAACGCGCGTGAAAAACAGCAGCATGGCGACACCCATGCAGATCTCCGGCACCACGAGCGGCAGCATGAAAGTGCCCTCCACGACTGTCCTGCCGATGAAGCGGTAACGCCACAGCAGCACGGCCGCGAGCGCACCGATAACCAGCGAGATGAGCGTGGCGAATAAGGCGATCGTCAGCGAGTTGGCGAAGGCGATGAGCAGGTCTTGGTCGTTAAAGAGCTTCACGTAGTAATTGAAGGTGAAGCCGCGCCAGACGGTGTTGCGCTTGCTGTCGTTGAAGCTGAAAGCGACCAGCGCCACGAGCGGCGCGTAAAGGAAGAAGAAGACGCCGAACAGCCAAAGCTTCATCTGCCACAGGCGATTATATTCGAGAGGCGCGCGTTTCAGGGCCATGGCTAGATCCCGTGTCCGTCGGCGGGCTTGCCGCGGCTGAAATAGGCGCGCAAGGCGATGGCCCCGAACGTCGCGTACATCAGCAGGAAGGAAAGAGCGGCACCGAACGGCCAGTCATTGGCGCGTTTGAACTGTCGCTCGATGACGTTGGCGATCATCTGGCTGTCGGGACCGCCGAGCAGGTCGGGCGTGAGATAGGCGCCCAGCGCCGGGACGAAGGTGATGATGATGCCGGAGATGATGCCAGGCAGCGCCAGCGGCACCACGATCGACCACAGCGTGCGGAGATGGCCGGCGCCAAGGTCGAGGCTGGCTTCGATCAGGGACTTGTCGAGCCGGTCGAGCGCGGCATAGAGCGGCAGCACCATGAATGGCAGATGCACGTAGACCAGCCCCACCACGACGGCAAAATTGCTGTAGAGCAGTTGTAGGGGCGTGAAGTCGCCCAGCGGCTGCAAACCCACCAGCGTCATCAGCCAGCTGCCCTGGTTCCAAAACCATTCCATCGTGAAATTGGCGTAGCCCTCGGTACGCAGCACCGCGATCAGCGCATAGGTGCGGATCAAGAGGTTGGTCCAGAACGGCAGCATGATCAGCAGCAGCATCCACGCGCGCCATTTTTCGCTGGCGAACACGATGGAAAGCGCCACCGGAAAGCCGATGATGAGGCAGAGCAGCGTCGTCAGGCCTGCCACGAAAATCGACTTGGCGAAGATGCCGAGATAGAGCGGCTGGAGCGCGCGCAGATAGTTGGCGAAGGTGCCGCTGATGTCGACTTCGGTTAGGCCAACATTCTGGCCGAAGCTATAGGCCCAAACGATTGCCAGCGGCGCGAGGAAGAACGCGATCACCCAGACAATGGGTGGCAACGCCGTTGCCAAGAAGGCTAGCCGCCGCTCCTGTGTCTGAGTTGCCATCGCGCTTTCCCCTCGCCCCGCTAGCTCACGCTACCTTAGTTCAAGCTGCACGCAGCCGCGTCATCGCCTCGTCGAGCAGACGCGTGACCTCGGGGCCGAGGTAATTTGGATACTCGCATTTGGCCATGATTTCGGCGGGCGGGAAGACCACAGGGTTGTTCCGATAGGATTCCGGCATCAGCGCCACAGCCGCGGCGTTGGGCGACGGATACAGGATCGTCTTGGTGATCTCGGCCCCAACCTCCGGCTCGAAAATGAAGTTGATGAACTTCAGCGCATTCTCCGGGTGCGGCGCGCCTTTCGGGATGGCCAGCGTATCCTGCTGCCTCATGGCGCCTTCCTTCGGTACGACGAAACTGATGTCGTCGTCCTCGGTCATGATCTGCGCGATGTCGCCGTTATACTCCATCACGAGGTCGACCTCGCCGGACAAGAGCAGGTCTTGGCCGTTGTCCTCGTGGAAGGACTTGATGTTGGGCTTCTGCTTGATGAGCATGGCCTCGGCCTCTTTGATCAGCTCCGGCGAGCGGTCATTGACGGATTTGCCGAGATATTTGAAGCAATTGCGGAACAGCTCGCTCGCGTCGGACATGACGGCGATGCGGCCCTTGTACTCGTCGGAATCAAAAAGCACCTTCCAACTATCCGGGGTCGACTTGACCTTGGACTTGCGGTAGCCGATGCCGATGACGAGCCAAGTGTAGGGCAGACTGTATTTTCGGCCTGGGTCGAAGGGTGCGTCGTTCATGAATTCCGGCGCGATGTTCTTAATGTTCGGGATCTTGGCGTGATCCAGGGGCTCGAGCAGGTCGGCCTGGATCATGCGCTCGACGAACTCGCTGCCCGGCACGATGACGTCGTAACCAGGATTGCCGGCGCGAAGTTTGGCGAACAGCTCGTCATTAGTCGCGAACAGGCTCATATTGACGTCGATGCCGCTCAACTTCTGGAAGTCGGCCAGCGTCGTCTCGCCGATATAAGTGTCCCAGTTGTAGAAATTGAGCTTTTTCTCTTCCTCGGCCGCCCAGGCGTACTTGCTCCCCGAAAGGCTGATGCCGACTGCGGCAACGCCGAGACCTTTCAGAATCGAGCGGCGTGTTGCGGGCTTGGCGAAAGATTTGGCGGGCGTATCGGTCATACTCACTCTCCCCTGTGCTTGGTGGTCGTGCGGCTAATCAATCCCTGCGGTCTGGAGCTAGCGATCCGTGCTGTGCCAAGTATGGCGGCTGCCTACTTTCCAGGCCAGCTTATTCGATAGGCAGAAGCCGCCTGAGCGTGACCGATCATGCATCGATGCCCCCCAGGCAGATGTACTTAATCTCGAGGTATTCCTCCAAGCCTTCGGCGGCGCCCTCGCGGCCGAGACCGGATTCCTTGACGCCCCCGAAAGGCACGACCTCGTTCGAAAAGATGCCTTCGTTGACGCCGACCATGCCGGCATCCAGTTTCTCGGCAACGCGCCAGGCGCGGCTCAGATTCTGGCTGAATAGATAGGCGGCGAGCCCAAACGGCGTGTCGTTGGCAATCTCGATCGCCTCGGCCTCGGTGTCGAAGCGCACCAGCGCCGCGACAGGGCCGAAAATCTCCTCGCGCACAATGTTCATATTGGGAGTGACGTCGCCCACGACCGACGGGCGATAGAACAGCGGACCAGCCGGATCCAGGCCGCCGCCGGCAAGGACTTTGGCGCCCTGCTTGACGGCGTCAGCCACAAGCGTCTCGACCTTGGCGATCGCCTCGCCGCTGATTAGCGGGCCGATATTGGTCCCGGCCTCAATGCCCGGTCCGACGGCAAGCTTCTTGACCGCGTCAACCAGCGCCGCGGCAAAGCGGTCGTAGATGGCGGACTGCACGAGGATGCGGTTGGCGCAGACGCAGGTCTGGCCGGCGTTGCGGTATTTGGAAGCCATGGCGCCGGCGACGGCTTGGTCGAGATTGGCGTCGTCGAAGACAATCAGCGGCGCGTTGCCGCCAAGCTCGAGGGTGAGTTTCTTTACCGTGTCGGCGCATTGCCGGTAGAGCATCTTGCCGATTTCGGTGGAGCCGGTGAACGAGAGCTTGCGTACCCGGGCGTCGTCGCAAAAGACCTTGCCGATTGCTGGCGCATCCTTGGTGGTTACGATGTTGAGCACGCCCGCGGGCACACCGGCGTCGACCGCAAGCTTGGCGATCGCCAGCGCGCAGAGCGGCGTCTCCGCCGCGGGCTTGACGACGATGGTGCACCCCGCAGCGAGAGCGGGCGCGACTTTCCGCGTGATCATGGCGATCGGGAAATTCCAGGGCGCGATCGCGGCGACGACACCAATCGGCTGCTTGATGGTCAGGAAGCGCTTGGACGCGGCGGTGGTCGGGATCGTCTTCCCGTAGGCGCGCTTGCCCTCCTCGGCGAACCACTCGATGAAGGAGGCGCCATAGGCCACCTCGGCACGCGCTTCGGCCAGCGGCTTGCCCTGCTCGGTCGTCATCAGCTGGGCGAGGTTTTCGGTCTCGGCGGTGACGAGATCGAACCAGCGCTTCAGGATCGTCGCGCGCTCTTTTGCCGTCCTCGCCGACCAGGCGGGCAACGCGCGGGCAGCGGCATCGATAGCGCAGGCCGCGTCCTTGGCGCCGAGGTCCGGAACGGCGGCCACCACAGCACCCGTCGCCGGATCACTGACAGCAAAGGTCTTGGCGGAGGTGACCCACTGGCCATCGATCAGGGCCGCGGTTGGAAACTTTTTGGAGATCATGTTCATCTTCAATCTCCGTCAGCGATCGCGATCGACATCATGGGTCAGCCTCACGCGACTTGCGAGTACCAGAGGTGGTCGAGCGGTGTAACGATGCGTTCGAAGTTGTTGCGCTCGGTATGCTTCAGGCGAGAATAGACATCTCGGAAGGGCGCGCCGAAAGCGCCGCGAACGATCTCCGAGCGCTGGAAGCGATCAAGGGCGTTGACCCAGGCAGTCGGCAGTGGCGGCGCCTCAATGGTCTCCGCGTTGCCCTCGACGGCCGGACCAGGGTCAATCTTGTTCGCAATACCGTGGTTCACGCCGGCAAGGATGGACGCGATCACGAGGTAAGGATTGGCGTCGGCGCTGGCGATGCGATGCTCGATGCGGGTCGCGGCGCCGTTACCGTGGGGAATGCGCAATGCCACGGTGCGATTGTTGAAGCCCCAATGCGCGGCCATCGAGACATAGGCCTTCGGTACATAGCGCCGGTAGGCGTTGGCGGACTGAGCCCAGACCGCCATGAAATCCGCCATGGTTTCGCGCATGCCGCCTAGAGCGTGACGGAACAGCGGCGAGATGGGATCGCCGGCGAAGAGGTTTTCTCCCGACTTATCGAGGAGGCTTAAATGGATATGCATGCCCGAGCCCGCCCAGTCATGGTGCGGCTTGGCCATGAACGTGGCGTCGAGCTGATGCGCTTTCGCCGCTGCCTTCACCGCGCGCTTCAAGAGCAAGCCGTCGAGGGCCGCAGCGACGGCGTCCGCGCGATGTTTCAGATTGATCTCGAACTGGCCGGGACCGGATTCTTGCATGACGGCGTCAACCGGAAGACCTTGGACCTCGCAAATACGATAGATGTCGTCGATGAACGGAGCAAGCGTGTCCATCTCCCCGAAACCGAAGGTCAGCGGCCGGCTCGGGTCGCCGGAGAGACCTTCGGGCGTGCGCAGCGCGAAGGCGCCATTCGCGGTTCTGCTCGTGACATAGAACTCAAGCTCCACGGCCGCGACCGGTGTCTGGCCGGCGCGCGTGAAGCGCTCGACCTGGTCGGCGAGCACCGCGCGCGGGTCGAGCTCATCCTTGACGTCGACAACCATGACAACTTGCGCATGCCTGCCGTCGCCAACGGGGATCGGGACCAACGTCCCGCTGAGTAGGTGGCACTGGTGGTCCGGATCGCCCGTCTCCCACAAGCGGCCGGTCTCCTCCACGCAATTGCCGAGCGTGTCCATGATGAAGACGGTGGCGGGCATCATGAGGCCGTCCTTGGCGACGCCGAGCAGATCGGAGCGGCGCAGACGCTTGCCGCGCGGAATGCCGTTCATGTCGAAGAGGAAGGCGTCGATCCATTGCACCCCCGGGTTCGCGTCGAGGAAGGCCTGGGCCTCCTCGATGGTGAGCCGCGCGTTGGTCATGATGCAATGCCTTTTGCAGCCGCGCCGAAGCGGCGGAATAATTCCTGCGACACGGGATTGGATTTCGCGCCCCATTCCGGGTGCCACTGCACGCCGAGGCAGAACGCAGATTCGTCCGGGCCGCGCACGGCTTCGATTAAGCCGTCTTCGGCGAAAGCTTCCGGCTTCAAACCGTCGGCGAGGCGCGAGATACCTTGCCAGTGCAGCGAATTGACCATGATCTGTTCGCTGCCGACCCAATCGCGCAATTTTCCGCGGAGCGAAACCGGGTGCACCGGGCCGTACATTTCCTGGAGCGGAAGATCGTAGCGCGGGCGATGATCCTTATGTCCTTCAACGTCTTGGACGGCTTGATACAGGCTGCCGCCCAGGGCGACGTTCAGTTCCTGAAAGCCGCGACATATCGCGAAAAGCGGTGTCTTGCGCTCGACTGCGGCGCGGATCAGCGGCAGAGTCAGGGCGTCGCGTGCCGGGTCGGCGGCGTCGGGCCTCAAGGTTTCCTCGGGGCCGTAATGCTCGGGCGCAACGTTCGACCGGCTGCCGGACAGCAGGATCGCATCGGCGACCTCGAGCACTGCGCCAATATCCGTCATGCTGGCACCAAGCGGTACAAGAAGAGGCTGACATTCTGCCACTTCGGCTATTGCCGTCGAGTACTGGCGCCCCACGGCGTCAAATACGTTGCCTTCAATCAACTTGGTGCAAGAGGGAATGACAACAATCGGACGGCTCATGTTGCGAGCTCTCCGGCGACGTCGTTGAGCGTAAGATCGAGTGCACGGCGCATCACCGCCTCCGCCTCGTCGAACTGGACTTGCGTCCAGATCAGCGGCGGCGCGGTGACCATGGTGTCGTAGACGGCCCGCATGATGAAGCCTTCATTGAAGAAATGATCGCGGCAGATGAGGCCGACGCGGCCCGGATCGGCGAACCGGCGACGGGTGCGCTTGTCGGCAACGAGCTCGATTGCGCCCAGCAGCCCGACGGAGCGAACCTCGCCGACCAGCGGGTGGTCCTTGAATTTCGCCAGCAGCTTGGCGAGCGCCGGTCCGGTGAATTCCCTGACGCGCGGGACTAACCTCTCCTCTTCCATGATTTCGAGATTTTTCAGTGCCACTGCGCACGCCACGGGGTGACCCGAGAAGGTGTAGCCGTGATTAAAATCGTCGTCGTGCGCCATCAACGCGTCGACGATCTTGTCGTCGACGATGACGCCGGAGAGCGGGATGTAACCCGATGTCGCCGCCTTGGCGAAGGTGATGAGGTTGGGGCGGATGCCGTAGTGCTGCGATGCGAACCAGGTGCCGAGGCGGCCAAAGCCGGTGATGACCTCGTCGGCAAGCAGAAGGATGCCATATTTGTCGACGATGCGCTGCACCTCCGGCCAATAGCTGTCGGGCGCGATCTTGACCCCGCCGGCACCTTGCACCGGCTCGGCGGCGAACGCGGCAACGTTCTCGGGGCCGACCGCCAGGATCTCATCCTCGAGCGCGCGCGCGGCGCGAAGGCCGAAGGCTTCCGGCGTTTCGCCGGGCTCGGATTCGCCGTACCAATAGGGATCCATGATGTGGCGGAAGCCTTCATAGACAGGGTAGCTGTGCGCATGCACGTGGGACATGCCGCCCATCGAACCGGCGGCGATCGTCGACCCGTGATAGGCGCTCTTGCGCGAGATGATGATGCGCCGCTTGGGCTCGCCTTTGAGCACCCAATAGTGACGGATCAAGCGGATCGCGGTGTCGTTCGATTCCGAGCCTGACGAGCCGTAGAAAATTTGATTGAGATTATCGGGGGCGATCTCGGCAAGCTTGCGCGACAGCGCCACCACTGGGGGATGCGTGGTGCGGAAGAAGGTATTGTAATATGGCAGTTCGAGCATTTGCTGGTAGGCCGCCTCGGCAAGCTCCTTGCGGCTGTGGCCGACACTCGCCGTCCACAGGCCCGACATGCCATCGAGCACGCGCTTGCCTTCGCTGTCCCAAATATAGGGCCCATCGCCGCGGACCATGACCCGCGCGCCGCCAGCCCGGAGCGAATTGTGCGTGGTGAATGGGTGTAGATGATGAAGAGCGTCGAGCTCTCTCAATTGCGCGGTCTGGTATTGATTGGTCACTTACAGACCTTCAGCAAAGTATAGACCCTTAGCAAAGCGGAACCCGAGTGTGGGGCGGCCTTGACAGGGGCTGATTAGCGCGTATGGCTACGGTGAAGACCTTATTGGCTACGGTGTAGAATTGTCAAGAAAAACGGCTACCAAGGCCAATTCCCGGCCCCGCGGCCGCCGGGGTCTCGACAAAAACGCCCTTTTGGGCGCGGCCTTCGACATGCTGTCGTGCAACGGCGAGGCCGGTTTTTCCGTGCGCAAGCTGGGGGTTAGCATTGGCGTGGACCCCATGACCGTGCTGCATCATTTCGGCTCCAAGGACGAATTGTTGCGGCGGATTGCCGACCGGGCGCTGGCCAGCGTCGCGCTGCCACTCCCCAGCGCCGACTGGCGCGCCGATCTCCGCAACGTCGCCGTAGCCTACCGCGATCTTGCCCACCGTCATCCACGCCTGTTCCATCTGCATTTCCGCTTCCACGCCACGGGGCCCGCCGATCATGCCTCCAGCGAGGTGGTCTACCGCGCGCTGCGGAGCGCCGGGCTCACCGATGCCGAGGCCGCCGGACTTGGGCTCGCGTTCTACGCCTTCATTCTCGGTTATGGCTTGGCGGAGGTCGAAGGGCTCCTGCGCCCGATCAGCGACGAGGACGAGGCGGAGCTCCGGTCACTCGACAAGCTGGCCTACCCGGCGACGCTGGCGCTGATCCCGGCCTTCAAGGCGCTCGACCGCGATGCGGCGTTCGATGCGTCGGTCGATGCCTTCATCGACGGAGTTTCGTGCCGGTGCAAGGCGCCACCCGATGGCGGTAGCGTCGCCTAACCGATCAGCAGGTAAGCGCTGAGCACGATAAGGAGGCTCGCAAGGACGACGGAGAAGATCAGATCTGGGACAATGCTCGGCGAGTGCATGGCTTTGTCATCCAGCAGCCGCCCGGTACGTACGAAGCGAATGGTAGCGACCACGATGGAAATCACGCCGACGATGATAAAAGCCCGACCGGCGCCTTCAGGTAACGGCCCCGATAATTTCTCCAGCCGCGATCTCGCGGCTTCATCGACAGAGGCGGCGTTCAACAGCGTGAGAACGAATAGATTAAATTTCTCGATCACGAACCCGAACGCAATCACGGCGATACTGGTGCGGAGCCAGGCAAGAAATGTCCGCTCATTTGCGGCATGGTCGCTATAGCCACGGATCATCGAGGCGCCTCAATCGTTTCGGCCAATTGCTAAGTCGATCCTCCGCTCCTCGAAGCGTTCACTCACGCCGCAGCCGCGACGTCGCCTTTGAGCGCTGCCTCGAACAATTTACGGCTTCCCTCCTTGGTGAGGGGAACAGGGTTGCCGCCGGCGGTCGGG
>Ga0315276_10002522_pt1 | contig 16784 bp, 8 predicted proteins | sample YL17G05_0_MG_FD_204542 | JGI IMG/M metagenome (GOLD analysis project Ga0315276, IMG submission 204542) | Sediment microbial communities from Yellowstone Lake, YNP, Wyoming, USA - YL17G05_0 | ecosystem: Environmental > Aquatic > Freshwater > Lake > Sediment | place: USA: Wyoming | collected... | reverse complement strand
CCGATCGAGGCCCCGTTGTCGGTGAAGCTGACGCTGCCGGTGGGTGCGATGCCGTTCACCGTGGCGGTGAAGGCGACGGAGTTGCCGTCGTAGCTGGAGTTGAGGGGCACGGCGCTCAGGCTGGTGGTGGTGGTCGCCTTCGGGGTCACGCTGTTCGACGCTGCCGACGACGGGCCGGTGCCTGCCGCGTTGGTCGCGGTCACCGTGAACGTGTAGGCGGTGCCGTTGACGAGTCCGGTGACGAGATGCGAGGTGCCGGTCGAATCGGCGTTGCTGTCGACGCCGCCGGGCGGAATCGAGGTAACCCTGTAGCCGGTGATCGCGCTGCCGATATCGCTTGGCGGCGCCGTGAAGGTCACCGTAGCCTTCGCATTGCCCGCGGTCGCGCTGACCGAGGTCGGGGCGCCGGGGAACAGCGATTCGTAGGCGCCCATGTCGACCGCCACGTTCACTGCACGAGGAAATCCGACCCCGCGCTGATCCGTCGTCAGGCTTTGCGGGTTGCTGCCGGCGTTGATTGCCGGACTGCCACCAAGCAGGGCATGCGTGCGGGTCGAACCGCCGTTGAACGCTAAGGGAGCCAACAAGGGATCGACGCCGAGCAAATTGCCGGCACCGACCACCGGGCAGTCGGCGCAGGTGATCTGCACGAGGGAATTGGTGGCATCGGTCGTAAAGGGAGACGGCAAATTCGGGTCGGCCGCAAGTTTCCCGACGTCGACCACGGTGTTGCCCGCGACGATCGACGAGACGAGCTTCAGCGTTGGTGGAGTCAGGCCGAGGACGCCGAGAATCGAGATGCCACCAGCGCGCAAGTTGCTGATGTTCGCGCTGTTGCCTACGACCGTGGAGTTCAGAATCTCCGCGTGGACATTGCCGAAGATACCCATCGCGCCGCCCCGCTGGTTTGCAACGTTGCCGGACACCGTCGAATCGACAAGCTTGAAAACCAGGGCGGAACCGGGGGCCTGAAGATTCGACACGTCGTTGTACACCCCGAGGCCGCCACCGATGCCGCCGGTGTCGTCGGCGACTGCCGAGCCGGCGGCGTTGTTCGCGATCTCCGAGCGCATGATCGTCACCGATTTGCCTTTCACGATGAGGCCGCCTCCGACATAGAATTTGCCCGCGACAGGCGGACTGGGAACGTCGATGTGATTGTCGACGATTCGGGTATCGGTGATCGTGATATCGGCCAAGGCAACCAGCCCGTCGATCGCCCCACCCGCGCCGCCGAGGGCGACCGGCTGCACGCGATTGCCGGTGAAGAGGCTGTTCGCGATGGTCACCGTAACAGGTGTGGTTTGCGCACCCGTGCAATGTTCGGCGACGATCAGTGCTCCACCGCTGGAGCCGATTGTGACCACGGACAGCGGCTTGGCAATGTTGTCGATGAACTGCGCGTTGGTGATGGTCAACGACTGACCCGGGTATTGCGGAAAGAAACCGACCCCGCCACCATTGCGCGCGATGCTGTCCCGGATCGTGACGGAATCCAGTGCCAAACTGTGGACAGTGGCGATCGCGCCGCCGGGGAGGTCGGTGTTCTTGTGTGCGTTGGTCAAGGTGAGCCCGGAGATGGTCACCAGGTAGTCGGTCGGGCCGGTCGGCGCCGGGCACGCGGGGGGGTTGTTCTCGATAATCAGGAAGATGTGACCGTTGGCACTGCCGTCGATCGTGAGGACGCCCGCGCCCGGGCCCGTGATCGTCAGCGGGCCGGTAATCTGGATCTGGCCGGACGTCAGCGTGATCGTGCCCGTCACGCTGAAGTTGATCGTCGAACTGGGCACCGCATTGGCCTGCGTCACGGCGTCGCGCAGGCTGCCGGCACCGTCGTCGTTGGTGTTGGTGACGGTGAAGGTGGCGGCATTGGCCGTAGCCACCGCGAGCAGCAGGACAGCGCATGCCAGGAAACGTGTCACATTGGCCTCCCCGGCCGCTTTCGTTGAGCGTCCCACCTGCAACGGGCCCGGCACATGGGAGGCCGCACCAATTCCCTACCGTCGGCATGGATGGTGCCACAAATGGCGATGGCGCACCGTGCCCAGCCCAGCCCGCCAGAATCGCCGATCGTCAAACGCGAGTGAACGCGCCCGCCCCTTGCCCGTGGAGGCTTTGCTCGCCGGATCGGGAATCGGCGTCGCCAGTGGAAAGCGGGACGGACCATGCAGAAGCTGCTTAGGGCGGCATTGGACAAGCAGCCACTCTGGCGCCGGCGCCCGCGCCAAAGTACAACGACCAGCGTGCCGAGCAGCCCGTGGCCACCGAAAATCGGCGCTTGACCCACCCCACTGACCACACCACCATCAGGCTCGCGCGATTGAAATGCCTGTCCTTTCCTTCCCGATTCGGTATGCCTTCGGCGCCGGCTGCGCCACGACGGCGACTGCGCCGGCGACCAGCACCACCGCGGCGATGGCGAAACGTGCAAGCATTGACTTCACACTCGTGGCTCTCCAGCAAGGTGGCTCCAACCGCGCTCGGGGGCGCCTCGCCAGCCATCGGAAGATCGTCATCAACCGAACCGTAACGGCCAGGCAAATCGCTCCGGCCACCCAATGTTACCCGGGCGGCGCGGTCGCTGCAGGCGGCAGGATGGGAAGTCGCCGGCTTCGCAGCCGAACCGCCGGGCCGTGGCCGGCAGCCATTGCCGACACGATTGACGACCGCCGCCGGAAGAGATAAGTTGCACCGAGTTGCCTGGCGGGGACGGAACTTCCCGCGCCAACGGCCGTCCCCCCAATCTGCCAGCCTCGATACGGAGCCCGACATGAATCGACTGATCGTTTCTACCCTGTGCCTCGCCGCTTCCGCGCCTGCGTTCGCCGGCAGATTGATCCAAACTTCATCGGTGCCGACGCTCGACGACGTGGGGCTGGTTGCGCTCACGCTGGTCGTCGCCGTCGCCGGCGGGATCGCGGTTCGCCGCAAGAAGAAGTGACCCGACTGCCTGCTCCCGCAGGCAGCCGTTCAGGTCCACCGCCGACGTGATGACCGAGGAGGCGCTGGGCCTGTTGCACCAGGCGTACTTCGTCGCGACGATAGGGACTTTCCTGTTCCTGGTCATCGTCGAAGGCGGTCAGCCGGACGCGCCGGCGCCGCGAGGGCGGTGGCGCCATGTCCTTCGCAATCTGGGGCTCCTTGCGTGCACGGCGGTCATCGTCGATGGCATGGCCCTGGGGTTCGGTTTCCCGTCCATGCTGACCGACGCCCGCGGTGTGCTCACGCCTCTGGCGCTGACCGCTCCGGCCCAATTCGTCGTCGGTTTCCTGGTGATCGACCTCTACGAGTACGGGTTTCACCGGCTCGCCCATCGCTGGCGTTGGCTGTGGCTGCTCCACGCGGTGCATCACTCCGACGCCGAACTTGACGCGAGCACCGGCGTGCGATTCCACCCGCTGGAAACCGCGATCGACCTCGTGCTGCTGATGGCACTCCTTGTCACCCTGGGCCTACCCCTGTGGGTGCTGTTGGGACGGGCGATCGTCCAGAACCCGATTGATTTCCTGCAGCACGCGAATCTCCGCTTTCCGGAGTGGATCGAGCGTCGCCTGGGTTGGCTGCTGGTGACACCGCGCATGCACCGCGTCCACCATTCACCGGTGCCGGCGCTGACCGACTCGAACTACGGGGTCCTGCTGTCGATCTGGGACCGGATATTCCAGACCTATACGGCGCCCGCAGGGGAGCGCCCCGCCAGGTATGGCCTCAGCAATCTCACCGCGGACTCGTGGCAGTCACTCGGCGGCATGCTGGTCACGCCGCTTCGCGCTCGCCGGTTCGGAATGCTCTAACGCCCCTCGGGCGGCACCCGAAACAACTCGTTCAACTGGGCCAACGGCACCGCGTCCTTGGTGAAGGTAAAGGAACCCAGTTCGCTGATCTCGCGTGCCGCGCGCAGGAACGCGCCCAGCGCGGCGCGGCTCAGCGAGGAACCCAGGCTCACGCGCCTGACGCCGATCGCCGCGAGCTCCGGCACGCTGAGCGTCACGCCCGCGAGCCCCATCACCACATTGAGCGGGCGGTCGATGGAGCGCACGACGGTGGCGATGTCCTCGCGCGATCGCAGGCCGGGCGCGTAGAGCACGTCGGCCCCGGCGTCCTGGAAGGCCTGGAGGCGGCGAATGGTATCGTCGAGATCGGGGCGACCGTAGAGAAAGTTCTCGGCGCGCGCGGTCACCAGAAAGGGGAAGGGGAGGCTGCGCGCCGCTTCGACCGCTGCGCGGACACGCTCGACCGCGAGACCGAAGTCGAAGATGGGCGCGGCAGGCGTTCCGGTGGCATCCTCGATCAGTCCGCTGACGAGGCCGGTGCCGGCCGCCAACCGGATCGTCTCCGCGACGCCCTCGGGCCGGCGATCGAAGCCGTTCTCGAGGTCTGCGCTGACCGGAAGGTGGGTGGCCGCGACGATGGCCCGCGCGTTGGCGAGCGTTTCGTCGCGCGAAATCCGGCCTTCGCCGTCACGCCGTCCAAGCGAGAAGGCGAGCCCTGCGCTCGTCGTTCCGATCGCTTCGAATCCCAGGCCGGTCAGGAGACTGGCCGTTCCGGCGTCCCACGCGTTGGGGATGACGAAACAGCCGGGACGCTCGTGCAAGGCCTGGAAGGCGCGGGCTTTCTGCTCCTGCGATGGACCCATATTCGACAGCTCCAATTCTGATACCCCAATGGCGCCCGATTCAACTCGGCGCGGCGCGCCCGCCAGTGCGGATAGACCCTGTCCCTGATGACGGTGAAACAATCGCCGTGGCTGCGCTCGATCAGATGCAGCAGCGCGCCGGAGCCGCGGACAGGCAATTCAAACCCGGCGCGAACGGTGCAGGCTATCACGGGTTGACGCGACCGGGCCGATGGGCCGGTTCGTTGGCGGGTTGCGGGTTGGGGGCGGGCGGCGAGGTGGCAGCAACCGGGCGCAACGACAACGACCAGCGTGCGGAGCCGCCCTTTGCCGCCGAAAATCGACGCTTGACCCGCACCACCGGCCCCACCACAATCAGGCTCGCGTCACTGAAATGCCTGGCCGTTCGCTCGGATGGCGAAACTGATTGCGGAGTATCAACGGACGCGGACAGACAAGACGGAATGAGATCGGGTGTCAGCCAGGATAGAAGCAATGTCGGACGAGGAAGCCGAGAGAGTGGTTGCTCAAACGAAGCTTCGCCAGGGGCCATCGACAACATGCCCGTTACTGGAGAAAATCATTTCCGGCTTCCACCCGAGCGGCCGGCAATGAGGGATGAGTGCTTTCATCCGTCGGGCACCTTCGTCGAGTTTCCCACGGAGGATGTCGAGACCTGGATCTCGGCGCGATTCGAGAAGATCGGAAGCCGATACGCGGAGCGCACCGCCTTCACAAAAAACCCGGGAAATCCGTCGCGGCGCCTCGATCGGACTGCCGGGTTGTGCGCACAGTCCTGCAAATAGTGCGACGCCAACCTCGCGCAGCTGTTTCGGCAAGAACCATTTCAATCCGCAATGAGCTGGCTATCCTCGGGCCAGGTTGTGGCCATCGATCGAGGGATGGGACAGGCGGTTACGCTCGTCGTGGAGTGTCACGTTCTCCTGGTTCATCAAGGCCGAGGCGCTCTTGTCGCTATCCGGCCGCCAGTGGCGCACTGCTGCCAATCGTACTGAAATGAATCGACGCCGCTCCGTTGATCGGATGTGCGGCATGGGCTCTGCGCTTGCCTGCAATTGGTGTCGTTGAAAAGTCTGCAACGTGGAGGGGAATCCATGAGTGAACCAAACGACACGGCGAGTTACAAAGTGGTGGTCAACGACGAGGAGCAATATTCAATCTGGCCCTTGGACAAGGACAATGCTCTGGGCTGGAAGGACGCAGGCAAGGCGGGAACCAAAGAGGAATGCCTCGCCCATGTCAAAGAAGTGTGGACCGACATGCGGCCGCTGAGTATCAGAAAACAAAGCGCGAAGCAGACCGTCAAGGAGTGACCGGGTCGAGCGTTATCCGATTCTCCAGAAGTGACCTGGCAGCGCCAACCAGTGGGTCGTTAGATACCTTGCAATGCGTCGAGAGGACACCTATCCGCTGTCACCCATGCAGCACGGCATGCTGGTTCGCAGCCTGGCCGCGCCGCAATCGGGCGTCTACGTGCAACAACTGGTTTGCCGGTTCCAGGAATCGGTGGACGCCAATGCCTTCAAAGAAGCCTGGCGGAGAATCGGCGCTCGGCACCCGATATTTCGCACCAGTTTCCACTGGCAGGAGTCCACAGCCTCATATCAGCGAGTTCACCGCGAAGCAGAGCTTCAGTTTGTCCAGCAAGATTGCCGCCATCTGGCCGAGACCCGGCGAGAGGAAATGCTGGGGACCTTTCTCGCCGCGGATCGGCGGCGCGGATTCGAGCTCGATCAAGCACCGCTTTCGCGCCACGCGCTGTTTCGCTTTGGCATTGCGGATCATCGCTGGGTGTGGACATCGCACCATGCCGTGATGGACGGGCGGTCTCGTTTGCTCTTGCTCGGGGAATTGTTCGAGCTGTACGACGACTTGCGGGCCGCGAGAACTTCGGATCAGCCAAAGCGGCCACCATTTCGGCACTACATCGACTGGCTCTCCACCCAGGATGGCTCGGCTGCGGAGCAGTTCTGGACCCGCGAACTCGAGGGCTTCACGTCCCCCACCCCGCTGGGAGTCGATCGCGCACTCGCTGTCAAGATCGCAGACGAACTGCCCACGCATGATACGCAGACTTTTCGTTTCTCTGAAGGCTTCACTCGCAGCCTCTGCGACGTTGCCCGCCAGCACGGGTTGACACCCAACACTTTTCTCCAAGGCGCCTGGGCGGTGTTGCTGAGCCGCTATAGTGGAGAACAGGATGTTGTTTTCGGCTCGACGAGAGCCGGCAGACATGCGGACATTGAAAGCCCGGCGGCCATGGTCGGGCTGTTGATTCACACGGTACCGGTACGGATACGAGCCGCTCCCAGCCGACCGCTCCTGGACTGGCTCCAGGAGCTTCGATCGCGGTGGGTTGGGTTGCGCGACCACGAACGCACGCCACTGGTCGATATTCAGAAGTGGTCTCGAGTTCCCCTCGACCAACCGCTCTTCGAAAGCTTGCTGACCTTCGAGAACCATGAACTCAACTCGGCACTGCAAGGGTTATTGCAGCGCAAGCTGGACGCCGATTTCCGGCTGATCGGCAGAACGAACTACCCGCTTGCGGTCACCGGCACCCTCGGGCCGGAGCTGCGGCTGAACATCACCTACGATCGCAGCCGCTTTGACTTTTCCGCAATCTCCAGAATGCTCGGCCACCTGAGAAGTCTGCTGGATAGTATGGTGGCCAATCCTGCTCGGAGGATTGCGGACTTGCCGCTGCTCAGCGGCGCCGAACGCCATCAGTTGCTCGTCGAATGGAATGACACGACGCGGGACTATCCCGGAGACAAGTGCATACATCAGCTTTTCGAACAGCAGGCAGAGCGAACGCCCGATGCGGTCGCCGTCGTGTTCGAATACCGGCAACTGACCTACCGGGAGCTGAATGCGCGGGCGAACCAGCTCGCTCACTACCTGAAGAAGCTCGGTGTCGGACCGGAAGCGGTGGTCGGGATCCTCATGGCGCGCTCCCTGGAAATGATCGTCGGACTGCTCGGCATTCTCAAAGCGGGCGGAGCGTATCTGCCGCTGCATCCGACCGCTCCCAGGGATCGTCTGCACTCCATGCTTGAAGATTCGCACGCTCTTGCAGTGCTGACTCAGCAAGAGTTATGGGAGAGCCATCAGCCTGCAGCGATCCGCAGTCAGCCTTCCGAAGATCGAGAGAGCACCCGCTCACCAGCACTCGTTGCTCGGCCCTCGACGGTGTGCCTGGACTCCGACTGGCATGTCATAAGCCAGGAGCCTGCAACCAACCTCGACAGCAGCATAACCACAAAGAACCTGGCGTACGTGATCTATACCTCAGGCTCGACAGGCAAGCCCAAAGGGGTGCTGATCGAGCACTGCCAGATCCTCAACTATGTGCAAGGCATCGAGGAGACTTGCGGTCTCACGCCCGGCGCCAGCTATGCGATGGTGCAGCCGCTGTCCGTCGACTCCAGTCAAACCGTGATTTTTCCGCCGCTCATTTCCGGGGGTGCGCTCCATGTCATCTCCGAAGAGACGGCGATGGACCCGCAAGCGCTGGAGGTCCATTTCGCGCGATTCCCGATCGACGTTCTCAAGATCGCGCCATCTCATCTGGCAGCTCTTTGGCAGGTCTCGCCGCAGCCTGAGCAGTTGCTGCCGCGCCGATGGCTCATTCTCGGCGGTGAATCTTCGCGCCCCGGATGGGTGGCACAACTGCAAGCGAAGGCGCGATGCGCCATTTACAACCACTACGGTCCGACTGAAGCGACAGTGGGCGTGCTCACCTATCCGATCACGAAGGTCCGCGACGCGGTCTCGTCCCCAACGGTGCCGATCGGACGGCCATTGCCGAATGCCGAGGCCTATGTGCTCGATCGCTGCATGCAGCCCGTCCCGATTGGAATTGCAGGGGAGCTGTATATCGGCGGGAGTGGCCTTGCGCGCGGGTACCTTGACCGGCCCGAGCTCAGTGCCGAGAAGTTTCTCCCTCATCCTTTCAGTGAGAGGCCGGGCGCACGGCTGTACAGGACGGGCGACGTTGCGCGGTATCAGCCTGATGGGAACATCGAGCTTCTCGGTCGCACGGATCACCAAGTCAAGATTCGCGGCTTTCGCGTCGAGCCGGCGGAAGTTGCAGCAGCGCTGGGCGACCACCCTGCCGTACGCGCTTCGGTGGTCATGGCTCGCGAAGACGGTCGAGGAGAGCGGCAGCTGGTCGCCTATGTTGTCCCCCAACCGGGACATGAAATAGCTGCGAGCGAGTTACGCCGCTTTCTCAAACTGCAACTACCCGACTACATGGTGCCCGCGAGCTTCGAGAGGTTGAACGAGTTACCTCTGACGCCCCACGGCAAGGTCGATCTCCGGGCACTGCCGGCGCCGACGCAGACCACGCCGGACCCCGACCGAGCCCTGGTCGAGCCGCGCACCCACGCAGAGGAAATCCTCGCCGGCATCTGGGCGGAAGTTCTCGAGCTGGAGCGAGTCGGCATTCATGACAATTTCCTTGACCTCGGGGGGCACTCGCTGCTCGTTACCCAGGTTGCCTCTCGGATACGCAGTGCATTGCAGGTCGAGCTGCCGCTGCGCGAGCTGTTTGCGCATCCCACGGTCGCTGGCATGGCCGAGCGCATCGAAGACATCCAACGCAAACAACACACACGACCCATCCGCCCCCTGCTTCCGGTTGCAAGAGACAAGGAGCTTCCTCTTTCCTTTGCCCAGCAGCGGCTGTGGTTCCTGGACCAGTTCGATCCCGCCAGTACGGTCTATAACGTCCCGGGAGCCATTCGCATCAGAGGCTTTCTCCAAGTGACGGCCTTCGAACGAAGCCTCAATGAGATCATCCGGCGGCACGAAGCGCTGCGGACGACCTTCTCGCCGCGAAATGGGATTCCGGTTCAGACCGTTTCACCATCCCGCAACCTGTCCCTCGCCGTCGTGAATCTCGCGGACCACCCCGAGAGCGGACGAGAAACAGAAGCTCGCAGACTCGCCATCGAAAATGCGCAACGGCTCTTCGATCTTGCGCGAGGACCGCTTCTGAGACCGCTCTTGCTTCGGCTTGGTGAAGACGATTTCGTTTTCAGCTACCCCATGCACCACATCGTCTCCGACGCCTGGTCGCAGACGATCTTTCTGCGGGAGCTTTCCATTCTCTACGGAGCGTTCGCCGCGGAGCAGGCTTCGCCTCTGCCGCCGCTTTCCATTCAATATGCGGACCACGCGGTCTGGCAGCGCGATTGGCTGCAGGGCGAGATATTGGAGAACCAACTCGCCTACTGGAGAGAGCAACTCGGTGACGTCCCCGCGCTGCAGCTCCCTACGGACCATCCGCGCCCCGCGCGCCGGAGTTTCCGCGGCGCGAAGCAAAGGTTCGCATTGCCTCGGGCTCTGTCCGACCGGCTGCACGAGCTCAGCCGCAGCGGGGAAGCAACGCTGTTCATGACGTTGCTGGCGGCCTTTCAGGTTCTGCTGCACCGCTGCACAGGACAGGACGACATCGCGGTGGGCTCTCCCATCGCTGGCCGGTCACGGCATGAAATCGAGGGTTTGATTGGATTCTTCCTCAACACCCTGGTGTTTCGCACCGACTTCTCCGACGATCCGAGCTTCGTGGAACTGCTCGGACGGGTGAAGGAAGTGGCCCTGGATGCTTACGCGCATCAGGACGTGCCGTTCGAAAGACTGGTCGAGGAACTTCAGCCGGAGCGCGATCCCGGCAGGTCGCCGCTGTTTCAAGTGCTGTTCGTTCATCAAGACAAGGAACGGCCGGTCTTCGCATCCGCAGGCATCACATCGAGCCCGATTGAAATCGACACCGCCACGGCGAAGTTCGACCTGACTCTATCGCTGCGGGAAACCGAAAACGGCCTGACGGGGTACGTGGAGTACAACACGGACCTGTTCGACCCCGTTACGATCGATCGAATGGCAGGGAATTTCCAGGCTTTGCTCAGAGGCATCGTCGAGAATCCGCATCTCCCTGTTTCAGGGCTGCCGATCCTCACCCGGATTGCACGGCAACAACCGTTCGCCGAGTGGAATGAAACGAAGCGAGGTTTTCCAGGAGACAAGTGCATCCATCAGCTGTTCGAGCAACAGGTCGAGAGGACTCCTGATGGTGTCGCCGTGGCATTCGATGACCGGCAGTTGAGCTACCGGGAGCTCAATGCAAGGTCCAACCAGCTCGCTCACTTCCTGCGCCGGCGCGGTGTGGGGCCAGAGGAGTTTGTCGCCATCTGCATGGGGCGTTCGATCGAGATGATTGTCGCCGTGCTGGGTGTCCTCAAGTCGGGCGCCGCCTATGTTCCCATTGATCCCGATTATCCCGCCGAACGGTTCCATTTCATGCTCGAGGATGCACAGGCTCCCTTGGTTGTGACGCAGGCGGGAGTCCTGGACGGCACTGAGCACGCCAAGGTGTGTCTGGACACTGACTGGGGCGCCATCAGCCAGGAGCGGGAAGACAACCCATCGCATGTCGCCGGCCCGGGGAACGCGGCGTACGCCATTTACACGTCCGGATCGACGGGCAAGCCCAAAGGCGCCGTTCTGGAACATCGGCCGCTTTGCAATCTCATCACCTGGCAACTCGAGAACTCGGCTTGTGCCGCCCCCGCCCGGACGCTTCAGTTCTCATCCTTGAGTTTCGACGTTTCCTTCCAGGAGACCTTTACGACTTTGTGTTCAGGCGGAACCCTGGTCCTGGTGACGGATGAAGTCAGGCGAGACCCAACGCTCCTGCTCCGATACCTCTCAACGCACGGTGTGGAAAGGATCTTCCTGCCTTTTGCAGCGCTGCAGCAGCTGGCCAACGCAGCCGCGATGGAAAGGGCGCTTCCGGCACAGCTTCGGGAAATCATCAACGCAGGCGAGCAGCTGCAAGCGACTCCCCGGATCATGGAGTTCTTTGAACGGATTGAAGGCTGTCGGCTGGTCAATCAATATGGCCCCACCGAAACTCACGTCGTTGCGGCATTTCACATGCTGGCCGATTCACCGCGTGACTGGACGTCGCTGCCGCCCATTGGCCGCCCGATCGCCAATGCGCAACTTCATATTCTCGACCTCGATCTGGAACCGGTGGCGGTTGAGCGCGCCGGAGAGCTCCATATCGGCGGCGCAGTCGTGGGACGTGGCTATTTCCGTCGTCCCGATTTGACGGCAGAACGTTTTATCCCCGATCCGTTCAGCGACTTGCCTGGCGCACGGCTCTACAAGACCGGCGACCTGGGCCGCTATCTGCCGGACGGCAACATCGAGTATCTGGGTCGTATCGACGACCAGGTCAAGATTCGCGGCTACCGCATCGAGCCAGGCGAGATCGAGACGAGCTTGAATCAACACTCCGCCGTGCAACAGTGCGTGGTTGTCGTCCGCCAGGACGCCCCGGAGGAAAGACGGCTTGTCGCCTACGTCGTCGCGAACCCCGGGCCGTCGGCGACGGAACATGAGCTGCGCCGTTTCCTGAGAGGCAAATTGCCTGAATTCATGCTCCCTTCAGGCTTTGTATTTGTGGATGCTCTGCCGTTGACACCCAACGGCAAGGTCGACCGCAAGGCCTTGCCGGCTCCCGGTCACAACCGACTGACTCCGGACGGAGACTTTATCGCGCCACGAACCCCGGCAGAAGAGTTGCTGGCGGGCATCTGGGCCGACGTTCTCCAGGTGGATCGCGTCGGCATCGATGAAGATTTCTTCGAGCTTGGTGGCCACTCGCTGTTGGCCGTGCAGCTGGCGTTCAAGATCTCCACCGCCTTGAAGTGCGACGTTTCGGTGAAAATGCTGTTCCTGCACCCAACGATCGGCGAACTGGCTGCGGTTCTCGACGAGGATTGCAGGCAGAAGGCACCGATCCGGGAAAATCGGCCGAAGACAATCACGGTTGCACAGACAAGGAAGGACCAGGTCGCAGCACAAGGACAAGTCGCCAACATCGAATTCGAGCGACGACCCCTGTTGTCACTCATCGCCGCCGGCAAGATTCTCCCCGTGGATGCGGCGGCTCTCGGCTACGTATCAGAGGAAACCCTGAGTCGCGCCGGACTGACCCGGGAAGCCGCGCTCGTCGGTTGGTACGACGGTTTGCCCACGGTGGATGGCGTTTACGAGACAGCACGTGGACGTGTCGCGATCATCAGGCTGCCGCGGCTTCGCTCCGAACTCTACGACAGCAAAGAGGAACTGGTGAGTTCGATTGTCGATGCCTTGGAGATAGCGCGGCAAATCGGCGCGCGGGCCGTTTCGCTGACGGGCCTCCTGCCTTCGGCGACGGACTACGGTCAAGCAGTGGCCAATGCGATTGCAAAGCGATCCGACCTGCCTGTCGTGACGACCGGACACGCGACAACCGTGAGCGCGGTGGTCATGACGATCGAAAGGATTCTTCGAGACGCAGGCAGAGATCTCGCACATGAGTCTGTAACCTTTCTGGGCTTGGGCTCCATCGGATACACAACGCTCCGGCTCATGTTGAGGTGTCTGCCGCATCCGCGCAAAATCCTGATCTGTGACGTTTTCGGCAAGAAGACATGGCTGGATAAAGTGGGTCGTGAAATCATCGATGACCTGGGATTCAAAGGGCTGGTCGAGGTTGCAGCGCCCAGGCAGCAGTTGCCGCCTGAAGTCTATGGGTCGAGTTTGATCGTCGGCGCGACCAATGTTCCGAACATCCTGGACATCGGCGCCGTCAGGCCCGGGACCCTGATCGTTGACGACTCCGGCCCGCACTGCTTCGCCGCGCCTGATGCAATAAGGCGCTTTGAAGCGAAGCACGACATACTTTTCACCGAAGGTGGAGTCGTGCAAATGCCAGGCCCGTGGCACCACCTCAAGTATTTGCCGCACCGAGTGGAACAAATGATGCACCCGGGTTTTGTCGAAGCCATGTCAACCCGCAATCCGTCACAGATCGGCAGCTGTGTGCTCTCGAGCTTGCTCTCGGCCGGCAAGGAAAAACTCGTTCCGACGCTGGGATTGCCCGACCAGGTTGCCTGCCTGGAACATTACCGCGGACTCCAACGGCTGGAATGCGGCGCAGCGATGCTGCACTGTGAAGGTTATGTGTTGCCGAGCCAATCGATTGCAACTTTTCGCTCACGCTTCGGCGGATGTTGAGCGACGGCAACGAGAAGCAACAGATGTTCATTCACGAAATCCTTGAAGCATGGGTGGGCAAGGCCCCAGACAACATCGCCATTCTGTTTGAGGGCCGGACGTTGACGTACGAAGCGCTGAACAGCCGCGCCAATCAATTGGCTCGCCATTTGAGAACCCTGGGCGTCGGGCCGGAGATCGTGGTGGGGATCTGCCTGGAAAGATGTCCTGACCTGGTAGTGGCGCTATTCGGGGTGTTGAAGGCGGGCGGCGCCTGCCTGCCCCTGGATCCAGGCTATCCACCAGAGCGCCTGGAGTACATGTTGAACGACACCCATGCTGACTTCGTGCTCGGGCGAGAGGCCATTGCCGCGACCAGGATGGCCGTCGGGAAAGCCGATGCACCAGGCGTTGACTCCGAATCTTCTCTCGGATCCATGAAGGTGCGAACCGTTCTCCTGGACAGGGAACGGCCCCTCATCGACCGCGAGAGCACAGAGAATCCGCACTACGCAGCGCTGCCGAACAACCTGGCCCTCATTTTCTATACCTCCGGGTCAACGGGAAGCCCCAAGGCGGTCATGTGGGAACACGGCAGACGTGAAGTTCACACCGCCTGGGAGCAAAAGACGTTTCGCCTGACCGAGCAGGACCGTCACCTGCTCAAAGCACCCATTGGTTTTACCCTGCTTGCCGCAGAAGTCCTCGCGCCGCTATTGAGCGGCGGACAACTCATCATTGTTCCAACGGGATTGGAACAGGACGTGGACTATCTCACCAGGCTGATCGCTCAACACCAGATCACCAGCGTCGCCCTTGTCCCTTCCATGCTGCAGGCACTGATCGAGCACGACCATTTTCCGAACTGCACCTCCTTGAGGGAGGTTCGCACCATTGGCGAGGCGCTTGGCGAACAACTTCTGAAGCGCTTTTTCTGCCGCTCCGATGCAACGCTGACCGTGATGTACGGAACCACCGAAGCTCCCGGCGCAACGTATTCGCAGTGCGATCGAGACAAAGTTCCTTTCGCGCCGCGATTGGGAACTCCTTTGCCGGGAAAGGAAATCTACTTGCTTGACGACCGGCTCGATCTGGTCGGCGCAGGTGAGCAAGGTGAAATCTGCATCGGTGGATCGCTGGCGCGCGGCTATATGGGACGTCCGGATCTCACCGCAGAAAAATTCATCCCCCATCCTTTCTCCCGGAAGCCGGGAGCGAGACTGTACAGGACCGGCGACTTTGGTCGCTATTTGCCGAATGGCGACATCAAGTTCGTCGGCCGCACGGATCATCAGTTCAAGATCCGTGGTTTCAGGGTTGAACCAGCGGAGATCGAAAGCGCCATTTGCGAGCACCCGGGAATAGGGCAAGCGGTGGTAACCCCTCGCGAAAGCGATTCCGGCGACGTGCGACTCATCGCTTATCTGACGGCCACAAACGACGGTGCGGCGTCGAGCGCGGGCCTGAGAGGTTTCCTCAAGGACAAACTGCCCAGTCATATGATCCCCGCAGTGTTTGTCACCATTGACGCAATGCCGTTGACTCGCAACGGCAAGATCGACAGGAGCGCGCTGCCGGATCCCAGCTGCCTCCGCCCGGAAACGGATGTGCCGTTTGTACCGGCGTCTTCGCCACTTGAAACAGAATTGACAAATATCTGGGCCGAGGTTCTGGAGATCGATCGGGTGGGGATTCACGACAACTTCTTCGATCTGGGCGGTCATTCGTTAGCCGCATCGCGGGTGATATCCCGCGTAGTGCAAACATTCAACTTCGACCTGTCTCTGAAGGCGCTGTTCGATGCACCGACCGTTGCGGAAATGGCGAGGGTCATCCAGGCGACCGAAGCGAGAAATGCAACAGGGAGTGATCGGGAACGAATGCCCGGCGAGATCGGAGCGACGTCGGCGGAGGAAGTGCCGAAGGCATTGGCCCGGCGCAAATAGCTCGCCCCGTCCGCACCGATGTTCGGTGGCAACGGGCTGCTGCGCACGCTGGTCGTTGTGCTTTGGCGGTCGGCATGGACACCGAGGATCGACGTCACCGGTTTGGCATGCATCGCGGCATCCCCTGGCCGGCAGTGCGGGTCAGTGCCTGCGCTTCATCCGCGCGGAACCGAAGCGCTGCGGGCTGAACGGCGCGAGGTCGAGCGGCGGCGCGCGTCCGGCGACGATGTCGGCGACGAGCCGCGCCGTGGCGGCCGCCTGGGTGAGGCCCAGGTGGCCATGGCCGAACGCGTAGACCACGCGCTCGTCCGCGGCCGCCGCGCCGATCGCCGGCAGCGTGTCGGGCAGCGAGGGGCGAAAGCCCATCCACTCGCTGCCGCCTTCGGTGCGCAATCCCGGCATGAAGCGCTTGGCCTTCGCCAGCAGCGCCGCCGCGCGCGCGAAGTTGGGCGGCGCGTCGAGGCCGGCAAACTCCACCGCGCCCCCCACGCGCACGCCGCAGGCGAGCGGGCTGACGACGAAGCCGTGGCCGCCGAACGTGAGCTGGCGCCTGAGATCGAAAGCGTCCACCGGCAGCGTGGTGTTGTAGCCGCGCTCGGTCTCCAGCGGAATGCGCTCGGCGAGCGTGCGCGCGAGGTGGTGCGACCACGCGCCTGCGGCGACCACGACGCGGCGCGCGACGAGCGGCGGCCCGCCGCGCCGTTGCACGGTGACGCCGGCGGCGCCGGGCACGAACGCCATCGCATCGGCGCGGCGGATGCGCCCGCCCAGCAGCTCGAACTGCCGTGCCAGCGCCTCGGTCACGAGCAGCGGATCGCTGACGGTCTTCCAGCCGGGCACGAAGGTCGCCGCCACCAGCAGCGGACTCAGGCCCGGCTGCAGTTCGGCGATCGCCTGCAGGCCGTGCAGGTGCGTGAAGGCGATGCCGTGATCGGCGCGGGCCTGCCAGCCCGGCTGCGACGCCTGCCACTCGCGCTCGCTCTCGTAGAGGTGCAGCACGCCGTCGCTGCGCAGCATGTGGGCGGCGCCGGCCGAGGCAAGCAGCAGCGGGGTCTCGATCGCGGACAGGTCCATCATCGCCGCCTGCGCCGCGGTGCTGGCGCGCACGCGGTCGGGCTGGCTCGCGCGCCAGAAGCGCAGCAGCC
>Ga0315276_10002521_pt1 | contig 16787 bp, 39 predicted proteins | sample YL17G05_0_MG_FD_204542 | JGI IMG/M metagenome (GOLD analysis project Ga0315276, IMG submission 204542) | Sediment microbial communities from Yellowstone Lake, YNP, Wyoming, USA - YL17G05_0 | ecosystem: Environmental > Aquatic > Freshwater > Lake > Sediment | place: USA: Wyoming | collected... | reverse complement strand
AGCAATTTGACCTTGGCCGTCAGCTTCATGGGCTATATCATACTACAGCGCACTATCAATATCTTGAAGAGAAGGAGGTGTGCGTTTCCTCCACCAGCTAAAGCAGGTGGTATCCACGCACGTTCTTATGAATAAAGCTCATACTCAGCCCGCTTCCCACAATACAGGCACTTCACATTCAGCCTCCTCCGGTGAATAGATTCACAAAGCTGTCAGTGCTGGGTGCGACCAAGTACAGCAGTATGGCAGCCAGGATCATGAGGCCGGAGCGCCAGAGGTTATGGTAATCTCCAAGTTTCAGCGCCGTCCCAAAAGAATGCTTCAGCCGGAGGCCCACGACATCGACGCTGTAGATTTCATCGAGCACTAGATGCGTCAGAAACCCCAGGAACACGAAACTGCCTACCAGCCAGGAGATCAGCGGTGCGCCGTCCAGAACATGGGACACGAAGACAGTCAGCCCAAGGCCAAAGATCAGTCCCGCGAGGATCGAGTGGAAGACCCCACGGTGCTTGGTATAGTGCTGGAAGAGGTGCTTGAAGCAGTACCGGATCACAATGTAGGTCAAGGCCACTGCCCCCCATAGTTGAAATACCGTCAGGTGCTCTGCGAGTCCTACGCCTACGGCATTCACTCCCAGGAAGCCCAGGCCCGTGAATATGTTCCGTGACGCCGCCGAATTGTCAGAGTCGATATCCGGTAGGATCCCGCCGACACAACAGGCCCCCCACAGACCGGCCATCTCCCAGGCAGTGACTTTGTCGGCCCACACCAGTGCAGTTGATGCCAGGCCCCCTACTACCATCCCCGCTGCTAAGTGAAGCTCGAACTTAGCCATCGGTCGCGCCTCCCTCAATTAACTTACCTGGAAAGAGCCCTGAAGTCCCCTATGGAATTGTTTACACCCGTGAAGATATCACCCCTTGGCGACTGCGCTCTCCGTTACTTGTTGAGACTCTATCGCAATTACCTTTGGCTTGATCCGCTCAAGTTCCCTATCCAGGGCGTACTGCTTTGGTCTCCGCATAGGCCGCCGGAGGTAGGCTTCTAAACTGTGCGTCTTGCACAACATCAGATGGGCCTTACCCCACTTTGCAGGGCCTACACCCCATTGATAACAGTCCGCTATCTCGCAGATCAGGGGGCCATCGGGGTTTACCCAGTGTTGGTCTTGCCACTCCAGCACCTCAAAGGCCCGCTGTAATGCAGGATCGCCGCCAGTTGCCAGGGTGGGCATCCCCTTTTTCATCCCACGCTCGGCAAAGGCATACATGAGCGCTAGGATAACATCGAGGGCTTCCGGTGCCCCGCGAGTTTTCTCGGTTTTGAGCGCCTTGCGGGTTTTCTTGGTTTTGAGCGCCTTGGTCGCCATAGTCCCCCTTTATGAAGGCAGCGAGGGTATATAGCCTACTAGGCGTCGCTGCTATTTATAGTGATTGTGACCGACTGGCTCCCACCAGGAGCGGTCGGGGACACCGTCAAATGCAGCACCAAGTCACCAGAGGAGCCTGGGGTGAGGGTCAGTGGCGCGGGTGTTGCAGTGATTGTCCCCACGGAGGCACTTAGGTTATGTGTAATGCCCACATAGGCTGTTTGATCGCCAACATTCTTGACGTACACATGGGTGGTGTTGCTGGCCCCTCTAGGCAAATCTCCTAGTGCTATGCCAGTCAACGGAGTGGTCAGCCCTACGTTCTGGTACAACTCCAGATTATAGGAGGGGGGCACTGTCACCGTAAACGACAATGGGACTTCTGTAGTCCACATGATCGCGGCCATAGCTCCACCGGCAAACGCCAACAACAACAATACTGACATGATTGGAACTAGAAACCTCTTATGTTTGAAAAACCTCAGTCTCGCTCTCCTTCCTTTATTCCTCGCTGCCTTCCTTTTTTAACTCATCGGCGGTGACCATTTGGGCAATGGTCTACCCCAGAACATCCATAGACCTCTGGCCAGCAATTCCTGCCATTGTTCGCGGCACAGTCTGGATCACCGTCCGCTGGAGCGTCTGGTTCGGCGGCCTGCTGCCTCAATGACTGAATTAATGTTGTCGCATCCCGTAAACAGGTTTCTTCGTCAAAAGATGATAATGCCAATTCAAGACAGCCAGGATAGACGGCTTCCATAAACGCTGTCACTGTTTGGGGACTAGCCTTTTTTTTCGATGCTCTCCTCGGCATTCCATTCCTCCACCAGGGCATCCTCTTCCTTCCTTATCTTGGAGGCAACCAAGACAAGCACCGGCACCACCACCACGGTCAAAAAGACACACCCAAAGATCAGCGATGGCCCCAGCCCCCACGCTTTCGAGGTGCCCGTCGCTCCGCCAGCAATGATCGCCAGCCCGACCAAATACCACACCCACAGATGTGTCCGAAAGAAAAACCGTTCACGGGCCACTACCCTGATATCCCTCTCAGTGAACTCCATAACGGCACCTACCTATAAAACCGCTTGGCCAGCAGCCCGATAACCTCGGCCAGTGGCATCATGCGCTGCTCCTGTTTATCGTCCTTTGGATCATCAGAGAACCCATCACAGGCTAGGAGCCAGGTTGGATCGAAGTTGACGGGCCACATGAACCATCCCCTATGTATGCCATGTTCATTCCCAATGACATGGGCCTGAAAGTTGTTGCACCGGCTGTGGGCATCCCCAGGAATATCTCGCCGGTGTACGCACTTGTGGCAATTAGGCTTCTCGTGCTCAGTCAATATCCCCTCCTTATCCTGGCTGGCTTACCTGCACATCCTTCAAGCTAGGTGGAGGGAGAGCCGCTGCAACCCTAGCATTCAGCATACCCACCACTCTGGCCCAGGAAGCCCTGTCGTTGCCCAGGTGCCGCTTGAGCGCAAGGAAGCAGACGCTCAACGCTTGCATTTCTCCGTCTTCAAACAGGTCGGGATAGCAGTCACTCAGGGCTGTACTCCACTGAGGCTTTCCTTCTGGCTGCGCGGGTGCAGGTCTTTCTGGCTCCTTGTGGTCGCAGTCCTTGGACTTTCTATGCAATAGATTCCTAGCCATCATTGTCTGTCCCCCTTTTCTATAAAAATGTTTGTTGCCGATTCCGTTCCGTGGTCAGATCACAGAAGTCCGTGCTCAGGTCTATCCCAATGCTCTGCCGACCGAGCTTCTTGGCTACCCATAGCGTCGTCCCTGTGCCGCAGAATGGGTCGAGCACCACGGGCTTATCGACATCCTTCGTCGCACAGTGACACGTCTTGACCCACTGCGTGAACAGCTCAGTCAGAGCGGAGTCCGGCATCTCCGGCTTCAGCATCTTTCGCTGGTATGGGGCTCCGCACTCAGCACAGCAGCCATACTCACTGGTGCCAGCCTTGATAGGCGTCTCCACCAGGGCTTCGGGGAAGCTGGCATAGTGTGCGCCGACATAGACCGCTGTTGGAAGCGACCACACCGAGCGCCGGTTACGTCCTTCAGTGGAGGGGTAGCGCTTCGTCCGCATCACCCCAGCGTTACTCTCTCCCTGGAGGATACTGCCGGACTCATCATAGGAGCCTGCCCACTTCCGTTCGTCCTTGCCCTGGAACTCCTCGAGCACAGCGATATGGTCGTAGAAATAGTGCTTGGACTTGGCAAGCATGAAGATGTATTCATGGCTGCGAGTACACCGGTCTTCAACACTCTCTGGAAGCGCATTGACCTTGTTGTACACGATATCCGAGCGTAGCCACCAGCCATCCTCCCGTAGTGCGAAGGCAACCGCCCACGGGATCCCGATAAGGTCTTTGGGTTTGATATTCCCCATCTTATTGCTGGTCGGGGGCCTCAACCCTTCAAGCCCATCATAGGCCACCTGGTGGCATTTACTGCCGGTCGTTATCTCGCGCTGGCCGCCGCCCTTTCCACGATTCCCACCGCCATAGTTGCCCCATGATCCAGCATGGCTGTCACCGAGATTGAGCCAGAAAGTACCGTCATCCCTGAGCACCCGCTTGATCTCCCTGCACACCTGCACCAGATGCCGGACATAAAGGCCAGGCTCCGGCTCCAGTCCCAGGACACCCGACCAGGCCCCGCACTTCCCGCAAAACGCGCTATGCACTGGGTTGTCCCGTCCGCAGGAGCCCGCGTTTGTCCACTGCTTCTCCGTGCCTTTATGCCCCTTGTTGTCATTTGACCGCCGGACATAAGGAGCGTCGTCCCACTCATGCTGGCAGTCGGCAGTCGCGTCCCAGATGCTCGGGGGGAGCTTGTAGTCCCGCAGAGCGAAGTATGGAGGAGAAGTCACACAGCAATGCACCGACTTCTCCGGCAGCGCCCGCAGCGCCTCCAGGACATCGGCACAGTAGACAGTCACATGAGTATCTTGGTATACGGATTCCATGAGCCCTCTACTTCTCCGGTTTGAGCATCGCCGTGATGTGTTTCTTGGCTGTCGCCAGCGATCGGAGCGCCGCCACGGCATGAGTCTCGATGAGAGGATCTTCAGCTCGACGCCGCAGCCTGCCCATCTCACCCTCTACACTCTCCAAGGTCTGGATGGCTCGTTTTGCGATCTTATGGTGCTCCTTCAACAGTCCGGCTCCTTTCTTGCTCCTGCTTCCACGAACAGGGCAGCCAAAGAGGTATTCGCAGTTTCGGTTGGGGGGGGCTAAACCATAGGCATACCACTAATCTCTCTTAGGCCCTCTATCTACCTGCCACCTATGGCTCTTTTAAGTTGTTTTGGAAGGGATTCTTCCTTCCTACTGGTCTCCTTTCTGTTGGATTCCCCGTTTGGCTACCCTGCTTCCCAATCCCCACGGTCATAGAAGCTCAGGCTTCTTAGGCTGCTTGGCCTTTTCCTGCGCTGCACGGCGGACTCGCTCTGCCTCAAGGTTGCGGGTGGTCTGTATTCGGTAATCACTGGATTGATTGTGAGCAGTACGGCCCCACCGCTTGTCTGCAAAGCGGCTTGTCACGCGCTCTGGTAAATCCTTGGGAGTCTTATTGGTGGTCATCACTGTCAGTAGACGGCTGTCAAACCGAGCACATAATATCTCCTCCAGCCGGTCAGCTTGACGAGCTGTAGCTTCATCAGGCTTCCAGTCGTCCAGGAGCAAACAAGTATAGCCCTTGGAGCGTTGCAGGAACTCTGCACCACGGTCAGCCTTGACTGCTGCCCAGTAGTCCGTCATAAACTCGCTGCAAGTAACAAAGTAGGCACCAATACCACGCTTCTGGAGCGCGGCGGCCATCGCATGGAGGAGATGGGTCTTCCCATTGCCTGTAGTGCCGTAGATCAGCAAGAAGTAGAACTCCGCCGTGCCGGTCGCCATAGCCTCGGCAAAATCAAAAGAGTCCTCACAGCCCTTGCGCCGCTCGAAGTTCTCGAATAAATGGGCCTTCCCAAACTCCTGCTCCATACGAGCACGTATCTCAAACTTATGGTCATGTTGGTGCTTGAGACAGCCTGGCCCTGGACAGGGCACCGATTTCCCGAACCGTGAGTCATCCGCTGGGATATTGGCAGGGTGGATAAACCCAGACCCATTACACACGCGGCAATCCGGCAGTGCCCTTGGGAACCACATTCCTGCCCACCTTTCTGCCCTCTTGAGGGGCATCTACAATCCCCAATATGTAGTTCTTGATATTCTCGCAGGTCAGCCGCGCCATGCGAGCTGACCGACAATCCACAGAATCACCCTGTGGAGGGAATACATCGGCAGGATACCACGAGGCCACTTCATCACAGATTGCACATGCACGCCGCCGCTCAGACTCAATAGCTGTAGCTACCCACTGGATGGCTCTAGGGCGGTTAATCATGGGGGGCTGCCCTGCCTTTCTTGCTTGGCCCTGGCGACCATTTGATCTACCAACTGCTTCTCTTCAGGGCTTGTGCCCACGCTTTCTTCATGGTAGCGCTCTGCCGCCTTCTCCCTCTCGGCCCTGTGCTCGGCTATCCAAGCATCTATGGACTCCTGGCTACATCCTTGCTCCCGCATCCGATCCACCTGACATTCCTCCACGCTGGGGTATTCATTGGGCTTGGGGATGCCGCGAGTCACACCAGTCGGGCCAACCAGGGGGCCTCCTGGCCGTGACAGGTCTCGATGGGCCTTATCCATCCAGTTCATCAGCGCGAGCCCAGGGTTCTTCAACTGCCTGGTGCCCTGGAGCCAATAGAGCCGGAACTTCTCCAGTTCATGATCCCACTGCTTCTGCGGGATATCGCTATACTGGGGCCGCAGCTCCTTAATTGCCGCAGTCAATCGTTCTTCTATAGGTAGGGTTGAGGGCTTTGGTTTGCGTCGAGTTACAGGCTGTTCCGGCTGTTTCGCAGAAGCGCTATCTGTTTCCACTGGGGAGCACTGGGGAGCACTGGGGAGCACTGGAGAAGCGAGATCGCAGCTTAGGACAAGAGAGATAGCATGTGTGATCTCAGGAGGTGGAGCGGGTGTTTTGCGCTGCGTGGTATGTCGGATTCGCTGTTCTTTCTTCCAGTTCACCATAATCGCGTATTCTCTCCCATCCTGCTTCCAGCGAAGCATAACCCTGGCCTTCTCCAGCTCATCCTGCCATCGGCACACATCCTCGAGAGACACCGATCCGAGCAAAAGTGGATAGATACGGGGGTAAACAACAACCGGCGTACATTCAAAGCATCCGTGGTCGTCCGGCAGGGGCAGGATGCGATAGAAGTGTCGCTCGGCCAAGGGCGACAGGCTATTGAGATTTGGCGATGTCCAGATGCTCTCCTTGATTATCCGATTGGGCATCTTTCTCTCCTGCTCTCTTTCGTTTCGGAAGATTCCAATACGGATTCTTGCAACGTGGGCACACGGTAACATCCTCTTTGTTCGGCACCCACACATGCCCACAGCGGAGGCAATGCAGCTTTGTTATCACGATTCGGCGGTGGCGCATTATTTCCCTCCCCTCAAGTCCTGTGCTATTATATGGGCTGCAAGGAATTACTGTCAACAGGAGGGGATATGGCACAAATCCACGAAGCTATGGTGAAGATCATGCGGGGATTGACGGCTATTGAGAAGACCAGTGAGAGTGACACGGTGCATTATAAATTCAGGGGCATAGACGACGTGTACAACGCGCTGCACCCGCTCCTGGCCGAAAATGGTGTGTTTACTATCCCCCAGGTTCTCGAGGAGCGATCAGAGGAGCGCACAACCAGGGGTGGCGGAGCGCTGATCTACCGCATCCTCCGTATCAAGTACATCTTTTACGCGGAAGACGGCTCCAGCGTTGAAGCCATTGTCATAGGAGAAGGCATGGACTCCGGTGACAAGGCTTCCAACAAGGGCATGGCAGTGGGACATAAATACACACTCCTCCAGGCTTTCGCTATCCCCACAGAGGAAGGGGGCATGATCGACCCCGATAAACACGAGCACCAGGTGCAGGCTAGAGCACAGGCCAAGGCCAAGGCCACCGCCCGCGCTCGGTCATCAATCCAGGTCGAGGACAAAAGGCCCGTCGCCGAACGATGGCAAGATGCTCGAAAGAGGCACGCTGCCAAAAAGGCCGGACAAACTCTACCCACAGGAGCCGAGACCCCTGCTGCGCCAGAAGCCCAGGCGACAGCGCGACCAGCAACCCCACCGACACCGGTCTTTACCGCCGAGGAGAGGAAGCTGATCGAGAAGGAAATCACTGATGTGTGGGTTGATCTCGGATGGGACAAGGACAACTGGGCCGGAGGCAGCATGAGCCTGTCCAGCTACAGCTTTGGCAAGACCGCGCTCACCATCAGACAGATACCAGAAGAGAAGCTCCTGGGGTATCGAGACTACTGCCGCTGCCTGCTCCTCATCAGACACCTGTGGGTTGACTTACATTGGAGCGAGAATAGTTGGGAGCACGCCAGAGCTGATATGAAGGACTTCCCCTTCGGGACACCTAAGCCGCTCATATTCCTGGGGCAGATTCCAGTCGAAAAGGTTCCAGACTACACCCAGCATCTCAAGGAGATGATCGCACAGCGGGAACAGGATAGCAGCACAAGAGAGAAGGAGGCATAAAATGGCACATCGCAAAGGGATACCGGCCCAAAATATCCGGCAATACACCTTTAAGCAACTGGATGCGGCCATATTCCAGCCAGGAGAACCCCTGCATGACTGCCTGGTCTTGCATCTGACCCAACAGGGGCTCTTGAGCCTAATGAACTCAGCAGCCTTACAAGCCATCACTGCCCCAACCTTGTCCCCCAACCCATTGGAATATATTGAGGTGCGAATCTACGGGAAGATCGTCGGCTAGGGAGAAAGGGCCACGGCATGAGCAACCTTAAAGTCAAGGACGGGGAGATACAGGCCCAGCACAAGGATGTGATCGCTGCCGCAGTGAAGCTGCTGGATATCAACCACTATGACTGGTACTACGGCTCCCCTCAGACATACGGCAAGCCCACCACAAAGAGCGATAGCGTCAGTGATCTTGTCGTGTGTCTGCCTCTAGGCCACTACCTCTACGCCGAGTGCAAGGTGGGCAACGACTGTCTTACTCCTAGACAGACCGCATTCAAGCTCAAGATCGAGAAGCATGGCGGGTGGTACATCACCTTTTCCACCGCCGAGGAGCTGCTGCCCCAGGTCAAGAAATTCCTGGGAGTCGTCCAGTACACCCACAAGGCCCACACTCACAATAAGCCAATCCACGCCTAGAAACAAAAGGGCTCCCAGGAGAACTCGCCCCTGAGAGCCCTACTTCTGTCCGGTTGTGCTCTTACGTCGTCTGGCGTGACCAGCGCTCCAGCTTCCACAACCCAAAGACCAGGCCCACAAAGCCCAGCGTCCATACCCCCATAGGAGCATTCAACGCCGCCAGCAGCGTGGGCACCCCGATAATGAGGCCAACGCCGATTATCCACTTCTTGGTGCTTTTCTTCATATCTGTCCTCCTCTCACCTGTAGCATAGGGCCGCAATGTAAACAGGGCGGTCAACATATTGTGAACAGCAGGCAAATTAAGGGCAAAAAGCCGTTAATGCAGATGCGCTCTGTAAGAGAGCAGGTACGATATCGGGAAGACCGCGCCGACGGCCACCACGGAGCTGATAAAGGCGTCCAGGCCCACTTGGTGGAGGCCCCAGGCCAGAACGATGTTCAAGGCCACAACCAGGGCGCGGATAACGATTTCGGCGACTAGGATCCTGCGGTGGAATACCCAGGACTGCATCCCGACCCACCAGGCACTCGAGGCCGTGGCCCCCAGGATGTTCGCCGGAACGATCCCAACCGGCAGCCACAGCCAGACGAAACCCAGGCCGATGGGGACAGAGAGGCCAGTGACGATGACAAAACGGAGTAATGTCTTTATAGCTTACCCTTGGACTTCAATAGGACTGCGGCCCACGGAGACCATGTTACCTGACCATCGTAGTAAGGCATTCCTGGTCTCCAGCCCCCTGGCTCCAGCAGATCGTCAACATGCAAATCCACGTCCAGCTCCGGCCAGCGCACAATCTCAGGAGAGAGACGAGTCACGTTATAAAGCTCCTCTGCCGCTGCATTGCGAAACCACTGATGCTTGGCAAAGGACAGGTAGTGCCTATGGCCATCGACATTGAGCCACAGGCCGCGCTGTGTGATTCTCTCCACCCTAGTGATACTCATGCCATGTCTCGATAAGCTGGTCTTTACGCTCATCCACCACCGTCCATAGTTGTAATAGATCGCGTTTGGATAGCCCTGTGGTTTTGCTTAGACTCACCGTCGGCTCCAGCCAAAACTTCGCAGACCCGCCATGCCCATACACGTGAATGAATATGTGCTCGCCGTTCTTTTTCGGGCCTGACGTAGAACTGAAAGCCATGCCATTTGAATACAATCGGTGACATCGAGTTTTATTATACCACGCCCAAACAAAAACGCCCCCGTTATCCGGCTTCCATGCCTCGGGGGCGTTTCAGCAAGAGGGAACTGGTAGGAACCCTCTTATGCCGCTGCTGAGTGCTTCGCTTCGTTGATCTCCCTGATGCGTTGAAGTATCTGCTCCTTGCCGCGCCGATCTATGACCTCATTCTGGACTATCTGTATGGCACCTGCCAGAGTGCCAGCGCTGTAACTCCCAGGCCAGGAAGGTGGCATGATTGATACGCCGGTAGACGCTTCAATAATATCCCACTTCGCATAACTGGGAGCATTCTTGTGCCTTATGCCAACGCAAGGGATGCCATCAATCTCGATCTCGTGCCCTTTCATCTCCCGCGTCACTGTCTCGAACCTGTGGGTCTGCTCGTTGTACTCATCCACTGGTATCCTATAGGTTTTCATCTTACCGGCCTCTTCGCGGTCTTCTTGGGTGCCTTTTTCTGTACCATCTCAATACCTCCTGCGGCGTCTTCCGTGTTCGCTCAAACTTCAGGGCTACCCTGTGGGCTTCCGGCCTTGGAAGATGGCCGTACCGCACCAAGTGCTCCTCAATAAGCTCGTGCTCAATTGTATGGGCCTTCACCGCGCCATGCTCGCCACTCCACAAGACCACTTCCCCGTAGGGCAGCTTCCCAGGAATATGCAATTGCCGACGCGCCGGTTCATTCATCCCAACATAGCCACCCTTGATCTTCTGCGGCACCGTGGCTATCTTGATCTGCCGACGACCAACATTCCGCTTGCCCACAATCTTGGGGCTGGCCATACCGCCATGCACTGTCGCAATTACCGGATGCTTCATGCTTGCCCCCTCTGCCTAAGACACCTCTCCTACTTCTTCGGTTGAATAAGCCTGCTGTCAAATGTGACCAGCCAGCCTTTTGGGGTCTTGATCCCGCGCAGGAACTCGCGGCTTGAGTTGAAGACAAGCACTGTTCCAGCGTTGTAGTCACGCTTGACCGTGAGCCCCCTACAACCCTTCCTGATCTGCCGGAGCACGTTATTCAGGGTATCGCCACTCCACATCTTGGTCTGCCGGTGTGATATTGGTTCTCTCATGCTTCCCCCTTTTCAACTACACCCCTATTCAGCCCACGTCCAGCTCAAAGTGCTTTACTATTTCCTTATGTATGGGGTGAGCCGTCTGCGTGCGAAAGCCATTCACAAGGAAGGCCGCTTCCCCGTCGATAATCACCACGTCGTAGAGCTTGTTTTGGCTTTCATAACTGTACCTGGGGACTGACTCCACAGGGCCATTGACGAACCTGCGGAAATTCACTGTCCCCTTTAAGAAGTTCTTGGCATTAATCAACATAACCGGCCTCCTCTCACTACTCCTTAGACCACCTCTCCATAGGGCAGTCGCTTTCTTTCCTCCTAATCAGATCGGCCTCCTCGGTCACATCGTAGACTATATATCGGCGCTGACCCACCTCGAGGATCACCACTGGCAGGCCGCGCCATTTGTACACTTGCACTGTTGGGCTGTAGCGATATGGCTCCCGCAGCTTCTCCAGGCGGGGCAGATACCCTATTGGGCGAGAAGGGAGCCCCGTCAGAAACCGCGCATATCCCACATGACTCGTGATGGTCTTGATTTTCTCCATGTCTGGCCCCCCCTTTATTCTCCTAGTATCCCTGCCCCGAAGCCGTAATCCACCGACGGGAAGTATGGCAGGATCCCCTTGTAGCCCTTGCATTCTGGGCACCACCAAGTCTTCACGAAGTCCTTCTGGCAGAATGTGCAAATGTACCGAGGATGACGCACCCACCTGTCCCAGTCCTTCTTGGTCAGATGCCCAAAGAGGTCTTGACACGTAGTAGCCTGCTCATAGGTTTTCCTCATGGCTTTGGCATTCGGCTTGTCTGGCTTGTGCTTCCTGATGATCCGTTTCACCCTTCCCCCTAGCTAGATGACGACTTCGTTCCCTTTGGAATCCAAAAAGGTATTCGATGCGTTCCCTGCCTCTACGATCTCGTGACCGTCAATTGTCATGCTGATATACGGCCACCCGCTTTCTACCAGCCGGTGCGCGAGAACCAGTGTCACAGGAGCGCTCAATTTCACCCTCTCCACTGTGTCGTCCACATGGACTAGCTCCACCACATGCTTTCGCTTCAATCCCCTGCCGCTATAAGGTCTCTTGACCATAATCCCTCCTTATCGTCTAACGCCGTCTCACACTCCTCGCCAGTGGGCCTTGTCCCGCTTCCGTTGTTCTTTGACCCAGTACAGGCTCTCGTGGGGGATTCGCTTCATTGGCCTGGGATTGTAGCCTATTGACTCCAGCTCTGCCAAGAGATCCTTCACATCCTGCTCCGTGCCTTTGACTGGCTTGGTGATCCGCATGATGTCAGGGAAGGATGCCTCCCCATGCTGGCCGATAGTCTCGTATGCCACGACATGCCCATAGTTGGCGGGGGCATCCGGCATCAGGGCAATTAACCCCTGGTCTTCGTCCTGCGCCTTGTTCCAGCGCCGTATAACTATCCTGTCCCCAGTAGGCTTCCCAGCGCCGTACATCTCCACCGGAAACTGGTGATGCCATCGCTTTATAGATTTCTTGTCCTTCATGGCTGTCCCCTCCAAACTGTATTTTAACCGCTTCCCACCTCTCCTTCGGGCCAACGTCTTAATGCCGAGCGCAGGTATAATGTCTAGGGCATCTTGAAACTACCCAGCGATGTCCGGGCCTGGGAGAACTTCTTGCGCTTCTTACGGGCCTGCGCCGCAGTCCGCCTTACGTTTCTAGGTCTCTTGTCTGACGGAGGCCAGATATCGGCAGGCATTGCACCAGCCAATTGGCCTTCTTCTACGGCCCATTCTAAGAGTTGTTCCTGGGAAGCCACCGTATCATTCGCTTCAGACTCCATTCTGATCCCACTGTCAGCATAGTATCCGTGGTCATTCACGTATTTATATGCGGCCACTTCCTGTGCAGTCATGTCCCTTACACGCCCCCAACCACCCCTGTCTAGGAGTTTAACGGCCAATATTTGGAATGCACTGCTTAACGCTTCTTCCTTGGTCCCCCCCGAAGCCTGTAGCCAACCCCCCTCCGATTTCAATTCATTCCCTTTATCATCAACGATTTTATACTTTGTCACTGCTGTCTCTTCATCGTCACCGAATATCCCTGCCCAGGACTTTGTGTCTTCTACTATTTTGTATCCTGGGGGCAACTTCCATTTATCAGACGCCTCTTTTCTCTCCTTATCAGTCGCTTCTTTCCATTGTCCATCCGCTAGTAGCGCCCATCTCGATGGCTGGAAGTCATTCCAATAGAATGTGCCTTTATCATCCGAAGCTGGAAGTCCTCCTGGATCTTTACCTTCAGCAATACTGTATGCAGGATTTATCACTCGACCGAAGTCAAATACATTGCGTTCCTCAAAGAGGAGCTTACTGCCATCAGATAACGTGAGAGTATGCTGTATCAGTTTTGTTTTGCCACCCTCGTCTTTGATGTCCTTCACTTTCTGGTCATGGTGAATTACTCTGATGGGTGTTCCTTTGCTATCCGCCATATAAGCCACCTCTCCTTCGGGCCAACGTCTTAATGCCGAGCGTGGGTGTTCCTTTGCTATCCGCCATATAAGCCACCTCTCCTTCGGGCCAACGTCTTAATGCCGAGCGCAGGTATATAGAATCTGGAGATTCCTTTGTTTTTTCATATCGCTCCTTGAGACTTCGGTGCGACTAGATGGTCACGGAAACCAGCTCGCCAGCCTAATTGGAAATCAACCATCTCGGGGGGATTCAACTCACAGAGATTCAGAGGTCGTTGGTTTATGGGGGTTCTCCAGTACCAGTTGCACCAGAAATTCCAGCCTTGCATTGAGTAGATCATCAGGGGGGTCTTTCCAGGGTAAAAGTGCCCGTAAGCAGCATAGGTGGAGCCGATATCGTAGCCTAGCTGATAGATGTCGCTACGCTCAGACAACGGCGGAGCACGCCGTCGCGGGGGAGCTTTGTGCTTTGCTTTTGCCATGTCCTCACCTTATAGGGTTGCTCGGTATTTGGTATTCAATCAGCTCATCGCTATAATGAAACACTAGGTTGCGCCAGAGCCAACAGTATGCTTCGTATTCGGCCTGGGATATCCGACCCTCATGAAGCCACTCCTGCGCTTCGCTGAGTTTCGTGCCCCTGTGCTTCTGATAGACGCTCTCCATCACTTTGGCTACTAGGTTGCGCCAGAGCCAACAGTATGCTTCGTATTCGGCCTGGGATATCCGACCCTCATGAAGCCACTCCTGCGCTTCGCTGAGTTTCGTGCCCCTGTGCTTCTGATAGACGCTCTCCATCACTTTGGCTACATCGTCCTCGCCAATAGAGGCCACATAGGCTCGCACCTTCGCCACAGTCAGCGGGAGCCAGGCTTCTTTCTTTAGCGTGACCTTGCTCATGGCACACCTCTCAATCAATACGCATTACAAAGCTACGCTTTTTGCATTTGGGGCAGATAACGACGGGGGTGATTCTTTGTCCGCTGCGGAAGTATTGCCGCTTATGAAGTTTCTTGTGACCACACTTGTTGCACTTGCGATATATGGTCATGGCATCCTCCCTAGTAACTACATCTGCGATATAGGGTCATGGCCTCTTTCAGGATAGTGTAGTAGTGCTTGTTCTCTTTCAGGTGTACCAGCGCGATCCGGCCCCACATCAATGGGTCATCCCCCACCACGTTACTGTGCTCCTCCTCCTCCTGGAGCCCCAGCCGGAACTCCTCGATATCCACACGACGCCAGTTCACCTTGAGCTTGTTGCCGATAACCTTGGCCTGTCTGCGCGTTATGGCTTTCAGCATATACTACTCCATCCAATCATATGAACAGTGGTAATATCATACTACATCGCGCAAGTCCCGACAAGACATGGAAAAGGGGCGCTGAAACTATGTCCAACGCCCCCCACTGCCTGTCCCTTGCCCTTATTGCTGCTGGTCGTGTGCTCCTGGCTTCCCCTTTGCCTCCAGTGTGTATGTCCACATCAGAACCAAGAGCGCGGCTATGATACCTAGAACAATCATCGTGCCAGTGGCATCCAGGCGGATCAACCCAAGCTGCCCAATAACGCCACCGACCAACCCCCCTGTTATCAGCGCCCAAAAATTCAACTTCATGCAAAATGCGCGTAGATACTCCCCGCTTCAGCAGGGAGAGGAAACGCGCCCCTCCTTTCTGGTAAAATAGTATCTAAGGTCAAGGCACTCGCCTATGGCGAGGTTAACGGCTTCGCACCTTAACAACTGAGTGTATAGGGTTGCAGACTGGAACCGTCGTCTGTGTAAAACTCTCAACGTCAGAAACCTCCGTTTCTGCAAATTCGCGTACAGGGTTCGACCTTGTACGGGCCGCTGTCAACCGGCCTAACGTCTCGCGCCCCGATCCTAGTCGGGGAGTGGCAGGGACAAGCCGCCTGCTTTAGCTGGCGGTGGTTGACCGCTCTCACCCCCTTAGCTCCAGCATAGGAGATGAGAGTCAAAATCATAGGAAAAAGTGCGTGCCTTTTCCGTGAATTACTTGCGCTTCTCTGTCAGTTTGCATTCGCATCGCAGACAGCGGGGGTAGTTCGCGGGAGCCTCCCTGAGATTTGGCCCAGGCCCGTGCATATGGCATATCAAACTACCGTTTTCCACCACATGCGCTAGACTGCTGGTTCCTGGGGTGCTCTCTTTATCCCATATCATCCATCTATGCTTTCGCATTGATCCTCCAGTCTCCGAGCTATATCTAAGGCATCTATAGTGTGGTTCTGCTGCTTAATGGCTACCGCGAGATACTTCTTGATCGCGGGGTCTTGCTCCTGCAACTGCCGCCCCATAATCTCTATACGCAGCGCCATCGCCCGACGTACCATCTCTACCAGACATGCCTGCTCCATTTTACTTGCCACCCTCTTTCTCCGGCTCCTCCCCTGCATTCGGAAGACCTTCCTGCCACTCCATCGCTTCCTTGTCCGTGTGGATTACGCCGTCTCCCTGCGTCTGCTCCGGCTTTTCCCCCCTGGCATCCCACCTGATGGTCTGGTAGTAGCCTTCCTTAATCAGCTTATTCACCGCCGCCATGTGCTCCGCGTCTGCCTGACGGACATGATGCAGGTCGCCAGCTTTCTCGCAGTGCTCCACCAGTTCCTCGAATCCCCGCTCATGGAACCCTACCCCCTCCATCACTACGCCGACAATGATCTCGGCCCCGCAGACCGGACAGGCCCACAGGTCTCCCCGCCAATAGTGCAGGGGTCTGTCGGCCTCGTCCACGTCCACAAAGGATTCCCCGTTCCTCTTGCAGAACATGCTTACGTTGCACTTGGCACACACTGGTTCATGCAGCATCTTTGTTCTCCTCCAGCTCGATCCCACATTCCTGGGCTGCTGTTTCTCCCTGTGCCCTTGAGGGATACAAGTCAACCTGCCACCCGTCAGAACGTATCTTCATCGGCAAGTCCTTTTCTGTCATCAGCAAGAACATCTCGCGGGGCGTCGCCGTGGTAACCACCAAGGCAACCCGCCGACCGCTTGTTGCTACCAGCCGTCCTTTCATTATTTGCCTCCCCTCTCGCCCTGGCCCTCCAGCACCGCTATGGAATCCTGCGACTGCTGCGCGATTTCGTCGCGCTTTGACAGCAACAGGACGTACCAATCATCAATACTGTCCGGTATCACGTCAGATATCTTGGCCCACTCATTCAACTCAGGGAACTGCTCATAAAGCAGCTCCATCCGCGCCGCTAGCTCGGCCAAGTCGCCGATCAGGAACGTGAGGCGCTGTAGCGCCAAAACCTTTCGGGTCTTTTCATCATGCTTCATGCAAAATGCGCGTAGATACTCCCCGCTTCAGCAGGGAGAGGAAACGCGCCCCTCCTTTCTGGTAAAATAGTATCTAAGGTCAAGGCACTCGCCTATGGCGAGGTTAACGGCTTCGCACCTT
>Ga0315276_10002520_pt1 | contig 16791 bp, 15 predicted proteins | sample YL17G05_0_MG_FD_204542 | JGI IMG/M metagenome (GOLD analysis project Ga0315276, IMG submission 204542) | Sediment microbial communities from Yellowstone Lake, YNP, Wyoming, USA - YL17G05_0 | ecosystem: Environmental > Aquatic > Freshwater > Lake > Sediment | place: USA: Wyoming | collected... | reverse complement strand
CTGCAGGCCGAAGCAGAAAACGAAGGGCTGGAAGAACTATACCGGCAATTAACAGAAATTGACCCTGTTACCGCCGAGCGCATCGGCCGCAGAGACCGCAAACGTATAATTCGCGCCCTGGAAGTTTACAGAATCACAGGGAAACCGATTTCGAGCCTTCAGCAGCAATTCGACGCAGAAAAACCCCTGCACGATTGGACTATAATAGGGCTGCGAAGGGAAAAAAGCGTTGAAAGCAGCCGAATAAACCAGCGGGTGAAAAAAATAATTGAAGCAGGCCTTGTCGATGAGGTCAAAAGATTGCTGGCCGAAGAAAAACCTTTGAGCCAGCAGGCCCGATGCGCAATCGGCTACGCTGAGATAATTGACTACCTGAACGGCAAGATAAGTTTAGATGATGCCGCGGAACTAATAAAAAAAAACACGCGGCGTTTTGCCAAAAACCAACGGACGTGGTTTAAGACCTTCAAAGACGTTCACTGGCTCGATATCGACCCTGATGAACAACCTGAAAAAATTCTCATCCGAACAAAAACAACATTAGAGGGCAAATAATAACAGATAAGATTTTGCTTAGACGGTCTGAAGTTGTCGCTGGGCGTGGAGGAATGCAGCGGTATCACTTAAAACAAGCTGCTTTACCAGGCCGGCCGAGACCGAAGTCATGCCTATATTAAATACTTTTTCCTCAACCATTGAGGCAATCGTTCTGGCAGTCTCCCTGGAAATGTCATAGTCGGTTATAAGGTCATTGACTATTTTAGACTTGTCCCAGCGGGAGCGGTGAGGCAATTGCTGAACTCCGTAGAGCATTTCGGCATCAGCGAGCTGCTGAATATCAATCGAAACAACCTCGGTTCTGGAGCGTTTAAGCTTGCGGCTGAAATGGTGCTCAGTCAGCACAATTGCTGCGTCTTCATACTCTGTGGCGGTCAAAACGGCTTTAATTATGGAGAGAATCTCACCGCTGGTCACGGTACGCGAGGTTTTTCTGTGATAAAGAAAATAAGTTACCACCTCCGCAAGCTCTTCGGCAACGTGAGTATCGGCCTGCCCATCGTAAGCGAGAGCATTACTGATAGCGCCGATGACCTTTGTGTGCAGATATTCTTCGACGCTGCCATCGGCCTTTGTGACTTTAAGCCGCACTTTCATCCCCATCATTTGCCTCCTTGCAAAAATTTAATGATGGTACAACTGTCTTTCCTTTCAGCCGGTAAAGCTTTTTATCTTTCAGGCGTCAAAAAGCTTCGGCTGCCCACTATATTCGGCCTCCTGAATAGCCTGGCTTACTTCTTCAATCAACTCGCCCGCATCTTCGAAGTCTCGATAGACACTTGCAAAGCGAATATATGCAACCTTGTCAATTCCTCGCAGGTGCTTCATCACACTTTCGCCGACAAAAGCAGACGAAACCTCCTTATCGGAGCTCTTAAATATATCTTCTTCAACCTTGTCAGCTATTTGCTGAATCTGTTCGACAGAGACAGGTCTTTTATAACAGGCCTTCTGCAAACCTCCAACGATTTTATCTCTATCATAAGGGATCCGAGATCTGTCCTTTTTTACCACGCAGAGCTTAAAACTCTCACCTATTTTTTCATAGGTAGTAAAGCGTTTTTTGCACGCCAAGCACTGACGCCGGCGCCTGATTATTCTACCGGTATCGCTTGAACGCGAATCAACAACCCTATCGCGATCTTCCTTGCAAAAGGGACATCTCACGAACTAAGCCCGCCTCGAAAAATTCAGCAAAAACTATTTATAATTTATCAAAACAACACTACCTATCGCCGATTTTCACATTGTAAGCCCAACATATAGTATGTCAAAGAAAATCTTGCGAAACTTTGTAAATGGCCCAAATAAGAAGCTGTTAAATCTTATTTTTGGCGTTCTCAATGTACGGCAGGACAAACACTAAGGGAAAAAGTTTAAAAAAACTCACAGCTCTTTTTGCCGATGATTTTTTTTATAAAAAAGGTCTCTGCACCAAGGGCGCAGAGACCCAACTCGGAAAGAAACTTATATGGCCCCCCAGAAAACTTTCTACTCACCTCTCACACAACATAAGAGAGTTTATTTGCGCTGCCGCTTCGATGTCATTTGCCGACATCCCCCGGCAGCATTATAAAGTCAGGCCGACGATACGAAAAATCACCGGGCGGTCACACTTATGATAAACAAAGTTAAGCTGACTATCGCCCCCTTTATCCGCCTGACGTTAATTAAAGTTTAACACAGAAATCGCAAATAGGCAAATTAAGATGCTCATCTTTTTAAATCTTTATCACAGCCCGATAAAACTGCAATCCCTCCTATTGGGCAAGGCGTGATGAGTCGGGGTTTTTTGCCAGTTTTTCTCTGGCCTCTCTTGTCATCGTTTCAAAGGAAGGATGCGTGCTTTGCCAGGCGCGATGGCTAAACGTGCTTTGCCGCATCTTTTCAACTTCTTTACCGGCCTGGTCAAAATAGCTGCCGTAGATATGCAGTGAATCACTTATATCAACGTACCTGCCAACAGTCACCGGCTGATTGATTTTCCCGGAAATCTTCCCGGCAATGATTCTCTGAAGGTCGGTCATAGCATAGACATTCATAAACCAGGCCTTGTAGAGGTCTCTGCTTCGCCAGTGCGTATTCATATTTAGCGACATTGTGCCGTCATGGCCGGCGACCAGCCGACACCAGATTCTCTGCAGGCAGGGAGGATGTTCCGTCTCAGTGTCAACACTCGGCATCCAGGTTATCGCCTGTGCTCTTCGAGTATGACTAACCTCGGAGAGCTGATCGATGATATATTGAATCTGGTCAATTTTTTTTAAGGGCTTCGGTGTATTTGTGTTTCGCGGATTTTCCACCGGACAGTAAGCAAAAAGCCGCTGGTGATAGGTATATGTCCACTTTCCGGCGGCAGGGTCAATCCAGTGGTCGTGAATACCATCGACCACCTCCTGCCGATATGCCTCAAGCTCGGCAGGCCCGCCGGGAAAATTCTTATGGATTCTCGGCTCGGCAAAGGGGTCCGTTATAGTAATTATGACCGTTGCGTCTTTGCTGGGCAGGTCATGGAGTTTGTCGTACTGGGTTTTGACGTCAAGGCCGTTATCCCATACCGCCAGGACGGCTTTCTCCCACGCCTCCGGCAAACAATCAGCAGTGATTGAAATTACCGGCAGAAAACCTGCTGTTATAGTCGATGCCATTTAAGGAGATTCCTCCTCCTCAACGGTATCAGTGAAAGGTTCGGTTCCCGGTCTTTGTTTTTCAAATTCGCTTATATCCAGCTCTTCGTTTGTTATCTTATACCGCTCTCGAAACCGTTCAGGCATATCAATGAGCATTTTTTTGGCATTATATGCATACCAACTGTCGGGCCATTTGCTGATAATCTGCCGACAGGTTTGGACCATAAGCTGGAAACCTGTCTGCGGCAGTCGTCCCAAGCTGCGACCCGACACGGCCACGTTGAGGAGCCGTTCGGCTTCTACCTTGTCTATCTCGGAAAGCGGCCTGAAGTACAATTGAGTTGGTTGCGCAGGCGACTTGGCGGCAGGCGGCTGATTTTGCTCCTGAACCGGCTGCTTTACAGGCTCCTCCGCAGGATTTTTCGCCGGCTGCTCCGGCGCCTTCGGCGGGGATAAAAACTTCTCTTTATCTTTTTCGACCTGCTCGGGGAAAGTTTTCGCCGGCTTATTAACCGGTTCTGCAGTCGTCGGCTCAGGCAAAGGCTGGGGCTTTTCGGGGGACGAAAAAACACTTATCAGGACAATCACAACCGCCACGACGACCGTAAGAGCTGCGATTTTCAGCCAGAACGTATTCATCTGACCTGCCCCTTTCTCATTGATAATTGATAATTGATTATTTATAATCAATTGTAACTTATGCAGCTATTTTATCAATCGTAAATAACCAAGGACAAATAAGTTAATTTCAGATGTTTACAGGTTTGATAAAGGCAATTTGCACGGTAAAGTCGGCTTACGCAGCCGGCGGCGGAATGCGTCTAGCCTTAGATTTGGGCAAGTTAGCCGAGGAATGCAAGCTCGGCGACAGCATAGCCACAAACGGCATCTGCCTAACCATCGCGCAGCTGCGAGGCAATCTCGCAGAGTTCGAGGTCAGCGGCGAAACACTGGCAAAGTCAACGCTGGGCAGGTTGAAATCCTCTTCGCCGGTCAATGTGGAATTGGCTATGAAGGCCGCCGACCGCTTCGGCGGGCATTTTGTTCTCGGCCACGTCGATGGTTCTGCAACGATTAAGACAATCGAGCGGCAGGAGCAATTTGCCGTTATAAAATTCGCAGCTAATCCCGAGCTGCTAAACCAAATGGTGATCAAAGGTTCGGTCGCCGTTGACGGAATAAGTTTGACGATAGCAAATATAGATAAAGACGGTTTCAGTGTTGCCGTAATTCCCCAGACACTAAAAGCAACCACGCTTGGCGCGGCGAAAGTCGGTGATACGGTAAATATTGAGACAGATATAATAATCAAAACAGTAAAGAAACAAATTGAGAAGATTTTGCCGCAGAAACAATCGCTAACAACCGAAAGACTAAAAGAACTGGGCTTTTAAGACGCGATATAAAAGATGAACAAAAACAATGGTAACAATTCCATAAGCGAGCAGATGGTCATCGGCATAACGATGGGCGAGCCGGCCGGTATCGGGCCTGAGGTCGTTGTAAAGGCGCTGGCAGAGCCGGAGATAAGAAAAGCGGCAAGGTTTATCATATTCGGTATGAATGAGCAGCTTTCTTACGCGGCAGATAAAGCCGAGATAGAGCCGTTCTGGGGCAGGTGCCAGCACGAAAAAATCAGCCGGGATTATCCGAGTAAAGTTGTAGTGGCCGACTATGATGAGCATCCGGTTCCGTCATGGATTAAAGGTCCAAGCACTGTCGGAGGCGAAGCATCTATACATTTTTGCCTGGATGCAATAGAGGCGGCCAAGGCCGGCATAATCGATGCGGTAGTAACAGGACCAATCAGCAAAGCAAGCTGGAAATTGGCCGGCTCCAAATGGCCCGGCCATACTGAAATGCTGGCGGACAAATGCAAATCGCCGCGAAAGGCGATGATGTTTGTCGCAGGGCCGCTAAAGGTAGCCCTTGCAACAATTCACAGGGCGCTGTTCGAGGTTCGGCACGAGTTCACAATCGGCCGAGTTTTCGAACCGATAGATTTATTGAATACCGCATTGAAGGAATACTTCGACATCGAAAACCCGAAAATCGGCGTTGCCGCTCTGAACCCTCACGCGGGAGAAGACGGGCAGTTCGGAGATGAAGAGCAGCGAATAATATCGCCGGCGATTTTGCTGGCACAGGAGCAGGGGATAAATTGTCAGGGACCATACCCGGCCGATACGCTGTTCCTGCGGGCTGCACGCGGTGAATTCGACGCCGTCGTTGCAATGTATCATGACCAGGGAATGATACCTGTAAAACTTCTTGCATTCGATGAGGCGGTTAATATCACTATCGGCCTGCCGATAATCAGGACGTCGCCGGCCCACGGAACAGCTTTCGACATCGTCGGCAAAAACATCGCTGACCCATCAAGTATGATGGCCGCCATAACCACCGCCATCAAGATGGCCACTGTTAAAAAGGCGCACCAGCCAGTGCAGACAAAGGCCGCCTCAGATGCAGACTAAACAGCAAATCCAGCAGTTGCTTGCATCAGCAGGCGTCGAGCCGAACAAGCGGCTCGGACAGAATTTTCTCATCGATTTGAACCTGATGCGTCTGCTGGTAGATAATGCCAATATTGGTAATGACGATATTGTTCTCGAAGTCGGCTGCGGCACAGGTTCTCTGACGCAGGCTCTGGCTGAGCGAGCCGGAAAGGTCATTGCCGTCGAGTTGGATGGGACGCTGGCTAAAATTGCTGCAAGAGAACTGGCCGAAGCCGGGAACGTCGAGGTCATCAACGCCGATATCCTGGAAAACAAGAACACTATTAGCCGGACTATAAGCGACGCTATTGAACTGGCACGTAAAAAGCAGTCGGGCAGATTTCTTTTAGTTTCGAACCTGCCTTACAGCATCGCTTCGCCTTTGATGATGAATCTGATAACAGGCCCGACATTTGCAGATGCAATGTACGTTACGGTTCAAAAAGAAGTTGCCGACCGAATGACAGCCGCGCCAGGCGACAAGCACTACGGCACATTGAGCATACATATGGCCGCAACAGGCGATGTGAAAACAGAAAGAGTTTTGAATCCGACGGTCTTTTGGCCTGCCCCACAGGTCAATTCGGCGATGGTAAGCTTTGTCCGCAAAACCGAAAAGGTCGGCCGGATTCAGAATACGGAGCTTCTCGGCGAGGTGATAAATCTCTTTATGCAGCATCGGCGAAAAATGGTAAAGGCCTGTGTTAAATTCGCCGCCGGCAAGCTCGCAGAAATGAATAATTGGCCTGAAATTTTCCAAATGTGCGGCATAGACCCGCACAATCGACCTGAACAGCTTAGGCCGGAAGATTTTATCTCCATCTCAAACCTGTGCCGCGAACACCTGTTGAAATCTTAGAGAAATGCTGATTTGTGTCGGTGGCTGTGACACTCGATATTTACGGCAACCGGCAGCGAAGCAATGTGACAGGGGGCAGTCTCGATTAGACAGGCTAATGCCGTGGTGTCTCCGCCGAGGCCCTGCGGCCCGAGGCCGAGCGCATTAATCCTGGAAAGCAAATCCGCTTCAAGCTGGGCGTAAAAATCGTCACTATTTCTTTGCTGAAGATTTCGCAACAGTGCTTTTTTACTAAGCAGGCAGCTTAACTCAAAATTGCCGCCGATTCCTACCCCGACGATAAGGGGGGGGCAGGCGTCAGCACCGGCCTGCTTTGCAACATCAACAATCCATTCGATTACTTCTTCTCTGCCGGCTGTCGGATTAAACATTTTGAACTGGCTCTTGTTCTCACAGCCGGCGCCTTTGGTGATAACCGTTATTTTTAACTTATCGCCTGGGACGACTGATTGATGAATAATAGCAGGCGTATTCGAGCCGGTGTTCCTGCGTTTATTCAACGGGTCGACGATGACACTATTTCTCAGAAACCCATTTTTGTAACCTGCTGCGACGCCGGAGTTAATCGCATCAAATAACGTTACCTGTTTTTGGTCGGCTGGCGACTTAACAGCCACTTCAGCTCCCTGCTCAACAAAAACCACTGCCAGGCCGGTGTCCTGACAGAGTGGTATCTTTTCGTCCGCTGCTACACGGGCATTTTCGATGAGCTGGTTTAGTATTTTCGCCGCTGCCGGATTGGATTCTTTTTGCGCTGCGTCTTCAAGAGCAGCCAGAACATCAGAGGGAAGTTCGTAGCCGCTTGCTATACAAAGAGACTCGACAGTATCAACTATTTTTTTAAATTCGATATACCGCACAATAATTAGCCGCCTGCCCGCTTAGGGACTTTTTCTTTTGTCCCCCTTAGAGGCTTTTTCCTTTAGGCCTTTACCGGGGTCTGCCACGGTAACCTCGAAGGTTTTATAGGTTGTATTACCAAGGTCATCAGAAACCCTAACTGCGATTACATGCTCGCCAGCACTCAACTGCTCGATAACTATAGTGAAATCCTCATCCTTAGTATCATAGACTAAATCATCCGGCATAGCGATTATCCACTCGGCGTCACTGTCAACGGTATAATCTACCTTTCCGATTGCGCTTAGCTGGTCTGATGTTTGCATCTTCAGCACTACGACTTTTTCGCCGCTATCAATAGAATAATTTTTAATAACCGGCGGGGTGTTATCAACAATAACCGGCTTAGTCACTCTGCTGCCCGTCAATTTAGTTGTTGGGGTATTGCTTCTCTCGTCACTTACAGTTACTCTGAGTTCATACCGTCCATCCTCGATGGTCCTGCTGTTCCATTCGAAGGTGTCTGTCTCCAGTTCTTTTTTCAACTCAATCCAGTTTTCTCTTCCGACTTTTCTAAAATCTATTTTGTAAATCAGCTTGTCGCCGTTATCGTCTTTGGCGTTATAGCTGATTTTGAACATTCCCGTTTTGTCCGCCGATTCGATTCTTTCGGCGCTGACTGACTCTACTCTCGGCGCCAGATTGGGAACAGTATCGGCAACAGCAATCTCTCTTACAAGCGGACTCTTTCTTGGGTCTTCGGTTTGCAAAACGAGCTTATACTGACAGAATCTGCCGAGAGGGCATTTCATCTGCACCGGCCCGGCGACTTCGGCCGGTTCGGTCCAGCTCGAAAAAGTCGGGTCGTTCACATCCTTAACGTTTCCGCTGCGGGAAGCCACCGTAACTTTGCAACCCTGTGGGACATCGGCATCGATTTGCAGCTTTCCCCAGTCTGCCGGCTGACCGGCATCTATAAGGTCGGAAGTGTAAGTTCCATCGTGAGCAAAAGTTTTGGCCAGCTTTATCAACTTTGCGGGATTTGCCGTCCCGAGATAAACACCGTCGTCGGTCACGACCATGGCGGCTATTTGCGATGCGTGCTCATCCTGATAAATAACTGCCCGCTGCTCCGAGGCGGGGTCAATGGTAAAAGTCCGGCCATCGTTTCCAGTCCCGATAAGCAGCTTCCGCTCTTGTTCTGCCAGGCAAAAGAGAACCGCAGTCTCTGTGAATATATCGGTCACGTAACCGTCTTTGGTTATCTTATATATGTAACTGGCTTCAGCAGGTTTAGACGGTCTCGGCGGCTGCATTTGTCTTTGCAGCAATTTACTATTGGCGTCTTCCTTCGTATTCGCAATTTCCAGTTTTAACTCACCTTCGCTTTCAGGGACGCTTTCCTGCATTTCTGCTTCGACCTCAGGGCGGCCTGCCGAAGGCAACTGTACGGCAAATTCCGGCTGGACCTGAGCAATCTCAGCCGATGTTGCCATCGCATACAAATTGCCGTCTGAAGCAAATAGAAGCGATGTAATCTCCGTCTGGTCGCTATCATATAAAACCGTTGCAGTCTTATCGCGAGGGTTTACTTTATAAACAAGCCCTCGCCCATCACTGCCTGCATAAACAAAGCCGTCTTGCCCAATTGCCAGTGAAAGTATGTTTTTGTCGCGACTTTCATAAATAAGCTGCGGTTCTTTACCAAAAGAATTGAGCCGGTAGAGTTTCCCCTGCGGTCCGGTGCCCAAATAGATATTGCCGGTACCATCAACAGCTATTGCAAATATATATTTAGCGTCGTTCGGCTCAAAAATCACTTCGGGCTTCTTTATCTTGTCTGTCTCGAAGCGATATAGTGCGCACTTGTCGCCGCTTACAGCGGCCAAAAGCCTTCCGGTAATATCGACTGCCATTGCGAAAATATGCTCGTTCGCCAAATACCGCTGTGCCTCAACAATCTCGCTATCGAGTTTAGTTGAATCATTCGGCTCATTATCAGATGGTTTTGTATTTTTTCTTTTATCTGATTCCGGCGGATAAATTTTTGTCAGTTTACCGAGGCTGTACCTGTAAATACCGCCGTTAGGACTTGTGCCGAGGTAAATGGTCCCGCCGCTTACAACAATGCTGTTTATCGACCAGGGTTCCGAAACGCTTTTTTTCGCATTTGCAGCCCGGCAGGGGTCCTCGAAATTTTCAATTATTACTTCGGCTGCACGGCCAAGCTGAAGAGTTCCCTCTGAGCCGACCACAACATCCTTTGTCCGGCCTTTCAACAAATCTTCACTATTGCTGTGGCGTGTAACCTTACTGGTAACAGCCCAACAATATGAGCCCGACAAATAACCTAAAAGCGAAAAGCTGAAAACGCAAAACCATAGTGTAAAACTGAAAAGATCAGGCTTTCCAGTTGTAGTTTTTCGTCTTTCAATTCCCATCTTTTACTCCTGTCATTCTTCCACTGTTATCTGCATAACTTTTTCGTCGATAATAACTGTGCCTGTCGCCAAACTCTCCTCGAGCCAATGCGGGTGCGGCTGACTTCTCAATGTCCTCTTGACATCCTGCAGGAGCAACGCCTTGGTGGCCGGCAAATCAGGAAGCTCGGCACTCTCCACCGCAACTCCGGCGGCGGGCAAAACCAAAAGGAAATACAATTTATCTCTGCTAATGGCCAGAAGGCTATTCATCGCCCCAACAAGAGTTTCGAGGTTCTGGGGAATAAATTTATACGGCGCAGTTTTCATAAGAAACTCCTGGTAGCTGCTGCCGCCGCACACAATCAAATCATATTTACCTGGCGCCAATTCACGTGGTATTTTCAAGCTGCGATGGTATTCTTTCTTTTCCGCCTGGAAAGACTCAATAACCACAGCAACATCCAGCCCCTGGCCGGCTTTTACTCTCGAACCAGACAAATCGACCGACCATATTCTCGAAGAGATATTTTTCGGCACTATGTGAACATCAAAATTAATCGATTTTATGTTAACTTTCTTATAAGGATTGTTTAAGAGTATCGCAACGGCGGCGGTACCCTCTTCCAGCATCTCATCCAAACCGATACCTGTTGAGATATTTTCAAAAGCAATTTGGGCGGCCCCCTCTATGTCGATAACTACCTTATACTTGACCGTATTGTCCGGCGGCAAGCCGCCAAGCATAAGAGATGCACCGGCCACAGCCGAGTGAAGCACCAGGGGAGTAAGAAGCTGATTTTCAGCAACATTACAGTTGTACACTCGCTTCTCGGTATCCTTATACCGGTCTACCGTTATCACCAGCGGTATCATTTTGGCCTTTGCACCGATTCGTCCACAGACCGCCGTCGCCTCATCTGCTGTCAAAACGCCGACAATTTCTATGGGGCTGGCGAATTTGAAAGAACGAATCACGCTCGATACTATGGTATGCACCTGGCCGGTAGCCATCGGCAAATCTATCTCCCCGCTGCCAAGAAACTCATGCCCAAAGCCGTACACCTTATCACCTACAACCTCCGTCACCGTCCCAACCGCAGCTATTGTTATATCACCGCTTACCAGCGGAACAACAAGACAGGCACCCGGCGATAACTGGACGTCATTTGGCTGCCAAACGTTTTTTACTGTGCTTGATGTCCCTGCGCCTGCGGCACCGGGAACGGCTACAAGGCCGAAAGGCTCAACTGAGGCGCTTAACTGCTCGCAAACTTCGGCCGGCAAACCGGAGGTAATCAACGGGCAAGGCAAAAAAGTCAGACCGCCCTGGGTATTTTTTGCCGGAAGGCGGCTGGTTGTAATTTGCCTGTTAATTTCAGCAAAATCAATCGGTCTGGAGAAATCAAACGCGAAAGCGGGTTCCCAAACACCCCTTGCAGTATCTGCTGTACCGGGCTTGCTCGCTGTATTCCGCTGATGTCCTACCCTGAGAATATCTTTAATCGGCGTCACGCCGTAAAGCGGGTCTTTACTGAAATAGGCGGCGAAAGCCAACGCCCCCGCCAGGCGGCCATCAATATAAACCGGCGAACCGCTGCAGCCCCACACAGGACCGGTGTGGATAAAACGCTCATCCGTTCCCTGAACCAAAATCGCATCTCTGCCTGGCTCTACATTGCGGATTACGCTTAAAACCTCCAGACCAAACTTTTCTATCTCGGTTCCCTTATAAATGGTGAGGCAATACGCCTCCATTCCGGGGCGAATTTCGTCGATGCCGATATATTTTGTCGGGTCCCAAACGCCCTCTGCTGCGTTTTGGGGCCTGGTTTTATCCAACCGCTCATCGGCCCAGCAAAAGGAACAGGTCAAAACCAGCAGGGAAAATAAAAAAAAAACTGCCTTTGGTTTTGCGAAATTTTTAAGCATCTATAACCTTTCAATCAATTATTCATTAGAATTTTAGTCGGCTGACAGAGCCATTGCAAGATAAAACAATTTTTGCTATAATGCCGGCTTAAGTTTATAATTGAATATTATGGATACTGCTTTTATTTTAGAATTAGGATAGGAAAAACAAATGAAGTCCGAACATCGTCACGAACTGAAAACCAACGAATTAGCCGAGTGGATAATAAACTTCCCGCAATGGGCGAAGGAAAATGCCACAACAATTATTTACGTTTCGGTACTCATTGTTGTGGTCGCAGGAGTATACTTCTGGAAGGTATATGAAAAAGGAGCGGTATCCGACCGGGAACAGCTCGAGTTTACAAACTTCGTATCTCAGATATCGCAGGGCAAAACTCAAATCCTTCAGGCCCAGGCTCAAGGTGTAGATACTTCTTATACTCTCATCCAAGCCGCCGATAATCTCCAAAACATCGCTCAAAATGCAAAAGGTGAGCAGCTAGCAGCTCTGGCACTGATTAAAGAAGCAGAAACACTGCGGATGGAGCTGCATTACCGCTTCGGGAGCATAAGCAGTCAGGACATAGCGGCTCAGATAAACCGGGCAAAAGACAGCTACACAAAAGCGCTCGAGAAATCCCCGACTAACCCGTCGTTAGCAGCGGCGGCCAAATTAGGCCTGGGACTGTGCGAAGAAGAACTCGGGAATTTCGAGCAGGCACGGCAAATATACAGTGAAATAACCGCAAACGCCGACTTCGAAGGTACCGTCGCCGCGGCCCAGGCAAAGCAGCGCCTCCTTACGATGGCCGATTACCAGCAAAAGGTGGTCTTTAAGTCATCGCCAAAACAGCCCGCCGAATCTATACAACCCGAGATTAAACTTGAATCGCCTGAGGGTTTCCAAACTCAAAAGGGAGCACCCGGGGCTTCCGAACTCAATCTGCCCAGCCAATAATGAGCCAAGCGAGATGCAGGATGCGAATACAGACAGCGGACGCTTAACACTTCAGGTTGGAAACTCAATCAAAGAACGCCGGATTGATAAATACCTCCACGGCCGGTTCAGTAACTTCAGCCGCGTTATGCTCCAGGAGATAATCAAACAAGACGGCGTCAAGGTCAACGGCAAACCAGTCAAGCCCAGCTTTAAAATAAGTCCCGCAGATATAATCGAGCTGACCCTGCCCGAACTGCCGAGCAAAGATATTTTGGCGCAGGACATCCCGCTGAATATCATTTATGAAGACGATGACATAATCGTGCTCAATAAGCAGCCCGATATGATTGTTCACCCCGCCCGCGGCAACACGTACGGCACATTGGTAAACGCCCTTGTTTTTCACTCTGATAAGCTGTCGAGCGGGTTGGGAGAGTTTAGGCCGGGCATAGTGCATCGGCTCGACAAGGACACTACCGGAGTTATGGTCGTGGCTAAAAACGACATCGCCCAGTGGAAAATCGCAAAGCAATTCGAGCAGCGCAAGACCAAAAAAAGCTACCTCGCCATTGTTCACGGCGCGCCGGACCTGACGGCCGACAGAATAAACGCACCGCTCGGCGTCCATCCGACAATAAGAGTAAAATATGCAGTTCGGCCTAAAATCGGCAAGGAAGCAATTACTTTTTACGAAGTCGTTGAAAACTTTCGCGGCTTTTCTCTATTGAAGCTGACCCCCAAGACCGGCCGAACACATCAGATACGGGTACACCTTTCGTACATAAAGCATCCGATTGTGGCCGATGATATGTACGGCGGCAAACTTGTCTATCCCTGGCAATTGGCAGATGGCGAGCCGGCGGTGCAGGAGCCGGTTATAAGCCGGGTTGCCCTTCACGCCTGGACTCTTGAATTCACGCACCCTACAACTAAAAGAATAGTGAAATTCGAGGCCCCTTTGCCCGAAGATATGCAGAACGCTCTTGTTATGCTGCGAAAATATCGAAAAATCTGACAAGGCTGGATTGGTGGCATTCTCTGCTCTACGCACTCTTCCGGCGGCGGACAAATATAAATGTCAGACATAATACCGCCACCAGTACAAAGACATAATTTCTTTTAGTTATGTCCAGCTCCTCTCCAGCGAGTCTACCCGAACCCATCTTACGTATGCTTTCAGCATGTATATCCATATCCCCACCGTGCTGGACGCAATTGCGATTAAAAACTCCGGTAATATCCAGCCGGTCCCCTTTGGCCTGGTAACTGCCGGTAAATTGAATTTCACCGGCTAACTCTTTATTCAGCCAAACGCCGATGGCGTTTTCGCCGTCATTTACATTCACCCAGGCAAAATCCCCTCGCACCATTACATCACCGACGGCCTCGCCCACATAGACGACGCTTTTCCCGTCATATTCCTTGGCATTATTAATCAATTCCGTGCTGGAAATCTGCCCCGCCAAACAGACGGCGGGCAAGTGCGCGAAACAAACCGCCCCGCAGAAAAATATCAGGATAATAGCTCTTTTCATTATTTTCCTTTAACTACTGCAACGAAGAACCCTATGAGCGTGAACACCGACATAAACTCCAGTCTGCCGGCCCACATTTGTACAATATAAGTGAGCTTTAATCCCGCCGCCATACCGGGTGTTGTAATTCCGCACGATAACCCGACGTTCGCTGCCGCCGAGGTTGATTCGAACAACGATTCTAAAAAGGAGTATCCGTAAAACATTCCTATCAATGTGCCTATGCCATATAACACTAAATAGGATACCGTAATCAAAAGCGCTGCTCTTACCTGTTTATCTTCCAAAAATATTTCTTTAAGGTGGTGCAGTCTCTGCTCCACGACGGCCCGCTCCGGCAGGATGATTCTCCTTACATCCTGCTTAAGCGCTTCTGCGATTACGCCCAGACGCAGCATCTTGATGCCGCCGGCGGTAGAACAGGCCCCGCCTCCCAGAGCCATAGCGATGATTAACCCCACAATCGCGAGATTGCCCCATTCGTCGATAAATTGCCGCGCATAAATAGTCGAATACCCTGTGCCGGTATGACCGGAAATCAGCTGATAAAATCCTTTACGAAACATAATAAGCGCAGAAGGGTAACTGCCGACCTGACTCAATCCAATGACCACAATCAGGAAGGTAAGCAGTATGGTAATACTCAGCGTACGGGTCTCGATGTTCTTCCATATTTCCCGGCGGTCCCCCGTCCAGATACGGTAATGCAGGTTAAAATTCATCGCCCCCAAGAGCATAATGACAATGGTGATAACCTCAAAAGCCAGGCTGTGGTAATAGAGCATGTTTTGCGATTGGGGAGTAAAACCCCCCGTATCAAAGGCGGCCATAAAGAGGCATGCCCCGTGAAAAAATGCATTGACTGGTTTCATTCCATTTGCGATGCCGACTGTTCCCAGCACCAGCGTGCTTAAAATTAGATAGACAATGCTCACTAACCAGATAAAGCGGGCGGTATAGATTACGTTGGGTAATACTTTTTCATCGCGTGCCTCGCCAACGTACATCTTAAACGCACCGGAGAGTCCTTTCGCAAAAGAAGAAACCGCAACAACGACGATTCCCTGGCCGCCAATGAACATAATTAAATGCCGCCACAGGTTGTGTGCGTAAGAAAGGTGGTCAATATCCCGAGCAAGCGTCAGGCCTGTTGTTGCAAATCCGGACATTGTCTCAAAACAGGCGTCCAGGTAAGAACCCCAGTGTCCGCTCAGGTATAAAGGTATTGCTCCTACCAGCATCGCTGCCAGCCACGAAAGCGAAACCACAACCATCCCCTGCATCCAGTTAAGGTCTTTTTTTGTAAAGCATAATCTGGTCAAAATCAGGCCGATAAACAAGGCAATCTCTGCGCCTATCAAAAAGTCAAGGGCAGGATTTATTTCCCCGAACAATAGGCCGACAACCATAGGCACCAGCATTGTCAGGCTTATACCTACGATAATCCTGCCTGAGTAATACCCTATATTCTTGAAGTCTTGTAGTTGGGGCTTAAGAATCATAGTTTAAAAAAATATGCTGCAACACAAATCAAAAATGCCGCTAACATTATTGCTAAAATGCAAAGAACTTCAGTGGCAATGCCAAGGACAGCATTATAGAAGGCTCTTATCTTCATAATTTACCAGCCAATAAATTTGACAGTTGCGACTCACTGCCGACCATAGTAAGTGCGATTACATCATCGCCGACCCTTAGGACAGTATCTCCCCTGGGGATAACAACGTCGTCATTTCTTACCACGGAAAGCAATACGGAGTTTTCGGGCCATTGAATGTCTTTCACCTGCTTATCTATCACAGGCGAATTCTCCGGCAAATCCACACGCACAATCGCCAGCTTCCCCCGTTTGAAACTCAGAAGAGTAACAAAATCCGAGAAGGAAACCTCCTCCTCTATAATCTTGGCGATAATTTCCGTGGAATTCATAGGGATGTCCACCCCCAGTTCGGAGAAGGTCTGCTCATTCTGCGGATTATTCACCCGGCCTATCGTGCGATGGACATGAAAAAGTTCCTTGGCCAATTGACAAATAATAAGGTTGTCTTCGTCGTCTCCCGTAACTGCAGCCATCACATCTGCTCTGGCTGCGCCGGCCTGTTCTAAAATCTGCGGGTCGCAGCCGTCTCCTCTGATTACCATCAAATCCAGTTCCTTGGCTATCTCCTCGCAGGTAGCTTTATCTTTCTCAACGATGCTCACACCGTGTTTGTCCTGACAGAGACGTTTGGCCAAAAAATAACCAACTTTGCCCGCACCGACGATTATAATATACATATCACACCTTAATTCTATAAACCAAACTTGTCTTTTATCTTCTTCAAGCTCGCCACCTTCACAACTGCCATTAACGTATCTTTGTTCTTTAAAATAGTTTTAAAATCAGGGATGAAAATACCTTCCACTCTTCTTATTGCCGTTGCCATGAATTCGCCTGGGATATTTATCTCCTGGACGGTCTTGCCGGCCAAATCGTCCTTCACTTCTATCTCAATGACTCCCAGTTCCTTTGTCTCAATCAGATAGCTCGAAAATCGGCTTTCAATAATCTTGTCTCTGAGCATAGCCGCAAAAAGTATGGTCCCGCTGATAATATC
>Ga0315276_10002518_pt1 | contig 16796 bp, 16 predicted proteins | sample YL17G05_0_MG_FD_204542 | JGI IMG/M metagenome (GOLD analysis project Ga0315276, IMG submission 204542) | Sediment microbial communities from Yellowstone Lake, YNP, Wyoming, USA - YL17G05_0 | ecosystem: Environmental > Aquatic > Freshwater > Lake > Sediment | place: USA: Wyoming | collected... | reverse complement strand
ATACTCGATGCTGACGCGCACCCAGGCGATGGCGCTCGACGGACACTTTGTGATCGAACAGGCCGTGCGCAACAAGGTGGGTTTCTTCATCAACTTCAACGGCACCGCGGGCGTCTGGCGGAAGTCCTGCATCGAAGACGCCGGCAACTGGCAGGCCGATACGCTGACCGAGGACCTTGACCTGAGCTACCGGGCCCAGCTGCGGGGATGGAGGTTCCAGTATCTCAACGACGTTACGTCGCCGGCGGAACTCCCGTCGGAGATCAACGCGCTCAAGTCGCAACAGTTCCGGTGGACCAAAGGCGCCATCGAGACCGCCCGGAAGCTGCTCCCCGTCGTGTGGCGGTCGAAGCTCCCCCTGCGGGTCAAAATCCACTCGACGTTCCACCTGACGAACAACCTGGTGTTTCCGTTCATCGTGCTGGCGGGGGTCCTGAACGTACCGCTGGTGTTCCTGAAGCATTCGGGGCTCTACGACAGTTATTTCACCTTTATGTCGGTTTTCGTCTTCGCCTTCATTGGCTCGTTCCTGTTCTATCTCTTTTCCCAGAAGGACGTGCATCGCGACTGGCAGCGGCGGCTCTTCCTGTTCCCCGTCTTCATGGCGGGGAGCATGGGTTTCGCGGTCAACAACAGCCGGGCGGTCATCGAAGGGCTCTTCCGGAAGAAGAGCGATTTCATCCGTACCCCGAAGTACAGCATCAGGGACAAGAAGGATTCCTGGTCCGACAAGAAATACATGCCCGTAAAGCTCAACTCGACTGTGATCGTGGAGATCGCGCTCGCGGTGTACTGTCTCTTCGGCGTGGTCTCCTCGATCTATTTCCTGGAAATAGCAGCCGTCCCCTTCCAGCTGATGTTTTTCCTCGGGTTCACTTTTGTGGCGGGGATGTCATTGAAGCACGCCTGGCTTGCACGGCAGATGAGTGGACGGTAGACCGGACATGGGAAACATGGCTGCATTCGAACCATCGCGTGCGCCGGCGGGGGGGACGACCCCCTGGTTCGCTCGCATCTCGGCGGGGTTGCTCGAGTCGGGGGACCTCCAGGGGGCGCTGCGAATGTGCCTTGCGGGGGCGCGGATGTTTCCGCGGTACCCCACCGGGCGGCTGATGCTCGGACGGTGCTACGACGCGCTCGGGCGGCACGTCGAGGCCATGCTCGAGTATCAGCGCGTGATCGAAGTCTTCCCTGATAACCCCGTCATCGGGGCGCTTGTCAAGAACGCCGAGGAACGCGAACGCCAGGGCTTTGAGGGATTTGCGGTGGTGCGGCTGGCAAAGCTGCAGGGAAGGAAGGACAGGCTGACGTTCGAAGAATATGTGGGTGCGACGGGGGATTCCCCCCAGTCCACGTCGGTCGAACGGATCATCAGGCAGCTGGAGGACGCGCCTCGCCGGAGCCAGCCTCCCCCGCCGCCGGCGGGCGAAGAGCCTCCTCCTCCGATTGACACCAGTGAGCCTTCCGGACGTTTTGTCACGGCGACGCTGGCAGAGATCTACGCGAGCCAGGGGGAGTACGATGAAGCGATCGAGGCATACAGAAAACTTGCCGAGCAGCGCCCGGGAAGCGCCGGGCGGTATCAAAAACGGCTCGGCGAATTGGAGGAGTTGAAACGGTTGCGCGACGGTGAGCAGTTCGCCTGAGCAGGGGGAACGGGAAACGAAAAAGCCTCTTCGGCGGCGAAGGGGCTTTTTCGTTTCCGGATCGGACCTGAAGACTTACTTCAGGCTGTTCACGAGCCTGGTCAGCTTCGACTTGAGATTGGCGGCTTTATTGCGGTGGATGATTCCCTTGGCGGCGAGCTGATCGAGAAGCTTCACAGTCTTCTTCAAGTCACCCGCGGCCTTGGTCTTGTCGGTGGATGCCCGGAGCTGCTTGACCTCCGTCCGCATGCGCGATTTCCATTGAGTGTTCCGCGCGGATGTCCGCTTGGAAGAACGCGCCCGCTTTTCTGCCGACTTGTGCTGTGCCATGCAACCTTCCTGCAATATTCGAACGGGAATGGTCAGAACGATTAGGATAAATAAGGTATTGAAAAAACCAATGAATGTCAATGAAACCTTGCCTTTATTTCGCAAGGGTCGTATATTTTACCGCTGTACCGGTTTCTTTGATCAATTTTCCACACCAGGCACGCGAGTCCAGGAGGGTCCATGAAGATCGTCGTCTGCATCAACCACGTCCCCGACACTGAAACCAGAATCAAGATCGGGGCTGACAATGTCAGCATCGACAGGGCCGGGGTCAATTTCATGATGAGCCCCTACGATGAGATCGCCGTGGAGGAAGGACTACGGATTCGTGACAGGTTCAAGGGTGAAGTCATTGTGATCAGCCTCGGGAGCGACCTCCACAAAGAAACTCTCCGGAAGGCCCTCGCGATGGGGGTGGACAGGGCCGTCCTGTTGAAGGACGACGCGCAGCGCGATTCCTTCGGCGTGGCGCAGGGTCTTGCCGCCGAGATCTCGGCCCTCAAACCCGACGTCGTGCTTTTTGGCAGACAATCGATCGACTTCGACGACGCGCAGGTGGGCACGCTCGTCGCGGAAATGCTGGGACTTCCGTCGGTGGCCGTGGTCGTGAAACTGGAACTTCATGACGACGGGAGTGTCGTTTGCGAACGGGAAATCGAAGGGGGGCATGAGGTCGTCCTGACCAGGCTCCCGGCGGTCTTCCTTGCGCAGAAAGGTCTTAACGAACCGCGCTATCCCTCGCTGAAGGGGATCATGGCGGCCAAGAACAAGCCGATTGAAGAGAAGGCGGCCCTTCCGGCGGAAGTCCGCGTGACAACGCTCGCGCTAAGGAAGCCGGCGGCCAAGAACCCCGGCCGCATTGTCGGCACCGATGCCGCGGCGGTGCCGGATCTCGTCCGGCTGCTCCACGAAGAAGCCAAAATCATCTGACCATTCAACGACCGACTCCCATGACGATCCTTGCCTTTGCCGAAGAGCGCGGTGGAAAGTTCAAGAAATCATCGTTCGAAACCGTTCAGGCGGCCGCCGGCGTCGCCAACGCCATCGGCGCCGAACTCGTCGCCCTTGTGGTGGGCAGTGGCGTCGCCGCTTTCGCAGGCGAGCTGGGACGGTACGGTGCTGCCCGTGTCATTGCCGTCGATGATCCCGCCCTCGCCAGCCATTCGAACACCGCCTTTGCCAAGGCCATCGCGGAGGTTGCCCGAAAGGAAGGGGCGGATATGGTCTTCCTCCCCGCAAGCCAGATGGGAAAAGACCTCGCCCCTCGCGTCGCCGTCAAGCTCAAGGCAGGACTCGCCTCCGACTGTGTTGCGCTCAGGACGGAGGGGAGCGATATCGTGGCGGCCCGGCCTGTCTACGCCGGCAAGGCGCTCCTGGACGTCAGGGTCCTGACAGCCGTGAAGGTCTTCACGCTTCGTCCGAACGTTTTCACTGCGACTGCGGGCGACGGCAAGGCCGAGGTGGAGAAGGCAGCGATCCCGTTCGCTCCGGCCGATTTCGGCGCGACGGTCAAGGAGGTGAAGGTGGCAACCGGCAGGCCGGATGTGACGGAAGCGGACATCATCGTTTCGGGTGGACGCGGCATGAAAGGCCCGGAGAACTTCCATCTGATCGAAACGCTTGCCGACGTCCTGGGAGCGGGCGTTGGCGCCTCACGTGCCGTGGTCGACGCCGGGTGGCGGCCGCATGACGAACAGGTCGGGCAGACAGGCAAGACCGTCTCGCCGACACTCTACATTGCATGCGGAATTTCAGGAGCCGTGCAGCACCTTGCCGGCATGTCGTCTTCAAAGTATATTGTCGCCATCAACAAGGATAAGGATGCGCCGATCTTCCAGATCGCGGATTACGGCATCGTCGGCGATGTGCTCGAGGTTCTTCCGGTCCTCTCTGCGGAGGTGAAGAAGACTCTGGGGAAATGAAGTTGCTTTTTTGGCCCCTTTTGCCGTACGTAATCAGAAGTGGTTGTCGGATAAACCCGTGGAGCTAACGTGGACAAGGTGCTGGTGGATATTCTGGGACTCTCGACGAACCCCGCGAGCGGCGGCGCATACGCATTGATCCTCCGCGAAGTGAACGGGAACCGGCGGCTCCCGATCATCATCGGCGCGTCCGAAGCGCAGTCGATCGCGCTCGAAATGGAGGGGATCAAACCGCCCCGCCCGCTGACGCATGACCTGATGAAGAACATCATCGCGGCGTTCGGCGCGGAGTTGACGGACATCGTCATCGACGATCTGCGGGACGGGACCTTCTACGCGAAACTCAATATCGACAACCAGATGATTGATTCGCGGCCGAGCGACGCCATCGCTCTGGCGGTGCGCTATGGCGTCCAGATCTTCGTTGCCACGGTCGTCATGGACGAGGCGGCGTTTGTGCCGGACGAGGAAGAGGAGCAGCAGCCCGCCCCCTCCGCCGAACTGCACAAGTCCAAGCAGCAGCAACAGCAACCTCCGGCGAAACTCTCCCGCCTCGATCAGCTGAATCAGCAGCTCAAGGAAGCAATTGAAAAGGAACAGTACGAAAAAGCGGCGGCCCTTCGTGACGAAATCCGCAAGCTCGAACTGCGGGACTGATCTCAGGAACCCGCGTGCGTCGAGCGGACGAGCGCCAACATCTCCTTCACTGCACGATCCATTCCTACGAACACCGCCCGCGCCATGACGGCGTGGCCGATACTCACCTCCTCAATCTCCACGATCTCCCGGAAGGGAATGATGTTCAGGTAGTTTAACCCGTGCCCCGCATTGACGCCCAGACCGAGATCACGCGCCATGCGTGCGGCGGAGCGGACCGCCTCGAGCAGTTCCCGTTGACGCTGTTCGGTACGGGCGTTGGCATACTCCCCGGTATGGATCTCGATCTTGTCCGCCCCCACGTCCTTCGCAGCTTCGATCTGTCCGGGAACGGGGTCGATGAACAGACTCACTTCAATGTCATGCTGCTGCAGACGCTGCACGACATCCCTGAGATGGTGGATGTGCCCTTTGACGTCAAGTCCCCCCTCGGTGGTTAGCTCCTGCCTGCGTTCCGGGACCAGCGTGGCAAGTTCGGGCAATGCGTCGATGGCGATGGCGATGATCTCGTCGGTGGCCGCCATTTCGAGATCGAGCTTCGTTTTGACCGTCTCCCGGAGAACACGGAGATCCCTGTCGTTGATGTGACGCCGGTCTTCACGGAGGTGACAGACGATCCCGTCGGCGCCAGCAAGCTCACACAAATGGGCTGCCGTCACCGGATCGGGTTCAAGCCCGCCCCGCGCCTCGCGCAGCGTGGCGATATGGTCGATGTTGATGCAGAGCCTCATAAGCGCTTCCTGACGATGTACTGAACGTGGTCCGGCCGTTTGGTGACCACCTGGACTCCTTCCGGAGCCATGATATCAGTGTCGACTGCTCCGGTTGAGTCGGCGGTGATTCTCGCATAGGTGACAGTCACCCGGAAATCGACGGGACCGATGGCGGACAATTGTCTGATTCCCGCGCGGACGACGAGTTCGATCTTCGGGGGGATGAGGATCACTTCCCGGTTGGCGGGGACGTCCATGACATCCACCGTCACGCCGTTGAAGACCTTTTCGGCGAAGGGTTCGACGGTGATGGAGACACGGACCGAGGAGGAGGAGAACGTGAGGAGGTGCCCTCCGGGGGGGGCAAGCGGCACGGTCGCGTCCACCGATGTCTTCAGGTTCTCGAAGACCCGTCGCTCTGTGCTCCAGGCGTCGAGGGCGCGAACCACCGACTCCGCGCCGGTGACCGTCACGCTCTCGGGAGAGATCGAGGTCGAGCCGACCTGTCCATAGCCCTCGCGGAAACTCGCCGCTGCATCGAGTACCACGGGAAGTCGTTTGTGCGCGACGCGGTCGAGCTCGACGCGGACCGACTCCGGTTTGACATCCAGCAATTGAATCCCCGGCGCGATCGTCAGGCGATCCGCGACGTCAACCAACGAAAGAGGCCTGTTCCCCGGCGGAAGAGTGTTGACCGAGAAAACAAGTTTCGGTTCGCCTCCCATCACGACACCGGCCAGCTGCCAGCCGTCCCCGCGGAACTTAAGCTGCATCGATTGCGGCACCCGGCTTTTCACTGCCCACCCGTCCGGAACATCCTGGAGGAAAAACGGCGCGTTGACCGTGACCACGTATTGTTCCCGGAGGTTGACGGAGATCCAGGCGAGGAACCCGAACAGACCGGCCGCGATTATTATGTGGATTTTGCGTTTTCGCATGGGGAGGCAGGGGAACAAAAAGACTCCATCGGTGGTGACCGATGGAGTCGGAACGCTGATAATATATCCAAGCTCCCCTCCATTGTCAACTCTGCGCGGCGACGGGTTCGCCGGCACTCCCCTTCTTCAGCCGCGCGCGATCGGCCCAGAGACGCCAGAAGCCAAGCGCCACGCAGAGTCCCGCGATTCCCCATGATGCGTTTGAAAGGATCCAGCCGGTCCGGTAAACGGGCGGATCGAACGAAAAGACAACCTCATGCTTCCCAGAAGGGACCACGATCGAGCGAAGGACGTAGTTCGTCCGGTAGATCTCCGTTTCGTTTCCGTCGACGAATGCCTTCCAACCAGCCGGATAGTATATCTCGCTCAGGACCAGGAGAGCGGGACCCGGGGTCTCCGCTGCGAGGGTGATTTTGCGTGACGTGTACGACGTGATGACGGGCGTGTGCGTGGTGCCGACAGGGACGATCCGCTGCGGGAGGACGGTGTACAGGACGGCGGCGTGCCCCGGATCGAACGACGGATCGTTCAGCGCACGGAACGTGGCGCCATCATCCGACGCGGTGATCACCGTGTCGACGAAAAAAGCCCGCGGGAGAGCGCCCGGATTCCTGTATATCAGAGTCCGTCGCGCCTCATCTGTATGGACTGTCGGAAACTTCTCGCCCGGAAGCGCGCCCGGCACGACGAGAAATTCCGTGTTGAGCATGTTGACGATGTTCATGTTGATCGGGAAGGCGGGGTCCGTTCCCCTGTAGAGGCAGGAATCGAGCATCGTTTGATAGATCTTGAGTTTTGCCGGACTGTACCCGCCGATCGACTGCAGCCCGTGATATGCAAAGGAGTAGTCCATGAACAGCTGTCCGAGGGGGAACACACGGAAGAGGCCGGGTTGGCGCTGAAGAAAAGCGATCGTGGCGTCCGGACGGAGATTTTGTTCCAGCTGTGCGTTCGGTTTCGGGTCAATATACTTTGAGGAGACGAGGAACAGATCGATGATCACGATGCCGACCGTGCATGCGGCGAATGTCCACTCGCGGATCCTGCCCCTGAGCCATGCCACGACGAGCCCACACAGGGCCATCGCGATGAGAGAGAATTTTACGTAATCCCTCCAGAACACGTCGAACCGTATCCTCTTGATCTGGGACAGTGCCTGGGCTGCCTTGTTGCCGTACTGCTGACGGAACCGTTCGGCTTCACCGTCCTTGAGGAACATCGACCCCGAGAGGGTGTCAAAGAGTCCGCTTTTGAATATGAGCCCCAGAAGAAGCAGTCCTCCGAGGACCGCCCCTGCGACGAGGAGAATCCTCCCGAGTTTGTCTCTGTTGAGGCCAGGGTGCTTTTCCTTTGACTCGACGAGCGCGGTGAATCCTGCCGCCGCCATCGCGCCTGCGGTAAAGGGGAGCAGGTGGAGCACCATCACCGGAGCCCTGAACTTGTTGAAAAAGGGGAGATACTCAAACAGAAGTCCATACAAGAGCGGGAAATTCCGTCCGAGAGACATCAGCAGCAGAAGCAACGTTGCGCAGGCCAGGAAGACGAGAATCTTCGTCCGCCGGTAGGCCAGTGCGATGACCGTCAGCAGCAGGGGCACGAGTCCCACATAGACGCTCGAATTGGTCCAGGGGATCATCGGACCCCAGTACAGATCCGCTTTCATGCCGTAGAAGCCCGGGACAAGAAGAGTGATCAGCTCGCCCGGGTGCCATGACCACATGGTGGCGTAATCGAGCGTCAGTCCCCCCGGTGCGCCCGTGGTTCCCCCCCCGCGCATCGAGTACTGAGCGTACTCGTACACGGAGAGGTAGATATAGGAGGACATGGCGAACCCGATCAGAAGAGCGCCGATGAACAGAGAGGTCTTAAGAGCTGCACGACCGGGATGGGGCCTGAGGTCCGGGGCAACATGATAGACCAGATACAGGCCGATAAACATGAAGACGTAGTAGACGATCTGCATGTGATTGGTCAACATCAGAGTGCCGACGCCGGCGGCGAAGAGCCCGAAGCTCAGAAGATCCCGCCTCTCGAAGAGCAAGTGCGTAAGCAGCACCGTCAGTGGCAGGTAGGTGAGTGCCATCAGTTTCGAGCCGTGCCCTTCGCCGGCCAGTCCGATGGCGTACGGGCTCACCATAAAGGTGAACGCGGCGATGAGCGCGGCGGCGCGGGAGAATCTCCAGACCCGCATAAGGAAGAACATGAAAACGCCGCCGAGAAGGTAGTAGACAACGAACCAGGTCCAATGGCCGTTCAGGTAGAGGAGATTCAGCGTCGCCTGCACGATGGTCTGGACGTAACTGACGTTGTGAGGCACATAGGCGACGTTCCCGAAGGTGGGCATCCCGCTGAAGAAATACGGCATCCAGAGGACATCGGTTCCCTCGGTTTCTGCGATGCGGTTGCCGGCGTGCGCGAAGCTGAGTGCGGCCACGGTGTCGTTTTCCGTCGCGAATGCGGCGTCATCAAAGATGATGCCGCGGAAGAGGACGAGGGTCACCACATACAGCAGAACGATGCAAAGCGCATCCTGCGTGAGCGGTGAAAGGGAGGAGAAGGGCGAGCGGGAATTCTCCGGGTGTGTTTCTTTCTTCTGTCGTGCCATGGTGGGGGTTCGCTTAAGTGTGAGGGTGGAGGAATTCCGAGAAGAGACGCGACCTGCTGTCCCAATCGTTCGCCCGGGCGAATGCGCGCAGCGAATTCACGAACGCCGGCTGGCCACGCCGGGTGAGTGCCGTCCGGATATGCCGGATGAACTCGTCCGCCGAGCGTGCGATAAGCACCATCTCGGTGAACTCATGCATGTCGTCCGAGAAATCGGTTGCTATTGTCGGGATGCCCGCGGCGCTGTATTCATAGAGTTTGACCGGGTTGACACCTTCGGTCAGGCTTGTCCTCCGGAAAGGGATGAGGCCCGCATCGATATAGCGGAGGTAAAGCGGGACCATGGCGTACGGACGCACGCCGAGAAAATGGAAGTTGGGGAATGCCCGCAGGCGTGCAAGGTGCTTCCCAACGTCCGGGTGGTCCTGGCCGATCATGACGAACTGGACATCGCGCATCGCAGAGAGCGTGGTGGCAATGAGATCGTAGTCAATCCAGGGATACACCGAACCGATGTATCCGACGACCGGCTGTCCCTCGGGGGGGAGGTCGCCCGGCCGGCCGGCCGTTCCGCCCTCGGTGCTGAACCGGTCATACTGGACTCCGTTGCGTATGATGCGCACCTCTCGCGGGAAGACGGCCTGCAGCCGTTCGGCGAGTGTGGACGATGTTGCGGTGACCACATCGGCGCGCCGGAGGGCGGATTCCCAGAGTGCATGCACAAACGGAGGAAGAGAGGTGAAGCCAAACGCATCATCGATGTAATCGAACACGACGTACGCCGAGGGAATACAATCGACGAGACCGATGAGCTGAAAATTCTCCACCAGAAACGCAACGCGTTCCCCCGGCGTGCCGGTCCTGCGAAGACCGCGGCGCAGAAGGGTCCTCTGAATAGACCCGAGAAGACGGCGGATGAGAGCGATCCGGCTCAGAACTCCCGCGATCTGCCTGACTCTCCGGTTTCGTGCGTTCAGGGGAATCATCGGGAGTGTCATCCTGAAGAGTCCGGCCTCGAGCGTGACGGGCGTGTAGAAGTGTCTGCGGCTGATCGTCGCCGGCTCGACCCACAGCAGCGGTCCCTCGCGGGCGAGCCGTGATGCGAGCTGCTGTGGACGCTGATGGAGGGCGTCCCAGGGGATATCGGAGAGGAAAACGATCATGCGTACCTGGTTTGTCGCTGCTCTATGGCCGCCCGGAAAGACGGCGCGATGACAGCGGGCTCGAACAAACGGCGCATCCGGAAGATCGTCCCGCACTGTGAGGCGTATCGTGCAACGGGGAACTCATCAAGAATTGCTATCATGCATTCGCGTATCTCGTCGACGGAATCGCAAAGGAAGCCAATGTCTCCCATCTGCCGGAAGCATTCTTCAATATAGAGGTTTCGGAGATAGATTCCCGGCTTGACGAAGGACAAAGCGTCAAGAAAGGCCGTGCTGGCCACGATGCGGTACACTTCGGGATCGGTGATCGAGACCGCGTAGGTAAGCTGGGCGGCTCTCTCTCCGTAGGCCGCGTGTGAAAGAGGGGTCGCCGGCGCATTGGGAAAAAGGGGTCCGAAGCGGATGCGATCCTCCTGGGAGCTCAGGTGTCCTACCATGGTGAAGTCCGCACCGGTGCGCCGGGCGCGGATTTCCTCTGCGAGGCGCACGAACCGGTCGAATCCCTTTCCCCGGCCGCCGCTCACACCGAAATAGCCGAAGCACACCGGCTCCGGTCGCGCCCGGGGGAGTGACGGCATCGAATGAACCGACCACGAGCACGGGAGTTCGATCGCGATGGTGTGGCGTGCAGCGGTCGGTTGGATCTCTGCGAGTGAGCGCAGGATCGAGGGACCGAACGCGAGATATGAAAGCTGGGTCGGATGGGGTAGTCGGAACACCAGGCGCATGCCCCGTAGCGCACCCCATCGTTTCCGGGGTGCACCCGGGACCAGTGTGGCAAGCACCCCATGCAGGACCGCGACAACCGGGACCCGCCGCGTGCTGAACGCGAGGAGGATCTTCAGGAAAAAGAATCCGAGTTCCGACGCGGACGTGATGATGATGACCGATGCTCCCTCGCGAGCGGCGGTGGTGAGGATCCGGCGGAGTGCCGACCATTCACGCCCAAGCCTCCGGAATGTTCTGGCCCTCCGCGGGGGGATGAGAATGCTCTTCCACGCCAGAGGCGGTCCCTCCGGGTGTACCTCAGTCTCAAGGAGTTCACGGACGCGTCCGATGTGACTCTCCTCGGCGAGAAAGAGAATGCGGGACCCGGGGTAAGCGAGCAAGGCGGTGCCGATGAGAGAGGCGTTGACGCCAGCATGCTCAAAATCCCAGCACTGAGGCTCCCCCAGAAGAATGAGACCTTTCATGCAACCTTCAATGCGTAGGTGGTGGATTGAATTCCGTCAGGGCCTTCAGAAACGCAGCAGCGGCGCCGTCCCACGAAAACAGGGCAGAACGCTTCCTTCCCTCGAATGAGAGTCGCTGGCGGAGAAGAGGATCCGTCTCGATCAAGGTGAATGCCCGCGCGAGACTTCGCCTGTCGCCTGGTTCGACGTAATACGCCGCTTCCCCGCACACCTCGGGAAGCGACGTCGTACGGCAGGTGATGACAGGACAGCCCAGGGTCATCGCTTCAAGGGGAGGCATGCCGAACCCCTCGTACCGGGATGGATACACCAAGGCGAGCGCTCCCGCATACAACCGCGCGAGCTCCTGATCGGTCACGTACCCCCTGTCATCGACATGCCCACTCCGGACCCCCTCGTCGAGCAGTCTGGCCAGGGATTCCGGTGCATGACGCCTGCTGCCGGTGACGATCAATCTGGAATGGAGATCACCGTCGGTGGCAAGGCGGAGGAAGACGCTCAGAAGCGTGTCAACAGATTTCCGAGGATCGAGACCCCCAGCGTACAGAAAGTATGGATATTCCGCCTGATGCGCCTCCTTCGGATGCGCACCGATGTCAGTCGCGCACGGGATCACGATCGGTGCTCGCTCAACGCGGAAATTCCGCATGATCTCCTGCTTTGAGAACTCGGAATCCGTCACGACGACCTCGCTCCTGTCCAGGTCCTTCTGCCGTTGACGTCTGTACTTCCGCTCCTCCTCTTCCCGTGCGAAGAATCCCGGGATCAGGAGGGGAAGAACGTCATGGAGTGTGGTGACGATGCGAGTGCCCTGTGGCAGGTGCGGGACGCCGCCATTCCAGGGAAAATGAATAAACGCGTCGCGTTGGTGCCGGGCTGCGCGTGGGATTGCAATGAGGCGCCATAGCGACGGAGGAAGGAAGGCGGCGATCCGTTCGGTGTGCATGCCGGGGGGGGCGGATGACAGGAGCGGCCGGCGGTGCAGTCCCCGCGTCTCGACGTCGGGTCGCCGGACCGCGACAGCGCGGTAGAGGCCCGACACGACCTTTGCGATCCCGGTCGCGGGTAGTTCCATGACGCTGAGATCAACGAGTATTTTCATGAGGGATTGCAATGACGAAGTAGTTGCGCGGCATGTGACGTGACCACCAATCCGGATTCGTTGCGTTGAACAAGAGACGAGAATATTTTGCAAGATTGCCGAAAACAAATCTGCGGATGCCACATGTCAGCACCTGTCCCGTTGAACCGTCGATCATCATTCTCGTCGCCGCGAGCCAGCTGTGCGCTACGAAGTAATGCGGTTGCGCCGGGATGAACACGATGACGTCAAGACCGGCCTCCGTGATCAGTGTGCGCAAGTCTGCTTCATAAAATTCATTGACATGACCGTTGGGCTCGTTGCGCATGTACGACGGGTTCAGGAAGCGGAGCCACCGTTCAGAACGGCGGGTAGGAACGGTGATGACGATGCGCCCCCCCTTTGTGAGCAGTCCTGCGAGTGCACGCAGAACCCCGCGCGCATCGGTCAGATGTTCCAGAACTTCCTGACAGTGAATCAGATCGAAGCGGTCCCCGAGGGCAGCCACCGAGCTGCCGTCCAACGGCATACTCATCGTGCGCGCGTCAATGCCTTGCTCGAGGCACCTGTCAGCCTGCCAGCGGAGCACTGCCTCGTCGCAGTCGGCGAATGTGATTTGGCGTGCCCCGGTTATCCCGGCGGCAAGACGGCTGAAATCTGCGTAGCCGGGACCCACATCGAGGATGCGGCTGCATCGGATCCCGCGCAGATGCTCGGTAATGAGCTTCTCGATCATGGGCTGGCACCATGCGATGCGGGGGACGCAATCCTGTTGATCACTGCCGCGGCCAGACCCGCGGCTCCCGCATTCGCGTGATCGTGATATCTCGTTGTCGCGAGGCGGAGCCGATCAACAGTCTGCCACCCGAGAGCGGGTTCGTACATGAAATACAACTCATGAACGTCGGCCACCGGGCGAACAGCCGCCAGCAGGCCTTGCCAGGAGTCGGCGTCGTAGTTCCTGAACCATCCGTGATCCTCGAACATGCCGAACGGAACCGTGATGAGGAGCCTCCCACCGGGGGAGAGAAGCCTCCCCATCTCCCGGATGGCAACGACGTCCATGCCCGCACCCGCGGTGGAGTTTCCTGTATATCCTGAATTGTCCATCCCCACGTGCTCCAAGGTGGAGATGCACCAGATGATATCAAAAGATCCTGCCGGAAGCCCTGTCGCCGTGATGTCCGCGATAATGGAATGTTCGTAGTATGCGGAGGTGTCATACGCGGGGGTTGCGATGTCGATGCCGGTCAGATGTATCGGGGGTTCGAGCGTCGCCAGTAATCTCCTGTGACACTCCATGATATTGGAGTGTCCAACGTCCAGCACCCGTGCGCCGGGGACGTAGGTGTGCTTTGTCAGAAACAGCTCGACGACACGCTCGGGCAGATTTCTGCCGAATCCCGGGGGGAGACGCACCTTTCCGGGAAACTCCGGCTGATCCAGCCTCAATGCCCGTCGTGCCTCGCGAAAGATCTTGTGCTGCAGGCGCATGGTTGGCTGGCCCAACACCAGGGTTAATGCCGCGCGAACGACGCTCTTCCCGATCATGGCCTACGACCCTTTCATTCGTGACGGAAAGCCCGGATCCTGCGGGCGATGAGCGCACCTGCGATGGAAACGCTGATGATCTCATTGACGATCAGTGCCAGTGCCGATGCCGTCGGTCCGATCCGTGGCAGCAGCAGCCAGTTGATGGCAAGGACTACCGCCAGCTGGATGAGGTTGATCCACCAGTAGACCCGGACCATCCCGAAGCTGTAACCGATCACCCCGACAGGACAAATGAGAATGGCCAGTGCATAACGGAGGGAAAGGAGTTGTCCCAGCGTGACACTCCCCGCGTAGGCCTGCCCGAATAGAAGCGGAGCAAGTAACGGAGCAAGGAGGGCATACACCCCCCCCAGGCAGGCCACGATCGCACTGAGCCGGAATGTCTGGGAGAGCATTGCGACGGTTTCCTCCGTTGATCTGCTCGCCGAGGCACGGGGCCAGAGGGCCGCGTTAATCGCGGAGAGGATGATGGTGAGCGGCATCGCAAACCGGGCGCCGACGGTGTACACCCCGATGTCGCTCTTGTCGAGAAAGAATCCCATGAGCCAGACGTCCGCGCGCATGATGACCATGACAACGATCGTCGATACCAGGTTGAATCCGGCGAAGACCCCCGGGGCGGCGTCCATGCTGAGTTCATGGGGTGCGACGTCCTGGCGCGGCCCGTGGAGGAGGTTCCTGATCCGTTCCGGGCTCGGCAGGAATCCCTCCGTGCCCGTGGCAAGTGCGGTGCGCGGGACCATCAACAGGAATGTGACGGTTCCGATCCCCACACCGGTGAGCGTTGCGATGAGCACGGCCTGGACCGACCAGAGGCCGAGCCACGTGACGACAAGGATGCCGCCGAACGCCATCAACGTCTGTCCCACCGTCACGATCGTGTTCCGCTCGAACTGCTTCATCGACTGAAAGTAGATGTTGGGCACGGAGGCGACGGCGTTAAAGATGCCACCCAGGAGACCCAGCCGCAGCAGGGGGGTAAGCCCCTCGGTCTTCCATATCTGTTCTGCAAAAGGTGCGGCGGCGAACAGGCCCAGGGTGACCAGTCCGGAGAGGATGAGGCGGATGCGAAATGCCCAGCGGAGGATCGCGAGCTGCCCCCCGATGTCCCCCCGTGAGACGGCGCGTGATGCATAGCGGACCGCCGTCTGACCGATGCCGAGGTCGGATAGGACCGTGGCGATGCCGGAAACGCTCAGAACCAGCGCGTAGGCCCCCAGACCGGACGTGCCGAGGCCCCGCGCGGCCAGGATGGAGGTCACCATGCCGACAATCACCGAAACGACCTGCGGAATCATCAGGAGGATGACATCACGAATACCTCTCTTCGATCCGAACAGGACGGACTTAAGCGCTTCGATTGTTCCGGTGAGGTAGGCGTTCACGGTCTTGGCCCCCACCGTCCGACGATTTCAATCGTTGCGAGGGGAAAATTCATGGGGATGACGCTGAGGAGAGTGTCCTTCTCCCGGAAGAGCAAGGAGAGCATGAGATAATAATCGGGTTCGATGGAACGCAACGCCCCCTCACTGATGATCGGATTGTCGGTACCGGGCGAGAAGACCCCGTCCCTGTCGGGGTTTCCGTCCACCGCGGCAACCACGATCCTCTTATCGATGACATGAGCCAGGGGGGTGGAACCACCTGTCTCGTGGAAGGGGTGCATACTTCATGTTCTCGCTGAGTGTGATGCGCCACAGAGGTACGCGGTCTGTTCAATACCCCCGCTTTGACACTTTTTCGAAATCGGCCTGCGCCATCATCCGGACCAGATCCCGGAATGAAGTGGTGGACGTCCATCCGAGCCTTTGCTTCGCCTTGGTCGCGTTTCCTATGAGGAGCTCGACTTCGGTCGGCCGGTAGTACTCCGGGTTGATCTGAACGATCACGCGCCCCGTGTTTGTGTCCAGCCCCTGCTCCTCCGGTCCCCTCCCCGTCCATTCGAGCGGCATGTCGATCTCCCTGAACGCCATGTCGGCGAATTCCCGCACGGTGTGGGTCTCGCCGGTGGCAAGGACGAAGTCATCCGGCTTCTCCTGCTGCAGCATTCGCCACATCCCGTCACAATATTCCGGTGCGTACCCCCAGTCGCGCTTCGCGTTCAGATTTCCCAGACCCAGCGTCTTCTGGAGCCCCAGCTTGATCCGTGCAGCCGCGAGGGTTATTTTGCGCGTGACGAATCCTTCCCCCCTGCGAGGCGACTCATGATTGAACAGGATCCCGTTGCAGGCATAGAGGTCGTAGGCCTCACGATAGTTGATCACGATCCAGAATGCGTAGAGCTTGGCAACACCGTAGGGGCTGCGCGGATAGAACGGTGTCTTCTCCGACTGCGGGACCTCCTGGGCCTTTCCGTACAATTCGCTTGTCGAGGCCTGGTAAAAACGGGTTTTCACCCCCGTCTCGCGGATCGCGTCGAGGAAACGGAGCGTGCCGACCGCATCGACCTGCGCGGTGTATTCCGGCACGTCGAACGACACCTTCACGTGGCTCTGGGCGGCAAGGTTGTAGATCTCATCGGGGTTGATCTTTTCGAGCAGGCGATTGAGGTTGGACGTGTCGGTAACGTCGCCGTAATGAAGGAAGAGCCGCTTGTTCATCAGGCTCTCGTTCTGGATATACAGGTGGTCGATCCGTCCGCGATTGAACGAACTGCTCCGGCGGATGATACCGTGCACGTCATATCCCTTCTCCAGCAGCAGCTCCGCGAGATACGAACCATCCTGCCCCGTGATGCCCGAAATCAGTGCTTTCTTCAGTGTCGTGCCCTCCGCATGATAGGTTGATGCTCAAAATCTGTTCTTCAGGAACATGGCGATATCATTGGTCCTCCGCAGGACTTCCCTCGCGGTGGTTGGGACATGCTCCTTCAGGGCGCGCGCCGTCAGCCACGCGATGAGCACGGCGGCGATGACATATCCGAGCCCGGCGCCTGCGGCTCCGAACGGCGGGATGCACGCGAGGAACGCGGCGCACGACACTGCCAGGGACT
>Ga0315276_10002517_pt1 | contig 16796 bp, 4 predicted proteins | sample YL17G05_0_MG_FD_204542 | JGI IMG/M metagenome (GOLD analysis project Ga0315276, IMG submission 204542) | Sediment microbial communities from Yellowstone Lake, YNP, Wyoming, USA - YL17G05_0 | ecosystem: Environmental > Aquatic > Freshwater > Lake > Sediment | place: USA: Wyoming | collected... | reverse complement strand
ATCCTGGTTTTTGTATGGGGGTAAGGGGGGTTTATGCGCCGATGGCGAAAAATTTGAAAATACTCCGCTAAATTCTGCCAAAATCACCGGTCTCCGCTAAATTTGTACCCCCTATGAAATATCCAGGCTAAGACGGCAGGAAAAGACCAAGGAAGTAAAGCAGGTGCCGATAATCGGAGATATACCGCTGCTGGGGCTGCTGTTTAAGAGAACAGATATAGTAATGAAGAATTCCGAGCTGGTAATATTTCTTTCGCCGCATGTCTATACAGGACAAGCAGTTGCGGCGGAGGAGATGGCCAAATACGATGAAATTACCAAAAGGCCGCTGCTTAAACTGCCGCCGGTTAAGAAGTAGATTTGGCACAACTTTTTGACATAACTTTTTTTAATACAAGCCTTTAGCGACAGTTTCTATTCACGTCTATGGGGTTGCAAAAAGTGCAAATTACCCAGATTATCGTTTGCCAGAAATGGGAAATTTGTGCAAAAATGGTTTAAAAAGAGCAGGAAATGATGGCGAAAAGGTTAAAAAATATTAGGAAAAAGCTAAAAAATTTTAAAAAAAAGTTAAAAAAGCACTTGATTTGATATTAGAAGATAGGTAAACTGATATAAAGTTAAGATAGTGTGCCTAAATTATCCTACGATATAACCGGCATCTTCGTTATCATCGTGTTGTTTGTGGACAAAGGGGGTTGGAGTGTTAAGCCAAGGGATTTGTTCAAGTCGTTCACGCCGTATTTCAAGTCGCAAAACTCCAGTCCAGAAACATCAGGAGGTTGGTATCATACAAAATTTGCAAATAGTTTACCCGAAAAATTGGGTTAAGAAGAAATAAAAACATAAATTGAAAGGGAAAGAACATGAAGCGCGGAAGATTTTTATCAATTGCACTTGCGCTGGTTATTGTGATGGCCGGCGTATCGGCGGTTTATGCCGAGAGCTGGACGACATACAACAATTCCAACACGGGAGGTGCTATCGGCAACAATACCGTTAGCAGCTCAACAGTCGATTCAGGCGGTGTCAAGTGGTTTGGCACCAATGGCGGTGGTCTGGCCAAATATGACGGCACAACCTGGACAAAGTATACGACCGCAGCGGGTCTGGCAGGCAACACCGTTAATCACGCTGATTTTGACTCTTCAGGTAACAAATGGGTAGCAACCGGCACAGGCGCCAGTATGTACAACGGCACAAGCTGGACGAAGTACACCACGGGCAACAGCGGTATAGCGGGCAACAACTGCCTGACAGTTGCCACTGAAGGCACAGTAATATGGGTCGGCACTTACGATAAGGGCGCCTGCAAGTTTGACGGCTCAAGCTGGACAACATATAACACCAGCAACAGCGGCATAGCCAACGCTCGCGTGCTGGATGCGGTAGTTGACGGTTCAGGAAACAAATGGTTTGCGACTCTTACCGGTGTCAGCAAGTATGACGGCACGACCTGGGCGAAATATACAACCGCACAGGGTTTAGCCAATAATAGTGTCAAGGCTGTTGCCGTAGCTCCAAATGGCGACCTATGGTTTGGAACGCTTGGTGGAGTGAACAAGTTCAACGGCTCAAGCTGGACGACCTATACGACCGTTCAGGGTCTTGGAGAAAACGATACTTCAGCTATTGATGTTGCTTCGGATGGCACCGTTTGGGCAGGCCATACCGGCAGCGGAGTCAGCAAGTTCACAGGCTCGACACCGTGGACGGTATATACCACCACCAACGGGCTGGCCAATAACAATGTCAATGGTATAGATACAGAAAGCCCCACGATAGTCTGGTTTGCTACTGGCGGTAGTGGAGTGAGCAAATATGATTTTTCACCTCCTCCGCCTGTTGCGAACTTTAGCGGTTCGCCGACCAGCGGGGTGAAGCCGTTGACGGTGAATTTCACTGATTCGTCGACGAATAATCCAACAAGCTGGAGCTGGACGTTCGGTGACAGTGGGACGAGCACATTGCAGAGTCCAAGCCATGTTTATAATAATTCGGGTTCATATACGGTCAGCCTGACGGTAACGGCAGCCGGCGGGAGCGATATAGAGACCAAGACCAATTATATTGTAGTAACGGACTATGTGCCGCCTGTTGCGAATTTCAGCGGTTCTCCGACGAGCGGATATAAGCCTTTGACGGTTTATTTCACGGACCAGTCAACAGGAAACATTACGAGCTGGAGCTGGACATTCGGGGACAGCGGGACAAGCACACAACAGAGTCCGAGTCACATTTACAATAATGCCGGGACGTATACGGTGAGCCTGACGGTCAATGGGCCGGGCGGCAGCAACGTAAACACGAAGACGAATTATATTACGGTGAGCACTGTTCCTGCTCCTGTTGCGAATTTTGTGGGTTCACCGACGAGCGGAATGAAGCCGCTGGTAGTGAATTTTACGGACCAGTCGACGGGGACGATAACGAGCTGGAACTGGACGTTCGGCGACAGCGGGACGAGCAATAATCAGAACCCGACGCACACTTACTATAACGGCGGGACATATTCGGTGAGCCTTACGGTCACTGGTTCCGGCGGGAGCAATATAAAGACAAGGTCAAATTATATTACGGTCAACTCACCGCCGCCGGAGCCGAATTTTGTGGCGGATGTAACGTCGGGTCTTGTGCCATTGACGGTGCAGTTTACCGATTCATCCATAGGGAGTATCGACACGTGGAAGTGGGACTTCAACGGGGATGGAGTTTTCGACTATTCCAATTCTCATGCGGACGTTCCGCCAACGACGTATAGTACGGCCGGAGTATATAATGTTACTCTTAAGATAAGGGACAGCGTCACAAGCGAATACTACTCCAAGACAAGATACAATTATATTTCAGCGAACAATCCGCAGCCGCCGACGGCGGACTTTACAGCAGAGCCGAACAGCGGACCGCTGCCGCTGATGGTATCGTTTACGGACAGGACGACAGGGACGGACGTGAGCGGGTGGAGCTGGACTTTCGGTGACAGCGGGACAAGCACGGTGCAGAACCCCGTTCATACCTATAATTCGCAGGGAACATATACGGTTTCATTGACGGCAACGAACGCTTACGGGACGGACACCAAGACCATAACGAATTATATTATAGTGGGGCCTCCTGTGGCGCCCGATGCCGGTTTCACTGCGATACCGACAAGCGGTTATGCGCCGATGGATGTGAATTTTTATGATGCATCTACCGGCAGTATAACAAGCTGGAGCTGGACGTTCGGGGACAGCGGGACAAGCACGGCACAGAACCCGACCTATACATACCAATCAGCCGGCACATATACGGTTACACTGGTGGTGGATGGCCCTGCGGGCAGCGACAGCGTGACGATGAGCAATTACATAGTGACCAGTGTTGCACCGCCTGTGGATGCGAATTTCACGGCGTCGCCGAGAAGCGGGGCATATCCGCTGACGGTGGTTTTTATGGACACATCAATCGGCGGCGACCTTTACCATTGGCACTGGACGTTTGGCGACGGAGGCACAAGCAGCAGCACAAGCTATGGTAGTACAAATCATATTTACCAGTCAGCGGGCGTTTACACGGTGAGTCTGGAGGTGTATGACGGTCATTACGGCATTGATACGGAGACGAAGGTCAGTTATATTACGGTCAACAATCCGCCCGCTCCAGTTGCAGATTTCACAGGCAGTCCGACGAGCGGGACGGCAGCGTTGACGGTGAATTTCACGAATTCGACTACGGGCAATGCGACCAGTTGGAGCTGGACATTCGGGGACAGCGGGACAAGCACGGCGAGGAACCCGTCGCATACATATCAGTCTGGCGGAAATTACACGGTAAGCCTGACGGCATACGGACCGGGCGGCAGCAATGTAAAGACGCGGACGAGTTATATAGCAGTCAGCAATCCTCCTGCACCTGTTGCGGGATTTAGCGGTTCGCCGACCACCGGTGCCTCGCCATTATCTGTGAACTTCACCGACTCGTCGACAGGCAGTATTACAGCGTGGAACTGGACATTCGGCGATGGGGTTACGAAAACAAACGATTTCCCCGGCTTTACGCATACGTATACCGCACAGGGGACATATACGGTGAGCCTGAAGGTGACCGGTGCGGGTGGGAGCAATATGCAGACCAGAACGAATTATGTTACGGTCACGGCGCAGACGGTTCCCGTGGCGAGCTTTTATGCTTTGCCAGTGAGCGGCAATCCGCCGCTTACGGTGAACTTCACCGACCAGTCGCAGGGTAGTGTTACAGGCTGGAGCTGGAATTTCGGTGACGGTTATTCAAGCACGCAGCAGAATCCGTCTCATCAGTATACTGCTGTCGGTGTTTATACGGCGGCTTTGACGGCAACAGGGCCTTACGGCAGCGATATTGAGACCGAGCCGAACTTTATTACGGTTTCCAACTTCTCTATGACAGAGACGTGGAACACTTATAATAACAGCAATACAGGCGGCGCTATCGGCAATAACGTTATTAACGGGGCAGCGGTGGAGGCCGGCGGGGTCAGGTGGTTTGCCACCAACGGCGGCGGCCTTGCCAAATATAACGGGACAACGTGGACAAAGTACGGCACTGCACAAGGGCTGGCAAATAACACCGTTTATGCTATAGCTTTTGATAGTTCGAGTAACAAGTGGGTTTCCACTAATGGCGGAGTCAACAAGTATAACGGGACCAGTTGGACAAAATACACCATCGGCAACAGCGCTTTGGCCAGCAACAGCACCAGATGCATCGCAGTTGATAACAGCGGCGATGTATGGGTCGGCACACTTGCTTCAGGAATATGCAAATTCAACGGCACAAGCTGGACGAAATACACAATAGCCAACAGCGGTCTGGCAGCTAATGCTGTCAGAGGCGTTGCGGTTGATTCATCCAATAACAAATGGATAGCAACCGGAGGCGGCGTATCAATGTATGACGGCACGACGTGGACGAAATATGTTAAGCCGCCGCTTGCATCTCTGGATACGAGGGTCGTGGCTGTTGCGCCAAACGGCGACAAGTGGGTTGCGACGCTGAGCGGCGTGAACAGACTCAGCGGCACCAGTTGGACGACATACGTGCAAGGCGATGGGTTGGCGAAGAATGACACGCTGTCAATTGCGGTTGATAATATGGGAGTTGTGTGGGCCGGCTCAAATGGTTCGGGATTGAGCAAGTTTATGGGAGCTACGCCGTGGACGGTGTACAACATATCAAACAGCGGGCTGGCGAGCAATACGGTCAATGCGGTAGCGGCTGAGACAAATAAACTTTTGTGGTTTGGAACGAGTGCGGGCGTGAGCAAGCTGTCAGGGATTGAGCCTGCACATGCGGCGGCGATTCCGGCTTCGTTGACGGTTTATATGGACACCGGCGGTTCGGTCAACAAGACCTTCTCCCTGTACAATACCGGCGAAAGCGCCCTTACGTTTAATGATGTCGGCGAAGGTCAGCCGGGAGGTCAGGGCGGTGTCATCGGCGAAGGCGGAGTTGGAACTTCTTCTGTCAAGATTAGCGGCAGACGCGTTGGGAACCCGCATTATGCAGATGTGGTTCCTGATGAGAATGATATGTTCAGGCATCCGCACGCAGCGGGGCGATTGATTGTAGGATTTAAGAGCGGCGCAGGCAAAAACCTGTCGGTGGAAAGTGCGAAGTCCCTCGGCGATATCGGCGTTAAGATGACCGTCAAGAAGGCATCAGGAAGGGCGAGACAGCCTGGTATTGCCGGTGTTGCTGCTGTGAATGGGAAATCCCAGAAGCGGCAGTGGATTCTGGCGCAGTTTGAAGGCGGTCAGGACCTGAAAGCGATTCGCAGGATGCTTTTGAATGACCCGCAGGTTGCGTATGTTGAGCCGGACTATAAAGTGAAGGCCAATGTGATTCCGAACGATTCGCAATTTGGAAACCAGTGGTCGTTGCGGAATACCGGCCAGACTCTTTACATATCCGGCGAGACCTATCCGGGCGGAACGCCGGGAGCGGATATTGATGCGACTTCGGCATGGGACATTCATACCGGCGGCGAGAACGCCTTTGTGGGCATAATTGATACCGGTATTGATTATACGAATTCTGAACTGGTGGATAACATCTGGACGAACCCGGGCGAAATAGCGGGTAACGGCAGGGATGACGACGGCAACGGGTATATCGATGACGTTCACGGATGGGATTTCTGCAATGACGACAAGTACCCGATGGATGATATGGGTCACGGCACGCATTGTGCGGGGACTATCGCAGCGATGACCAATAATGGGGTGGGTGTAGCGGGTATATGCTGGTCTGCTCAATTAGTCGGCCTGAAGTTCCTCGATGCGTCAGGCTCCGGATACATATCGGATGCTACTGACGCCCTTGAATATGCCAATGCAATGGGGATACCGATTACGAGCAATAGCTGGGGCGGCGGTGGATATTCTCAGGCGATGGTGGATGCAATTAACGAGGCCGGCACAAAAGGTTATCTGTTCATTGCTGCTGCCGGCAACAGCGGGATGAATGCCGATACTAACCCAATGTATCCGGCTGCATATACCTGCGACAATATTATCTCGGTGGCTGCGACAGGCAGATACGACGATTTGAGGCCGTGGTCGAACTATGGTGCGGACAGCGTTGATTTGGCTGCGCCTGGTTCTCTAATTTTGAGTACTCTACCGGGTAATACGTACGATTACTGGAGCGGGACATCTATGGCAACACCGCACGTTACGGGTGTGGCGGCGCTTTTGAAGAACCGGACCCCGAATGCCTGGGGATTGGCCATTAAGGAGACGATTCTCAACACGGTGGACGTGATAGATTCTATGCAGGGCAAGTGTCTTACCAACGGCAGGCTGAATGCCCTCAAGGCCATCCAGAGCGGTATAGCGGGTTCGCCGCTGATTACGGTTTCGCCGCAGTCAGGTTCGGTACAGTCTGGCCAGAACCAGGTCTTTACAGTTACGATTGATGCCAATATGGCCGGTGTGGGAACATATAACACATCCTTGAGTCTTACGACAAATGACCCGGCCAAGGCGACGATGTGGATTCCTATGACGATAACAGTAACCGGCGGTTACCGACGGCTTTCAGCAATGATTCCCACTTATGATTATGGAATGGTTCTGCTTGGACAGCCGGCACAGAAGACCATCCGGCTGAAAAACAACGGCAACAGCGCAACCACGATTAACTCGGTAAGCATCGGCGATTCACACTTTACGACAAGTGCATCTCTGCCGATGAATGTGCCGGCATACAGTTCGGTTTATATACCGGTTACATTTACACCGACCGACATCAGCAATAAGAGCACGACGATGACTGTGAATAGCAATGCACAGGACAATCCGAGCATAGTCGTTAATCTGTCTGCGATAGGCATCAGTTTAACGCACTACCCATACGACCAAATTGCCATGCAGGGAAATGGTTACTTTGACTCAGTTGAGTCGTTTACGGACGTAGTTGTTGACAGCAGCGGCATTGTGTGGGTTGCGGCAACGAACGCCGGTGTTGACCCTCAATTCGGCGGTCTGTGCAAATTTAACGGCTCTGCCTGGACCAATTACAGGAAGAACAGCGGATTGCAGCACAATGCGCTCAACTGTCTTGCCCTGGATTCGTCCAACAATCTTTGGATAGGAAACGCAATGGGGTTAACTAAATATAATGGAAGCCAGTTTACGAACTGGAGCTATCAGAACGGTTATGGCGACCTTGGCTGGGTTGATAGTGTAGCTATCCAGAATGGCAATCTTATCTGGATGACTTTTGCCTACAGGCTAATAAGCTTTAACGGCACTAATAGCTGGGCGACCTATAATGCCCCGACGGGTCCTGGCACCGTGTATCCGGACGGCCTTGCTGTTGACGCAGCGGGCAATAAGTGGATTGCAACACGAGGCGACGGCGCTTACTCCAAAGGTAACGGGGTGCTTAAATTCGACGGGAGCAACTGGACTATTTATAATACACAGTTGGCCGACTCGAATGCCCACGATGTCAGAGTTGCTCCGAACGGCAATATATGGGTCCTGAGCGACCTGGGCATAAGCAAATTTGACGGAGCCAACTGGACTGTGTATAACTCGGAGAACGGCCTGCCGTGGCAGACGCAGATAATAGGAGGCGAATTTGGGTTTGGTTCAAATGGTGTGGTATGGGTCGCATTTACTGAATCGGGAGGCTGGTCTGGCGGAATGTTCAAATTTGACCCCGCAACTGGTAAGTGGAGCAGATATAACTGCCTGCAGACTTGGTATGGTGTAGGCTATTCCCTGTATATGCAAACTCCTACCAGGATGTGGATAACCGGATATGGCGGAGTCGATGTTCTTGATGTTCCAGCGAACTGATAGAGCGACTGGTGATTTTGAGCGTGGCGGTCGTTAGCGGCCGCCACGCTTTTCTTGTGTAGAGGCCGAAGAATCGCGGGAAAAAGGACTAAAAAAATTTTAGAAAATAACCAAAAAAGTGCTTGATTTGGTACCGGAGTATAGATAAAACTGGTAAGTAAGGTAAACTTTGCATTTTGTAGGGGGAGAAAGGAGGAGAACGGAAAAGGTCGCAGAGGAGGTCAACCACACCGCAAGCACAGGACTCCAGACCAGGAACAGAAACTACAGGTATCATAGGGAATTTGTAATTACCCGGAAAATTGGGTTAGCAGAAATAAAAAAACATAAATTGAAAGGGAAAAACATGAAGCGAGGCAAATTTTTATCAATCGTAGCTGTGCTGGTTATTGTAATGGCCGGCGTATCGGGGGTGTATGCCGAGAGCTGGACGACATATAACAACAACAACACAGGAGGCGCAATCGGCAATAATACCATCAATGGAGCGGCTTATGAGTCGGGCGGTGTCAAGTGGTTCGGCACTAACGGCGGAGGTCTGGCGAAGTATGACGGGACAACCTGGATAAAGTATACGACCGCCGGCGGACTTGCAGGTAACACTGTTAATCACGCTGATTTTGACTCTTCGGGCAACTTATGGGTAGCGACCGGCACAGGCACCAGCGTGTATACCGGCACAAGCTGGACGAAGTACACCATAGCCAACAGCGGTATAGCGGGCAACAACTGCCTGACAGTAACCACGGAAGGCACAGTAATATGGGTCGGCACATACGATAAGGGGGCCTGCAAATTTGACGGCTCAAGCTGGACAACATATAACACCAGCAACAGCGGCATAGCCAATGCTCGCGTGCTGGATGCGGTAGTTGACGGTTCAGGAAACAAATGGTTTGCGACGCTTACCGGTGTCAGCAAGTATGACGGCACGACTTGGGCGAAATACACCACAGGCAACAGCGGTTTGGCCAATAATAGTGTCAAGGCCGTTGCCGCAGCTCCAAATGGGGACATTTGGTTTGGAACAGCCGGCGGAGTGAACAGGTTTAGCGGCTCAAGCTGGACGACCTATCTGATAGCTCAGGGTCTTGGAGAGAATGATACGGCGTCTATTGATGTAGCTTCTGATGGGACTGTCTGGGCGGGCCATACCGGCAGCGGGGTGAGCAAGTTCACAGGCTCTACGCCGTGGACGGTGTATACGACTGCTAACGGGCTTGCCAACAACAATGTTTATGGTATAGATACGGAAAGCCCGACGATAGTCTGGTTTGCGACCGGCGGGGGTGGAGTGACGAAGTATGATTTTACGCCGCCTCCACCTGATGCACAGTTTAGCGGTTCGCCGACGAGCGGGACGAAGCCTTTGACGGTGAACTTTACCGATTCATCGACCGGCACTGTTACGAGCTGGAGCTGGACGTTCGGGGACAGTGGGACAAGCACGCAGCAGAGTCCGAGTCATCAGTATCAAAATGCCGGCACGTATACGGTGAGTTTGACGGCTACGGGGCCAACCGGGACGGACACGGAGACCAAGACCAATTATATTACGGTGAACGATGTTCCGCCGCCGACGGCGAACTTTTATGGTTCGCCGACGAGCGGAACAGTGCCGCTGACTGTCAATTTTACCGATACATCAACCGGAAGCGTGACGGCGTGGAGCTGGACATTCGGGGACAGCGGGACAAGCACACAGCAAAGTCCGTCTCATCAATATACATCTGTCGGCACGTATACGGTCAGTTTGACGGCCACGGGTCCCGGCGGCAGCGACAACGAAACCAAGACCAACTATATTGTTGTCAACAATGTCGCCGCACCTGTTGCGAATTTTTATGGTTCGCCGACCAGCGGGGAAAGGCCTCTTACGGTGAACTTTACGAACACCTCGACGGGCAGTGTTACAAGCTGGAGCTGGACGTTCGGGGACAGCGGGACAAGCACTCAGCAGAATCCCAGTCACATTTACAGTAATCCCGGTGCATATACGGTGAGTCTGACGGCCAACGGTCCCGGCGGCAGCGATGTTGAGACCAAGTCTAATTATATAACGGTAACATCACCGCCGGCGGAGCCGAACTTTGTGGCGGACGTAACCAGCGGTCTTGTGCCTTTGACGGTACAGTTTACCGATACGTCTACGGGCACCATAGACACGTGGAAGTGGGATTTTAACGGAGACGGAGTTTTTGAATATTCCGATTCTCATGGGGAGATTGAGCCAACCACATATAGCACGATTGGAGTGTATAATGTTACGCTCAAGGTCAGGGATGATTACACCAACGAATATTTCTCGAAGACCAGATACAGCTATATCAATGCAATGGGGCCTCAGGAACCGAATGCGGAATTTACGGCAGATTCGAACAGCGGGTCAGCACCGCTGACGGTGATATTTACAGACAAGACGACAGGGACGGATGTTAACGGCTGGAGCTGGAATTTCGGGGATAGCGCCACAAGCACGCTGCAAAGCCCGACACACGTTTATAATTCACAGGGAACGTATACAGTTTCACTAACGGCAACAAGCGTTTACGGCACGGACACGGAGACCAAGACGGATTACGTTATAGTCGGGCCTCCTGTACCGCCTGTTGCGAACTTTGTCGCAATACCTACCAGTGGTTATACGCCGATGGATGTCAACTTCTTTGATACCTCTACCGGCAGTATAACAAGCTGGAGCTGGACATTTGGGGACAGCAGCACAAGCACGGCGAAGAACCCGACTCATACGTATCAGTCGAACGGAACTTATTCGGTTACACTGGTAGTCGATGGTCCTGCGGGCAGCGACAGTATGACTAAGACCAATTATATAGTGAGCAGCACCGCACCGCCTATGGATGCGAATTTCACGGCGTATCCGAGAAGCGGGGTATTTCCGCTGGCGGTAATTTTCACGGACACATCAATTGGCGGCAACCTTTATATATGGAACTGGACTTTTGGCGATGGAGTTTCATACACGTTATACAGCGGTGGGAGTAATACAAATCATATTTACCAGTCGGCAGGCGTTTTCACGGTCAGCCTGAAGGTTTATGATAGTTCTTACGGGGCTGATACGGAGACCAAGGTTGACTACATAACGGTAAACACTCCTGCAGCGCCTGTGGCAGACTTCACGGGCAGTCCTACGAGCGGGCTTCCGCCACTAAATGTGGCGTTTTCAAATACGACGACCGGTAATGTGACCACCTGGGTATGGACGTTCGGCGACAGCGGGACGAGCACGGCCAAGTATCCGTCTCATACCTATCAGTCGGGTGGAACTTATACCGTAAGCCTGACGGCATACGGTCCGGGCGGGAGCAACGTAAAGACGCGGACGAATTATATAGCGGTAAGCACGCCGGCTGCGCCTGTTGCGGGATTTACGGGTTCGCCAACGAGCGGAGGTGTGCCGCTGGTTGTGAATTTCACTGATTCGTCAACCGGCAGTATTACGGCGTGGAGCTGGACGTTCGGCGACGGAGTTACAAAGACAGTAGACTACCCCGGCTTTACGCATACATATAGTGCACAGGGGACATATACGGTGAGCCTGACGGCAACCGGCCCCTGCGGCAGCGATATCGAAACAAAGTCGAATTATGTTACGGTCAGCACGCCGACAGTTCCTGCTGCGGATTTCTATGCACTGCCTGTGAGCGGCAATCCGCCGCTGACGGTGAACTTTACGGACACCTCGGCGGGCAGTGTTACAGGCTGGAGCTGGACGTTCGGCGACGGTTATTCAAGCACTCAGCAGAACCCGTCTCATCAGTATACTGCTGTCGGTGTTTATACGGCGGCTTTGACGGCAACAGGGCCTTACGGCAGCGATGCGGAGACCGAGCCGAACTTTATAACGGTTTCCAACTTTTCGATGGTAGAGACGTGGAACACTTATAACAACAGTAATACCGGCGGTGCCATAGGCAACAATGCCATTAACGGGGCGGCGGTCGAATCAGGCGGTGTAAGATGGTTCGGCACAAACGGCGGCGGTCTTGCCAAGTATGATGGGACAACCTGGACGAAATATACCACCGGTAACAGCGGACTGGCAAACAACACCGTTTATGCTATTACTTTTGACGGTTCCGGAAACAAGTGGGTTGCCACCAACGGCGGCGTCAACAAATATACAGGCTCAAGCTGGACGAAATACACCTCCGGCAACAGCGGGCTTGCAAACAACAGCACCAGGGCAATTGCTGTTGATAACAGCGGAGATGTATGGGTTTGTACGCTTTCTTCAGGCATATGCAAATTCAACGGCACAAGCTGGACGCAGTATAAAACTACCAACAGCGGCCTGGCTGCCAATGCCGTCAGGGGCGTTGCCGTTGATTCATCCAATAACAAGTGGATAGCGACCGGAAGCGGCGTTTCAAAGTATGACAACACGACCTGGACAACATACGGCAAGCCGCCGCTTGCATCTGTTGATACCGCCGGCATAGCTGTTGTATCAGGCAACATCTGGGTAGCAACGCTAAGCGGCGTGAACAAATTTAACGGCTCAAGCTGGGTAACCTACACAGCCACGGATGGTCTGGCCGAGAATGACTCACTGGCAATTGCCGGCGATTCAGCCGGTGTTGTCTGGGTAGGCTCGAACGGCTCAGGTTTCACCAAGTTCGCAAGCTCAAGCTGGACGAAGTATAACACGACCAACAGCGGCCTGGCGAGTAATACCGTTAAGGCCGTGGCGGTTGAAACATATCAGAAGCTATGGTTTGGCACTACTTCGGGCGTAAGTCTGCTTTCAGGGACGGTGCCTGCGCATGCGGCAACGGTGCCGAAGGAGCTGACAATATATGTAGATATCGGCGGTCAGGTTAACAAGACCATCGCGCTTCACAATACCGGCGAGAATGCCCTGACGTTTAATTATACCGGCGAAGGTCAGCCTGGCGGCCAGGGCGGTGTCGGCGGCGAGGGCGGTGCAGGGATTACTTCCGTCAAGAATAACGGCAAACGCGTTGGGAATCCGCATTATGTGGATGTGGTTCCTGATGAAGAACAGATGTTCAAGCATCCGCACGCAGCGGGCAGATTGATTGTAGGATTTAAGCCTGGTGCAGGCAAGAGCCTGTCGGGGGAAGGTAAAAAGGCCCTTGGTGATATTGGCGTCAAGATGACCGTTAAGAAGGCATCGGGAAGGGCGAAGAAGCCCGGCGGTGTTATCGGTGCTGCGAGTGAAAATTCTCAAAAACGGCAGTGGATACTGGCGCAGTTCGAGAGCGGTCAGGACCTGAAGACGATTCGCAAGGCGCTTTTGAAAGACCCGCAGGTTGCTTATGTTGAGCCGGATTATCAGGTCAAGGCCAATGTGATACCGAACGATTCGCAGTTCGGACAGCAGTGGTCGCTGCGTAATACGGGCCAGACAATTTATGCGGCCGGCGAGACCTATCCCGGCGGAGTGCCCGGCGCGGACATCAGTGCGACTTCGGCGTGGGACATTCATACCGGCGGCGAGAACGCCTTTGTGGGCATTATCGATACCGGTATTGATTATACGCATCCTGATTTGGTCGATAATGTCTGGACAAATCCGGGCGAGATTCCTAATAACGGCAAAGACGATGATGAAAACGGGTACAAGGATGATGTCCACGGATGGGATTTCTGCAATGACGACAAGGACCCGATGGATGATATGGGTCACGGCACGCATTGTGCGGGGACTATCGCAGCGATAACCAACAATAACGCAGGTGTGGCAGGTATATGCTGGTCAGCACAGCTTGTCGGGTTGAAATTCCTCAGTGCGGCAGGCTCCGGATGGATATCGGATGCCGCTGATGCCCTTGACTATGCCAATGCAATGGAGATTCCGATTACGAGCAATAGCTGGGGCGGCGGCGGATACTCGCAGGCGCTGGTAGATGCAATTAATGAGGCCGGTTTAAAGGGATACTTGTTTATCGCCGCTGCCGGCAATAATGGTCAGAATGCAGATGTTTATCCGATGTATCCGGCTGCTTATACTATGGAGAATATTATTTCTGTGGCTGCAACGGGCAGATTTGATGATTTGAGAACGTGGTCCAACTATGGAGAGAGCAGCGTTGATTTGGCTGCGCCCGGTTCTCTTATTGTAAGCTGCCTGCCGGGCAATACATACGATTACTGGAGCGGCACTTCGATGGCAACACCTCACGTAACCGGTGTGGCGGCGCTTCTGAAGAACCGCAACCCGAATGTTTCGGGAATGAGCATCAAAGAGACCATTCTCAACTCGGTAGACCTGATTGATTCGATGCAGGGCAAGTGCCTTTCCAACGGAAGACTCAATGCGCTAAAGGCGCTGCAGAGCGGCGTAGCAGGGGCTCTGTCGATTACGGTTACGCCACAGTCTGGGTCTGTGCAGCCCGGTCAGAACCAGGTCTTTACAGTTACAGTTGATGCCAACGCCGCAGGCGGAGGGACTTATAACACGTCCTTGAGCCTGACGACGAACGACCCGGCCAAGGCGACAATGCTGATTCCCGTGACGATAACCGTAACCGGCGGTTACAGAAGGCTTTCAGCGGCATTGCTCACTTATGATTATGGGATGGTTGCGAATGGCGGGTCGAAGTATAAGACTATTCGGCTGACGAACCGAGGCAGCAGCACGACAACGATAAGTGCAATAAACATCAGCGACTCTCACTTTACGACAACTACATCCGCGCCGCTGAATGTGCCGGCGTATTGTTCCGTGTATGTTCCGCTAACTTACACGCCGACTGCCGTCAGCAATAATAGCGGCACAGTGACCATTCAGAGCAATGCACAGGACAATCCGAACATAGTCGTCAGCCTGTCTGCGATGGGCGTCAATATAACGCATTATGACAGGTCGGTAATTGCTAAATACGGCAATACCGGGTATGACTATGCCGATTATATGTGGGACATAGTTGGAGACAGCAGCGGTCTTATTTGGGTTGCAACGTCAAGTTGGGGTGCCGACCCCGAGTATGGCGGTCTGTGTAAATTTAACGGTACGAGCTGGACCAACTACAGAATCAATAACGGTTTGGAGACTAACATAATCAACGGCCTTGCTTTGGATTCGTCAAATAACATCTGGATGGCGACAGGTTGGGGACTTAGTAAATATAATAGAAGCCAGTTTGCAAACTGGGACTGGCTGGATTACTATGACCTTACCTATAGTAAAGGTATAGCGATACAGAATGGTAGTATTATATGGTTGGCTTCTTCAAGGGAGCTGGTAAGATTTGACGGCACCAACTGGACAACATATCATCCGCCGACAGGTCCCGACTACGTGGCTATAGACGATGTTGCTGTCGATGCAGCGGGCAATAAATGGATTGCAACTTATGGTGGTAGCGCCGGGGGTAACGGTGTGATGAAGTTCGACGGCAGCAACTGGACTATGTATCTTACGGAACTGGCCGATGCGAATGCTCACGATATCAGTATTGCACCGAACGGCGATGTATGGGTCCTGAGCGAAACCGGAGTGAGTAAATTTGATGGAGTTAACTGGACTGTTTATAATTCGGACAGCGGTCTGCCGTGGGAAGGTCCGATATTTTATGGTGAGTTCGGATTTGGTCCAAACGGCGTAGTGTGGCTTGCGTATGGAGAAGGGTGGGCCGGCGGTTTGATGAAGTTCGACCCAAGCACAGGCAAATGGACGAAATACGATTGCCTGCAGGTCGCATACGGCATTGCATTTTGCGTGCATATGCAGTCGCCTACCAAGCTTTGGATAGGCGGATTTATGGGAATCGATGTTCTTGAGATTCCTTCGTATTAATTCGGTTAACTGCATTAGAAGTCGTATAAGGCGTTTTTTAGCGTGGCGGCCATTACCGGCCGCCACGCTTTTTTGCCAAAGACGAGAGTATAAAAGCACAGGGCCGAAGATGCTAAGGATTGGTATCATACGGAATTTGTAAATAGTTTACCTGAAAGACAGGGTTAATAAAAATAAAAACCTAGTTTGAAAGGGAAAGAAAATGAAACGAAGCGGATTTCTATCAATCACACTTATACTGGCCGTTGTAATGGCCGGCGTATCGGGGGTGTATGCCGAGAGCTGGACGACATACAACAACTCCAACACAGGAGGGGCGATAAGCAATAATACTATTAACGATGCGGCTGTTGACAGCGGGGGCAACAAATGGGTTAGCACAAACGGCGGGGGGTGAGAGGTGATTTTTGGTAAGATGGGCGGGATTTGGTGCGTGCTAACTGTTATCAGATGTAATCAGTTGTTATCAGTTGTCATCAGTTGTAATCAGAACACACTCTAAGTGATTCAGAAGCACTCCAGAGATACTCCAAAGTGCATCAGAAAACACCAGTGTTTTTGATTAAGTATTGTCATAACAAGGACTTAAAGAAAATCAAACCACAGATTAACGCAGATTCACGCAGATTTTTTTATTTTTCATTAAATTTTATTCCACTCAACATTGAGACATAGAGTCT
>Ga0315276_10002516_pt1 | contig 16797 bp, 15 predicted proteins | sample YL17G05_0_MG_FD_204542 | JGI IMG/M metagenome (GOLD analysis project Ga0315276, IMG submission 204542) | Sediment microbial communities from Yellowstone Lake, YNP, Wyoming, USA - YL17G05_0 | ecosystem: Environmental > Aquatic > Freshwater > Lake > Sediment | place: USA: Wyoming | collected... | reverse complement strand
GGAGGCCGCCGCGGCCCTCATACCAGACCTGAAATAGGCGGCTGCTACTTCTTCGCCATCCTGAGCGCCTCTATGGCCGCCATCTTGACTCCTGCGAGGTAGTCTATGCTGGCTTTGCCGCCGGTTGAGACGTGGGTGATTTTGTCTTCCACGTTCATGTTCCTTGCGGCCGCGACCGTGTCTCCGCCCCCTATGACGCTGAAGCACTTCGCCTGCGATATCGCCTTGATTACCTCCTCGGTCGCGTAGGCGAACGCAGGGGTCTCGTAGAGCCCGAGCGCGCCGTTGAAGAAGACGGTGCCAGCGGCCTTGATTTCGGCCGTGTATTTCTGGACTGTGAGTTTGCCGACGTCGACTATCTGGTAGTCCTGCGGCAGCTGCGAGAGCGTCATCTCCACCCGCTCCCCGTTCTTGTTGATTGCGACGTCGAGGGGCAGGACTATCCTGTCGGAGTATTTGTCGAGTATCTGCTTTGCGACGTCTATCTGGTCGACGAACTTCTTCCCGCGTATGAACTCGATTGTCGGCTCTCCGAGACGGTAGTCCTTCGCGGCGAGGAAGACGTTGGCGAGCACGCCGCCGACGAGTATCTTGTCGACGCCGCCGTCAAGGGCCTTCTGCATTATCTTCATTGAGTCCTTGATTTTCGCGCCTCCGAGTATGAATATCAGGGGCTTCCTCGGGTTCCTGAGGACGTCGCTCAGCGCCCGTATCTCCTTCTCCATGAGGCGGCCCGCCGCGGATGGGAGTATTGTGGTGAACCCGACCGTCGAGGCATGGCTCCTGTGCGCGGTGCCGAATGCGTCGTTCACGAAGTAGTCTCCGAGGGGCGCTAGGTTCTTGACTAGGTAGCTGGTGGCGTGGACTTCCGGGGGCCGCTCCAGGGCCTCTTCGCTGTACATCCTGACGTTGTCGAGGAGGAGGACTTCGCCGTCGCGGAGGTTCTTGACCATCGTCCGGGCCGTGGGGCCGAAGAGGTCATCGGCGTACTGGACTTTAACGCCCGCGAGTTTCCCGAGGTGTTTGCCGTGCTTCTCGAGGCTTGTGAACTCGGATTCCCCGGCCTGTCCCTGGTGGGCCATGCACACGATGCGGGCCCGCTTGTCGACGAGCTCCTGTATGGTGGGGACGTGGCTTCTCATCCTCCTGTCCTCCAGGAACTCCCCGGTCTTCGGGTCAATCGGCGTGTTTAGGTCAAGTCGCAAGAGTACAGTCTTCCCTGCAAAGTCGTAGTCGTCCAGCGTGGCTATATCGTCTATCATATCAGATACCCCTTGGAATGGTGTATTTTACTTACGCCGACAAGTTAAAAACGGATGGATGCGTTGGACGCCATACGGGGGCGAAGGAGCGTCAGGGATTACACGTCCGAGGACGTGGACGACTCCCTGGTGAGGACGATACTCGATGCCGGCCGGATGGCCCCCTCGGGGCTCAACAACCAGCCTTGGAGGTTCAGGGTCCTGAGGGGAGGGGATAAGGATTCAATAGCCAGGCACACGAAGTACGGGGGCGTCATCAGGGGGGCGCCCGTGTGCATAGCCGTGTTCTTCGACGAGTCGTCAGGCTACAACCGGACGAAGGACATACAGGCCATAGGCGCCTGCATACAGAACATGCTTCTTGCGATACACAGCCTCGGCCTCGGCGGCGTCTGGCTAGGAGAGATATTGAACAGGCGGGAGGATGTCGAAAGGACCTTGAAGGTTGAACACGAGCTGATGGCCGTGATTGCGCTAGGGCATCCGGCGAAGCCCGGCAAAGATGCGGAGCGAAGGAGCCTCGGCGAACTCATAATCTAGTTATATCCTGTCTTGGAGGAGGTTGGCCACCCTCTGCTCCGGCGTTAGCGTTATGGTGACGTCAAGGCCGCCGTAGACCGTTTTTGATGAGGCGGCGCCCTTCAGCATCGCGTCAACAATCCTCGCCTGCACGTGGGGCTGCTGCACGTACCATCTGTTGAAGTATGCCCTCACAGCCTTCACGTCATCGGACTGCGGCGGCATCTGCTCCCTGATGCTCAGCCCGAAGTCATGGGGGTGACTTATCAGGCTACATGGCGCCTCCACTTCCGCCCAGGCAAGGCCCCTGGCAGAGTCGTTCCCTATCTCCTCTGGCTTCCTCAGGGTAAGCCCGTATTTCCCGAGCATGTGCGCTGCGACATGGGATATGAACTCTTCGACCGAGCGGCGGCCCCTGTCCTTCGGCACAATCAGGGATTCGAGGGGATGATTTATTTTCTCCGACAGCGGATTCCCGGCGACGATAACCTGGTGAGCGCACGCTATCCTCATGACGGCCCTCTTCAGGAAGTGGTGGTATGCGAGCTGCTTCATGTACCAGCCGAAATCCGAGGCCATTGACTTCACCGGGCTCCTCGGGTCCCGGAAGTCCAGTATCGTTCCGGCTTTGATAGCCGCCTCCATCTCCGCAGGCTCCGGAGACGGCTTCCCGAATATGTTTTTATTGAGTTCCCATGCCTTGAGGGTGAGGAATATGTACGTTTCAGGCTGGGAATCTTCGATGGAGGCGCCTACCCCCAGAAGGTCCTTCAAGGGCATGGAGTAGCCGGAAAGTTGAATCTGGCGCTCCGACGGCTCCCTCACAGCCTCTCTCATGAGAGAATCTGGGAGGGGGAAGGTAAAATACCTCCTTTTTTCCCGGCACTCTGTTATGTATCCCTGATGCTTGTCAGGGAGCTTGATGTCGGGGACGGCATGAAGGGCCTACTGGAGTCGGCGGGCGTGAGGGAGCTTTATCCGCCGCAGGAGCTCGCGGTCAAGGCGGGGGTGATGGCGGGCAGGAACATGATACTCTGCACGCCGACGGCGAGCGGCAAGACCATCGCGGCCGAGCTTGGGATGATGAAGGCGATTGAGCGAGGCAGGAAGGCTGTATACATAGTCCCCCTCCGGGCGCTCGCCTACGAGAAGAGGGAGGAGTTCGGCAAGTACGAGAGGCTGGGGTACAAGGTGAAGTTGGAGGTGGGTGACCTCGACGCCGGGAAGTACAGGAGGAGGCCGGACTTCGACATTATGGTCGCCACGGCGGAGAAGTGCGACAGCATCCTCAGGAGCAAGCCGGAGTGGTTCGCAGGAACCGGGATTATAGTCTTCGACGAGATACACCTCATAGCGTCGGACAGGGGGCCAGTATATGAAATCCTGTGCAGCAAGTTCAGGAACCTCTACCCCGACGTCCAGGTCCTCGGCCTGTCCGCGACCGTGGGCAACGCCGGCGAACTGGCTGAATGGCTTGGAGCCGAACTTGTCACCTCCGAATGGAGGCCTGTCGGCCTCAAGGAGGAGGTCGCAGTCAAAGGGGACGAAGGATTGGCAGACGTCGTGGCGAAGAGCCTGAAGGGGGGGCAGGTGATGGTCTTCGTTAACTCGAGGAAGAGCGCGGAGGCGGTCGCGGAGAAGCTCGGCCGCGAGCTGAAGCTCCTGCAGACGCTTGAGGCTGGCGGGATTGCGGAGGCCGTCGAGGACGTCATCAACCCGCCGACGAGGCAGTGCCTGAGGCTCGGCGGATGCGTGAGGGGGGGCACGGCCTTCCACCATGCAGGGCTCGTGAACGAGCAGAGGACCCTCGTCGAAAACGGCTTCAAGGCCGGATGTATCAAGGTAATCGTTGCCACGCCGACCCTGGCCGCCGGCGTGAACCTGCCGGCCAGGACTGTCGTCCTCAGGGACGTGAAGAGGTACGCGAACGAAGGCCTCGCATACATCGACGTCCTCGAATACAAGCAGATGGTGGGGCGGGCGGGACGGCCCCGCTACGACGACAGGGGTTATGCGATAACCCTGGCGAAGGACGAGGACGAGGCCGACTACATAGTCGAGCACTACATCGGGGGCAGGCCCGAGGACATAGTGAGCCGACTCGGCGTCCACCCGGTGCTGAGGTTCCACATACTAGCGTCCGTCGCCTCCGGGTTCACCAGGACGAGGGAGGCGCTCGTCGAGTTCATGAGGAGCACCTTCTTCGGCCACCAGTACGGTGTGAGGAGGGAGCTTGAGGACCTTCTCGACCGGATAGTCGAAGAGCTTGAGGGATGGGGGTTCCTGAGGAAGGAGGGGCGCTTCCTCGCGGCCTCCGAGGTCGGCTCCCGTGTCAGCGAATTGTACATAGACCCGCTCACAGCCCACAACTACATCGAAAAACTCAATGAGGCGGAGGCGAAGGGCATGTTTGAGCCCATCGGCGTCCTCGAGGTCCTGTGCGACGCCACCGAGATGCCGCCGCTTTCCGTGAAGGGGAAGGAGGAGGGGAGGCTCTGGCAGGAGGCGTATTCCCTGGAAGACAAGATGCTTCGGGACCTCTCCGGGTTCGGCCTCGACTACCAGTTCCTCAACAGGTTCAAGACAGCCCTCATGTTCAGGGAGTGGATAGACGAGAAGACCGAGGAGGAGATACTCGAGTCCTACGGCGTCGCCCCCGGCCAGCTGAACATGAAGCTCCAGAACCTCGAGTGGTTGTGCTACGCAGCCGCCGAGCTTGCGAGGATACTGAAGCTAAGGAAGGCGCACCCCGCATTGAAGAAGCTCGAGGCGAGGGTCAAGTACGGCGTCAGGGAGGAGCTCGTCGCCCTCGTGAGCGTCCGCGGGATAGGCCGGGTGAGGGCGAGGAAACTCTACGCAGCGGGCATTAGGACGGTGCTTCAGCTGAAGGCGACGCCGAGACATGAACTCGCAACACTCATCGGGGAGAAGACGGCTGAAAAGGTGAAAAGGGAACTGGAATCCGTCTAGTGTTTTTTACCAGAACCATCCCGTATTAGGTATACGATGGCCGTCGTCACGATGAGGCTTGAGGCCGCGCACGAGCTGGGAGTCGACAGGGGGGACATAGCCTACGACCTGCACTCCGTCGGTGCGAGGCTCCTCTGAACGGGCCTGAGTTTTTTAACGGCCAACTCCATCCATATACTGACTTAAGATGAAGTGTAAAGGCGGCGGCAAACCGTACGATGTCGTCATCGTCGGCGGGTTGGGGCATGTTGGCCTACCGTTAGGCATAGTCTTCGCCGACGCCGGCCTCAAAGTCCTCCTACAGGACATCGACAAGGAGAAGAAGGCGCTCGTGGAAAAGGGAGTCCTCCCGTTCATAGAATACGGCGCGGAGCCGATGCTCAGGAGGGTGCTGAAGGCGGGCTCCCTGAAGGTGACGCTTGACCCCGCCGACGTCTCGGAGGCCCGCTATGTCGTAATCGCCATCGGGACGCCCGTGGACGAGTACCTTAATCCTAAGACGAGGCAGTTCCTGGAATTCTTCAGCGGCCTCGCAAGGCACTTGGACAAGACGCAGACCATCATCGTTAGAAGCACAGTCTACCCCCACACATGCAGGCAGATGATGAAGCAGCTTGGTGGGGGGTGGAAGCTCGCATACTGCCCGGAGAGGATAGTCCAGGGATACGCTGCGAAGGAGCTCAGGCAGCTTCCGCAGATAGTCGCCGGGATGAGCACCGAGGCGGAGAACGATGCCGCGGAGCTGTTCGGCAGGATATCCCCTAAGGTGCTGAGGGCCGACATGGGGGAGGCCGAGCTCGTGAAACTCTACTCTAACGCCTGGAGGTACATCCAGTTCGCGGTCGCAAACCAGTTCTACATGATAGCCCGTGGCTTCGGAGTCGACTACGACAAGGTGAGGGCGCTCATGAGGGAAGGCTATGAGAGGGCAGCGGACGTCCCGGGAGCAGGCTTCGCGGCGGGGCCGTGCCTCCTCAAGGACACCATGCAGTTGTCAGCCTTCAGCGGCAACCGGTTCATGCTCGGCCATGCCGCCATGCTCGTGAACGAAGGACTACCCAACTTCCTCGTCGAGGACTTGAGGGGCCGCCACGACTTGGAGAAGACGAGGGTGGGGGTATTAGGTATGTCGTTCAAGGCCGACATCGACGACATAAGGGACTCGCTCAGCTACAAGCTCGGGAAGATACTCCGCTTCCACGGTGCCGACGTCTACTACTCCGACGAGTACGCGAAGGATCCGACCTTCGTCAGCAAGGAAAAGCTGGTGAAGGAGTGCGACGTGATAATCGTCGCCGTGCCGCACAGGGCGTACAGGGGGCTCAGGATACCCGCCGGGAAGGAGGTCATCGACTTATGGAGTGTCACAGGGGGTACTCCGAGGTGAAACCCATTGTATCCAGGAACTGCAGGGTGAGGTATCACGAACACTTCCGTGTCGGAGAATACTCCGTGGTGGACGACTACTGCTACTTCTCAACGATGGTCGAAGTCGGCAGGTTCTCTCACATCGCTGCATGCTGCACTGTCGCCGGAGGAAGGGAGACGAAGTTCACTCTCGGCGACTACTCGAGCGTCTCCTCGGGGGCGAGGATATTCTGCAAAAGCAACGACTTCGTGAACGACCTTGCGGTCCTACTGCCTCGGGGAGTGAACATAGGCGACAAGCCGATTGCAGGCAACGTCAGCATAGGCAATATGTGCGGCGTAGGCGCGAACAGTGTGATAATGCCGGGCAACGAGATACCGGACGGGACAGTCGTTGGAGCCCTGAGCTTCGTCCCCGCGGAATACATGTTCAAACCATGGTCGGTCTACGCAGGCTCGCCCATAAGGCTCCTGAAAAAGAGGAACAAGTCGAGGGTTCTCAAGCAGGCGAAACAGCTTGAGATATTGCTTTCGCCTAAGAAGGTATCCGAATGAGGCGCAAAACCATCGACTGGTGGCGGCCGAAGATGGGGTCGGATGAAATCAGGCTACTGAGGAAGGTCCTTGAAAGCGACTTCCCGAACGAGGGCGAGTATGCCGCCAGATTCGAGGAGAAGATTGAGAGGCTGACGGGGGCGAAGCATGCTGTCGCCGTCACATCAGGGACGGCCGGGATATTCCTCGCATTGAAGGCGCTCGGGGTCGGAGGGGGAGACGAGGTGATTGTGCCGGACCTTACGTTCATCGCGACCGCGAACGCAGCGGAACTCTGCGGGGCCAAACCGGTGCTCGCGGACGTCGACCCTACAACGCTGAACATAAGCGTAGAGGCCGCAAGGAAAGCGGTCACGGACAAAACCAATGCTATCATCCCAGTACACGTGAGCGGCCGCGCCGCGGACATGAAGGGATTGTCCGACCTGGCATCCGAGATGGGGATACATGTCGTCGAGGACGCGGCTGAGGGCTTCATGTCAAGGCATCGGGGGAGGTTCCTCGGCACGTTCGGCGCCTGCGGCGTCCTGTCGTTCTCCCCGAACAAGGTGATAACCACCGGACAGGGGGGGATGGTGCTCACAGACGATGATGAAGTCCATGTCAGACTCAGGGAGCTGAAGGACCAGGGCAGGCCCATCCGCGGCACCGGCGGAGACGACGTACACGCAAACGTCGGCTACAACTTCAAGTTCACGGACCTGCAGGCCGCCGTCGGCCTCGGACAATTGAAGCTGCTTCGGGGGAGGTTGGCGAGAATGCGCGCTAGGGAGAGGATATACAGAAGGAGGCTCGCAGGCCTGGAGGGAATCAGGCTCTTCCCGGCGGACTTGAAGGGTGGGGAGCTGCCGCTTTGGACTGATGCGCTGGTCGAAGACCGCGGGGGCCTCGAAAGCCGCCTAGCTACGAAAGACATGGGCTGTCGGAGGTTCTGGCATCCCTTGCACACGCAGAACCCTTACCGGCTGCCTGACGCCGGATTCCTGAACAGTACAGCGCTAGCTAAGAGCGCGCTGTGGCTGCCTTCCGCGTTCACGCTCACGGACAACGACGTGAAGAGGGTCTGCGACGAGATAACTGGGTTCCTAGGATGACATGTGGGGCGGCGGTATTCGGGGATGACGAGTACATCGTGGCAAAGTCCAACGGGCAGGTCGACCTGGCCTTCGCCAACATAGACGACGGCAGGGAGCACACGGTCGTGATGAGGAAAAGGGATGTTGACGCAAAAAGCCGGTTCGTTGCGTTCGAAGCAGGCTACCGGGTCATCACATTCGACATGACACTGCCTCTGAACACAGTCGGTTTCATAGCCGAGGTCTCCGGCGCCCTGGCCGCCGAGCGGATACCCGTATTCGTGCTGTCTTCTTATTCGACGGACCACATACTGGTTAAGGGAGGCGACGTTCCCAATGCAAAGAAGACCCTCATGCGGCTTGGATTTGATGTAAGATGAAAGGCAACGTCAAGCTCACGATACTGATTCCCGTAAGGAACGAGGGCGTGAACATACCGGTCATGCTCAGGGTGCTCGAGGCCGTCGTCGAGGCCCCGCATGAGGTCCTCGTCGTATACGACAGCCCCGACGACGACACGGTCCCGGCGGTGAAGGCCATGCAGGGTAAGTACCCCAACGTCAGGCTCGTGGAGAACAGGCTCGGCCTGGGGGTCGACAACGCCATACGCGCCGGGGTCGCGGCTTCCGCCGGCGAGTACATACTCATCTTCGCTGCCGACGAGGTGGGGCCGGTGCTTGCCATAGAGGACATGATGACCCTACTGGACGATGGATGCGACCTTGTGTCTTGCACGAGGTACGCGCACGGCGGCAGGCGGCTTGGCGGCTCATTGGTCGGGGGCTTGCTCTCCCGCGTCGGCAACCGGATGCTCATGCTCCTATCCGGCTCGTCGTTCACGGACTCGACGACCGGGATAAAGATGTTCCGGAAGAGCATATTCGATAAAATCAGGCTTGAGTCCAAGCCCGTCGGGTGGGTTGTCGTATTCGAGATAGCGATTAAGGCGCAGGCTGCGGGGCTGAAGCTAGGGGAAGTCCCGATAATCTCGATAGACCGCCTGTACGGCGGAAAATCCACCTTCAGTGTGGGCCCATGGCTCTCAGAGTACCTGAAGTGGTTCATATGGGCTGTGAGGAACCTGAGGGGTAGGAGTATCCCGACACCCAAGCTCAGGATACCGAAGACGACGATTGTAGAATGAAAAAATACCTTGTCACCGGGGGGACCGGCTTCATCGGGAGCGCGCTTGTGAGGCGGCTTGTTGGGGAAGGCTGCGCTGTGCGCGTCCTTGACAGCAACCTCCGCGGAAGACCGGAGAGGCTCGCGGACGTCGCGGACAGGATAGAGTTAGTTGAGGCGGACATCAGGGACCCGGCGGCCGTCAGGGAAGCCTGCCGCGGCGTCGACTGCGTCGTGCACCTCGCCTTCATCAACGGGACCGAATACTTCTACACCATGCCCGAGCTCGTGCTCGAAGTCGGCGTGAAGGGTATGGTGAACGTCCTCGACGGCTGCATCGCAAACGGCGTCAGGGAGCTCGCGCTCGCATCATCGAGCGAAGTCTACCAGACGCCGCCGAGGATTCCGACAGGCGAGGACGCTCCGCTCACGATACCGGACCCGCTGAATCCTAGATACTCCTACGCCGGCGGAAAGATAATAAGCGAGCTTCTTGCGATAAACTACGGGAGGAGGCACTTCGACCGGGCCGTCATATTCAGGCCGCATAACGTGTACGGGCCTGACATGGGATGGGAGCATGTGATACCCGAGTTCGCGCTGAGGATGAAGGCGCTCGACGCCAAGGCGAAGGGGAAGGCGGTCAGGTTCCCTATACAGGGCGACGGGAGGCAGACCCGCGCCTTCTGCCACATACGCGACTTCACGGACGGCCTCATGCGGGTGCTCAGGAGGGGGAGGCACCTTAACGTATACCATATCGGGACTGACGATGAGAGGACGATAAGGGAGCTTGCGATGGAGGTGGGGAGATACTACGGCAAGACGGTGACGGTAGTTCCGGGCAAGGTCGCCGAGGGCGGGACGCTCAGGCGCTGCCCGGACATCAGGAAGCTCATGAGGCTCGGTTATAAGCCGAATGTCCCATTTAATGTGGGCGTGGCTGAGACCGTAAGGTGGTATGATGAGAACTCGGAAAAAAAGCGGAAGGTCTGACTCGGCGTACGGGACCGGCGGCAGTGTCGTAGTGGAGAAATGCCAGGTGTGCGGGTCGAAGGGGCTTGAGCCGGTGATATTCCTAGGTTATATGCCGCCCGTCAACGAGATGAGGCCGGTCGGTGAGAGGCCGCGCGAGCAGCCGAGCTACCCCGCCGAAGTGCTGCACTGCCCGAAGTGCAGCCTGGTACAGCTTGGCCTCACGGTAGACCCGAAGATTCTCTTCCCCCCCAGGTACCCGTATACGTCGAGCACCACGAGGATACTTAGGGAGAACTTCGCCGACTTATACAGGGAATGTAGGACGCTCCTTGAGCTTGGAGCGGACGACCTGATAGTCGACATCGGCTCCAACGACGGGAACCTCCTGTCCAACTTCAGGGACGGCCACAGGGTCCTCGGCGTCACACCAGAGGAGATAGGGAGGATAGCCATCAAGCGGGGGATACCGACTATAATCGACTACTTCAGGCCAGAGGTCGCAGAGAGGATTCTAAGGAAATATGGGAAGCCGAAAGTAGTCACCGCAACGAACGTTTTCGCGCACATAGAGAAGCCCAACGACGTCGTCAGGCTCGTGAAGAGGATGATACCTAAGGACGGCGTCTTCATCTCGGAGTCGCACTACCTGCTGCGCCTAGTCGAGACCCTCCAGTACGACACCGTCTACCACGAGCACCTCAGGTACTATTCGTTGCACAGCCTCAAGAACCTGCTGGAACGACACGGCCTGGAGGTCTTCCACGCCAGGGAGATTCCGACGCACGGCGGCTCCATCAGGGTCTATGCGGGAAGGAAGGGAGCGTATCCAGTCAGGGGCTCCGTGCGCGAGCTGTTGGATAGGGAGGACAGGGATCTCATGGGCATCGGGAAGCTGAGGGAGTTCGCTGGGAAAGTCGTCATGTCAAAGCTGAAGCTTCACAGGCTCCTCCTTGACGTGAAGGAGTCCGGCGGCAGGGTTTACGGCATCGGGGCTCCGTCGAGGGCGAGTACGCTCATAAACTACGTCGGCCTCGACGAGGGCATAGTTGACTGCGTTCTTGAGGTGGCGGGCTCCCACAAGGTAGGGAAATACATGCCCGGGACACTCATACCCGTCGTTGACGAGTCAAGGCTGTACGAGGACCAGCCGGAGTACGCGCTCCTCTTCTCATGGCATATTGCGGAAGAGCTCGCCCCGAAGATCAGGGGGAAGGGCTACAGGGGGAAGTTCATCGTCCCGCTCCCGGAGCCGAGGATAATCTAGGCCCGTGTGTCGTATATCCTGTAGTCCCGGCTCACGTACGCCAGCCTGTAGGTCCTGTCAAGCCAACCGGCGTCAAGGTCGCGCAGGTCCAGGTCCGACTTGCCGGCGACAAGGTAGTCTATGCCGAAGCGTCCTATAGCCTCCCTTATCCGCTCCCTCGGCTCATATGGCGTGGTGTAGGTCGGACGCGACGTGTAGTAGGATATGACGTTTGAGTCGGCGGACATGATAGCCGAGTTGCCTTCTGTGTTGGCGTCGACCCACCAGAGCATGTCGAAGTCTGGGCCCTGCAAGGACTTGTCCGCAAGCAGCACCGCCCCCTGGATTAGCATGGCCGCCCAAATCGCGGCAAGAAGCGCGCTCCTGTTCCTACTTCCAAGAGCCCAGTGGACCGCGAGTATGATGTAGAGCGGCACGAGAGGGGAAAGCGAGCTTATTCCCACGCTGCTTGAGGAAGGCCAGCCTAGGGGCAGCGGGGCGGTGACGCTCGTGATGGCGGCAACCGCTACGAGGGGATTGAAGCCCCGCCTGGAGAGGGCGACGGCTGATGCGAAGGCGAACGCCATGACAAGCGGCGTGGCCGTCCCAATAAGGGAGTTCCTGAGAACCCACACCAGACCGTACTGTAGGGCCTTGTGGGGAGGCGGAATATATGATGTGACTATGTTGAGGATTCTGATGCCGGCCGCCTTCAGGGCGCCGACAGGCCAGCCGCCGAGAGACCGCACGTAGCCGTCTAGTGTCGGGGGCTCAAGGGTCAGGTAGGCGTCCACTGCCGGGAGGAGGGGGAGGTATGTGTTCGTGCTGTAGAATGGGCTGCCGAATAGGAGATAGTTCCTGAGAAGCCAGGGGGAGATGATGACGGCGAACACGACGGCGGCGTAGAATAGCTGCCGGTTTAGCGCGCACCCGCGGTTCATCCATGCGTAGACTGCCGCATACGCGAGGAGAAACCAGAGGGCGCTCGGATGGGTGAGGTACGACAAGGCTGCGAGAGCCGAATAATACGGCCACCACTGCCTGCCCTTGAGGAGGAAGTAGATTGTCAGGAGGAGCAGGTACGTCACCATCGTCCTCGGCTCCACCGCGACAGACCGCTCCACGAGAAACGGGCTGAAGACTGCCAGGCAGGCGGACCATTTGGCTGTGCGCTCCCCGAAGAGGCGTTCGGCCAGGAGATAGACTGGGAACACTATGGCTGCCGAGTAGAGGGACGACACAACTTGGGCAGACGCGAAGCTCGGACCCGAGAACGCCAGCCACACGGCGACTAGGATGTTGAAAAGCGGCGGCCGGTAGTGCATCGGCATCGGAGGCGTCCCGTACGGCGTCCAGTAGTTGTCCACGACCTGGTAGGTGAACCAGTTGCTCGACAGCAGGCTTTCCGCGAACATGTAGTGGGCCATGCTGTCGCCGCCTGTAGGGAAAGGGTAGGAGGGAATCAACGCAAGCCGCATTGCGAATGCCACGGCAAAGAGGACGAGTAGGCGGCGGTCGAGGCTGGATGAAGGTAGACCCCTAAGGAGCACCGCCCCTGCCGCCAACACCACCATCGAGGAGGGAATCCAGTGGTCGAGGGGCCGGCCGAAATATGGCATGGCGGAGGCCGCGAGGACGAGTGTCGACGCCGCGAGCGATGAGGCGACGCGCTCGTTGCCTGTCAGCCTCCGGTCGGCTGAGAGCAGGAGGTATCCGGCTGAAATCACAAGGGCTGAGAGAAGCACTCCCTCCAAGAGCATCGTTTCTAATTTGATTTACCCGCTTATATGCCGGCGGCTCGTCCTCACCCACTCCACCGTCTCCCTGAGGCCCCGGTCGAATCCGACTTTCGGTCGCCAGGAAAGGACGCGCCTGGCGAGCCTGGTGTCCGACATCGTCTGTTCGACGTCGCCCTTCTGGTCCGTCACATACCTTATCCTGCCGCCGCCGGCGATGGAGATTATCCTCTTGGCTAGTTCCTTCACAGTCAATACGGTGCCTCCGCCGACGTTGACGGCGCCCCCGCCCCGCGTGAGGGCGCGCACGGTGGCGTCGACCGCGTCTGATACGTGGGTGAAGTCCCGGCTTTTACCTCCGTCGCCGTACACCTGGAGGGCGCCTCCGGCCAGAGCCTCGGCCGTGAACTTGGATATCGCCAGGTCAGGCCTGATCCTCGGCCCGTATACGGTGAAATACCTGAGCGAGACAGTCTCTGTCCCGTGGAGTTCGCCGTATATCCTAACATAGTCCTCGCAGGCGAGCTTGCTTGAGCCGTACGGCGATATCGGATTCTTCGGGTGCTTCTCGTCGAACGGGAGGTATTTGACCTTCCCGTACACCGATGAGGAGGAGGCGAAGACTAGCTTCTTTATGCGCGACCCGGATAGGGCGGAGAGGAGGGTGACCGTCCCCAGTACATTTGTTTCAAACGTCTTCTTCGGGTTCAACACCGAGGCGCGCACGCCCGCCTGCGCGGCCTCATGGACGACGTAGTCCGGCCTCTCAGACGACACGATGCGGCGCATCCTCCCTGCGTCCAGTATGTCAGCCTTCACGAGCTTGAAGTCTCCGCGGAGGGATGATATGTTTTGCCGCTTGAGCGCCGGACTGTAGTATCCGTCGAAGCTGTCCACGCACACCACCCCGTAGCCGTCTCTCAGGAGGCGTTCACACAGGTGGCTGCCTATGAATCCGGCGCCGCCAGTGACAAGAACCTTAGTCATCCATAGATTATTCTCCGTGGCGTAAAAATAAGAGTGGGCAGAGTCAGTCGCCGGTCTTCCAGCATCTCCCCCAGGCGCCGCCGCTTGAGTAGTCGATGAACGGCGTCCTCTCCTTGAAGCCGTCGCATATCAGCCTGTCCCCTCCGGACACCTCATCCCAGTTGATGCTGGTGCAGCATACGTAGGATATTTTCCCCTCCCTCAGGACCTCCTGCATGTTGTCCGCGGTCGGCCGGGGTATGCCCCCGGCGCTTCCGATTCTGACGCACTGCCTCCCGCTGAAGTATGCGCACTCGCCTACGTTGAATGGCATCACCACCCTCGCGCCGTCTGGTATCCGCTCCCGCATCATGAGGAAGAACGGCATGTACGGGTCGCGCATCGTCTTGTATGTGTACGCGTACCCGTATGAGCCGCCGACGAAAAGGAGGAACGCCGCAAGGAGGGCCGCATGCTTCCATCTGAATTTTATGGCGGCGTAGCCTTCGGCGGCGTAGATGACCGCGAATGGCATTAATGCTATGAACATCCTCGCCAGGCGGTTCGCAGTGAAGAAGATGGTGCAGGAGGCGATGATGATGACTGGGAGGCGACCGGCCTCGCCGTCGCGCATCGTCTTGACCCCCCATAGGGCAAGGATGGTGGCGGCTGCGGTCGCTGCGAACCAGGGCAGAAGTAGGATGTCGAACAGGGGGTACCTCGCCCTGCCGGCCGCCGCATTGGATGCGAAGTCCTCGCCCGAGTTCGGGGCGCCAGTCCAGAAGTCCAGGTAGACGCTCGCCCACGCGCCAGGACTGGCAAGCTGCGACAGTGTCTGCATGAAGGGGAGCGGTGCGTACGCGGCGTCGCCCGGGAAGTAGCCGGCCGATAGTTTCGGCCAGACTGGGTTGCCGAAGACGACGAGGTTACGGACGTACCAGGGGCAGGACATCAGAGTCACCGCGGCCATGAAGGCGAGGGCTCGGCGCCGGTCCTTCAAGAAGAGGTGGGCGCCGATTGCCATGGCAGGCACGAAGCCGTGATAGTGCGTCCATGCCGAGAGGGAACAGAACACGGCAGTGTACGCCAGATTCCTCGCCTCCCCGGACTTCAGGAAGGAAATGTAGTTGTGGAAGGCCGCGACCGCCAGGAGGAAAATTAGTGTCTCGAAGTATCCGATGCCGCTGTAGTACATGTGGAAGGGGAGGAATGCCAGGAGGGACACGGCCGGGAGCTCAAGCCTCGGGTAATGCGCCCTCGCGAAAACGCTCATGGCATAGAGGCCGAGTATGCCGAAGAGTAGCGGCGCCAGTGTGAGGACGCCCGTCAGCTTGTAAAGGACTGCCGAGATTATGTGGAACAGCGGCGGCCACCAGAATGGGTTCGGCCCCGACGCCGGCTCGAATGAGGGTATGGCATGGTTTTCCGCGATGTATCTTGCGACGCTGAAGTGTATTGTCGCGTCGCCTGTCACGGGGGCCGTGAGCCAGAAGGCTATGCGGACTAATGCGCCGGCCACGATGACGGCTTGCACGAGCCTACGCTCTTCCATGTCAATCAAAGAACTTTGATGCCTTCACATATAAGCCGGCTAGGAGGACCCTGCCGTATCCGGGGCCGATTGATGCGTAGTTCAGCTTCGACTTCCCCTCCAGGCGGTCCCTGTAGGCGACCGGTATCTCGGCGACCCTGAGGCCTGCGACGCACGCCTTCACGACGAGCTCCGAGTGTATCTCCGGCCCAGCCGAAGTGAGGTCTAGCCTTATGAAAGCTTCCTTCCTGAATCCCCTGTAGCCGCTCGTCACGTCGGCGACGCTCACGCCAAGGAGGAGCCTCGCCACATGGTTGTACGCCCCTGATATCAGCTTCCTCGTTAGGGTGCGCTGCATCCTCGATCCCTTGATGAACCTTGACCCGACTACGACGTCGTTTGACTTTAGGGCTTTGAGGAACCCCCCAAGCTCCTTAGGGTCATGGCTGAGGTCCGCGTCCATGAAAATGACGAGTTCCCCGGACGACTCATGGACTCCGCGGCGGAGCGCGTTGCCGAGGCCGTCCCTCACCTCTCTGACCAAAACCTTGACGTTGCCGTATGGGAGGCCTGTAATCCTTGCAGCCTCCGCCGTACCGTCGGTTGACTTGTCATCGACCACCACGACCTCGCCGGAAACACCCAACGTTTGGAACTGGTCCTCGACGAGCGGAATCAGCTTCGCCACATTCCCCGCCTCGTTGAGGGTCGGTATCACGACCGAAATGTCAGGCACTAGCACCACCAGAAACCAGGCGGATGCCGTCCTCGAGGCTGATCCTCGGCCTCCACCCGAGCTTGGAGAGGCCTGCATTCCCGGAGTATGTCTCCGTAACATCCGCCCTGATGCGGGATTTGTCGAGCACGATTCGTGGACTTCTGCCGAGCACACGGCCCGCGGTCTTGACGACGTCGCTTAAAAGCAGGCTAACGCCTCCGCCGACGTTGTAGACTGACAACCCCTCCGGCCGGCGCCTTATGATGAGCGCGTATGCGTCTACTAGGTCGCGGACGAAGAGGAAATCCCGCCGCAGGGTTACGTCGCCGGCCATGACCTTGTCGCCTGACCTCAGCTGCGATACGACTGAGGGTATGAAGTACTCCTCGGACTGCCCTGGGCCGTAGACGTTGAACTGCCGGAGTATGCAAGAGCTCAGCCCGGAATCAGCCTGGACTGCCGTTACGAACTCCTCTGCAACCCTCTTCGAGCGACCGTATGTGTTAGCCGGGGCGAGCGGGTGGCCTTCGTCCACAGGCAGGAGCACGGGGGCGCCGTATACCTTCGACGAGGACGCGAGTATAAACTGCGCCCCCTGCTCCGCGGCATACTTTGCCGCGTGGTATGCGCCCACCGAATTGATGTCGTATGTGCGCAGGTAGTCCCTGCCGGCCTTCTGGATGGATGCTATCGCCGCCAGGTGGACAACGGAGTCGATCTTGCTGGGAAGCTTCGCGTAGCCGGCGGCCTTCG
>Ga0315276_10002515_pt1 | contig 16801 bp, 8 predicted proteins | sample YL17G05_0_MG_FD_204542 | JGI IMG/M metagenome (GOLD analysis project Ga0315276, IMG submission 204542) | Sediment microbial communities from Yellowstone Lake, YNP, Wyoming, USA - YL17G05_0 | ecosystem: Environmental > Aquatic > Freshwater > Lake > Sediment | place: USA: Wyoming | collected... | reverse complement strand
GAGCCCCCTGGTGCGCGTGCGGAATTCGGGCGCGCGCGCTTTCCCGCGGGAAAAGACCGTGTGTTTGTGTGTTTTCCGCTCTCCTCGCTCCTCCCTCTCTTTCACACTTCATTCCGCCTGGGAAGGAACGCGCCACGGGCGGTCACGCACCACGCCCACGCACCACGCCCACGCACCACCACCCCACACCCCACGCCAGCCATGTCCTCCGAGCTGCCCGTGAAATGGAGCGAGGACCTGGTGGACGAGGCGGGCGCGCCTATGAGCAAGACGTGAGCTCTGAAAAGAGGAGCGGGGTTGAGGGCGCGAGGAAAAGAAAGAACGCGGGCGTGAGAGGGCAGTGTGCGCGCCCCCCAGACTCTACTCCTGATCGCCCCTGAGCCGGCCGGCTCCATCTCGGCATTCATCGGCCGGGGCTGATGTGTGAAAAGCCGCGCCGACCGCGCCTCTCTCTCGAGCGACAAGTCAATCGGCGCAGCGTCGTCGGGCCGCCGGTGTGCTCCCTCTCCTTTCTCTCACCATCCATCCATCTCTCCTCTCCCTTATCACAGCGAGTTCAAGAAGCGGGTGAAAGCGGCGGAGTCCGCCAAGCGTAAAGCCGAGAAAAAGGTGTGCGGGTATTGGGGGAGGATGTATTTTGTCTCTTGCGATGGCGCGCGAGCGAGCAAGCGAAGAAAAACAAAAAACCCGCTCCATCATACCTCGCCCCCTCTCCCATCCCCCCACAGGCCGCCGCTCCACCCAAGCCGGCCGCCGCCCCCAAGCCGGCCGGCGCGGCCGGCGCGGTCCTGGACGAGGAAGAAGACCTGGACCCGTCCCAATACTTTGAGGCCCGCACCCGGGCGGTCGCGGCCGAGCGCGCCGCAGGGCGCAACCCCTACCCCCACAAATTCGGGACGACCTCCGACATCATCGCCTACGTGGCCCAGTACGGGGACGCCATCGAGCCCGGAACCCAGCTGGAGGGCGAGACCGCGTCCCTGGCGGGGCGGGTGTACGCCAAGCGGGGCCAGGGCAAGCTCGTCTTTTTCGACCTCAAGGCCGACGGCGCAAAGGTGCAGGTCATGGCCGACCCTCGGCACCTGGAGGGCGGCCTGGACGGTTTTGCGGCCGCTATGGCATCCTTCAAACGCGGCGACATCGTTGGCGTCTCCGGCACGCCCGGCAAGTCCAAGCGTGGCGAGCTGTCCCTGTTTGCGTCCTCCATCACCTCGCTCACGCCCTGCCTGCGCTCCCTGCCCGTGCGCGGCCTGATCAACCCGGAGACCCGGTACCGCCAGCGCTACCTGGACCTGCTCATCAACCCCAAGGTCCGCACTGTCTTCGAGACCCGGGCGGCCATCATCCGGTACGTCCGGTCCTACCTGGACACGCGCGGCTTCATGGAGGTGGAGACACCGATGATGAACGCCATCCCCGGCGGCGCGACCGCCCGCCCCTTTGAGACCTGGCACAACGACCTGGGCCTCAAGCTCTACATGCGCGTCGCGCCCGAGCTCTACCTCAAGATGCTGGTCGTCGGCGGCGTGGACCGGGTGTACGAGATCGGGCGCCAGTTCCGGAATGAGGGCATCGACATGACGCACAACCCGGAGTTCACGACCTGCGAGTTTTACCAGGCGTACGCGGATTACAACGACCTCATGGACATGACGGAAGAGATGGTGGCCGGCATGGTGAAAGCCATCACGGGCGGCCACGTCATCACCTACCACGCCAACGGGCCCGGGTCCGACCCGGTGACTATCGACTTTAGCCCGCCCTGGCGGCGCATCCCCATGGTGGCGGGCCTGGAGGAGGCCCTGGGCGTGACCCTGCCGACCGAGTTTGAGAGCGAGGCTGCGCGGTCGGCCCTGGACGCGCTGTGCGTGGCCAAGGGCGTCGAGTGCGCGTCCCCGCGCTCCGCCGCCCGCCTCCTGGACAAGCTGGTCGGCGAGTTCCTGGAGTCCCAGCTCGTCTCGCCCGGCTTCATCTGCGACCACCCGCAGGTCATGTCCCCGCTCGCCAAGTGGCACCGCACCGTGCCCGGCCTGACTGAACGCTTCGAATTGTTTGTCAACTGCCGGGAGGTCTGCAACGCGTACACTGAGCTGAACGACCCGGTCACCCAGCGCGGCCTGTTTGCGGCCCAGGCTGCGGCCAAGGATGGCGGGGACGATGAGGCCATGGCCGTGGATGACGGCTTCCTGACAGCCCTGGAGTATGGCTTGCCGCCCACGGGCGGGTGGGGCATGGGCATCGACCGCATGACCATGCTCCTGGCCGACGTGAACAACATCAAGGAAGTCCTCCTCTTCCCGGCCATGCGCCCGGAGGTCGGGCCGGCGGGTGGGGGTGGTGGGGTGTCGGAAAAGGGGGGCGACTCGTCCCGGGGCTCGCCGGACAAGGGGGCCGTGTGCTGATCAAGACGGGAAATGTGGTCACTGCACTCTCAGTTCTCACACAAAAAAATGCACCCCGCCCCACGGCCCCAGCCTGGGTCGCCGTGGGCCGATGCTTGCGCCAGGCCCCGCATCACCATTGCCTTATCTCCGCGCGCGGCCGTTGTGTCGCCGCGACGCCGCTTGCGCCGACACGCCGCACGCGATGGCGACAAGTCAATCGGCGCCGCGACTTTCTCCCTCGCAACCGCACCCGCCTCGCTCATCTTGACCCTCTCCCTGCTGTTTGGCGCCGCCGTGGTCCCGCCGGCACCCGCCGCCTTCACCCCGCTGGAAGACCGGCCACCACCACCAGCTTCAGTTGGCACCGGCGCCATCCGGTTTTCAGCCTCCCCTCAGCCCGGCGTCGCGGCCGTCCAGAACGCCCTGGTGGAAGCCTGGGCCGCGGCGCGGGCCGACTTTGTGGAGGCGGGCGCCGTGAGCGGCCCGGCCTGGGAGGCCGCGCTCCAAGCCGCGCTGGGCGAGGCGGGCGCGGCGTCTGATGCCGCCATGGCCTGGGGTGTCGTGGAGCGGCTGATCGCCTCCCTGGGCGACCAGTACACGCGCGTCCTGCGCCCAGGCTCAGGGGATGGGTATGGTGGTGGCAGCGCATCGTTGTACGCGTCCGACCTGGCCGGCCAGGCCACGTCCCTGGGGCTGCAACTGGTGGCGGCTGGGGCAGGTGGCAACGCAGCAGTCGTGTCCGTCGGGGCCGTCATCCCGGGCTCGCCGGCCGAGGCGGCGGGCGTGCGCCCGGACGACGAGGTGGTGGCCGTCAATGGGCGCCCCGCCGCGGCCACCCCTCCCACCGACCTGGCCCGTGCGCTGGCGGTCGATGCGGACGTGCAGGTCCGGTCGGGTAGTGGGAGTGTGCGCACGTACCACCTCACCCCAGCGGTCGTCCCCCTGCACGCTGTCCAGCACGCGTCCCTGGCTGGGCGCGATGGTCGCAAGCGGGTCGCCTACCTACGCCTCGCGGCCTTTAATGACCTGACGCCGGACGACGTGAGGGCGAGCCTGGCGGCGCTGGCGCTGGTGCCGACCCAACCATCTGCATTGATCATCGACCTGCGTGACAATGCGGGCGGGGCCGTCGCGGCGGCCGTCAATGTGGCGGGCCAGCTGCTGGAGGGAGGGGGAGGAAGTGGTTCCCTGTTGGCCCGGGTCCAGGATGGGCGAGGCAGCGAGGAAGCCGTGGCCGTGCCCCGGCCGCCACGGGCATCACGCCCGCCTTGGCCCCAAGCCGGCCGCCCACCCATGGCCCTGCTCATCAATGGTGGGACCGCCTCGTCCAGCGAGCTCCTCGCGGGCGCACTGGCCGGCGGCGACACTGCCACCGTCCTGACTGTGGGTGAGCGTTCGTTTGGGAAAGGCCGCACCCAGCGCTCGGTCCCACTCACTGGCGGCGGCTTGCTGTTGATCTCCAACCGCACATTCACCACGCCGGCTGGGGTGGCGGTTGATGGCGTCGGCCTGACCCCAGCCGTCAAATGTGTGCCTGACGTTGCCACGGCCGGGTTTTTTGTGTCTGGAGGTACGGAGATGGCGGAGGGTGGGGATGCCGTGCTTGCGGACAGCCTCTTGAGCGACCCGTGCGTGCGGTTGGCTGCCGAAAGGCTGGGTGTAGAGCTTCGGGAGGCGGTCAGCGTGCCGTAGCGTGATAGTGTGTGTTGAGCAACGAGTTTTTTTTTTAAATCTCTCTCTCTCTCTCTCTTCTTCCTCCTTTTCCTCTCTCTCTCTCACGCCGCCCCACCCAGGTCCAACAGTTCCACAGAGTACACGGTCGCCGCCGCGACGGCCATGTCTGGCAGCGGGGCGGCGGCCGCGATGTGGGCGGCCGCGCCGGCCAGCGGGGCCAGGGCCGCCGCGTCCTGGGCTTCCACGCACGCCAGGGCGTGCAGGTCGCGCACGGCAGCCGCGGCGGGCCCACCCCCCCGGGCCGCGCCGGCTAGGGCGACCAGGTGGGCGTCCACCAGTGCCGACGCCCAGGCGGCCACGTCCGAGATGGTGGGTACAATTAGAGGGGGAGGGGGTGGGCAGCCCAAGGCCGGGGCGGCTGCGGCCGGGGCGGGGCCACCCCCGCTCCCACCACCACCCAGCACCCGCGCCCAGGCGGCCAGGTAGCACGCCAGGGCGGGGGCGGCGCCTGGGGAGAGGCGGCCGGCGGACGCTGCCAGGGCCGCCTCATCCCGGGGGCCCGCCACCAGGCCGTGCAGCAGGTAGGCCGCATCCGACCCGCCCGCCGCGGTGGCAAAGGAGCCATCCACCGCGGCGACCGCGGCCGCCGCCCGCAGCGCCGCCCGCTCCCGAACGGGCCCCGCCGGCGCGTGCTCCGCGTCCGTCACCGCGCCCGCGGCCGTCTTGTCAAGACGGGCCCGCCAGGAGGTTAGGGCGGCGGCCCGGCGTTTGGCCGAGGCGGTGGGCAGGGCGGCAGCACCATCCCCGCCCCACGCGCCGCCCAGGCAGGCCTCGACCAGGGCGGCTGCGTCCTCGGGCGGGCAGTCAGGGATGCGCAGGAGCAAGGCGACCAGGTCGGCCTCACCCGCCGCCGCGGCGGCGGGGATGAGGCCGCCCGCACAGGCCAGGGACGGCAGGGCCTGCGACGCCAGCGCCCGCTTGACTGCGGCCCAGGCACCCAGGCCGGCCGCGGCCGCCGCGCCGCGGGCCAGCACATCGGCGGGCAGCGGCGTCAGCCCGGCCGCGTCTGCAAAACTGTCGGCCGCCGCCGTGGCGGCTGGGCCAGGGGGTGCCGTGGCGGTGGAGGCGTTGCTGCCACGGCTCGCCAGCGCGTTCTCCAGCTCGCACACCGCCTGGGCGGCGGCGGCCGCGGCTTTGCGGGCGGCCGCGGCGGGGCCGGTCGCGGTGCCTGGGGTCGGGCCGCCCAGGGCCGCCACGTCGAGCGGGGTGGCCAGGGCGGCGGTCGTGGTGGTGGTGGTGGTGGTGGCAGCATTGCCGTCACCACCCCCTGCCGCCACATCTGCCCAGGCCGGGTGGGCGAGAGTGGCGGCCGCGGCGGCGGCGGCCTCGGCACCCTCACCCTCATCATCCGGGCACGACCCGATCAGGGAGGCCAGCCCTGGGGGCGGCGTGTCCAGGCGGGTGCACACCGCGCCTCCCGGGCCGGACAGGAGCAAGGCGCACTGGTTGGGGCCGACGTCGTCTGTGAGCAGGCGGGTGAGGTGCAGGCCGCCGGCCCCCGACCGGGGCGGCGGCGGGGCGGGGACGCCCGCGGGCGCACACCGCGGAGCGGCCAGGGGGCCGTCCACTGCGAGGACGGCCAGCCCAGCGCGGGTCGGGTAAGCGACCAGGACGCCGCCTGCGCCGTCCTCGACGAGGGCCAGGCTGTCAGAGGCTGTCACAGGCGTGGGGGCGTCGCCATTGGAGCGTTTGCGACCAGCAGGCGCAGGCGCGGGCGCAGGCGCGACGGGTTTCGAGGTGAAGCCGTGCAGGCGGCGGAAACGCGGCGCGCCCAGGCCGCCGCTCGCACTCAGCGGTGCCAGGCTGAGCACGCCATCCGCCCAGGCCAGGGCCAGCATGAGCGGGTGGGCGGCGCTGTTGTGACCGCCACATAGGGCGGCCGCAGCGATGGTGGGTGATGACGACCCAGGCGGCCCGGGCACGGCCGCGCCTTGGACGAGGGCGCCGCCGTCGGCGCCGTACAGGCTGACCTTTAGGGCCTCACTACCAGTACCAGCCACGGTGATGACGGCGACCGCCCCACCCCCACCCACGGCGGCCAGGACGGTGCGGCGGGAGGATGCAGGCACAACCGCCTGGACCACCGTCCCAGCCGTCGCGGCCAGCACTGCGCGCCCGTCTTCAAAGACCACGAAGGTCGGGGCGTCCGGACCGCCAGCGCTTACCAAACCCACCACCCGGCCAGGCAAAGTCACCATGTCTGCGATGGTGGGCAGGGACCCTTCCGGCGCGGCCGCATCCCAGGACAGGAGGCAATGGGAGGAGGCGCCTGCGCCGTCGTCCGCGGCGGCAGCCACCAGCCGGCCCGTCGGTGCGTCGTACACGGCCGCGCTGACCAAGGTGGGGCCATCCTTGCCGGACCAGACGGTGATCAGGTCCTGGTTGGTAATCAAACAAAGAAAGGAGAGAGGATGTGAGTGTGCCGGGGGGCGGAGGCGAGAAGATAGAGCGCTGCCCGGCGAAATGCGCTGCCGCCGCCCGGCGGCCAGGGGGCGCGTCAAAATCTCTCTCTCGTCACGCCTGCGCACACGAATTCTCTGCATTTCTCCTCACCTGCCCCTCCACATCATACAGGCTGACGCCTTCGCCCGGAATGGTGAGCGCGGCCCGGCCGCCGGGCAGGGCGGCGGGCGGGCCGAGCAGGGGGCGCCGGTTGGCGAGGGCGAGGAGTGGGGTGGGGTGGGCGCCACCACCCGGGTCGACGGTCATGTTTGGGGGGGAGAGGAGAGAAGGGGGGGCTCTATGCGCGCGTGTGTATGTGTGTGTATTTGCCTGTATGGAGTGATCTCGCTCGCTCTCTGGAGGCGGGTGAAAGATGTGAAGACGAGAAAACGAGAAGACGGCGGCGGCTTCCTTCTTCAAGCAAAAAAGCAAAAAAAGCAAAAAAACCCTCACCCCATTTATTCTCAACCCGTCAGAGCCCCTCAGTGGTGCACCAGGCCCACGCTGTACGTCAGGCACAGAAATGCAATTGCCGAGATGATGAAGCCGGCAGCCGCGCAGCGGGCAGCGGACGTGTGTGCGGCGGAGACGTGTTGCGCGACGACGTCAAGCATGGTGTTTCCGCTCCACATGCACAAGAGCGCGGAGACGGTTGCAAAAGCGACGAGAGGGATGCGCACAGCGGGGATGACAGCCGTCGACCACGCTAGGGCGAACGTGATGAAAGTGATCAGCGTCCAGACCCAGCTCCACCACGAAAAGCGCAGCAGGCTACCAGGCCCCAGGGCCGGCAGGTTGGCGCCCGGCCACCAGGTTGGCAGAGTGCCGCCAAGCGTGGACGAGTTGATGTAGTTTTGTAGGGCGGACAGGCCGGCCATGGTCAGCACCCAGCCGACCAGAGCCATAACCAGCCTGTGTTTGAAGGGTATGGACAAGATAGAGAAAAGGCTCCGGCAGCGCGGACGTGTGAGAAAGAAAAGAGGGGGGAAAAGACGCAACGCGACGCGCGCTGCACGCGTCACCAGAACACTCACCAGAACGTCGCGAGCCCCGCGTTCACGGGGCCACCCAGCGAGGCGACCCGGCTGGTGCGGATTCCGCCTTTCCCGCCCTGCTCTGCGGTCGTGGCGGTCGTGGGTTGCATGTTTTCTTGTGTGGGGAGGGGGGCCTGGGCGGGGCGTGGAGAGCGGAAGCTTTGGCTGAAAAAAGAGAAGTGGCGCGCACGAAAGCGAGGTGTGAGAACAGCTCTCCACTCTCTTCATTTTCCTCTTTTGTCTTGCCTCTCTCCCACCCCTCACGCCTCCTCCGCCACTGCCCTCTCCATCCCTTCGAACAGCACCCGGATCGGCTGGACCAGCCCAGGCACCCGCCCCGCATCCACAAAGTCCAGGCTCATCAGGTCAAAGGCGATGCCGACCCCGCCCGCCAGGTCGGGCGCGATGACCGGCACCTTGGGGTACCGCTGGCTGAAGTGGGTGAGCAGGGTGATGGAGGCGCCACAGGCCGCGCCGACCTGGACGGCGGCCGACGTGGTGGAATGCTTCTTGGCGGCCGCCTCATCGGCCAGGTCGTCCTCAAAGGTGGCCTCGTGGACGAGGAGGGCGGCGCCCGCCGCGGCCGCCACCAGGGCGGGGCAGGGCGCCCGCGTGTCGCCCGAAAAGGCGAGGCGGATGGGTGATGGTGGTGGCGCATCCCCATCGGCACCAGCGCCGCCTGCCCCGCTGTGCACGTCCAGCACCAGGCCAAAGGCGTGGGCGCAGTGATCGACGCGGACGGTGGCCAGGCGGGCGAGGCCGGCCGCCACCAAAGCCGCCTTGACCGCCTGCTCATCCGCCCCCGCCGCCGGCCCGCTCCCACCGCCCTCCACATCCGCGCAGTCCACAAAATGGTAGTGCAGAGCATACAGGTGAGCGTACGCGGCCAAGACGCGGCGCATGGGGCGCGGGCCGATGACGAGGAGGGGAGGGATGGAGGGTGGGGTGGGCCCCGCCACCGCCTCCCGCTTTCCTCTCCTCACCGCCGCGGCCCGGGCCAGCAGCAGGCCCGGCAAGCCCGCATGGTGGTCGGCGTGGATGTGACTGATCCACACGGCGGCTAGACTGGCCAGGGCGGCGGACGTGCCGGCCGCCCCGTACCGGCGCCGCAGCTGGCCGAGCGTGCCCTCTCCACAGTCCAGGAGCAGGCCGGATGAAGAAGCAGGAGCGACTCCAGCCTGCTGCCCTGCCGCCGCCAACCTCACGTAGGTTCCGCTGACGTTGCGGTACTTGGAGGGCTGGGCCGCGCCCGTGCCCAGGAACACGATCTGGATGGCGCCCCGGGCGACGTTGAAGGGCGGCACCGCGGCGTCCGCGCCCGCTTCACCGCCACCACCCCCTCCCCACGCCGCAGCAGCTTGGGCTAAGACGGGCCCGTGGTCGGCCCGCAGGTCGGCCTGGATGGCGTCCACATCCAAGGCCGCCACCACCGACCCTGCATCTAGCCCTGCCTTGGACCGCGGGCGCAGGTGGCAGCGCAGGAGGTTGCGGCCGGGCGTCCCGCCGAGGAGGAGGCCCGACATTGTAGAAGGGATTGAGGTCGAGGTTGTGGGAGGGGCGCCGCCGTCGCCTTCACCGCCGTACGCCGCAGCCACGCCCACTCGGTGTAAAGGAAACAGCTCCGGTTGGAGCGCATTCAGCCGGGCGGCCAAGGTGGCGGACGCACGCATGACGCCCTCCCCGCCCGTCGCGGCCTCATTCGCAAACAAGTGTTCGACCGCAGGTGCGTCCGTGCCTCCACCTCCACCACCACAACCACCACACCCGAGCGCGGACGCAAAGCTGGCATACTCGGCCGTTCCCACCACGTCCGCGTGGGACAGGTGGACGACGGCAGCCAGGCTAGGCGCGTCCGGCCCGCCCGCCGCCCAGCGGGCGAGCGCGCCGCCCGGCTCAGTCGCCGCGGCGGCCAGGACGGCCGCGTGCCCGGCACTCGGCGCGTCCACCACGATGGCCACCGGGCCGGGCGTCCCCGCCGCCATGACTTCGTCCGGCTGCACCCACGCCCCATCGTCCGCCTGCACGGCCTTGCCCGCCTTCAACGCCCCAAACAGGGGCCCCGGCTTGACGCCCGCAGCGATGGCCTTGGCCGGCAGGAATTTGCCCGGGATGGGGGCCAGGGCGCAGATGTAGGCCAGTGCGAGCGTGGTCGGGTCAACCGGAGGCGCCGTGCGTGCGCGTTTTGGTGGTGGGAGAGAGAACGGGCCGTCTTGACCGCCTCTTTCTTCCTCCTCAGCGCCCGACGCGTCGTCCGCGCCAGACCCGCCGCCGCCCGCCGTGTCATCGTCCGCGCCGCCGCCGCCCGCCTCGCTCGCTCCGGGCGGCACCACCAGGACGGGCGTGATGGTGACAACCCCGTCCTCCACCACAGGCGGTAACAGGACGGCACGGCCGCCAGCAGCGTTCGTGCTGCTGCTGACCGCCTCCAACCTTCCAACCTCCTCGGGAGCGATGGCCGTGACGCGCGTGTCCACAAACGTGCGCAGGGCAGCCGCCACGGCGAGCAGGCCTGGCGGGCCAACCACCCGGATCGGGTCGACCGCCAGTCCACCACCACCATGCCCTCCCACGCCCCCTGAATCAGCCAGCGTCAGGCACAGGCCCGGCAGGCCGCCCGCCGCGTCGGGCGTCACCCGGGTCAGCAGGATGTCGCTCACCCGGGCCAGGCGGTGGCCGTGCTCCGTCGCGTACCGCTGGAATCCCTCGCCCGCATTAAACAAGATTCGGCGGCGGTCGAAGAAGAGGAGGGCGGACGGGACCGCGTCGCCTGCGTCCGTGCCCAGGCCCAGGATTTGGAGGTGGGACGAGGTGTTAATGTTGGGGTCTTGGGAGGGGGGCATGGTTTTGTTTTGTGGGGGGTGGGGCGCCACGCGTGTGTGCGACGCGTGGTGTGTGTGTGTGCAAGAGAGGACAGCTCTGCTAGCTGCAGCAGAAAGGTCGCGTGTGGGCCAGGCGCTTCTCTCTCTGCTAGGGTGGGGTGGCGGCGGAGAAAAGAGAGCTGCCAAATTGGCCAACTGCTCTCGCCTCGTCTTCGCCGATTGGGGGAGGGGAGCGCCGCTTCCTTTTCCCCTCACTCTCTCCAACCCCGCTCCTCCGCACGCAAGCCTTTTGCTTCGCTTTGCTTTAATTTTACAAACAGAGGAAGAGAGAGAGGTCTTCGAGCGCGTCCGCTTGTAAGCAGGCGTCCGGACTGGTGAAAGACAAGAGAAACGGCACGTGAACAAAAAAAAGAAACCCTCGCCTCATTTCGCCCCACCCATCAGGTCCGGCAGATATTGGGCCGCCGTGTTGACGTCCTTGTCCCCCCGCCCGGAACAGTTGATGACGATGGTGGACCCTCCGGGAAGCGTCGGGCACAGGGTCTCCAGGTACGCGAACGCGTGCGAGGTCTCCAGGGCCGGGATGATGCCCTCCAGGCGCGACACCCGCACAAACGCGTCCAGCGCAGCGCTGTCCGTCACCGCGTGGTACTCCGCCCGGGCCGCGTCCTTCAGGTAGGCGTGCTCGGGGCCAATGCCCGGGTAGTCCAGGCCCGCTGAAATGGAGTGCGGGTCGATGACCTGGCCTTCCGCGTCCTGGAGCAGGTACGAAAAGGAGCCGTGCAAGACGCCGGGCGAGCCCATGGTGAGCGTGGCCGCGTGCTTGGGCGTGTCCACGCCCTCGCCGCCCGCCTCGACACCGATCAGGCGCACGCCCACGTCGTCCACAAACTCGTGGAACAGGCCCATCGCGTTGGAGCCGCCGCCCACGCAGGCCAGGAGCACGTCCGGTAGCCCGCCCAGCTGGGCCTCGCACTGGCCGCGCGCTTCCCGGCCGATGACCGACTGGAAGTCACGGACCATCATGGGGTACGGGTGGGGCCCCGCCGCGGAGCCCAGGATGTAGTGCGTGTCCTCCACGTTGGTCACCCAGTCCCGGATGGCCTCCGACGTCGCGTCCTTCAGGGTGGCCGTCCCGGAGTGGACGGGCCGGACCTCGGCCCCCATCAACCGCATGCGAAAGACGTTGAGGGCCTGGCGCTCCATGTCCTTGGCGCCCATGTAGATGATGCAGGGCAGGCCGAACTTGGCGCACACGGTCGCGGTGGCGACGCCGTGCTGGCCGGCACCCGTCTCAGCGATGATGCGGGCCTTGCCCATGCGCAGGCAGAGCAGGACCTGGCCGAGCGAATTGTTGATCTTGTGCGCGCCCGTGTGGTTGAGGTCCTCCCGCTTCAGCCAGATCTCGGGGCGGGACCCGTCCGGACGGCGGTACCGCTCGGACAGGCGGTCGGCGTGGTAGAGCGGGGAGGGGCGGCCGACATAGTCCTTGAGGATGGCCTCGAATTCGGCCTATGTTTGGGCGAGGGGTGGGGGAGATGGAGACGAGGAGATGGGATGGGTGAGGGCGGCTGTGTCGTGGTGTCGTTTCGTCGGGGCCTTGTATCGGGCCCCTGCGCTTTCTACCCGCCATTCCGCCGCCTGATTCTCAAGTCCGCCCATGCAAGACACGCGCCAAATCTCTGGCTCCATATCGCGCGGGCGGACGGGGCAGCGCAGGCCGTCCCACCCCTCCAACCACGCACCTCTCCCCGCCGCGCGACCACGCGCTCTCACTTGCTCGCTTTTTCTAATCTCTCCAAAAAAACTCACGTGGAACGCCGGGTCTGCCTGCGCCTTCTTATACTCCGCCTCCAGTTCGGTAAGGGCAGCGATGAGCGTCTCCGGCACGTACTTGCCGCCGTACGCGCCAAACCGGCCGTCCGCGTCGGGGCGGGCGGTTTTGGGCGGGGCGGAGGCGGTCGACGACGGCGCGGCCGCGGCGGGGGCGACTGCACGGGGCATCGGGCGAGGGCTGGTGGCAGGCGACGGGCGGGGGGGGGGCGCCGTCGGGCGGGCAGCCTGCTGGCTGGCGCGCGCGGTCAGGCCGGACATGTGCGCGCGTGTACGGGAGAGAGGGAAGGTGTGGCGCGTCGCGCACACGTATGTGGGGAGAGTGAAAAAAATGAAAGTGGAGCAGAGTTTTTTTTTTTTTTCGGTGGCACCTAGCCGCGAGCGGCGAAACAAAAAAGCGGCGCCGGGCTGCCACACGTAGGGCGACCGCACCCACCCAGCCCGAGCGCACAGGCCAGCCGACACGCCTACCTCGACTCTGAGCGCACGCGCCGTGGGTCACTTCCCTGCTGCGCGCCGCATCCCATCCACACGCACCAGGCCGCCGGCGGCCGTTTTATCCTTTCCTTTTTCTCTCCATCCCAATGCCACCCCGCTCCAAGCGCCAGCGCAAGACGCGCAACCTCAACTCCCTGCGCGCCAAAAAGTCAAAGGCAGGAGGAGGGGTGGGCGTGTATGCGGCTGTCGTCACAAATGGCGGCGAGGTCGTGATGGCCGCCAAAGCGGCCGACGGCGGCGCTCCCGACCTGCTCCCCGACGAGGACTCCAACGCCTTTATCCTGCGGGCTGCGAGCGCCAAGGGGGCGGCGTCAACGACGGGCGCCGCTGACGCTCGACCGCCTGCCAAGCGCCTGACCAAGTCCGCCGCCCGCAAAGCCCGGCGCGTGGAGGAGGAGCGCGTCGCCCGGGCGGCCCGAGCCGAAGCGCTGGCCACGCTGGCCGCGCACGCGCTGCCGCCGGAACACCGGGCCCTGCTGCGCAGCACGGCCCGCCTGGGGCAGGCCGACACGAAGAAGCAGCGCCTGCGCCGGGATTTGGTGGCAGAGCGCTTGGGCGTGGCGCTGGACCCCGACTCGGACCTGCTGCGGACGCGGCCGGTGGTAGGGGTGGAGGGCGAGGCGCCCCAGGCCGTGATGCTTGCCTGCGGCCTCCCGCCGGCCGCCTCCCCTCCCTCCTCCTCCTCCTCCGACGGTGACGATGATTGCGACTCCGGCCTGGACGGCGCACGCCCCACCCCGCCACCACCCTTGTCCCCGTCCGCCGCCCGGGCGGCTGCTGTGTCCGCCCGGACGGAGCTGGGCTTGCCCGCCCCCGGCGAGGGACGGGATGAGGATGAGGACGAGGAAACACTGGCAGCGCTCCCGCTGCCGACCTCCACCGGCCCCGCCCGGGTCGTCTCGTTTGAGGCCACCCGCCCGCCCGCCCTGGCGCCCTCCCGGGCCGACCTGCCCATTTACGCGATGGAGCAGGAGGTCATGGAAGCCGTGGCCGGGTCGGACGTGCTGCTGCTGGCGGGCGAGACCGGGTCGGGCAAGACGACCCAGGTCCCCCAATTCCTGCTGGAGGCCGGCCACGGCTGCGACGCCTACCCCGACACGGCAGGCGGGGTGTGCGTGACCCAGCCCCGCCGCGTCGCGGCCGCGGCGGCCGCGGCGCGCGTCGCGGCCGAGTTGGGGCTGCCCCTGGGCGGCCTGGTTGGGTACCAGGTCCGCCACGACCGGCGGACGGGCGCGGGCGACGCGACCCGCTGCAAGTTTGTGACCGACGGCGTCCTGCTGCGGGAGCTGGCGGCAGACTTCTTGCTGGCCTCCTATTCCGCCATCGTCGTGGATGAAGCGCACGAACGGTCGCTCAACACGGACCTGCTCCTGGGCCTGCTCTCCCGGGTCGTCACCCTCCGGCGGCGCATGGCTGACGCGGGCGCGCCCCTCCCCAACGCGGCCGCCCGCCCGGCCCTGGCTGCCCGCCTGGGCGGCCGGGTCCGCCCGCTCAAGCTCATCATCATGTCGGCCACCCTGCGCCTGGATGATTTTGCGGGCAATGCCCGCTTGTTCCCGTCCCCGCCCCCTATCGTCCACGTCCCCGCCCGCCAGTTTCCCGTGACGGTGCACTTTGCGCGGCGGACGGCGGGCGAGCGCGAGTACGCGCAGGCAGCGACCGCCAAGGCCGCCCAAGTCCACACCACCCTGCCCCCCGGCGGCATCCTCATCTTCCTGACGGGCCGCCGGGAGGTGGACTGGGCGGTTGCCCGTCTGCGCAAGCAGTACGGCCCGGGCGGGACGGGGGCGGCGGAGGAGGACGAGGAGGACGAGGAGCGCGGCGGCGGCGGCGACGACGTGGGCGACCTGGCGGGCGACGACGCGGCCGAGGATGCGGCGGCGGACGCGGCCGCGGATGCTGCCTTGCGCGCCGCGGAAGCCGAAGACGATTACGAAGCCGGGGAAGCCCTCTCTGACGAGGACGAGACCTGGCAGCTGGGGGGCGGCGGGTTCACGCCCGCCCAAATCGCAGAGGCGGAAGCCGCGTTCAACGCGCGCACGGGCGTCGACCTGGCCGCGATTGGAGGGTCAGGGCCCGGCGCGGCCGCCGCCGCACCTGACGCCGCCAAGCAGCCTCCCCTCCCCATGCACGTCCTGCCCCTGTACGCGGCCCTACCCCGCCCGTCTCAGGACCGCGTATTCGCGCCTCCCCCGCCGGGGGCGCGCCTGGTGGTCGTCGCGACCAACGTCGCGGAGACCTCGCTCACCATCCCGGGCATTCGGTACGTCGTCGACGCTGGGCGGGCGAAGGCGCGCACGCTGTCCCGGTCGGGGGAGCGCGGGGCCGCCATCGCGCGGTACGAGGTCGGCTGGGTGTCCCAGGCGTCGGCGGACCAGCGGGCGGGGCGGGCCGGGCGGACGGGGCCCGGCCACTGCTACCGCCTCTTCTCGGCGGCTGTGTTTGGGGGCGCCCTGCCCCCACACGCTCCCGCAGAGGTCGAGTCGGCGCCCCTGGAAGGGGTGGCCCTGGCGCTGCGCGCCCTGGGCGTGGAGCGGGTGGCCAACTTCCCCTTCCCCACCCCGCCCGACCGGGCGGCCCTGGCCCGGGCGGACGAGGCCTTGCTGGCCCTCGGCGCGCTGGAGAGGAAGCAGGGTGGTGGTGGTGGTGGTGGTGGTGGTGGTGGTGGTGCGGCCACCACCTCCTCAGCCCTCACCCCCCTGGGCCACGCCATGGCCGCCCTGCCCATCAGCCCCCGCCACGCCCGGGCGCTCCTTGAAGTAGGGCGCGCTGTCATTGCCCGGGAAGCCAAGCCCCGCGTCCTGGCGGCGGCCGTCGCCCTGGCAGCCGTGCTGAGCGTGGAGTCGCCCTTCCTCGGCGACGGGGGTGGTGGTGGGGATGGGGAGGGCGAGGGCGGCGACGGCGATGACGACGACGCCGCCGCCGCCACCCACCGGGCCCGCCGAGCATCAGTCCGGGAAGCCCAGGCCCGCCTGCGGGACGAGTCGGGCGATGCCCTGTCGGCCCTGGCCGCCCTGGCGGGCTTTGAGGCCGCGGTCGGCCAACAACAAGGCAGCGCACGTTCCGCCACCTCCACCCCTCGCGCCCTCGCCGCGGGCGACGCCTTTTGCCGGGCGCACGGCCTGGCGGCTCGTAACCTAAGGGAGGCGGCTGCCTTGCGCGCCCAGCTGGCTGGCATTGTCGGGCGGGCTGTGAGTGACGCGGCTGGCGGCGGCGGTGGTGGGTCCAGCAAGAAACACCCGCTGGCCAGCCTGCCCCCCGCCGCGCTGGCCGCGCTGGCCACCCCGCCCCCACCCCGCCCCCTCAGCCCGACCGCCCGGACGACCCTGCTGCGCGGCCTAGTCGCGGGGTGGGCGGACCAAGTCGGCCGCCGCGTGCGCTCCGCCGCCTCCATCACCGCGTCCGCAGCAGTAGCGGGGCGGGCCCGGGCGGTTCGGTACGAACCGTGCGCGCCGCCCGATTTAGGTGCGGGGGGAGGGGAGGCCACCGCCGCCGCCGACTCAGCGACCGACGCCATCTTTCTCCACCCGCACGGCGCCCTAGGCCGCCGCGCCCCGGAGTGGTTGGTCTACGCCGACCTGGTCGCCTCGGCTAGGCGGGTCTACATGGCAGGCGCGTCCGCGATCGACCCGGCCTGGCTGGCGGGGAGCGCGCCGGGGCTGACCGCGCTCACCCCACCGTCCGCAGACACGCCCGCCCGCTACGATGCGGCCACGGACGCGTGCGTTGCGCCCGGGGGCGCCACTTACGGCCCGCGAGCCTGGGCGCTGCCCCCGGTCATCGCCCTTCACCCGGACCCGGCTGCCCGGGCGGTCGCCTTTGCGGAGGCCCTGCTCTCCGGGCGGGCCATCCCGGCCCTCGGCGCCCTCCTCGCTCCCTGGCTGGTGGAGCCGCCGTCAGCCGTGCGCCGGGCGGGCGCGCTGGGCGTGCGGCGGGTGGGCGACCTGGTGACCGCCCTGAGAAAGGCGGGCGTGGATTCGGCGGGCAGGCTAGCGGCGGTGTGGGCGGCGGATGGCGGCCAGTTTTTGAGGCGGGAGTTGATGGGCGGGTGGGTGCG
>Ga0315276_10002514_pt1 | contig 16802 bp, 14 predicted proteins | sample YL17G05_0_MG_FD_204542 | JGI IMG/M metagenome (GOLD analysis project Ga0315276, IMG submission 204542) | Sediment microbial communities from Yellowstone Lake, YNP, Wyoming, USA - YL17G05_0 | ecosystem: Environmental > Aquatic > Freshwater > Lake > Sediment | place: USA: Wyoming | collected... | reverse complement strand
CCGTTTGGCGAGCTCAGACTGTGAATCCAAGGCAGCGAAGCAGGCGAGGCTGGCATGGTTGGGGTCTCCACGAGGCGCCCCGAAGATCGCCATGATGCCGTCCCCCAGGTACTTATTCACGTTGCCTCGGTGGCGGAGGATGATATCCGTCATCGCGGAGAGATACTTGTTCAGGAGCTCGACGAGAGTCTCCGGGGCCAACTTTTCCGAGATGGACGTAAACCCTGCCACGTCCGAAAAGAGCACCGAGAGTTCTTTCTTCTCGCCCCCGAGCCGGATCGCCTCCGGATTCCGCATAATCTCATCCACGACCTCAGCGGCCATGTATTTGTCGAAGACCGTCCGTAGTTGCCGGCGCTGTTTTCCTTCAGTGAGGTACTCGGTGGTCGCGGCGGCTGCAAACGAGACGGCCAACGCGCATTCAGGAATGGCGAGGTCGAGCCACAGCCCGTGCGAAGCAAAGGCATGGACGGCTAATCCGTAGTAGGCGATCGCAAGTCCTCCAATGGCGGCCGGCTTGACCCACTGGAATTGAATCAGCATGAAGGCCCATGCAGTGGCAAGGGTCAGAATGAGCGTGGAAGCAGCGAAGATCCACCACGACGCCGGCTGGAGATGGCGGTGTCTCAGAATGTTATCGAGCGCCGACATGTGGATGAGGACTCCCGGCGCGAAGGGAGAGAGAGGTGTCACGCGGAGATCATAGGTCCCGGCGGCGGTTGTGGCGACGAACACGATTTTGTCCCGAAACAGAGCGGGGTCCAGCAGGGGCGGCTTGCCTTCCTGCATGTCGGTATACGAGCGGAGGACCGCTCCGATGGGATAGACGGGGTAGACCCGATTCTCCAGGGTTCCGTGCCAGTCAATGACCATCTCGTTTTCTGCGGTCAAGGGAATCGTCATCGGTCCGAGTCGAAGTTCCCGGCGTAGAAGCGTCGCCTGATCCACGGTCAGGAGGTCGCGCGCAACGGCCGTGGTGATGTGCAGGAACGTCTGATTCTGAGCTCGGGCCAGAAGAGGCAGGCGACGGGTGGTTCCGTCGATGTCCGGGGTTAGGTTGATATATCCGAGGCCGTGGGCGGCCTGAGCGAGCAGAGGCGTGGGCAATTTTGCGCCGGCGTAGGGCTGTAGGGTTCTGGTCGGCTGAGGCGCCTGATCGTCGAGCGCGATCGTGGCTTTCTTCAGGATGTCAGGCGAGGGCTTCTGCGGGCCGGCGGGAGAGCCGGTCGAGTCGGCGGAAGGCTCATGCTGGTCCTGCATCAGGAACGGCAGGTACACGTTTCCGGCCGCCCGCATCTCCTCGGCGAACACCTCATCAAACTCTTCCGCCGCGCTATCCGGCTCGAGAAATAAGATATCGAAGACCACGGCCTTGGCGCCCGCCTGTTTCAGGTAATGGACGACGTAACCATGTCGGTCACGAGCCCAGGGCCAGCTTCCGTAGACTTCCAGGCTGGCCTCGTCCACGGCAACCAGCAGGATGTCATTCCCGGCTTTGGTGGAGTCCGCGTACTGATGGAACCGATGGTCCAACGTCTTCAGTTCTGCGATGGTGAGCCACCCCGACCAGTGCAGGGCCAAGGCAAGGAGAAACACCGTCCCCCCCACCAACGTTCCAGAGATCAATTTCTTCTGTTGCGTAGCGACTTGCATCTCACTGCTCCACCGTGGATTACGGGAGCCAGTACTGGATCAATTCTCGGACAGATGGAAGAATTTAAGGATCCTCGCGGCGAGCGACATTCCATCCCCTGCGCCGGACCTCAGCTTTGCGGCGCGATCGACGGCTTCACGCGTGGTGGCCAACGATGACTGCCGATCAGTCAGGATCGTGCCGAACTGATCCGCCAGGTTGCGGTTGTGGGAAATGACTTGTCTCATGGCGTCTTTGCCGACCACGATGACGGTTAACTGGGATTTGGCTTGGACCGTGGCGGAGTGTGGGGCTCCGGTGAGCAGGGACATTTCGCCGAAGAACTGCCGTTTCTTGAGGGTGGCAACAGGCGTGGTCTGTTCACCCGTCTTGATCATGACGTCGGCCTCGCCCTCCATGACGACGAAGAACTCCTCTCCAGGTTCCCCTTCCCGCACGACGAGCTCGCCGGGCAGATAGACGCGTTTCTGCGCGTGTTCCACCAGCAAGTTCAATGCTTGAGGGTCGAGCACGGCTAAGAAGTCGATGGCGTGAAACTCTTTCTCAATGCCAGCCAGTTCGATTGTACGCAGCGCCGTGAAGTCAGGGGCTTGGGTCATATGAACGACGCGTTGGGGGTAGGGGATCTCGATGCCATTCCGTTGAAAGGCGTACCAGACATAGGCCATGACCTCCCCTTCAATGCGTTCGCGATGTGCATAATCAGTCAGATAGAACTTGAGCTTGTAGGCGATGCCGGATTCCTTGAATTCATGGACGTGGCTGATTGGCGCAGGAGTGGCTATCACACCCGGAACAGCCGACGCAGATTGCGTGAGAATCTGTTTCACCTGCATAGGGGGGTGTGCATAGTTCGCTTCGACGAAAATGGCACGGGCGCACAAGCTTTCCGGGCGGCTATGGTTGATGATTTTGGATTGGGAGATGACGTCATTAGGGAGCATGATGGAATCGAGTGCGCGCGTTTTGATCGTGATGTAATCAAAGGCGAGGTCGGTCACGACACCCTCTTTGTCCATCAAGGTGACCCAGTCGCCGATGTGGATCATGCGACCGAGCTGGATGCCCGAAGCCAGGCGCGCGATGACATCCTTGAGCGCGAATCCCACCACGGCGGTGGCGACGGTCGGCAGTGCAATTAAGGTAAGCGGATCCACATCGAGAACTGCCCGAAGGAGGACGAGACCGGCCAGCGTGACCCCGACGAGCAGTATGATCAGGCGGAGAATCCGAGGGATGTACTTCCCCTGCTTCTCGATAAGGTAGTCTTCGATGAAAAGCAGGTCCAGAGTTTTAAGGGTGACGAAGGCCATCGCCAGGTAGGCGATGAAGGTCAGCCATGGCTGGGCCCAGTGGGGCACTTGTGCAATAAAGCCTTCTGCGGTGAGTTCCAGCAAAAGAACGAGCAAGATCGCGGAGAGGCAACCGGCGTAGAATCCGAGCCCGGCCGACTTCCTGCGGACCGCCCCGAGATACACGAGAAGCCCAATGATCATCAGGCCAAGGATCGAGGCCAAGCTCATATTGTAAGTCAAGTTCCGTTGAAGGTTATACACCGGCGTCTGAGACCGGTGTTCGTCGTTGTCATAGAAGAACGAGCGTCTTGAAGAAGATAGACCGGATGAGCATGGGATGCAAGATGGTGCGATGATGTTGAGGGCTATGTGTTCAAGAGCGGAGGGTAATAGTAATCCAATGGGGTCATTGCTTGACCTTGCACCTCGCGGTTTGGCGGTTTCCAAAGCCAACCATTGACTCGTCAGCCCGCGCGGCATTGCGTGGTTGCCTCCGCCTCGTTAGAATCCTTCCACGTTGATCTTCTCTTCGAGACTGGTTGATCCTATGTGGTATTTCGCATGCGCATCAAAGATGAATCGTAGGCAAATTGAGATGAGGCATTATCTACCGGTGTCCGTTCTGTTTGCTGTTGGCGTGCTGGCGGTTCCTTGTGGCGCGCAAGCGCCGCCGCCCGTGCCAACCCCGCCGGCGGTTCAGAATCAAGCAGGGCAGACTCCGCAAGCAGCTGTGCCATCAGCCACGCCTGGTGCTGGGGTTTCCATAGCAGGGCCTACATCAGTGCCGGCTCCTGGGGTTGGCTCTTCGGCGAGTTCAAGTGCCGGGAGGACATTTGGCTCCGCTGGACAAGGGCTCCCAGGGATGCCTGGTGGCCCGCCGATTAAGGGATCGATGGGGTCCCAGGATCCTTCAAGCAAGTTCATGCGCCCCCCGACCATCCCGCCGTTGCTGTGCGACCCAGCCATAAATATCCCCTGCTAGCAGCAGGATGCTGAAAAAGTTCGCCAACTTCGTTCTCGGCTCATCGAAATCCTCAACGTACCCCATAGGGTACGCCTCCGGTTCGGACTCGCCTGCGGCCTCGCTGGACGAACAGTTTGAGCATCCTGCGGGACTGTTCTCCTGATGTTTGCCTTATCTGACAGCTTTTCTCCCTGCCCGGGAGTCGTCTATACTCCCCATTATTTTAGTGCATCAGATTTTCTATCCTATGCTGTGCGAGGTCGTGGTATGGACCATTCGGAGTACGTTTTTCAGCGAGTGGAAGATCAGCGGGAACTGGAACGGCTTCGGATGATCGAGCAGGTGTTCGATCCTGCGAGTCGGAGACGGTTGCTTGGTACTGGTTTGCAAGCGGGCTGGCGCTGTCTTGAGGTCGGGCCCGGCGCCGGGTCGATCATGACGTGGATGGGCGAGGTGGTCAGTACGACTGGCCAGATAGTGGCGGTGGAGCTCGATCCGAAGTTTCTCGGTGAATTGGGGCGATCGAATGTGGAAATCATGCGAGCCGATATTCGCACTGCTCAGTTACCGCAACAGTCGTTCGACCTGGTTCATGCCCGGTATGTGTTGATCCATATCCCTGAGTACGAGGTGGCGTTGACGAAGATGTTCGACTGCCTCAAGCCGGGAGGCCGGCTTGTCCTGGAGGAGCCTGATTTTTCGGCCTCTCGCGGGATCACCGGCGATGAGCAGGGATTGGTATCCTTCTGCAAGATCAATCAGGCCATTGAACAGATGTATGCGACAAGGAAAATGGACTATGCTCTGGGACTGAAGTTGCCTGCCTTGATGCAACGGCGAGGACTGCAAGGCCTGACTGTGGAGAACGATGCTCCGCTCTGTGCGGGTGGGTCCGGCATGGCCACGGTGATGAAGATGTCGGCCGAGCAATTGCGGGAGAAGTATCTGGCCACAGGAGTCGTTGGACAGTCGGATCTTGAACGGTATTGCCGGTTTGCCGACGATCCGAACAACTGGGCCATCTACTACGCCACCATCGCCGTGAGTGGTCGGAAGGTTGGGGGATGAGATGTCCGTAGCTACTCCGGTGTTAGTGCTCCCCGGTCATGGCAACTCCGGGCCGCAACATTGGCAAACGCTTTGGGAACTGCGCCATCCCGATTGGCAGCGTGTGAGTCTGGGCAATTGGGACAGTCCTGCCTGTGACGACTGGGTTCGTGCGTTGGATCTTGCCGTGCAAGCCTGTCCTACTCCGCCCGTACTGGTGGCTCATAGCCTTGCCTGTCTCTTGGTGGCTCATTGGGCACGTCGTTTGGCAATAGTTCCGAAGGGCGCGTTTCTCGTAGCGGTGCCCGATCCGCAGAGCGCGAGCTTTCCTGTCGCAGCGCGCGGGTTTGTGCCGGTGCCGATGGCGCCGTTTCCCTTTCGGAGCCTCGTGGTCGCCAGCGCGAATGACCCGTTCGGATCGCTGGCCCATGCGAAACATTGTGCGTCTGCTTGGGGGAGCGCCTTCGTCGATATCGGCCAGGCGGGACACATTAATGCCGACAGCGGGCAGGGTGAGTGGTCCGAAGGCTATTCGCTTCTCAAACAATTCATGGCCTAGCAGAATGCTGAAACAGTCCGCCAGCAGGGGGGGGGATGGCCCGGTGAGTCCCCTGTGCTCGCGCAACGCGCGGCCTCAGAAGACCTCGTTGGACGCGCGCAGAAGGGGACTCATCCGGACCATCGGAGGGCAACGTAAACGATCAAGCTTGGAAGGACTAACGTTAGTTGCTCATTGCGGCCTTGCTTGGGACAAGGCGCGTCTCGGCGCGCCAGGGATGGGCGGGTGAGAAGTCTGAACTGCTTGAGCATTCTGCGGGAATGGTCTCCTGCCGTGCCATACGAGCGGACCGACGAAGCCTTCGCGTGCAACATTGTTTTACCGTGGCCTGCTAACTGATGCAGCTTCGTATCGATCATGCACAGCCTAGTGATGCGCCGGTCATCGCGCAGATGGTTGGCGAGTTGCTTCGCGAAATCATGGCGATGGTCGGAACCAAGGCGTTTGGTTTTCATCAGGAGGAGTCGGAAGCGAGGGCTCGATCCTGGATGACGGATGAGAAGTATAGCGTCTTGCTAGCCCGCGATGGGGTACAGCCTGAACCGCTCGGCTTTCTGGCGCTCTATGAACGTTTTCCTCTCTATACGGAAGGGGTGTACGGCACGATTCCGGAATTCTATGTCCGTCCGGCGCATCGCTTGAAGGGTGTGGGCGCGGCGTTGTTGGAGCAGTCGCGAAGACTTGGGGCCTCACGGGGCTGGCGTCGGCTTGAAGTGACGACTCCGCCACTCCCGCAGTTCGACCGGACCTCGGCGTTCTATCAGCGGGAAGGGTTCAGCATCTCCGGGGGGCGGAAGCTGAAACTGGAGTTGTCATGAAGCCGGTGGTGCAACTCGAACGGACCGGGTGCGGCATTGCGAGCGTAGCGGCGCTGGCGGGCGTGAACTACGCTGAGGCGAAGCGGGTGGCGAATCGGCTCGGTATTGTTGCCGACGATCCGACGTTATGGTCCGAGCCGGACCACGTTCTCAGGCTGTTCAAGGAGTATGGATTCCGGCCGGCAAGAACTGAAGTGCCCTTCACCTCATGGGAGGCTCTGCCGGATCTTGCGCTGCTCACGATCAAATGGCATAAAGAACCGGATCGCGCATTCTGGCATTGGGTGGTGTTTTGGCGAGGGCCTCACGGCCCAGTCGTGCTCGACTCGAAGCGCGGCCTCCGCAACCATAAGAGAACCGACTTCGGCCGTATGAGGCCGAAATGGTATATCCCCGTTAATCCAAAGTAGAAGGCGGCTGCGTTTTTGAGCCGATGTTTTCTTGATGGTCAAGCACCTTCCTTCAATCCTCGATGGCAAGACTCGTTGCGGATGGGTCGGTGGCAAGCCGCATTTCGTCACTTATCACGACCGTGAGTGGGGGGTGCCGATTCACGAGGACCGGAAGCATTTCGAGATGCTGCTATTGGAAGGCGCTCAGGCGGGCCTGACGTGGGAAATGATCCTGCTGCGGCGGGAGGGCTATTGTCGAGCGTTTGCGGCCTTCGATCCGAAGAAGGTGGCGCGATTCACGGCGAAGAAGAAAGCCGTGTTGCTGAAGAATCCCGGGATCATTCGCAACCGGCTCAAAATCGACTCGGCGGTGACCAACGCGCAGGCCTTTCTCTCTCTTCAGGAGGAGTTCGGTTCATTCGATCGCTACGTCTGGCAGTTCGTCGGTGGAAAACCGAAAGTAAATCCCTGGGCACGCATGTCACAGGTTCCCGCCTCGAGCCCTGAGAGCGACGCGCTGTCGAAGGATCTGAAGAAGCGCGGCTTTCGCTTTGTCGGCAGCACGATCCTCTATGCCTATATGCAAGCAGCCGGATTGGTGAATGATCATACCTCTGATTGCTTCATCCGTGCTCGTCGATTGCGAAAGGTGAAACGTTTAGCAGGATGCTGAAAATGTTCCCCATCTTCGTTCTCAGCTCATCGAAATCCTCAACGTACCCCAGGGGGTACGCCTCCGGTTTCGACTCGCCTGCGACCTCGCTGGACGAACATTTTGAGCATCCTGCGGGAGTGGCTTCTGGTTGTGTCTCATTTGCGGACCGACTTCGGTCGCATAAATCCAAGAACGAACGACGTTTCACGAGATACGCTTCACGAGTTACTCCCTTTCATCCCATTGTACGTTGGAGGCTGGCTGCATGCTGACGCTCTTTGCGGTGTCTCTCTTTTTGAGTGCGTTCCTCCTGTTCCTCGTGCAACCCATGATCGCCAAAATGGTCCTCCCGCTGTTGGGCGGGACTCCAGCGGTGTGGAACACCTGTATGGTGTTCTTCCAGGTGATGTTGTTGGCCGGGTACGGCTACGTGCATGCGCTCACCACCCGCTTCAGTATCCGTCGACAAGTGTCGGCCCACCTCATGCTGCTCTGCGCCCCTCTCTTGTTGCTTCCGATCGGCGTGACCTCTCATTGGATGAGTCTCGACCCTGATTATCCGATTGCCTGGCTGTTGGGGCTGTTAACCCTCTCGGTTGGGCTGCCGTTTTTTGTGCTCTCGACCACTGCGCCTCTCCTTCAGAAGTGGTTCTCGAGTTTGGAACATGCCTCAGCGAGAGATCCGTACTTTCTCTATGCGGCGAGTAACACGGGCAGCATGCTCGCGCTGTTGGGCTATCCGGTGATGATCGAACCGTATTTCCCCTTGAAAAGTGAACAGTGGTTTTCTCAGAGTTGGATGTGGAGTCTGGGTTACGCATGCCTGCTGATGTTGGTGTCGGTGTGTGGCTGGATTGTGCGACGGCCGTCTCCCCATGTAGCGGTCAAGGCTCGGCGGGATGTCGCTGTTGGACTGACCGCGTTCGTCTCTTCCCCTCCAAATTCTTCCGCCTATCTACGCTGGGTCGCGCTGGCCTTTATCCCGTCCTCTCTTATGCTCGGCGTGACGGCTTACATCACGCTCAATATTGCAGCGATCCCTCTCCTATGGGTGATTCCGCTGGCGTTGTATCTCCTCAGTTTTATTCTCGTGTTTGCCAAGTGGCCGTCTGCGATTCACCGGGCCATGGTTGTGATGATGCCGCTGGCGATTCTCTTGATTGTCTTGAGTCTGATGCCGTCAGGGATCACGGTACGGTTTTGGATCATCATCCTACTTCATCTCGCGACATTGTTTGTGGTGGCGCTGGTCTGCCACGGGGAACTGGCTCGTAGCCGCCCGCCGATCACCCATCTGACGATCTTCTATCTCCTCATGTCCGTCGGTGGCGCCCTGGGCGGTATCTTCAACGCGCTCCTCGCACCGGTGGTCTTTAACGGCCTCGTGGAATATCAACTCGTGCTCGTGCTGGCTGTGCTGATCTTGCCCCGATTGAAGGAAAGTGCAGAGGCGCAGGAGAGGCGATGGAATTGGGTTTACGTTTGGACCAATAGCGGGGTACGCCACGATGTGGCCTGGGCCTTTTTCCTGGGGCTTGTTACCTTTTGGCTGGTGTGGCTTTCGACGTCGACCGGTCAGGGACCGCCTGTTCTTGCGAGTATGTCTCCGTCGTTGTTCCAGGGCATCGAGTCGATGAGTCGCCTGGTCGATGTCCCATCCAAGCGGTTGATGGCTCTGATGGCCTGCGGGCTCCCGCTCTTGCTGTGTTATGGGTGTGTTGCACGGCCTCTTCGTTTTGGACTCGGACTGGCAGCGATCCTGCTCGCCTCCAGTTATGCGGCTGCGCTCCATGATGATGTCGTGCTGTACCGGGAACGGACGTTCTTCGGCGTGGTGAAAGTCGAGCGGAATCAAGAAGAGAATTCACACAAGTTGTTGCACGGGACCACAAGCCATGGCACGCAAAGTTTAGCTCCGAGTCGTCGGGACGAACCCCTGACCTACTATCATCGCGCAGGGCCAGTCGGGCAGGCGTTTGCCACATGGCAGGGTCCCTATGCCAAGACACAGATCGCGGTGATTGGTTTGGGAACCGGCTCGCTTGCCAGCTATGTTCAATCCGGACAATCCCTTACGTTCTACGAGATCGATCCGGCAGTGGTTCGGATCGCGCAGTCCCCGCGCTACTTTAGCTACTATGAGGCTGCTCAACAGCGTGGAGCAGATCTCCATGTCGTCCTTGGAGATGCCCGAGTCAAGCTGGGAGAGGCCTCGGATCATCGGTACGATCTCATCGTCCTTGACGCGTTCAGTTCAGATGCCATTCCAATCCATCTCATCACCCGTGAAGCGATGGCGATGTATTTGAGCAAACTGACAGACGACGGGGTCGTGGCGTTGCACATTTCGAATCGGTATCTGGGATTGGAGCCTGTTTTGGGGAATCTGGCGAAGGACCTCTCTCTGGTAGGGCTCAAGCAATTTGATGATGAAAGTGACAAGCATTTTCCCGGCAAGTCGTCATCAGATTGGGCGCTGCTCGCTCGCCGCAAGGAGGCCTTTGGGAGCCTCGCGGACGACTCACGGTGGACGTCGCTCAAGCAGGATCCCCGCGTGGGCGTCTGGACCGACGATTTCTCCAATGTGTTGAGCGTGTTTGACTGGACGAGCCGTCACTAACTAGCCGGCTGTCCGAAAAGGCTGCCAGCTTCGTTCTCGCCTTGAAAGCATCCTCAACGTACCCCTGAGGGTGCGCCTCCGGTGCTTTCGGCGTCTGCAGCCTTGCTGGACAGCCTTTTCGAACAGCCTGCGGGAACTGCTGGAGTTAGCTTGGCGGGATGACGGAATTGGCTACAGAGGAGAGAACCGCCGGAGACAGGTCTCGCGGAGAATTTCCCTGGCGGCATTTGCGCCGGCTATGCCCATGACTCCGCCTCCTGGATGGGCGGCGGCTCCGCAGAGGTAGAGCCCCTTGATCGGGGTACGGTAGTCGGCGAATCCCGGTACGGGCCGGCAGGCGAAGAGCTGATTCATCGTCATCGCGCTCTGGAAAATATTTCCACCTGTCAGATTAAACGTCCGTTCGAGGTCGAGCGGCGTCAGGACTTGCCGGGCGAGCACGGAGCGCTGAAAGTTCGGCGCATACTCGTTCAAGAGCGCAAAACAACGATCGGCAAAACTCTCTCGCAGATCGTCCCAGGTGGCACCACGCAGTTTGTAGGGGGCATACTGCACAAAGATTGACATGAGGTGTTTGCCCGGCGGGGCCACAGTGGGATCGACGACCGAGGGAATCGTGCATTCCAGAATGGGTCGTTGCGATGGCTGCCCGTACTTCGCCTCGTCAAACGCTCGTTCGATGTAGTCCTGGTCCGGGCTGATGTGGATGGTCCCGCGATGGTACGGGCCAGGCTCCAGACCGGGGCAGGAGAGAAAGTTCGGTAATTCGCTCAGCGCCACATTGATTTTCAACGAAGCGCTCTCGTAGTTGATGCGGCTGACGGAGTCGGAAAATTCTGGCGGAAGCTGCTTCGCGTCGAGCAAGCGGGTAAAGGTCACCCGCGCATCCGCATTACTGGCGACGACCGGTGCGTAACATTCCTCTCCATTCGCGAGGACGACGCCTCGGGCGGTCCCATCTCTCAAGAGGATTTTCGCGACCTCAGCCTCACAACGGATCTCGACCTTGAGGTCGCGAGCGGCGGCCGCTAAGGCTTGCGTGATCCCACCCATGCCGCCTTGCACATAGCCCCAGACGCCTCGTTTCCCGTTCGTTTCTCCCATCACATGATGGAAAAGGACGTAGGCGGTTCCGGGAGTCGAGGGAGAGGCCATCGCCCCGATCACGGCATCGGTCGCGAGTGTGGCCTTGAGTGCCTCTGATTCAAACCACCGATCCAGAATCTGCCTGGCCGGAGCGGTGAGGATCTCAAAGGCCTCGCTCATGGCAGGTCCCATTGCTTGAAACGGCTTCCCCGCTTGATACAGGGTCCATAGGTCTCGCAGGCCGGGCTTTGCCAGATTCGGGGGGCTGAGGGTCAGCAGCGGTTCGAGGACCGTCGCCATCCGTTCGAGCATGGATTCATAGGCTGGATAGGCGTTCGCGTCCCGGAGACTGAACTTGCCAATCTGTTGATGGTTCAGCACCGGATCGGGACCGAGCAATAGATGACGGCCATCGGGAAAGGGCGTGAACGATGACGGATTCCGCTCCAGAATCTTCAGCCCGTACGTCTCAAGGTGCAGATCCCGGATGATCTCCTTGCGGAAGAGACTGCTCACATAGGCGGCCGTGGATACCTTGAAACCGGGGAACGTCTCTTCCGTCACGCAGGCTCCGCCGACGATGTAGCGACGTTCCAGAACCAGAACCTTCCAGCCAGCCTTGGCGAGGTAGCAAGCCGTCACGAGTCCATTATGTCCAGCGCCGATGATAATCGCGTCGTAGCTTGTAGCTCTCATTGCTGTTCCATTAGAATGCTGAAAAAGTCCGCCAGCGTCCATGGACCGTGGCGTGCGACGCCCGCAGTGTACCTGACCCAGTTGTGAACATGAAGTGGGTCTCTCGGTCTTCCATCGCGGGCCACAATTCTCTGGGTCATCTGGTTGGTCTTGTCCAACCAGACCGACCCGACAGACCCGACAAATTAGACAGACCAAACAAACCAGAGCAACCAGCCGGCTCTCGCGTTTCGCGCGTCAGGCGTTGCGTCCTTTTCCGGAGTTCTTCGTCTATAGAGGTGAGGGAAGGCATGGTGCTGTCCCATTCACTCGAAAGGAGAATCTCATGAGACCTCATCTGTCTCTCGATGTGCGTGATGTCCCTGCGTCAGTCGCGTTCTATCAGAAGCTCTTTGGTGTGGCGCCGCAGAAGCAGACGACGGACTATGCCAAGTTCGATCTGACGGAGCCGGCGCTGAACTTGGCGCTGGTGTCGTCTACTGGCAGGATCAGTTCGGTGAACCATCTCGGGATTGAAGTGGATAATGCGGAAGCCGTCGCGGCCTGGGAACAACGACTCCGTGAGCAGGGTATTGTCGACTCGGTTCAGGAGAACGTCACCTGTTGCTTCGCCAGGCAGGATAAGGTGTGGTTCACCGATCCTGATGGCAACAGCTGGGAAGTGTTTACTGTTCACGAGCAATTGCCTGTTGAGGGACCATTGGCGGCAGCCGGCTGTTGCATGCCGAAGCCGACCGAGGAGGCTACTGCAATACCGGTCGCTTGCGGTTGCCGATAGGAGGCGGTACGGTATGATTACGCTGACAGAGGAGTTTGTTATGACACAGAGTACAGCCGCGATCTGGGCAAAGGTTCATGAAGCGTTGCGCCTGTTCATTGCCAAGCGCGTGGCCGATCAGGCGGAAGTGGATGACATTTTGCAGGACGTTTTTCTGCGGGTGCATCGGTCGCTGGATCGTGTGAATGATCCTGACCGTGTGGTGTCGTGGTTATACCAGATTGCGCGGAATGCCATCGTGGATTACTACCGCTCGCCTGATCGACGCCGGGAGTTTCCTGCCGGCTTCGCGGGGGATGTGGACGATCGTGCTCCTGTTTCTTTGCCCTCGGCCGACGAGTCCGGCCAGCTCCGTACGGAACTGGCCAGCTGCCTCCGTCCCATGATCGAGCGGCTGTCCGAGGAATACCGGCAGGCGGTCACCCTGGTCGACCTTGAGGGGCTGACTCAGCAAGAGGCGGCAGCAAAACTTGGCTTGTCGGTTTCGGGGATGAAGTCGCGTGTCCAGCGGGGGCGGCGTCAATTGCGAGACATGCTAGAGGCCTGTTGCGTGATTGCACTCGACCGGCGTCGTGGAGTGGCCGACTATGACCTTCGGGATCAGCAGGACAATTCCTGCCGAGACCAATCTCATTGTTCCTGACGGGATTCTGAAAAATTCCGCCAGCTTCTCAGGTGCGCGACGGGCACGCCCTGATTCCGCGTGTCTCGCTTTTCCCGCCAGTCTCGCCTGTCTCGCGGGGCGACCCTGCGGGGAGCCTCATTGGGTGGAGCTCTCTGACGAACTGACGAAGGCCTTTCGGTAGCCGGTCACCTTTTCCAAGTAGTAGCGGGTCTCTTCGTAGGGCAGTTTTTGTCGTAATTGGTCATAGACGCCGGATGGTTGGAGGCTGTTGATCTGGTTGACGGCTGCTGTGCGGTCGCGCGAAAACGTCCGGAAGACGTTGCTCGGGCCGGTATTATAGGCTGCAATCACACAGTATTCGCGTGACACATTGTGCTCCACGCGTTCCAGCTGATTGAACATCAAGACATTCAAATAGGCAGTTCCCAACTCGACGTTATTGGCGGGATCGAATAGGTAATCCCGTGAGGGGGCCACGTCCTGGCCTTTCGCCTTCCGGTAGGCTTCGCGACCCCCGCTGGTGGGGACCAGCTGCATGAGTCCGTAGGCCGGGGCCGAGCTGACGGCATAGGGGTTGAAGTTGCTCTCGGTTCGGATGACGGCGAAGACCAGGCTGGGGCTGATCCGATATTGTTCTGCAAATTGGTGAACCAGTGTTCGGTATTTGTCCGCCTGCTTCATGGCGAGGTTGGACACCATCGGGATCTTGACGTAGTGAGCCGTCTTCTTGGTCCCATCCTGGTCGATAACCCGCGTGCCAGATTTCTTATCAAGGAGATAGGCAGCAAAGGGCTCGGCGTCTGCTGGCGTGCGTACCGGCTTGCGTTGCTGGTCGAGGACGAGGCCGAACAGGTAGGGCTCCTTGTCGCCGGTGAGTACGATTTCTTTGTCGGAAAATAAATCGACCGCTCGGGGATCCTGTGGGGTCAAGATCGTCGTGATCACGGCATTCTTGAGACTGCGCTGGGGGTCTTGCTCGTCCAGGGTCTCGACCAGGATCTCGCCCGCGTCAAAGTCGACGATCGCCCGGCTCTTGTAGTTCTGTGTGTACTTCACATACTTCTTGCGTTCGGGCAGTTTGACTTCGTCCTTTCCCCAGGTCTTCCCGACGTTCACCCCAAGGGCGGCGAGGATGGCCTCAAAGTCCTTCTTTGCCTCACGCAGATCCCTGATCAGTGCTTCGGGATCGCGCGCGTACTGGTCAAGACGCTTCTTGGCGATCTGTGCTGGATCTTTTCCCTCGGCGAGATCGATGATGGTCCGGCCGGTCTGGCCCGTCACGATGCGTTCAGCCGCCGTGAGGGCTCGGTCGGTTGTCTCACAGCCTGATGTGGCCAAGACGAGAGTGAAGAGCAACAACGAGGAGAACGAGGTCGATGTGCGCATGGGTGTATTGTACAGGTTTTATGACGGTCTACAAGGACACATCGCCACCATTTTGCTCGACGCTCCCGACTTCATAGGCCGTCGATGTGCTAGAGTATGATCCTTGTCATCGTCCACTTGTGGAAGGGGGAATATCATGGCTGAGAAGAAAATCATCGCAGTGGTGGGGGCAACCGGGGCGCAGGGCGGTGGATTGGTTCGTGCCATCCTGAACGACAAGAATGGAGCTTTTACCGTGCGCGCGATTACTCGGAACGTGCAGTCCGACAAGGCGAAGGGGCTGGCGGGGCTGGGGGCCGAGGTCGTCGCGGCAGACTTGGACAGCCCGGAGAGTCTGAAGAAGGCCTTCGCGGGAGCATACGGAGTATTTTGTCTGACGAACTTTTGGGAGCACTTCTCACCGGAGAAAGAGTTGGCCCAAGCCAAAAGGCAGGCGCAGGCAGCGAAGGAGGCTGGGGTTCAGCATGTGATCTGGTCTACCCTGGAAGACACGCGCAAGTGGGTGCCGCTCAGCGATAATCGCATGCCAACCTTGATGGGGAAGTATAAGGTGCCGCACTTCGACAGTAAGGGCGAGGCCGACGCTGAGTTTACGAAGCTCGGCGTGCCCACGACATTTTTGCTCACGTCATTTTACTGGGACAATCTGATTCACTTCGGTATGGGCCCGAAGAAAGGGCCGGACGGGACGCTGGCTTTCACGTTGCCGATGGATGACAAGAAGCTCCCTTGTATCGCAGCCGAAGATATCGGCAAGTGCGCGCTCGGCATCTTCAAGAAGGGCCGTGAGTATATCGGCAAGACTGTCGGCATCGCAGGCGAGCACCTGACCGGCACGCAGATGGCCGCCTCGCTGGCCAAGGCGTTGGGCCAGCCGGTGCGCTATAACGCCGTGACGCCTGAGATGTATCGCGGCTTTGGATTCCCCGGCGCCGAGGATCTCGGTAACATGTTCCAATTCAATCGCGATTTCGAATCGGTCTTCTGTGGGGCGCGCAAGCTCGACCTGTCGCGCTCATTGAACCCCGCATTACAGACGTTTGATCAGTGGCTATCCCAGAACAAGAGCCGTATTGCGCTCGGATAACAGCTCCCACCTTATGATGTCCTTGTCGATGCCCCGCCGTCTGATTTAAGACGGCGGGGTTACCCCATCCTGTCTGTGAATTTCTCAAAATGCTTAGGCTCGCCCTCTCTTTGACGTTATATTTTCTCTGAGGCTTTAGCGTCAGGCTCTTCTATCATTCGTCGCCACAGCAGGATGCTGAAATATTCCTCCAACGGGACAGACTGTGCCGCGTGACGCGCGAGACATGCGAGAAAGGCGCGATCCGAAGTTCGAAGTTTCGAAAACCTCGAGCCTCGAACCCTCGCTTGTCCCGCCAGTCTCGCTCGGCTATCCCTCAGATGGTTCTTTTCCGTGACGGTTGCTCAGAACATGACTGACCATGAACTCATAACTCATCCGTGGCTTGCCAGGCTCAAACCTGCTATTCCTGTGTTCGTCTGGTTGGCCACCGTTTGTACCTTTCTTGTCGACCTCTACTTCCCGCTTGGATTTGCTCCCTGGCTCTCCTATTTCTTCTTGGCGTTCGTGGTGTCACGGTTGTATCCCCCGCGGGTCTTTCTTCTCGCCACAGTGCTCTGGTCGGTGCTGGTCTTGAGTGGTGCGGTCTTGCTGTCGAAGGGGGGAGACCCTATTGCAGGCGCCTTTAATCGAGCGCTCGGTGTAGGGACAATGTGGTTAATGGCGGGTCTGTTTTGTCTCGATAGCCGGTTATTGCGTGCCCGGTTCGAAGACGAATCGAGGATTCACGCGATCGTTCAAGGTGCCTTGGACGCCGTGGTCACGATGGACCAGTACGGTGTAGTCGTCGAATGGAACTCCCAAGCGGAAGCAACGTTCGGGTTTACGAGAGAAGAAGCGGTGGGGGTCACCTTATTGGACTTAATTATCCCGTCACAGTACCGCGCAGCACATGCCGCGGGAATGCAGCGATATTTAAAGACGGGGAAGGAAGTCATCCTCAAACGACGCATCGAAATTACGGCTCTCCGCAAAAACGGTGAGGAGTTCCCCGTTGAACTCACCGTGATCCCCCTGCGCCTCGGCGAGCAAATCCTCTTCGCGTCGTTCATCCGCGACATCGGTGAGAGAAAACGAGCGGAGGACGCCCTCCGGCGGTCTACGTCTTTCGTCGAATCCATGTTCGAGCACCTCCCGAAT
>Ga0315276_10002513_pt1 | contig 16807 bp, 17 predicted proteins | sample YL17G05_0_MG_FD_204542 | JGI IMG/M metagenome (GOLD analysis project Ga0315276, IMG submission 204542) | Sediment microbial communities from Yellowstone Lake, YNP, Wyoming, USA - YL17G05_0 | ecosystem: Environmental > Aquatic > Freshwater > Lake > Sediment | place: USA: Wyoming | collected... | reverse complement strand
ACTTTGACGGTTTTCGTGCCGACCATCACAGAGTATTCCGCGGACGACATCCTGCAGACGTCGATGACCTCCGCGCTCCCCTCGACCCGGATGCCCCCCTGGTCATCCAGTTGCACAGCCCGTTCACGACCGTCCAGCGTGACGATGTACGTCTTCACTGTCCCCTCATGAAATCGGCCCTCTTCGAACGCCATTTTCCCCCCACCGCCGGAGAAGGTGACACCGCGCCCCTGGAGGCACGTTCGTTCTCCAGCCGGGCGCACACGGCGGCCGCCGCCACATACACATCGTGCTGCTCATCCTGTCTGCGGAGCTTTTCCGGCGTGAAGTGCTCGCCGATGAAATGCGTTGTGAAGTCCCCCGCCGCAAAGAGAGGATGGTCCACGACAAACCGGCAGAGTGGGATGTTCGTCGGGACGCCGAGCAGCTCGTATTCCCCCAGCGCCCGGCTCATGCGGGCGATTGCGCCGGCCCGGTCGGGTGCCCAGACGATAAGCTTCGCAATCATCGGGTCGTAGTATATCGATATCTCGCCCCCGGGGGAGACGCCGCGGTCCTCCCGGACCCCCGGTCCCGACGGCGCCTTCAAATGCAGGATGCGCCCCGTCGCCGGCAGAAAATCATTCTCGACATCTTCGGCGCAGATCCGGCACTCGAGCGCGTGGCCGTTGAACCTCACCTGGTCCTGGGTCATAGGGAGGGGATCACCCTGCGCGATGCCGATCTGCAGTGCAACGAGATCGATGCCGGTCCGGAGCTCCGTCACCGGATGTTCCACCTGTAGGCGGGTGTTCATTTCAAGGAAATAGAACCTGCGCCGGCTATCCACCATGAATTCTATCGTCCCTGCGTTCTCGTACGCGCACGCGCGTGCCGCTTTGACCGCGGCCTCTCCCATCGCCTCCCGGAGAGCCGCGTCGAGAAGGACCGAAGGGGTTTCCTCAACGACCTTCTGGTGACGCCGCTGGATCGAGCACTCCCGTTCTCCCAGATGGATGGTATGTCCCTCACGGTCGGCGACGATCTGGAATTCGATGTGACGCGGCCCCTCGAGGTACACCTCGGCGTAGACGCGGTCGTCTCCGAAGGCCGAAAGGGCCTCCGACCGGGCGGCCGAGAGTGCGGCCCTGACGTCCGTTGCCGAGCGGACGATCCGCATCCCTTTGCCGCCCCCGCCGGCAGCGGCTTTCAGCAGAACCGGAAAACCGTGCTGCGCGCAGAACTGCTCCACCTCCTCCACGCTCCGGACGGCGTCCTCCGTCCCCGGCACGATCGGCACACCCGCGGCGCGCATGAGCGATCGGGCCGCAGTCTTGTCTCCCATGGCCAGAATCGTCTCCGGGCGAGGACCGATGAAGATCAATCCCTCTTCGGCCACACGTCGTGCGAAGAGTCCGTTTTCCGAGAGAAACCCGTAGCCGGGATGGATCGCATCGGCTCCGGAGCGTGCCGCGGCCTCCAGGATCCTGTCCATCGCAAGATAGCTCTCGCGTGAGGGAGGAGGACCGATGAGCGCCGCCTCGTCGGCGGCGGCGACATGGGGCGCCCCCCGGTCCGCCTCCGAGTACACCGCCACGGTCGCAATCTGCATCTCACGGCAGGTGCGAATGATCCGCAGCGCGATCTCCCCCCGGTTGGCGATCAAGATCTTGCGGATCGGGCGCGATCCCATCATTCGTCTCCCAATTCGACCACCGTCACCCCTGCACCCCCCTCATTCCACTCCCCCATCCGGAAGGATTTCACACGGGGATGCGAGGACAGATAGTCGTTCACCTTCTTGCGCAAGGCGCCAGTCCCCTTTCCGTGGATGACGTCGATGCGGTGAAGCCCGGCCAGCACGGCATCGTCAATCAGCTTGTCGATCAGCGGCAGAGATTCTTCACCCGTCATCCCCCTCAGATCGAGATCCTGCCGGACCTCCGTCGGTTTTTCCACGAACGCGAGATGTCCGGAGGCCGCAACGACGGAGGGGCGTTTGCGTGCTGTTCGCAGGTCGGCGACGGGTACCCGCATCTTGACCCCTCCGAAGAGGACCAGGGCTGATCTCCCATCGGCTGAAATGTCCGCCACTTCTCCCACATCCGTTCCGGTGCCGACGGTCACGGAGAGGCCCACCGCGACGGGTTCATGCGACGCGGGAGGCGGCGCGGGGGCGACATCCTCTTTTTGTGATGCGAGATCCTGCCGCACCGATGCGATATGGTGGCGGACTTCGCGGACGCTCTCTTTTTCCGCGTTCTTTTCGCGTATCTCCCGGATGCTCTTTTCCACCAGCGCGTTCGCCCGGTCCACGATCGCACCCGCCTCGTCAATGGCCTTCCGCTTCAACTCCCGGATCTCGGACTGCAGCTTTCCCACGCGGTCATCATACTCCTTCACAAGGCCATGCAGGCGGGATTTCTCTGCCTGGACGGACTCAAGTTCCTTGCGGGCAGCCTGGGCCGCCCCCTCCAGCTCCCCGATCAGGGTATCGAGCCTCGTGTGCTGGAAACCGAGCAGGGTCCGCGCCCGCTCCAGCAGCCCGGCGGCAAAACCGAGCCGGGAGGCCATCTCCAGAGCGTAGCTGCTTCCTGGAACGCCGGGGCGGAAACGGTAAGTGGGGGTGAGGTTCTCCTGGTCGAACTCCATAGCGCCGTTGGCGACCCCCGCGGTCTCATGGGCAAACACCTTCAGGGCGCCCTGATGCGTTGTCGCGATCGTGACCGCGCCGCGCCGTGTGAGTTCTTCAAGCAAGGCCGCCGCGAGGGCTCCCCCCTCGGCGGGGTCGGTGCCGGCCCCTATCTCGTCGATCAGCACCAGACTTCCTTCGTCCGCCCTCTCCGCGATCTCCTTGAGATTCACGAGGTGCGAACTGAACGTACTGAGATCGTTTTCGATCGATTGTTCATCGCCGATGTCCAGATAACAGGAACGGAACACCCGCAGCGTCGTCCCGTCACCCGCAGGGATGTGAAGTCCGGCCTGGGCCATAAGCACCAGAAGTCCGACGCATTTCATCGTGACGCTCTTTCCGCCGGCGTTGGGTCCGCTGATCAGCACCGTCGTCGATCCGCCCCCCAGTTCGATATCCAGCGGAACCGTGCCGCCGAAGCCGTGCGCCATCAGCAGGAGCGGATGACGGGCCTGCACCAGACGCATGGGCCCTCCCTCCACAAAGACCGGTTCGATCCCCAGGATCTCAATCGAGTGTCTCGCCTTCGCCTGCAGCGCGTCGAGTTCGGCCAGGATGACAAGGCTCGCGCGAAGAGCATCCTTCTGTTCCCCGACCTGGGCGGTGAGAGCCCGGAGGATCTTTTCGATCTCCCGTTGCTCCTGAAACTGGAGTCCGCGGATGTCGTTGTTGAGCTCGAGCGTCTCGGTGGGTTCGATGAAGACCGTGGCACCGCTTGACGAAGCGCTGTGGATGAACCCGGGCACGCGATTCTTGTGCTCCGCCTTCACCGGGATCACCATCCGGCCTTCACGGGTCGTGATGATCTCGTCCTGACTGAAGCCGAGTTCGGCGACGTTCCGGAGTATTCCCGCCAGCCGCTTGCGGAGGTCCTCATAGGTGTCCGCAATGGAACGACGGATCGCGAGCAATTCCCTGGAGGCGTTCGCACGGACCGCGCCGGTCTCATCGATCGCATGATCGATGTTGAACTCCAGGACCTTATCCGTGTGGAGGGGATCCGCGAGCCGCCAGATTCCCGGGTACGACTCTTTTCGCTTCGCAGCGAACGAGCGGACGAGCCTGGATGCTTTCAGCGTGAGTGCAACGTGCAGCAGCTCCCTCGGCAGAAGCGCCAGTCCGTCCACGGCGGCCCTACCGAGCGATTCCTGGACGTCGTACACGCCGTCGAGAGGCAAGGGCTCTTCCTGTTCGAGAAGTCGCTTGACCTCGGAGACCATCGCAAGCTCCTCGCGGATGTCCCGGAGCGACGTCATGATTCTCATCCGCGCCACCGTCTCGCGGCCTGGATCCGACGAAGCGTACCTGACGACGCGCTGGCGTACCTTGTCGAACTCGAGCTTGGCCAGGGACTGGTCCCAACTGCTCATGTGCCCTTACCGAGCCGGGACGGCGACTCAAAAATATCGATGTCTTTGAAGTGCTTTTTGAACTCCTGCTTGAATTCCGGCGCGCCGGGAAAATACGCCTCGAGAAAGTCGAAGGTCCTGGGGACGAAATTCACGAGAGGCTTGTACAGCATCGAGCCCTGTCGAGTCGGCTGGTCAGGGATGTCCAGGATCTTCATGCCGAGGAGAACGAAGCTGATGACCATCGCCCCCTCGACGAGCCCGAGGATCACGCCGAAGGTGGTGCTGGAGGACTTTCCCATGCCGGTCTTGCCGAACTTATGGTAGAGAAGAATCGCGGGGACCATGATGGCGAGCATCACGAAAGCGAACCCTGCGATATAGCCCTCCGTCTCGGTGAGGACACCGGCGTCGGAGAAGAATTCGCCTATCGGCGTCATGAGCTTCGCCGCGATGATCACGGAGAACAGAAGCATGAGGAGGTTGAAGAGCTTCTTGACGAGTCCGCCCCTGTACCCGAGGTAACCCGCAAACCCGAGTCCTGCGATCAGGAAGATGTCGATGTAGGAGAATTTCATTTATGCGACGCCTAGTGTTTTTTTGACAATCGTCTGGACGACCTTTCCGTCGGCCCTCCCCTTCACCTGCTTCATCACCAGCGGCATGACCTTCCCGAAGTCCCCCGCGCCGGAGGCCCCGGACTGTGCAACCGCCTCCCGCACGATCAGGGTTATCTCATCATCCGTCAGTTGCCTCGGGAGGTACTCCTGAATGATAGCCAGCTCCTTCTCTTCCTGTTCGGCGAGTTCAGGTCGCCCCCCCAGCCGATACTGCTCGATGGCCTCCTTGCGCTTCTTTGCGGCCCCGGTGAGTGCGGTGAGCTCGTCCTCTGCGGTCATGCCCGGTCCCTCCCCCCTCTTTTCGATCTCCTTCTCCAGAAGGGCGGCGCGGAGCGTCCGCACCGTTTCAAGACGCAGTTTATCCCCTGATTTCATCGCCGCTTTCAGGTCTTCGCTAATCCGATCCTTGAGGCCCATGCTGCGTTTCTCCGGAAAAAGAACAAAAAAGGCAGGAACAGCGTGCTGTGCTCCCGCCTTGAAGACCGACACATCTGTTCGTCGTCGCTCAAAAATTAACGGTTTTCCCCCTGAAAGTCAAACCCCCCCGTACGCCTTGATAACATTCCCGCTAATCGAGCGGGCCGATTCGGAGCAGAGGAAAACCACCAGATCCGCTAGTTCCGCAGGGGTCACCCATGCGGAGGTGTCGGCTCCGGGCATCGAGGCCTCGTTCGCCGGGGTCAGCATGATGCTGGGGGCGATGGCATTGGCCGTGATGCCGGTTCCTTTGACCTCCTCGGCGATCGTTTCCGTCAGCGTGATGACCCCCCGCTTGGCAATGGCATAGGGACCGCGCCGGGGGGTCGGGACGAGCGCTGGCATTGCGGCGATATTGATGATGCGCCCGTATGACTGTGAGCGCATGGCAGGGAGCACAGCGTTGCAGGTGTAGAATGCAGACTTGAGATTCATGGCGAGCATACTATCGAGCGTCGAGGGGGTGACCTCGCCTATGGCTTCACCTCCGGCATATCCGCCGGCCGCGTTTACGAGTATCGTGATCGGCCCCAGGGCGCCGGAGGCGTTCTCAACAAACCGTCGGACCTCCTCTTCCGCGGTGAGGTCGGCCACCTCCAGGTAGAGGGCATTCCCCGTAGCATCCAGGGATGCCGGGGGCCGATCCCCTGTTTTCATGGGGATGGCCACCCTCGCCCCCCCCTTCAGGAACCGGAGCGCGACCTCGCGCCCGAGTGCCCCCAGACCCCCGGTGACAATCGCGTTGCGACCCTGCATCTGTTCACGCTCCTTCCTGGTGAAGTCTTGATGTTAGTCCGCAGATGATGTAAATTAAGAGATAATTTACTTTTTGGCAAGGGATAATGAGACAGCTGCTCGTGCCGGTGATCGCTGGAGTTCTGGCCTGTGGCTTCCTGGAGGGAGACGGACCATCCCCCCTGATCCACGGCGGGGAGACACATTTCCTCGCGCTCCGCCAGCTCACGTTCGGAGGAGAAAACGCCGAAGGGTATTTCTCCTTCGACGAGACCAGGCTCATCTTCCAGTCCACGCGCGACAGCCTGCGGTGCGACCAGATGTTTGTCATGGAGATCGCCAGCGGACTGACACGGATGGTCAGCACGGGAAGGGGACGGACGACGTGCGGATACTTCTTCCCCGGTGATACGACCATCCTCTTTGCCTCGACCCATCACCTGAGGAGCACCTGCCCCCCTCCCCCCGATTTTTCCAAGGGCTACACCTGGGCCGTCTTTCCGGAGTACGATATCTTCGCCGCCCGGTCGGACGGAAGCAACCTGCGTCAGCTCACCTCCACGCCGGGGTATGACGCGGAAGCGACCGTCTCTCCCAGCCGGGACAGAATCGTCTTCACGTCGCTCCGCAACGGTGACCTCGATATCTATTCAATGAACCTCGACGGGTCGGGGATCCGGCAACTCACCGATGAAGTCGGCTACGACGGCGGGGCTTTCTACTCATGGGACGGCTCGATGATCTGTTACCGCGCCTGGCACGACACCGACAGCGTCGCCGCGGCCTCCTACCGAGAGCTGCTCGCGAAGAACCTGGTCCGTCCGACGAGAATGGAGCTGTACGTGATGAAGGCGGACGGCAGCGGCAGGCGGATGATTACGAACAACGGTGCAGCGAATTTCGCCCCGTTCTTTCATCCCGACAACAAGCGGATCATCTTCGCCTCGAACATGGCGGACCCCAAGGGACGGAACTTCGATCTCTACCTGATAAACATCGACGGGACCGGACTCGAACGGGTCACGTTCAACGAGACGTTCGACGGTTTCCCTATGTTCACGCACGACGGAAGAAAACTCGTCTTCGCCTCCAATCGCAACGGAAAGGCGCGCGGAGAAACCAACCTCTTCATCGCCGACTGGAAGGACTGAACATCCCGCTATGACCACCACAGGATCTCCCATGCACCGCAGAATCGCCCCGGCACTCCTCGCCCTTTGCCTTTTCCCCCTGACGCTCCGCGGGCAGGTCCCGGAAATCACCGCTGACGAGTTGACCGCGCACGTCAGGTACCTGGCGTCCGATGAACTCGAAGGGCGTGGGTCAGGAACCCGGGGGCATGAAAAGGCTGCGGTCTACGTCGCCGGCCTCCTCCATCGGTACGGCATGACGCCGGCCGGCGACAGCGGGACCTACTACCAGCATTTTGATTTCGTCTCTGCAGTCAAACTCGGTACGTCGAACGCTCTCCGCTTCGTCACAACGGGGGGGGAGCTCGATCCTCTGGCCGCTGACGTCGACTTTCGGCCGTTCGGCTTCACCTCGAACACATCCGTGACGGGGCCGGTCGTCTTCGCCGGTTATGGCATCACGGCCACCGACAGCAGTTATGATGATTTCAAGGACATCGATGTCACGGGCAGGATCGTCGTCGTCCTCCGCTACAGCCCGGACGGCACCGACCCCCACAGCGAGCTGAACCGCGTCAGTTCCCTCCGCAACAAGGCGCGCTCCGCGCGGGACAAGGGAGCCCTCGGCCTGATCGTCGTGACCGGCCCGAACGACGAGCAGGATGATGATCTGGTCAAACTCGCGTTCGATCAGGCGTTCGCCAGTTCCGGCATCCCGGTGGTCTGTGCGAAGCGGTCCGCCGTTGACCCCCTCTTCGCAAGGGCCCATAAAACCATCGGGGCGATTCAGGACAGCATCAAGGCGACCAGGAAGCCTGTCACGTTCGCATTTCCGGGGGTGACGGCATCCCTGACGACAGAGGTCCTCAAAGTCCAGTCAAGGACGATGAACGTCATCGGATATCTGCCGGGCAATGACCCTGCCTTGAAGAACAAGGTCATTGTCCTGGGTGCACATCTTGACCACCTGGGGTACGGGGGGCCCGGGTCGGGCTCACTCACACCGGACACCACGGCCATCCACCCCGGAGCGGACGACAACGCGTCCGGGGCTGCGGGGCTGCTGGAACTTGCAGAAGCGTTTTCCGCCGAGAGGAGATCGCTGTCGCGCGGCCTCGTGTTCATCTTCTTTTCCGGCGAGGAAGTCGGCACGCTGGGCTCCACCTTTTACGTGAACAACCCCCGCTTCCCCCTGGATGCAACGACGGCGATGGTGAACATGGACATGATCGGGCGACTTGAAAACCGGGCGCTCACCGTCTACGGCACCGGCACATCACCTCTCTGGAACGACCTTCTCGCGAAGTACAATGCCGATTCGTCATTCACTCTCAAGCTTATCCCCGACGGTTTCGGTCCGAGTGATCACGCGCAGTTTTACGGGAAAGACATTCCCGTCCTCTTCTTCTTCACCGGGACCCACAATGATTACCACAAGCCGAGCGACACCTGGGACCGGATCAACTATCCGGGCGAAGAAAAGGTTGTTCGCTACGTGGGCACCATCGTCAGGGATATCGCGAATCGGCCCGATCCTCCGCAGTTCGTCAGGACGGCGTCCTCCGCTCCGGCCGGGGGGGGCGATACGCGAGGATTCCGAGTGACGCTGGGAATCGTTCCGGACTACGCGGAAGGAACCGAAGGGATGAAGATCGGCGGTCTGCGACCGGGAGGTCCTGCGGAAAAGGCCGGCTTGAAAGCGGGGGACATTATCGTGCGGATGGCCGGGAAAAAGATCATGAACATCTACGACTACATGGGCATGCTGGGGGAATTGAAGGCGGGGGACAAAATCGACGTGGAGGTGACCCGGAGCGGCGAGCTGATGTCTTTCACCGCGGTGATGGAAAAGCGGAAGTAGCGGGAGATTATTTTACGCTCCCGCGGAGGAGGTGTTTCGCCTCCCGGAAAAATGTTTCCACCAGCCTTATCCGCGCGTCCTCACTGCGCGCCGCCAGCAGATCTCCCTTCTGGTTTCTCACCAGATCGGCCAGCGCATCCTTCTCGTGCGGGGCCAGACCCGCGACGAAGGCCCTGAACGCGTCCCATGCCGCCATTGTTTTCCTCTCTCAGTGGTACAAGGTTACTTCCGGTATCGCCAGCCCGTCTCCCGCAGCGTGAGCACCGCATCCCCTTCCGAACGGACAACGGCGTCCATCACCTCGCCTATGATCAGGAGATGGTCTCCCGTGACATGGGTGGTGGTGACGCGGCATTCAAATGCCGCACCGGCGTCCTTCAGGAAGGGGGTGCCGTGAAGCGCGGAGACAAACTCCCTCCCCCCGATTTTCCCCCCCGTGGCCTCCGGACTCTTGAGGAACGCCTTGGCGGTCTCGGTCGAGCCTGCCGGGAGGATATTGACGCAGAAAAATCCCGACGATTCCACGTAACCCCTCATCTTCGAATCGTGCTCGACGGCAATGGCGACGCAGGGGGGATGAAAGGACACCTGCGATACCCAGTTCGCTATCATGGTGGCCGGAACGCCGTCATGGAGCGAGCCTACCACGTAGAGCCCATACGGGATGCGCTGGAGGGCCTGGGTGATCACGTCGGCGCTAGCCATCGTGGCGGTCTCCCCTCCCGGCGCGGTCCGGGTTGCATACGGGACATCCACAAAGAGACCGGAGGGTCTCCCATGTGTAGATTCCCTCACCGTGTCCGTCCCCCCAGCGAAACTGGAGTGCATAATTGCCGACGGGGGATGCATCCGTCAGGGCGTACCTTCCGGGAGCGGTGGTGTCGGGTGGAGGGGGCTGATAGGTTTGCATGAGGACCGTCTCTCCCTGACACCCGGCGCAGGGGCATGTGTCACGGAGGCGGCGGAGCGAGACGGGTCCGCGGTGGCCGTCATCCCAGACCATGAGGATTTCACCGTCCGGTTGCTTTTTGAATTGCGTGAGCCGCAACAGACCCCCCCCTCAGAGAATAGCCTCCGTCCCCGGCCGACCGAATTGACCGCGATCGTTCTCAGCCTCACACCATGCGCCGGGCCACTTCCCGCAGGGCATCCTTTGTGAGGAACTTCTGGACAAGCGGGAAGAGGATGTGGTTTTCCTTGTGGATGTGGTTCACAAAGAGTTGGACGATCACCCGGGCGATCACGGCGAGTTCCTGTGCGGCGGCTTTGTCTTTCCGGTGCGCTCCCACCTTGTCGACGGCGCGGCGGAGCCGCCGGAATTCCTTCTTCAGATCCTTGTGGTCCTCCCTCATCAACCGGGTGGGTCCCTCGACATACCGTTCGAGCACCGGGAAGAGAGCTTCCTCTTCGCTCCGGTTGTGAACGCTGACCTCCTGCTCAATGAACCCGACCGATGTGAGGACCTTCCTGTAGGCTTCCATGGTGAAGCCATCGGTCGCAATCGCAAGCGTCGACTTGTTGAGCGCCGAAAGATGGACCAGCGCTTCATCGTGTTCCTGCATAAACTGCGCGATCGGATCGATTTGGCGTTTCAGAGCCATCCCCCCTCCCCGTTGTCGATCGCTTACAGGGCTTCGACAACGGTTGTGTACTTCATCCCACCGTCATCGATGAACTCCTCCAGCTTTCCGACAAGCGATTCGGTGGTCTCGTCCTGATTGTCTTCCAGGGCGTCATACTCTTCAATGCTATTCGTAATGAACACTTCGGTGAACTGGTTCTTCCGCCCCTTCGCTTCAAAGACAGAGTAGTTCTTCTTCCCGACCGCGGTGAAGTGGTCCTTCATCCTGCGGGCAAGATCGAGATATGCCTCGCGGTGTTCCGGTTTGATGCCGTACGAAATCGTGAACATCACTCTGGGCATTGCTTTGTGTCCTTTCGATGATGAAATGCTCTCTAGTATCCTGCCGCACGTATCTCGCGCTCGTTCATACCGAAGTAATGGCCGACTTCATGGATGAGGGTGTCACGGATGACGGCCGGAACGTCCTCGGCGCTCCGCGCGACCGCAAGGATGTTTTCCCGGTAGAGCGTGATCGTATCCGGCACCACGGGATACATGCCGTAATCGGTCCCCCGTCTGGTCAGCGGGATCCCCTCATAGAGTCCCAGGAGGATCGACCCGGGGCGGTACCCTTTCCGGCGGCGCGGCTCGTCCCCGGGGACGTCTTCGATGATGATGCGGACGTTGTCAAACGCCGCACGGAACGGCTCCGGCAGCGCATCGAACACTTCCTGCGCTCTCCTCTCAAACTCTTCCCGGTTCATATCACATCATGCGCAGCGCAAAGGCACCGGCACCGAGAGCTCCCATCCCGATGACCGACAGGGCCACCGCCTTCACCCTGGGTAGTGCCATCGCCACCCCCGACCCGACGATCAGCAAAACCCCTGACCAGACAAATGCCACGACGTCGAGACTGAGAAGAGCAAGATAGAGAAAGGGATTGATCGCCAGGGGGGGCGGGTTGTCCGAAAAGAAATATATGCCGAAGATAGCAATCTCGATCGGGAACACGAACACGAGCGAATAGACGATCGGCGCGGATGCATAGGCAACGGTCCCCATCACATTGCGGAACGAACCCCGTCCGCCGAGCATCCTCCCGATAACGCGCAGCCCCGCGCTGAAGACGACCACAAAGAGCACACCGGCGGGCGGTCCGATGACGACGCCCGTGACGATGAGCGTTGCGACATTGGAGAACTTCGGTCCCATCGTCATGAACCAGAAGATCCCGTACACGAGCGCGGCACCGAGGAGACAGCTCAGCAGCAGAACATAGTTCTTGTGCCGTGCCAGGGCAATGCGCTTGAACGTTGCGCGCGGTGATTCCATCAGACCCCAGAGCGTCTCAAACAGATTAAGGTTGTCCACCTTCGTCTGCAGGTAGCTCTTGCACGAAGAACAAACGACCGTCAGATCGTCGTTCTGCGCGCCACACACGGTGCATGCTATCATGCCTGGGGTTACCTGGACTATTTCAAATATCTACCAATATACCATCTTCTCATCTCGGAAGCAATGAGAATCTGCGAAAACAAGGGGGTTTCGAGGGATTATCTCAAGGAATGGGAGCGAATTTTGCTGTAAAGTGGCGGAGCATCGGCGGTTCCTCAAGGATGGTGTATCCTTTGAGGGCGGTCCGTCTCTCAAAGCACTCGATCACGATCTCGATCACGTAATCAATATGACTTTGCGTGTAGACCCGGCGGGGGATGGCAAGACGGACCAGTTCCATACGCGCGGGGACGAATCGGCCTGCGGGGTCGGTCCTGCCGAACATCACGCTGCCGATTTCGGTGGAACGGATCCCCCCGGCGAGAAAGAGTTCCACCGCGAGCGATTGCCCAGGATACTGTTCCACGGGGATGTGAGGAAGGAACTTCTTCGCGTTGAGATAGATGGCGTGTCCCCCCGGGGGCTGAAGGATGGGGACGCCCCCCTTCACCAGGCGTTCGCCGAGATACTCGACCGACCGGAGGCGGTAGTGGAGGTAGTGTTCATCCAGGACCTCGTCCAGCCCCTGGGCGATCGCCTCGAGATCCCGCCCGGCCAGCCCGCCGTAGGTCGGAAACCCCTCGGTCACGATAAGCAGGTTGCGGGCCCGGGCGGCAAGCTCGTCATCGTTGAGGGCGAGGAATCCCCCCATGTTGACGATGCCGTCCTTCTTGGCGCTCATCGTCGCTCCGTCAGCGTACGAGAACATTTCCCGGACGATCGCCTTGACGGAAACGTCGGCGTACCCCTTTTCCCTCTTCTTGATGAAATAGGCGTTCTCGGCAAACCGGCAGGCATCGAGGAACAGGGGGATACCGTGCTTTCTGCAGATATCCTTCGTCTCCCGGATGTTCTGCATGGAGACCGGCTGGCCTCCCCCAGAATTGTTGGTGATGGTGATCATGCACAGGGGAATGTTCTTCTCCCCTGTTGTCTGAATAAACTCTTCCAGCGCACGTGTGTCCATGTTCCCCTTGAAATCCGCGATCACATCGGGATCGCGTCCTTCCTCTGTGGGGAGGTCGATCGCCACCGAGCCGGAAAACTCCGCATTCGCACGGGTGGTGTCGAAATGCGAATTGTTGGGGATGGAGGTACCTTTGCCGCCGGTGAGCGAGAAGAGTATTTTCTCCGCCGCCCTTCCCTGGTGGGTGGGTATAATGTGTTTGAGACCGGTGAGCTCACGCACCTTTGCTTCAAACCGGTAGAAGCTGCGCGCGCCTGCGTACGATTCGTCTCCCCTCATCATCCCGGCCCACTGCTCCGCGCTCATGGCCGCCGTCCCGCTGTCGGTCAGGAGGTCGATGAGAACGTTCTCCGCCGGGACAAGAAACAGGTTGTAGAAACCTTTCCGGAGGACCTCCTCGCGTTCGGCGCGCGTCGTGAAACGAATCGGCTCGACGGATTTGATCTTGAAAGGTTCGATGATTGTTTTCATAGCAGACCCTCGTGTCATCCATGGCGGGTGAGGACGGGAACGTACGGTGGCGGTGTGCTCAACTGAAAAAGAACAGCGGTGGAGACGGAGGGGTCGGAGGAGCGCGCTCCCCTACTCGCTCTCGTACCGGAGGAGAGAAAACACCTCGTACGGGGTCAGGCGTTCCCTTCCCCTGAGAAAGGAGAGTTCGATGAGAAACGAAAGACCGACGATGGTACCGCCGAGCCGTTCGACGAGCCGGCATGCGGCCAGGATAGTCCCCCCGGTCGCCAGCAGATCATCATGAAGAAGAACCCGCTGTCCGGGGACGATCGCATCGTTGTGGATTTCGATCGCGTCGGTACCGTATTCAAGCGCGTACTCCTCCTTGCTGACGGAGGCCGGGAGCTTGCCCGGTTTTCGCGCCGGGACGAAGCCCGCCCCGAGGGCAAAGGCCAGCGGTCCCCCCAGGATGAATCCGCGCGATTCCACGCACACGACGGTGTCAACGGCCAGGCCGCGGTAGTGCTCGCTGAGCAGATGCACGGCGCGCGCGAACGACGGGCCGTCTTTGAGCAGCGTGGTGATGTCCCGGAACATGATCCCCTTTTTCGGAAAATCGGGGACCGTCCGGATTCTTTCCAGGAGTTCCGGATGCGTTGTCATCGTCACCATGGGACCTTTGTTTTTGTCAGAAACGCCTCGATGCCCTGCTTGCAGTCCGTCGTCATCCGGGCCGTCGCATTCATATTGGCAGCGAAGTCGAGGGCATCGAGGAAGTTCATGCCGTGCAGTTTCGCCAGCATCTCCTTGCACATTGCCATCGAGGTTGGGCTGTTCCCCGTGAGGAGTTCCTCGGCGAGCGCCGATTCGGCCGCCGCGATCCCGGCGTGGGGAACCACCATGCTGACCAATCCCGCCGCGTGCGCCTCCTCGGCGTTCAGGACGTTGCCGCGGAGCACCAGCTCGCGCGCCCGCCCTTCCCCTATCCGTTTCACGAGAAACACCATGACCAGGGCGGGGATGAAGCCGATATGCACCTCGGTGTACCCGAACCGGGCCTGTTCACGGGAGGCGATGATGAAATCGCACACGCTCGCGAGGCCGCACCCCCCCGCCAGGGCGGGACCGTGGACGACGGCGATGACGGGTTTGCGGATCTCGTAGATCAGGCGATACAGGTGGGCCAGGCGGTGTGAATCCACGCGGTTTTGTTCGAGGTCATACGCGGCGATGCGCTGCACGTACTCGAGGTCGGCCCCCGCACAGAACGCGGGCCCCTCCGCTTTGAGTGAAACGACTTTGGCCGAGGCGTCTTTTGCCGCTGCCGTGAACGCAGCCGTCAGTTCCCTGATCATCTCATCGTCGAGCGCGTTGCGCTTCTCCGGACGCCGCAGCGTGATCGTGGCGCGGCGGTCGGCCACGGCATATGCGATCCTTGAAAATTCCATGGAAAGAAAAATAGCGAATTGCGCGGGCAAACACAAGCAACGGGGTCACAAACGCATGCGTCCTCCGCCCGTGGAGGCGGAGGACGCCGTGAGGAAAGACGTGCACTTGGCTTAGACGTCGTAGTACAATCCGAATTCGTAGGGATGAGGACGGATCGCCATCGGCTTGACCTCCTTTTCCGTCTTATACTGGATCCACGTGTCGACCACTTCCTCGGTGAACACGTCGCCCCGGAGCAGGAAGTCATGATCGCGTTCGAGAGCATGGAGTGCTTCCTCAAGCGAGCCGGGGGTCGAGGGAACGTTCTTCAGCTCTTCCGGCTCAAGATCGTAAATGTCCTTGTCGAGGGGTTCCCCCGGATCGATCTTGTTTACGATGCCGTCAATCCCCGCGAGCAACATCGCCGAAAAGGCGAGATACGGATTGCATGCCGCGTCGGGGCAGCGGAATTCCACGCGTTTCGCTTTCGGGCTCGGCGAGTACATCGGGATCCGGACCGAGGCGCTCCGGTTGCGTTGCGAATAGGCCAGGTTCACGGGCGCCTCATATCCCGGCACCAGACGCTTGTAGGAGTTTGTCGTCGGATTGGTGAGCGCGCAGAGGGCCGGTGCATGTTTGAGCAGGCCGCCGATGTAATGGAGGGCCATTTCGCTCAGGTTCGCGTAGCCGTTGCCGAAGAAGAGCGGCTTGCCGTTCTTCCAGAGACTCTGGTGGACGTGCATGCCGGATCCATTGTCCCCGAAGATCGGCTTGGGCATGAACGTCACCGTCTTGCCCCTCATGTGTGCGGTATTCTTGATGACGTACTTGAACACCAGGAGCCAGTCGGCCGATTTGAGCAGCGGCTGGAACTTCAGGTCGATCTCCGCCTGGCCCGCGGTTGCCACTTCGTGATGCTGGGCCTCGACGTCCAGGCCTGCAGCGATCAGGTTGGCCGTCATCTCGTTCCGGAGATTCTGCAGGTGGTCCGTCGGCGGAACCGGAAAGTACCCCTCCTTGTACCGTGGCTTGTAGCCCAGATTAGGTCCTTCCTCGCGTCCCGAGTTCCATCGTCCTTCGACGGAATCAACATGATGGTAGCTGCTGTGCTCGTTCGTATCGAACCGGACGTTGTCGAAGATGAAGAATTCGGCCTCGGGGCCGAAAAACACGGTGTCGGCGATCCCTGTCGATTTCAGGTACGCCTCCGCCTTGTGGGCAATGCCGCGGGGGCAGCGTCCGTACCTCTCTTTGGTCAGGGGATCGTAGACGTCGCAGGTGAAGCTGAGAGTCTTTTCCTGGATGAACGGGTCGATGAATGCCGTCGACGGATCCGGAACAATGAGCATGTCGCTCTCGTTGATGGCCCTCCACCCCCGGATGCTCGATCCGTCGAAGCCGAAGCCATCCTCGAAGGACGATTCCTCGAGCTTGCTCACCGGCACGGAGAAGTGCTGCCACTGACCAGGGAAATCGATGAACTTCAAGTCGATCATCGTAATCCGTTCGTCCTTGATCCGCTTGAACACCTGGGTCAGACCCGATGCTGAACTCTTTGCCATATGATTCCCTTCGAGAAGTGTGTAAGATATGTGCGTGCGTTCATTCCAATCCGCCGGCGGTAGCGCCTACTTCGTCGCCTCGACCCTGAGCCGCATCGATTCCTTGGACGTGGAAAGCACCAGGTTCGTGCGGGTGCTCGTGATGCCGGACCATCCCTGTATCTTCGCCAGGAGTTTCTCCAGCGAGCCCGTGTTCGTGGTCCGTATCTTCAGGAGATGAGAGCCTTCCCCTGTGATGGCGTGACATTCCAGGATCTCGTCCATGTTCTGTGTGTGCTCGATGAACTGCGGAAAGTGTTTTGAGGAATCCACCGTCACGAAGATGAATGCGGTGATGTCCTTTCCCAGCTTTCTCGGGTCAACGGTGGCATGGTATCCCGTGATATAGCCGTTTTCCTCGAGCTTGCGCAGCCGATCGCTTATGGACGGGAGCGAAAGCCCGACCGCCTCGGCCAGATCGTTCCTGCGGGTCCTCCCCTTTTTCTGGAGG
>Ga0315276_10002512_pt1 | contig 16808 bp, 16 predicted proteins | sample YL17G05_0_MG_FD_204542 | JGI IMG/M metagenome (GOLD analysis project Ga0315276, IMG submission 204542) | Sediment microbial communities from Yellowstone Lake, YNP, Wyoming, USA - YL17G05_0 | ecosystem: Environmental > Aquatic > Freshwater > Lake > Sediment | place: USA: Wyoming | collected... | reverse complement strand
TTACTCCTTGGTCACGACGGCGAACTGCTCCTGGCCTCCGCGCCACAGCAGCATGCGCGCGGCGCCGCCGGAGCGGATGGCCGCCAGCGCCCGGCTGGCCTCGGTCACCGAGGTCACGGCCTGGCCGTTGACCTTCAGAATCACGTCGCCCGGGCGCACCCCCGCGCGCGCCGCGGTGGAGGTCGGGTCGACCTCGGTGATGAGCGCGCCGCGTGTGCCCGGAGGCACCTGCAGGCGGCGCGCGATGTCGGCGCCCAGCGGGCTGAGCGTGATCCCGAAGCCGGTGCCCGCCTCCTCCTGCGGCGCGGCGTCGGCAGCCGGCGCCCCGCCCTCGGTCTCGAGGTTCAGCTCTTCGACCGTGACCGACAGCACCTTCTCGGCCTTGTCGCGCAGGATGCGCACAGGCACCGTCGTGCCGGGCCCGGTCGCCATCACGAGCTGGACCAGACTGTTGCGCCCCGACACGGCCTTGCCGTTGAAGTCGAGGATGACGTCACCCGGCTCGAGGCCGGCCTTGGCGCCCGGGCCGCCCGGCGTGATCGAGGCGACCAGCGCGCCCTTGCGATCCTTGAGGCCGAACTCGGCCAGCGCATCGCGCTGGATGTCCTGCACCGTCACGCCAATGCGGCCGCGCACCACCTTGCCCTTCTCGAGCTGGGGCAGCACGTCGCGGATGGCGTTGATCGGCACGGCGAAGCCGATGCCGATGTTGCTGGCGCCCTGGCCGGCCGTGTAGATCGCGGTGTTGATCCCGATCACTTCGCCGCGCAGGTTCAGGAGCGGCCCGCCGGAGTTGCCAGGGTTGATCGCCGCGTCGGTCTGGATGACGTTCTCATAGCGCTGCTCGGTCATCTGCATCGGCCGGCCGATCGCGCTCACCACGCCGACGCTGATCGTGTAGTTGAAGTTGAAGGGGTTGCCGATGGCCATCACCCAGTCGCCGGGCGCCATCTGCGACGAGTCGCCCAGCTTCGCTTCCTGGAGCGGGTGGGGGGGCATCTGGGTCAGCTGGATGAGCGCGCTGTCGGTGAGCTGATCGCGGCCGACGATCCTGGCCGCGTACACCTCGCCGTCCTCGTCGCCGAAGAAGCCGACCTCGATCTTGGTCGCGCCGTCCACGACGTGGTTGTTCGTGATGATGTAGCCGTCCTTGCTGATGATCACGCCCGTGCCGGCGGCCTGCGTGATCTCCTCCCGCGGCCGGCGGCCCTGCTGCTGGGGCATGCCGAAGAAGCGGCGGAGCGGGTCGTCCTGGTTCCCGAAGAAGTCCGACAGGTCCTGCGCCTTGTGCTTCGACGTCGTCCGGATGTTGACGACCGTCGGCGTCTGAGCCTTGGCGATTGTGCGAAAGGTCGAGGAGTCGAGCGCACCGGTCACCGGGGCGCTCTGGCCGACCTGGGGTGTGATGGTCGAGCCTTCGGATCGCGGCGACAGATCCAGACGGGAGGCGATGACCATGCCCACGGCGAGGGATGCCACGGCGATGAGCACGGCGTAAAACAACGTAGTCTTGCGAGTCGACATTGCGTTCCTCCAACACGAGCCGTCCGGAGGGCCACCTGGGGGCCGCCGGAAAGAGTTCAGCGCCCGGGGGGTGCGCGCCTGATCATCAGTATACGCGGCGGCCCGGCCGCTCTCATACTCTGACGCCCCCTCGACCGAAGAAGTTTGATCCACGGCCAATCCCGGGCCGCATCAGTCCTATAATGAAGGAACCGCTCCCGCTGCCAGCGTCGAGCCTGCCTGCGTCGTGTCCGTCGGGTGTGGCCCCGGTTGCCAGACCTGTTCGAAAGAGAAGGCCCGTGCCCAGAACATCCCGGTTCGTGTCCCTCGTCGTGCTGCTCCTCCTCTCGACTCTGGCGGTTGCCGCGCAGTCGCCCGTGCCGCCGCCGCCGCCGGCCGGGTCCAGGCAGCCGCAGCCCCCGGCGTCACAGGCGCCGCCGCCGCCCGTCTCGCAGCGCCCCGACCCGCAGATGCCGCCCATCACGTTCCGCGCCGAGGTCAACTACGTCGAGGTCGACGCGGTGGTGGCGGACGTGCAGGGGAAGTTCGTGCGCGACCTGCGCCGGGAGGACTTCACGATCACCGAGGACGGCAAGCCGCAGGAGGTCTCGGCGTTCGCGCTGGTCGACATCCCGGTGACGCGGGCGGAACGCCCGCTCTTCACGCCCGGCCTCATCGAGCCCGACGTCCAGAACAACCTCCGGACGCCGGATGGCCGGCTCTACGTCCTGCTGCTCGACGACATCCACACCGACGCGACCCGGTCCATGCGGGTGCGACGTGCCGCCCGGCAGTTCATCGAGCGCAACCTCGGCGCCAACGACCTCGCGGCCGTCCTCTCCACCGGCGGGCGCAGCGACGGCTCGCAGGACTTCACCAACAGCCAGGCCCGGCTGCTCGAGGCGATCGACAAGTTCATGGGGCACAAGCTCCGCTCCGCGACGCTCAACAAGATCGACAGCTACAACAACTCGCGCGGCTCAGGCCTCGACGCCCAGTGGGCCGACCCCGAGCAGGCCCAGCGGCTTCACTACGCGCGCAACATGCTGTCGACGATCCGGAGTCTGTCCGACTATCTGGCGAGCATCCACGGGCGCCGCAAGGCCGTCGTGCTGATCAGCGAGGGCGTCGACTTCAACATCTGGGACACCCTGAGTCCCAACGCGGCGGTGGCGACCGCATCCGACATGAACCGCCGCGGCGATGCCCTCTTCCTGATTGACGAGACGCAGGAGGCGATCGCCGCCGCGACCCGAGCCAATGTCAGCCTGTACACGCTTGATCCGCGGGGGCTGTCCACGTTCGGCGAAGACGCCATCCAGATGACGGCGCTCCCGGCCCTCGACCAGGCGATCGTCACCGGCATCAACGGGCTCGCCGACGAAACCCGGGCGGCCCAGGACAGCCTGCGTGTGCTCGCCGACCAGACCGGCGGATTTGCGGCCATCAACCAGAACGACTTCTCGGACACCTTTCAGCGCATCGTCGACGAGAACTCGTCGTACTACGTGCTCGGGTACTATCCGGCCAACGACAAACGCGACGGGCGCTTCCGGAAGATCGAGGTGCGCCTGGCGCGGCCCGGCCTCACGGTGAAGGCGCGAAAAGGCTACGTCGCGCCCAGGGGCGGAAAAGCGGCGGCCGAGCGGAAGGTGGATCCCAGCGCCGGCACCTCCAACCAGCTGCGCGAAGCCCTGAACAGCCCGCTGCAGATCAACGGGTTGAAGCTTGCGGTGTTTGCGGCGCCGATCAAGGGCCCGGACCGGAAGGCCGCCATCGCCATCGTCACCCAGTTGCTGGGCCGCGAGATCGCGTTCACCCAGAAGGACGGCAAGTACACCAACGCGCTCGAGGTGTCCTACGTCGCTGTCGACAAGGACGGGAAAGTCGCTGCGGGCAACCGCGATACCCTGACCATGAGCCTCAAGCCGGACACCTACCAGCGCGTGGCAGAGTCGGGATTCCGCGTGCAGTCTCGCCTGGAACTGGCGCCCGGCAAGTACCAGCTCCGGATCGCCGCGCGCGAGGGCGGCGGCAAGGTGGGCTCGATCTTCTACGACCTCGTGGTGCCGGACTTCCACGCGCAGCCGCTGATGATGAGCGGTCTCGTGCTCACCTCGTCGTCGGCGGGCGGCATGCCGACGGCCGGCGCGATCGCGGAGCTCACCGGCGTCCTGTCCACGCCTCCGACGACCTCGCGCAGCTTCAGCATGACCGACGAGATCGCGCTGCTGGCGGAGATCTACGACAACCAGCCGTCCGGACAGCCCCACTTGGCCACGATCACGACCTCATTGAAGGCGGAGGGCGGGCGCGCGGTATTCTCGACCAGCGAACAGCGGTCGAGCAAGGAACTGGGCGGCGGGAAAGGCGGCTTCGGCTACACCGTGCGCATCCCGCTGAAGGACGTGGCAGAGGGGCTGTATGTGTTGAGGGTGGAGGCGGCATCCACCCTCAAGGGCGTGCCTGCCGCCGTCCGGGAACTGCAGATCCGGGTGGTGCGCTAGAACACCTTCATGTTCTTCACCTTCACCTTGCCGTTCGCATGGCTGAAGGTGTAGGTGTTCTGAAACATCTTCAGGTCTTTCGGGGTCTCCAGTTTCAACTCGGTGATCTCGAGCGGCAGCAACGGCTTGGGCAGCCTGAAGCGCGAACCGGTCACCGGGTTGCCGCCCTTGTCGAACCAGAATTCCTCGACCTTCAATCCGGCGATGGAATTGGTCGGCGACAGGTTCTTCACCTTGATCGTCGTGCGGACGATGCCGGCCTTGTGGTCGACCTCGGTCACCGGCTTCAGTACGCCGATCTCGGCATCCCCGCGGATCGGGGTCACGGGCGTCTTGGCCTGCGCCACCAGCACAGCCGTCCCAATCGCGAGCAGAGCCACGAACATCAGAGCAACCTTGACTAGGCGAGTCATACACCCTCCAGGGGGCTCAATAAGACCAGGTCCATCGAAGATGACCGGCCGGATTATACCTCACCACTCCAGTCTTCAGGCTCCGGGTTCGCGGCCCGGTAGACTTCGAGGTGCCACTTGCCGCCGCCCCAGGGCTCGATGACCTCGGTCACCACCACATCCACCAGAATCTCCGCGAAACTGCGCAGTTCCGGGTCGCCCTCCAGGTGGTAGGCCTGATCGTCCCAGGCGAAGCTGGGGTAGAGCACGATTGTCAGGAACAGGTCGTACCCGTCGTCGATGACAATCAGCTGACCACAGGGGCGTTTGAGCGTGGAGTGGTAGACGAGGTACTTCTCGGCGCTTTGCGCCCGGATGTATCGCTTGAGCGCAAACTCTTTCGCGACAATCTCTTCGACGGCGATCTTCTTGTCCCAGCAGTCCCGGCAATACTTCTCGTCGCCGCGGGGTTCCGACATGTCCTTGGCGCCGCACAGGGCACAGTGGGGTTTCTCAGCAGTCTTTCGTCCCATCGCGCGGATTGTACTGCATTACCATAGCCCCATGCTCCGGCCCACGCATCAAGGCCTCCGCCACCTGGCGCTCAACGTGCGCCAGCTGTCCGCGATGAAGACGTTCTACGTCGATGTGCTGGGATTTCGCGTCGAGTGGGAGCCCGACCCCGACAACGTCTACCTGACGTCAGGCGTCGACAACCTCGCCCTGCACCGGGCGACCGAAGGGGAGGCTGGGGCGGCCGGCGGCGCCGGGGCGCTGGACCACCTGGGCCTGATCGTGGCCGTTGCCGCTGACGTGGACGCGTGGGCGGCGCACCTCGAGGCGTGCGGCGTGGCGCTGGACATGCCGCCGACAACCCACCGGGACGGGGCGCGGTCGTGCTACTGTCGCGATCCCGACGGGAACCGGGTGCAGATCATGCACCACCCGCCGATCAGCGGCACTGTATAGGGGGCGGCCGTGTAGCGGGCGGGCGGCGCCGGCCCGCGTCAGTCGCCGATCCCGACGCGCCGCGCACTGCCGAACACCGGCGCGTACATCTCCTGGACGTACTGCTTCATCATCCGGCACGTACTGAACATCGGCAGCACCGTCCGGATGGACTCCTTCACAACTTTCAGCCAGCGGTGCGGGATGTCGTGCGCGTCGCGCTCGTAGAACGCCGGCACGACCTGTTCTTCCAGCAGCCGGTAAAGGGCGTCGGCGTCGGCCGCATCCACCGCGCCGTGGTCCTGGGACGGGGCGTGGCCCTCGATGAGCCAGCCGTTCGCTCCCGTGAACCCTTCCGCCCACCAGCCGTCGCCGATGCTGAGGTGCGGGACGCCGTTCAGAGCCGCCTTCATGCCGCTGGTGCCGCTGGCCTCGAGCGGCTTGCGCGGGTTGTTCAGCCAGACGTCGCAGCCGTGCACGAGGTAGTGGGCGACGTGCAGGTCGTAGTCGTCCACGAACGCGATGCGACCGCCGAACACCGGGTCGACGGCGCGACGATAGACTTGCTGCATGTGCTGCTTGCCGCCGTCGTCGGCCGGATGGGACTTGCCGGCGAAGACGATCTGCACGGGGCGGCGGAACCTCGTGAGAATCCGGGCGAGGCGATCGGCATCGTGGAAAATCAGCTCGGGCCGCTTGTAGCCCGTGAAGCGGCGCGCGAAGCCGATGGTCAGGGCCGACGGATCGAGCAGCGTGCCCGCCCCGATCACCTGCGGTGCGCTCACCCGGTCGCGCGTCCACCGCTCGCGTGCGCGGTCCTGGATGAACTTGAACAGGTCGGTGCGCATGTCCAGCCGGGCGCGCCAGAGGACCTGGTCGGGGATGTCGAGGACGCGGTCCCAGAACTCCGGTTCGTCCAGGCGCTGGCGCCAGTCGGGCCCCAGCTCCGCTTCGAAGAGCCTGACCAGCTGCAATCCGATCCAGGTGCGCGTGTGCACGCCGTTGGTCACCGCCCGCACCGGCAGCTGCTCGACGGGCGTGCCCGGCCAGAGGTTGGTGAACATCCGGCGTGTGACGTCGCCGTGCAGCTGGCTGACGGCGTTAATGCCGGTCGACGTGCGCATGGCGAGCGCCGTCATGTTGAACAGGGTCCCGTGGCCGTTGCCGTTGTCGTACGACCCGAGGGCCAGAAAGCGATCGCGGAACTCTCCGAGACTGCCCCACGTGCTGCCCAGATGCGACTCGACCAGCGAGAACGGGAACGCGTCGTGGCCGGCGGGCACCGGCGTGTGGGTGGTGAAGACGGTGGTCCGCTTCACCTCCGCCAGCGACTGGTCGAAGGTCAGGCCCTGCTCGACGTGGTCCCGGATGCGCTGCAGCGTCACGAAGGCCGCGTGCCCTTCGTTGAGGTGCCACACGGCGGGTTCGATCCTCATCGCCTTCAGGGCGCGCACGCCGCCCACGCCGAGGACGATCTCCTGCTGAATGCGCGTTTCCTGGTTGCCGCCGTACAGGCGCGCGGACAACTCCCGATCCCACGGCGCGTTCTCTTCGCGGTCCGTGTCGAGCAGCAGCACCTTGACGTGGCCGGCCTTCACCAGCCAGACGCCCGCGTGGACGGTTCGCGCGCCCAGCGGCACCTGCACGACGCAGCGCTCCCCGGACGGGGTCATCGCCGGCTCGATCGGCGCGTCGGCCCAGTCCACGTGCTCGTAGGTCTCGAGCTGCCAGCCATCGGCCGAGAGCTTCTGGTGGAAGTACCCCTGCGGGTACATGAACCCCACGCCGACAAACGGCAGGCCGAGGTCGCTCGCTTCCTTGCAGGTATCGCCGGCCAGGACGCCGAGGCCGCCGGCATAGATCGGCAGCGACTGATGCAGGGCGAACTCAGCCGAGAAGTAGGCGATCGTCCGGCCGTTGGTGTCGCCAAACGTGTGCGTCCACCACGAGTCGCGCGCGGACCGCGCCGCCCGCAATTCGCGAAGCATGTCGTCGTACAGCGCCAGGAACGCCCGGTCCTGGGCCATCTCGGCGAGCCGCTCGGGCGACATCAGCCGGAGCATCCGCACCGGGTTGTGGGCGCTGTCGCGCCACAGCACGTAGTCGAGGCGGCGGAACAGCTCGCGGGCGCCGGAATTCCAGCTCCACCAGAGGTCCGAGGCCAGGTCGCCGAGGTCCTTGATGCGGTCGGGAAACTGCGGATAAGAAGAGGTCATGGTGTGGTTGAGAGCCCTCGCATGTGTGCGAAACACTCATCGTACCGGCGTCCGCCATCCCGCGTCAAACCCTTCGTGGTCGCCCTTCGTTGTCGCCGCCGGCGCCCCCGGGTAGAATGCCCCCAACCGTTCCGGCCGAAGGAGATCCGATGAGCCCGAAAGTCAATCGCCGCGAGTTCGTCCTGACGGGCGCCGCCGCCGTGGCCGCCGCCTCCGTGCGTTCCACTGAGGTACAGGGCCAGGCCCCGGTTCCGGCCCCGGCCCCGGCCCAGTCGCCCACCATGCTGATCCGGAAGACGGTCCGCCCGCTCGTCGTGGCTTCCAGTAACAGCCACGTGTACAAGAACGGCGGATCGGAGACCGGCATCGTCAGGGCGTTCCGGATGATCACCGGCGGCGCCGACGTGCTCGACGCCGCCATCGCCGGCGTGAACCTGTGCGAGCTGGACCCGGAGGAAACCAGCGTCGGGTACGGCGGCCTGCCGAATGCGGACGGCGTCGTGCAGTTGGACTCGTGCTGCATGCACGGCCCGAAGAAGCGCGCCGGCGGCGTGGCCTGCCTGGAGGGCGTGCGGACGCCGTCGCTGGTCGCGAAGGCCGTCATGGAGCACACCGACCACCACCTGCTGGTGGGGAAGGGCGCCCAGGACTTCGCGCGCCATCTCGGCTTCACGATCGAGGACGACCTCAACACCGATCGGTCGCGGAAACTCTGGCTCGAGTGGAAGCGGCGGATCGAGCCGGATCGCTTCCTCGATCCGATCAAGCGGTCCGAGGCGGCCTGGGAGGCGACGCTCCAGATGGCGCGCGAGGGCCTTATCGCGCTCGATCACGTCTGGGGCACCATCAACTGCAACGGACTGAGCCCGACGGGCGAGATCTGCGGCGTGACCACGACCAGCGGGATGGCGTGGAAGATCCCCGGGCGCGCGGGCGATTCGCCGATCCTCGGCGCGGGCCTGTATGTGGACAACGAAGTGGGCGCCGCCGGATCGACCGGACGCGGGGAGGCCAATCTCTACGGCCTCTGTTGCTTCCTCGTCGTCGAGCACCTGCGCCGGGGCCTGTCGCCGAAGGACGCGGGCCTCGAGGCGCTCAGGCGCGTGCGCGCGAACACGATCGAGAAGCGGCTGCTCGACTCGAAGGGCGATCCGCGCTTCCAGCTCAACTTCTACGTGCTGAACGCGAAGGGCGACTACGCGGGCGTCTCCATGTATGCATCGACGTTCGCGGTCTGCACCGAGAACGGCCCGCAGACGCTGCCCACCGAGCCGCTGATTCCGGGGAAGCCGGAACCGCAGTAGGAAGTAGGTAGTCAGTAGTCAGTAGTCAGTAGTCAGTAGTCAGTAGTCAGAAGACAGAAGACAGAAGACAGAAGACAGGCGCGCCCGCTGGCAGGTCCCGGCACAAACCGCTCGACACGGCGCGCCCGCCGGCCAGGCCGCAGCCCACGCGCGCGTCCCCGCTCACACAAGCCGGAAAAACGCATCTCCAGGGTGCTGTCGGCAGTAGCGCTGGGTCCCCAACCCAGCGCGGACTTCGGCCCTTGCGATGCGTTTTTCAGACTGACGCTGCTCGGCTTGGTTCGAGGGGCCGCGCGGTGAACTGCGGCCCGACCGGCCGTCGTCGAGGGAACGCGAGGAGAGCGGCCGCCGGCAGGTCACGGAGCAAACCATGCGAGCACGGCGATCACGAATGCTCGACAAGCCGAAAATAGGGACAGGTCCCATTTCCGGGCGTCCTGGTTGGAAATCGGACCTGTCCCAAATTTTCGGAGTCCGCCGTGCCGAGCGGTTTGTGCAGTGACGTGCCGGCGGACGCGAGCGTAAGTGTCAGACCGGCCAATAGGAGCGCCAAGCGCGCCTCTGCCGTGTCGAGCGGTTTGCGACGTGACTGGTGTCGGCCGGGGCGCGGAGTGTGGTTTGCAGCGTGACGGCGCCGTGCGCTATCGTCCGATCCGCCCGTAGGCCTTCAGCAGTTCGCGCAGCCTGTCGATGGGTAGCGCCTCGACCGTCCGCCCGTTGGCCGTGACCGTCGTTGCGCGCAGGAGCGAGTTGTAGACCGCTTCTTCAGTGGCTTCGAGCGCCGCCTCGAACAGGGGCGAGACGCCGTCGGTGGGAAGGATCGTGCGCGGCTGAGGCGTGCGCTCGCCGAAGCGGCTTCGCGTCTCGGCAGCCGTGGAGAAGGCGATCGCGTAGTCGCCGCTGCCGTTGCTGAACGACGATCCCGTCCGCGCGAGGCCAAAGACGGCGCGCGCGGCAAGCCGTTTGAGATCGCGCGCATCGAGCGGCGCGTCGGTGGCGACCACGATCATGCACGATCCGTCGGCGGTGGCAGGTTCGGCGGCGCCGGCGCGCGAGGGCGCAAACGCATGGCGGCCGAGCGCCTTGCCGACGGGCACGCCGTCCACCATCAGCACCCCGCCGAAGTTGGTCTGCACGAGCACGCCCAGCGTGTAGCGCGCGCGGTCGGCCTCGACCACCCGCGATGCGGTGCCGATGCCGCCCTTCCAACCGAAGCACTGGGTGCCGGTGCCGGCCCCGACTGTCCCTTCGTCGACCGCGCCCTCGCGTGCGCCCGCGATGGCCGCCGCGACGTCGTCGCGCGTCACGTGGCGGCCGCGGATGTCATTGAGCCCGCCGTCGTTGGTCTCACCCACCAGCGCGTTGACCGAGCGCACGTCGGCATTGCCCGGTTGCGCCAGCGTCCACGCGGCCACCGCGTCCACGGCCACGCCGACGCCGAGCGTGTTGGTGAGCACGATCGGCGTTTCGATGGTGCCCAGCTCGTCGACCTGCGTCGAGCCCGCCAGCTTGCCGAAGGCGTTGCCGATAAACACCGCGCCGGCGACCTTGTCCTGGAAGAGGTTGCCGGCGTGCGGCAGCACGGCAGTGACGCCGGTGCGAATCGTGTCGCCGCGGATGATCGTCGTGTGCCCGACCCGTACGCCGGCCACGTCGGTGATCGCGTTGAGCGGCCCCGGGGCCAGCACGCCCGGCGAAATGCCCAGTTCGCGCGCGCGCGGACGGGCGGGCTGGGCGACAGGCGTCGCGAGCGTGACAAGGACTGCAGCGGCAGCGACAAACGCCGGGAGTCGAGAATTCCGTGTCAGCGTCATCATCGCTCCCCGACTCCCGACTCCCGACTCCCGACTCCCGACTCCCGACTCCCGAACCCCGAATCCCGAGCTACCGCGGCCAGCGCCACATGGCAAGCAGGCCGATGATGACGCCGACCAGGCCGATGAGGATCGCCGCCACGGGCGTGAGCGCCTGGATCCACTGCTTCAGGGCCCACACGCGCTCCTGCGTCAGTCGCCGCTTGAGCTGCCGGCGGCCATCGGGGGTGAGCCACCAGAGGTCGTGCTCCTCGTCGTGATCCCACCACTCGCGCGGCAGGTCAATCCCGACGATGTCGGCCCGGCGCCGCAGTTTCCGGCTCTTCAGGGTTTCGAGGCGCAGGTCGGGCAGGCGGCATTCCTTCAAGTACGCCGTCATGGACGCGTCAAAGTCGTTGCCGTCCTTCGCGTCCTTGAACCTGGCCTGGAATTCCTTGCCGATCCGGGTCAAGTCCTGGCGCACCGACTTCCGGTACGACTGCTCGAATCGGCGTTCACGCCACCAGCGGGACAGACTCATGACGGCTCCTTGGCCGCGCCTTGCGGGCCTGAGGTCGCATCTTAATCCACAAGGGCCATCCGCGGATCGCCCGCACTGGATAGAATGGGGCAGGAGCGTACCGTGCCCACTGACACCCCGTCGCTGACCCCGGCCCTCATCTGGCGCGAACTGTCATCCGCCAGGCGCCTGGCCGTCGCAGAACCTTTCTGGATCGACGAGGACTCCGTGCCGCAGCAGATGGAGGCCGTGCAGGCCGTCGCCAGCCAGTTGCACTTCCGCCCGCAGAGCGTCGTGAAGCTCGCGCCGGAGAAGCTCGCCCGTCATCTGGCGTCGGTGCACCGCGTGTCCGAGAACCTGGCCGGCCGGCTCCTGGTCGTCTACCACCTGTCCCGCCAGCGGCCCATGCTCGAGGCCTTCCTCGACGCGCTCGGGATCGCCCACGAGCACGGCCTGATCGCCGAAGCCGCGGCGCACACGCCGGCGCCCGCCGCGCTGCAGGCCGCCGTGGACACACTCCGGGCGACGTTCCCCGTCGAGGACGTGCGTCTGTACCTGCGGACGCTGGCCGCGCAGGACCCCGACACGTGGGGCGGGCTGCTGCCAATCGTCAGTGCGTGGCCGGCTGCCTGATCGCGAGCATCACGCTCGACGCCCCGACCCGCCAGTGATAGCCGAACGTGAACGGCAGGTCGCGGGCGGCGCCCGGCTGCGCGAACGCCGCATCGAGATCCTTCTGGAAGCCGTAGTTGAAGTCCGCGATGGGCTTCGTATATTTCCCGTACAGCGTCAGCGCCCAGGCCGTCTTGTCGAAGAAACGGTACGGCACGCCCGTGTCGTCCTGCAGGATCGACGAGGAGTCGTTCAGCACCATCGACCGGATCGTCCCGAACCGGTCGTCGTGCATCAGGTACGACGCCGACTTCACAAACGTGGTGAAGGGCGCGAGCGCCTTCAGCGACGCGATGAACGTCTGGCGCGCGGCGAACTGTGGGTCCATCATGTCGACCTGGTGGTAGACCAGCGTCTGGGTCTGCGACGCGCCAGCGGCGACGAACGTAATCGTGACGCGCGACGGCTTCCCGGGCTTGACCGGCGCCGTGCCCGGCTTCGCCGGCGCATCGGCCTTCGGCGCCTCCTGCGGCATCAGGCCGCCGGCCTCGACGCTCACGATGCGCGCGTCCATCCGCGCGAGCATGGCCAGCATCAGCGGCAGCGTGCCGTCGACCTCAGGCGTCCGCAACTCCTTCATCATCGTCTGGGTGATGAAGTAGTCGCGCAGGAACAGGTCCGACAGTGACTCGCGCATCTGCGTCAGCACGGCGTCCGCGCGGTCGGGCGTCATGCGGGCCAGGTCGGGGACCGAGCCGACCGGCTCGAGGCCGAACAGCAGGTACTGCCTGCACGACGGGTAGATGAGGTACGCGTTCAGGAAGTCGGGGCCGCCAAACGGATAGAACAGCGTGGTGCACGCGTCGGCGACCGCCTTGAACTCCTTGTCGCGCCACGCCCGCATCACCGGCCACCGATTTGCGCTCGCCTTCTTCCAGTTCGCGTCGAACTCGCCCTGGTGCGCCGTCCAGGACGGGCGCTTGAGCAGATCCCCGTAGCGGGCGCCGTCATCCGGCGTCATGCCCGCGAGCAGGCGGCTCACGTCCGTGACGGCGTGGTCGTAGGGCACCTCCGGCTTCGGCGCCGGCGCCTGCGCCTTGACGGGGGCTTTCGCCGGCTCGGCGCCCCGGGCGGACGAACCGCCGCACGCGACCGCCGGAAGCAGACACACCACCGCGGCCAGGGCCGCACCCATCACCCGCACTCGCCGATCCCTCATCATGACCTCGCTTGTACAACAGCTCCGAATTTCTCAGTCTACCCCAGCACCGGGCGTCTTGACAGCGGCGCCGCGCTGTCGCAGAGTCATCGGGCATGCTCAGCCCATCGCTCCTGGTGGCGGCCTACGCCGAAGGGTACTTCCCGATGGGCATCGACGATGGGACCATCGAGTGGTTCTCGCCGGACCCGCGCGGGATTCTGCCGCTCGAGGGCTTGCACGTGTCCCGGCGGCTGCAGCGCGTGGTGCGGGCCCGCCGGTTCGGCGTCACGACCGACCGTGCGTTCCGGCGCGTCATGGAGGCCTGCGCCGACCGGCGCGACCAGGGGACGTGGATCACCGGGGAGATCCTCGAGAGCTACGTCGCCTTACACGAGCGGGGCGTCGCGCACTCGGTCGAGGTTTGGGAGGGAGAGACGCTGGCTGGCGGGTTGTACGGCGTCAGCCTCGGCGGTGCGTTCTTCGGCGAGTCGATGTTCCACCGTGCCACCGATGCGTCGAAAGTGGCCATCGTCGCGCTGGTCGAGCGGCTGCGGGCGCGGGGCTACGCGCTGCTCGACACGCAGTGGCTCACGCCGTTTCTCGCCTCGCTTGGCGGCATCGAGATTCCGCGCGAGGCCTACCTGGAGCGCCTGCAGTCGGCCCTGGAGGTGCAAACCGGATTCGTGGATGAGGGCCGGCGGGAGTGACCATGTCGCCTCGGACCGTCTATCACCTGAACATCGATTCCGATGGCATCGAGGGCGCGGCCATCGCTTTGCTACCCGGCGACCCCGGGCGCGTGGAGGGGCTCGCGCGAACCGCGCCGTTCGAGCGGCCGCGGGAGCTCGCCAGCAAGCGCGAGTACCGGACGTGGATCGCCTACCTCGGCGCCACGCCCGTCCTGGTGACCTCGACCGGCATCGGTGGGCCCTCGGCCTCTATTGCCATCGACGAGCTGGCGCAACTCGGCGTGCGCACGTTCCTGCGCGTCGGGACGACCGGCGCGATTCAGCCCGACATCGACATCGGCACCGTCATCGTCACGACCGGCGCCGTGCGTCTGGACGGCGCGTCCACGCACTACGCGCCGATCGAGTATCCGGCCGTCGCCCATCCCGATCTCGTGCAGGCGGCGCTCGCCGCGGCGCGCGACCTGCAGGTGCCCCATCGGGCGGGCATCAGCGCCTCGTGCGACACGTTCTACCCGGGGCAGGAACGCTACGACTCGTACTCGGGCTATGTCCCGCGGCGCTTCCAGGGCATCACCGAAGAATGGAAACGGCTGCACGTGCTGAACTACGAGATGGAGTCGTCGACCGTCCTCACGCTGACGGCCGCGATGGGGCTGCGCGGCGGCTGCGTGGCGGGTGTGGTCGTCAATCGCGCGCGCAGCGAGACGGTGACGAAGCAGGACCTGGAACTCGGCGAATCCAACGCCGTGCGCGTGGCGGTGGGCGCCATCGTGCGGCTCGCCGGCGGGTAATCGGTCCATGGGGTCAGACTCCATGGGAACTTCTGCCATTCGAGTTCCTGCCATGGAGTCTGACCCCATGAACGGCGTCACCGACGTCGACAGCCAGGGAGGGCGGCGAGATGACCGGCGTCAGCGTGCATTTCCTCGGTACCGGCGACGCGTTCGGCAGCGGCGGGCGTCTGCACACGGCGACCCTGCTGCGGTCGGATGCCGGCCAGGTGCTGGTCGACTGCGGCCCGTCCACGCTGGCGGCGCTGCGGGCCGAGCGCCTGGACCCGTGTGCCGTCGACACGATCGCCCTCACGCACCTGCACGGCGACCACTTCGCCGGCGTGCCGTTCCTCCTGATGGATGCGCACTACGCGTCGGGCCGCACGCGGCCGTTGACGATTGTCGGCCCGACCGGCGCCGCCGACGCGGTCGCCCGCGCCCACGAGGTGTTCTTTCCAGGCACGGGTGCCCTGCGGTTGCGGTTTCCACTGACGTGGATCGAACTCGAATCGCGGGTCGCCATCGAGGCCGGCCCGTGTCGCGTCACCGCGTTCCCGGTGGTGCACTCCACGTCGACGCCGTGTTTCGGTCTGCGTGTGGAGTTGGGCGGCGGCGTGTTCGCGTTCTCCGGGGACACCGAGTGGACCGAGTCGCTGGTGGAGATCGCGGCGGGTGCCGACCTGTTCCTCTGCGAGTGCTTCGGGTACGACACGGCGCCGCCCCATCACCTCAGCTACGCGGCGCTCGACGCGCAGCGCGCCAGGCTGGCCTGCCGCCGGTTGCTGCTGACGCACATGGGGGAGGAAATGCTTGCGAAGGCGGCCGCGCTGGGCCTCGACGCCGCGCACGACGGGCTGTGTCTGACCGTCACTCCGACGCGCGGAGAATAACATACGTATGCTATCATATGTTCATGAAGCGCACGACCATCTTCATCGAGGAATCGGTCGAGGCAGACCTGCACGCCCTCGCACGGCGCCAGCAGCGCCCGGTCGCCGCCATTGTCCGAGAGGCGGTGGCCCAGTACGTCGTCTCCCAACGCCAGGCGCTGCCGTCGAAGCTGGGGTTCGTGGGGATTGGCCGAAGCGGTACGGCGGACACCGCTGAGCGCCACGACGAGATCGCCTTCGAAGGGCTGACGCCGCACGGGACCGACGATTCGGTGGCGTACCCCACGCCGCGGCGGCGAGCCAGCCCGCGGAGACGTGGCTGATGGCGGTCCTCGTCGATACGGGCGTGCTCTACGCTCTCGCCGATCGGGACGATGCCTGGCATGGGCGGGCGCTGGCATTCCTCAAGAACACCAGCCAACTGTTGATCGTGCCGGTCACGGTCATCCCCGAGGTGACCTACCTGCTGCGGGCACGGCTCGGCGAACGCGCGGAGCGGGCGTTTGTCGCGTCTCTGGCGGCGGGTGAACTCGGGGTCGAACCCCTCACGGGCATCGATCTGACGCGCTGCGAGGCGGTCATGGGCAAGCATCCGGACGTCGGCTTCGTTGATGCGAGCGTCGTCGCCATCGCAGAACGGCTGAAGGTGACAACCATCGCGACGACTGATCGTCGCCACTTCGCGCAAGTCCAGCCGCGGCACTGCGCCGCCCTTGCACTGGTTCCGTGACCGATGCGGCGACCTCCGCACACGCACGTGGAAGGGTGGGACCCTGACCATGGCCACGAGAGACCGGAAGACACGCCGGCGTCACGCGCCGACGCAGCTCTCGCGATCCTCCGTGGCGATCGCGACGCGGTGGTGGCTGACGCCGGCGCTGGCCACCGTGCTCGTCCTGGCAGCCGCCTGGGCGTACGGGCCGAGTTTCTCCGGCGTGCTCCTGCTCGATGACATCAGGGCGATTGTCAGGAATCCGAGCATCACGACGATCTGGCCGCTCTCGACGCCGCTGTCGCCGCCCACCGCATCCACGGTTGCCGGCCGGCCCGTGGCCAACCTCAGCTTCGCCGTCAACTACGCGCTCGCGCCTCCGCGTTCACGCAACGCGTTCAGCCCGGCCGTCAGCGCGGAGGCGCCGGACGCCGGCGAGGCGTTCCTCCGCAATGTCTGGGGCTACCACCTCGGGAACCTGCTGATCCACATCCTCGCCGGCCTGGCGCTGTTCGGAATCGTCCGGCGGACGCTTCTGGCGCCTCGATTCGGCGATCGATTCGCGGCGTCGAGCGCGTGGCTGGGTTTCGCGGTAGCGCTGTTGTGGCTCCTGCACCCGCTCCAGACATCCGCCGTCACGTACATCGTGCAACGGGTCGAGTCGTTGATGGGGCTGTTCGTGCTCCTCACGCTCTATTGCGCGATCCGCAGCCGTGAGTCCGCCCGGGCCCGGGCGCGATCGCGG
>Ga0315276_10002510_pt1 | contig 16813 bp, 9 predicted proteins | sample YL17G05_0_MG_FD_204542 | JGI IMG/M metagenome (GOLD analysis project Ga0315276, IMG submission 204542) | Sediment microbial communities from Yellowstone Lake, YNP, Wyoming, USA - YL17G05_0 | ecosystem: Environmental > Aquatic > Freshwater > Lake > Sediment | place: USA: Wyoming | collected... | reverse complement strand
GCGCTGCCCGGGCCGCTGCGTCTGGCAGCGGCGTTCGCGGTCCTCGCCCTGGTGCCCGGCTGGGCCTTCGTCGTCCTCGGGGCGCGTCCGCCCGGGGGTGCGTGGCTCGCGTCCGGCTGGGTGTTCGGCTTCGGCGTGGCATGGAACGCCGCTCTCCTGCTGCTCGCGCACGCGGCGGGACTGCCCTTCCTCGCGCTGCTTCCCTGGACGCCGCTCACGAGTGTGTTGCCCTGGGGACTCGTGGTCTGGCGCGCGGAAAGGTCGCAGGCCGCGGAGGAGCGTGGGCTCGGACGCGCGGCCGTGGCGGCAGTGCTGCTCGCCGCCGCGTTCGCGGCCGTGCACGCGGCCCGCTTCGGGCCGCCCCTGGGGTACCTGAGCGACACGCCGGATCACGTCGGGACGCTGCGGCGCATGCTGCAGTCCGGGGAGTTGTTCCCCGCCGACGCCTTCTTCCGCGACGCGGGCCGCGCGGGCGCGGACCCGCGCAAGGGGCTCTGGCACGGCATCATCGCGCTGCTCGCGCGACTGGCGGGCCTCGGCCCGCTCGAGACCTGGCGCTGGCTCGGTGCCCTGATCGTGCCATTCTTCGTGCTCAACGTCGCCGCCCTGGGCTTCCTGTGCCGCGGCTCCGCCGGGGCGGTGCTCGCCGCCTGGGTGCTGTTGCTGACCTACGGAGGCGGCCTGTTGCAGAGCCCGATCCGCCAGGCGGTCTACGCCACGCGCATCGCGGACCACCTGGCGCTTGCGGCCGCGGTCGCGGTGTTCGCGGACCTGGGCCGGCGGGCCCGGGCCACCCGCCTGGCCGCGGTGGCCCTGGGCTTCGCGGCGGTGGCGGCGCACGTCTTCTCGGCCGTCCAGTTTGCGCTGGTCTTCCCCGCGCTCGGGCTCGGGCTGCTGCTGCGCGACCGCCGCTTCGGCCCCGAAGCGCGCCGGCTCGCCGGGACGGTTCTGCTGCTCGGCGTGGTCTGCCTGCCCTACCTGCTGTTTCGCGCGCAGCAGGGCTACGCGCCGGCGAACGTGATCCATACCGAGCCACAGGGGCTGACCTGGCTGGCCGGCTCGCTGCGCGTGGTGTCCATCGGGCAGCTCTGGGGCTGGATGGGCCTGGCCTGGGTGCTCGTGCCGCTCTCCTGGTCCTGGCTGTGGACGCGCGGGCGCGGGAACGTCGCGGCGCTCTACCTGCTGACCTCCTCGCTGGCGGTGGCGCTGACCGCCTACGACCCGCCGGTCGTGGCGCTGCTGCAGCCGCGCCTCGGATACCTGCTCATGCGCATGGTCTGGATCGTGCCATTCGCCGCGCTCGTGGCCTGGTTCCTGCTGGAGCTGGCTGCGGTCGCGCGGAAGCGAAGTCCCTGGTGGACTCGCGCGGGGGCGGGAGCGCTGCTCGCCCTGGCGCTCGCGCTGCTCGTGCCCCCGGCCCTCGACGCCGTGCGGGTGCTCCGCGGCCCGGGGCCGGACGCGGTGGCGGGCCGGGAGGAGGACCCGCGGCGCTGGCAGGCCGATTTCGACTGGATGGCGCGGCACCTCGACCCCGGCTGCGTGGTGCTCTCCGATCCCGCGACGTCGTACCTGGTGCCCATGATGACCGGGCGCCACGTGGCGACGCTCGTGGACCAGCACAGCTCGCCCAACGACTCGCTCGGGCTGACCCGTATCCTCGACGCCCGCGACGCGCTCGACCCCTACGGGACCTGGGAGCGCACGCGGGAGGTCGTCCGGCGCTACGGCGTGGGCGCCATCGTGCTCAATGACCGCTTCGTGGAGCCGCTGCCCCTGGACTACTGGGCGCCCCGGCATCCGTGGTTCCTTGCCGCACGCGCGCGTCTCGATGCGCACCCCGGGGTGTTCCCGCCGTTCCACGACACGGGCGACCTGGTCGTGTACGGCCTCCGGAAGGCGGCGCTCGACACCCTGTCCGGCCCCGCGCCCGCGCGTCCCTTCGTGGAGGCGTGGGCGCCCGGACCGACCGCCGGCGCACCGGTCGCTCGAGACCCGCTGGACCGCGTTCCCGCGCTCGTCGGGCTCACGCTCTCCACCCGCGTGGCCGCGCCGGGCGACAACCTGACCGGTGTGGCCCGCTGGCGCGCGGCCCGTCCCGCCGGTGCGGGGGCGTGGTGGGTCACCGTGCGGCTCGACCGTGGCCTGCCCGCGGGCTTCGCGCCCCCGGCATTCATCGGCAAGCCGGCGCGGAAGCTCCTGGAGCGGGTGCGGCGCGAGCGCTACGGCTTCCGCTCCGACCACCTGCCCGCCCGCGGGGACTACGGCCCGGACCTGTGGAGGGCGGACGAGGTGGTGCGGGATTCCTTCGCGCTGTGGGTGCCCACGGACGCGGCCGAGGGCACCTACCAGGTCGAGGTTCGCATGGTCCGGCAGCCCCACTACCCGAACCTCCGGCTGAGCGAGTGGTTCTTCGATCGCGATTCGCACGCGAGCGTGCCGGTGGGGACCCTCGTCGTGAGCCGCGGCGCCGGCGGGCCAGGTTTGGACCGGCGCGGGGAGGGCCGCTAGAATGATTCGGGCCTGTGCTCGGTCGTCGGGGTGGCCCCGCGGCGGCGCCACTGGGAGCCGGCGGGTGCCGGCCGCCCGGGGACGCGGCTCCGCGCCTGCCGACGCGGCCGGCCCGCCCATCCGCGCCAGCCCGAAGGAGCACGTGACTTGCAGACTTGCAGCCACACCGTGACCGGTCTTCCCGTCCTTCGGGTCCCATGCCGCCCGGCCCGCCCTCCCGGCGCAAGCCGCGGCCGACAGAGGGTGGCCCAATGAGCCGGCGCCGCATCGTCTGCGTCGCGGGCGTGCGCCCCAACTTCATGAAGGTGGCCGCCATCCTGCGCGCGTTGCGCGGGCACGAGAAGCTGGAGGGGCTCCTGGTCCACACCGGCCAGCACTACGACGCCAGCATGTCCGACTCCTTCCTGCGCGACCTGGAGCTGCCCGAGCCGGTCGCGCACCTGCACGTGGGCCCGGACCTGCCGACGCGGCAGACCGCCCGGATCATGGAAGCCTTCGAGCAGGCGCTCGCGGGGCTCGCCCCCGACCTGGTGCTGGTCGTGGGCGACGCCAACTCGACCCTGGCCTGCGCGCTCACCGCGGTGAAGTGCCGCCTCCCGGTGGTGCATGTCGAGGCCGGGCTGCGCAGCTTCGACCGCGGGATGCCGGAGGAGATCAACCGCATCCTGACGGACCAGATGGCCGACCTGCTGTTTGTCACCGAGCGGAGCGGCATCGAGAACCTGCGCCGGGAGGGGATCCCGGACGAGCGCGTCCACCTCACCGGGAACACCATGATCGACACGCTGGTGCACCTGATGCCGCGCATCGACGCGGCGCGCACCGCGGAGGGGCTGGGCCTGGAGCGCGGCGGCTACGCCGTGGCCACGCTCCACCGCCCGAGCAACGTGGACGACCCGGGCCGGCTCACGGCGCTCGTGGACCTGCTGGTCGAGCTGGCGGCGAAGCTGCCGGTGGTGTTCCCGGTCCACCCGCGCACCCGCGGCACGCTCGAGAGCGCGGGCCAGTGGGCGAGACTGGCGGCCGTGCCGGCCCTGCGCGTCCTGGGGCCGCAGCCCTACTTCGATTTCCTGTCGCTGATGAAGGGCAGCCGCTTCGTGCTAACCGACTCCGGGGGCATCCAGGAGGAGACCACGTTCCTGGGCGTGCCGTGCGTCACGGCCCGAACCTCGACGGAGCGGCCGGTCACCACCGAGATCGGCACGAACATCCTGGTCGGTGATGATTTCGCCCGCTCGCGCGAGGCCATCGGCCGCATCCTCGCCGGCGAGGCGCGCCCCGGCGCGATCCCCTCTCTGTGGGACGGCCACTCTGCGGAGCGGACCGTGGCGGTCCTGGAACAGCGATGGGCGTGAGCGGCGCCCGGCCGGGCCTGTTCTTCCTTTCGGACCAGCTCGCCTGGCCGCCGATGCTGGGCTATCAGATCCATCTGCTGTCGCTGATCCGTGCCACCAGCCCGCTCGTGCCGACCCGCGGATTCTGCTGGATGGCCGCGCCGCAGTCGCCATCCGCCGATCTGGTCCGGCTGGATGCCGCCACCATGCCGCGGGGGATCGTGACCCGCAAGTGGCACTACCTCGCGCGCGCCTTCGAGCACATCGACCGCGAGGCCGTGCCGGGCTCGGTGGCCTGGGTGCGGAGCTACTCCACCGCCCTGCTCGCGCTCCCCGGGCTCCGCTGGCGCCGGCGCGCGGGGCTGCGCAGCATCTACGACGTGTCGAGCATCGTGCGGCTCGAGGTGCCGGACGCCCCGAACCGCTTCGTCGCCCTCCTGCGCAGCCTCGTCTCGGAGCGGATGTGGCTGAGCTACGACCTGGTGCGAACGTTGAACGAGCCGATGCGCGACTACCTGGTCCGCCACGGGCTGCCGGCGGAGCGGATCATCGTGGTCCCGGTGGGCGCCGAGCCACAGGCCGAGCACTGGCGGCTGCGCGGCGCGCCCCGTCGGCTGCTCTACGTCGGCAGCTCCTCGATCTGGCAGGGCCTGCCCACGCTGATCGAGGCGATGCGCATCCTGGCGCGGCGCGCCCCGGACGTCCAGTTGAGCCTGGTGGGCCCTTCCACCGGGAGTCTCGGCGGCTTGACCCTGCCGGCGAACGTGCGTGCGCTTGGGCACGTGCCCCACGCGGAGATCGGCCGCACCTATCTCGAGCACGACCTGTTCGTGCTGCCGCGGCCGCGCACGCAGCTCACCGAGACCGTCACCCCGATGAAGATCCTCGAGGCGATGGCCTTCGGGATGCCGATCCTCGCCACGGACCTCGAGGGGGTCCGCTGGGTGACGGGGCCGGACGCGGCGTTCCTGGTCCGCGCGGCCGGTCCCGAGGCGCTGGCCGGAGCCATCGAGGCGGCACTCGCCGACCCGGACGCCCTGGCGGCGACCGGGGCGCGAGCGCTCGAGCGATCGGCCCGCTTCAGCTGGGAATCGATCGGCCACGCCATCGTCCGCGAGCTGTTCGACGGCCGGTAGCCGCACCGCTCGTTCACGGGCAGGGGGGCCACGTCCTTCGAGGCCTCCTGTGCTAGGATTGTTCGGCCGATCTGCGGCGCCCCTCGGGGGTCAGAGCGCCTGCTTCCCCCCGTCACCCGAGAAGGGGATGTTCCCTTGTACCCGGTCTCCATCGTGAGCGGTCGTCACCGATGAGTTCCCTCTTCCCCCCCGACGCGCCTTCGCCTGCCGGGCCGGGGCCGGCAGCCCCCTCGGGGAACGCGCGCAAGGTCCTGCGGAACACGGGCATCCTGGCGGCCTCGGGCCTGCTCGTGCGGGGGCTGGGCATGGGCATGATGGTGCTCCTTGCGCGCTACCTGGGCGCGGAGGGCTACGGCACCTACCAGCGCGCGGAAGCATTCGTCTTCCTGTTCAGCCTCCTGGCCACCCTGGGCCTCGACATGATCCTGGCCCGCGAAGTGGCGCGTCGCAGTCCGCGCACCTCCGAGTACCTGGCCGGCGTGATGACCCTCAAGCTGATGCTGGGCCCCGTGTGCCTCGCGATCGTCCTCGGCTTCGCGCATGCGCGCGGCTACCGGGGGGATCTCCTCTGGGCCATCTGGTGCTACAACTTCGTCCTGCTCCTGACCACCGTCGCCCAGACCTACGACGCGGTGTTCCAGGGGCTCGACGAGATGGGCTATATCGCGGTCGCGAACATCGTCAACCAGCTGATGTTCGTGATCCTGGGGGGCGCCTGCGTCCTGCTCGGGCGGGACCTGCGCTGGATCCTCGCCACGCTGGCCGTGGCGGCAGCGCTGCGGCTCGCCGTCTCCGCCTACCTCATGGCCCGCCTGCGCATCGCGTGGGTGAGGCCGCGACCGGCCACTCTCTTCTACCTGCTCCGGCAGTCCGTTCCCATCGCCTTCGCGGCGAGCTTCGTCGTCGTCTACCAGCAGCTCGACGCCGTGCTGCTGGGCGAGCTCAAGGGCAACGCACAGGTCGGCTGGTACAAGGCCAGCGCCAAGTTCCTCCTCTTCTTCACGGTCCTGCGGGAGAGCTTCCTCACCGCGATTTACCCGGTGTTCTCCTCGGTGGCGCACCACGAACGCGAGCGCATGGGCAGCCTGGTGACCCACGCCGTGCGCTACCAGTTGATCGTGGCGCTCTATTTCATCCTGTGCTTCGTCTTCCTGCCGCGGGTGGCCCCCAGGCTGCTCGGCGAAGCGTTCGAGAACACGGCCGCGATCCTCCCGATCATGGCGTGGATCCTCGTGCCCCAGACCATCAGCATCACCATGGGCCGCGTGCTGGTCGCCTCCGGCAACCAGAAGCGCATCATGGTCGCCACCGGGCTCGCGCTCTTCGTGAACGCGGGGCTCAACCTGGCGCTCATCCCGCGATTCGGTTACATGGGAGCGGCGTTCGCCGCCGCGATCAGCGAGCTGGCCGTGGCTGGCGTGAACGTGTACTACGTGCAGCGCTACGTGGCCCGCACCTACATCATCCGGGCGATCGCCCGGCCGGTCCTCGCGGCCGCCATCGTCGGCCTCGTGCTCCACCTCCTGCCCGGGCTGCGCCTCTACCAGGCGCTGCCGCTGGCCGGGTTCCTCTACGTCGGCGGCCTTTTCGCCCTGCGCACTTTCTCCGGCTCGGAGCTGAGCCAGTTCTGGGCCGCCGCCCGCGAGGGGATGGCGCGCCTGAGAGGGCTCGACGAGGCCGAGGCGAAGAGCTTCGACTCGCGCTGACCCGTCGGGACATGGAATGAGACTCGTCATCTGGCACACCGACCCCTTCCCGACCGCCCCGGGCGTATACCTCGGCTGCTTCCCGGGCATGGGCCACGAAGTCACCTGGGTGGTCTCGGACACGAACGGGCGGAACGAGATCCTGGAGCGCCGGGAGGGAGGGGTCCGCCACTTCGAGGTCCGGCGCCGGCAGGACTCCCTGTTGCCACCGCCCATCGGGGTCCTCGTCAACCGCTGGAACAAGCTGATCACCTTCTTCCTCAAGGCGCGGCTCATGGACCGGCTGGCGCGCGAACAGCCCGACGTGCTGCAGGTGCGCGACCTGGTCATCGAGGGGCTGCTCGCCCTGTGGGCCGCACGGCGGCACGGCGTGCGCTTCGCCTACCAGCTCGATCATCCGCATTTCGAGGCCCGGCTCATGGAACTGGACCTCGGCGAGCGTGGCCGGGCGCTCGAGCGGCTGTGGATGCGCCTCTGGATGGCGCTGAGGCGGGTGGTGCTGCGCGGCGCCGACCTCGTGTTCCCGATCAGCCTGGGCATGGGGGAGCTCCTGCGCGACCGCGAGGGTGTGGACCCGCGGCGCATGGTGCCGTTCCCGGTGGGCGTGTCACGTTCCACCTTCGACCGCGGTGGATCCGGCGCGGTGGATCCGCGCGCCGCCGGGCTCGCGGATTCGCCCACCGTGTGCTACCTCGGCAACCTCGAGGCTCGGCGCGACCCGGGCCTGATCTTCGGGGTCTTCGACGAGGTGGGCCGGCGCGTTCCCGAAAGCCGCTTCCTGGTCGTGGGCCGGTGGAGCGACCTGGTTCGTGACCGGCTGCGGGACCTGTCCTTCGTGGAGCACCTCCAGTTCGTCCCGTTCGTGCCGCACGACGAGGTGCCGGCGCTCCTGCGCGCCGCCCGGGTCGGTGTCTTCCCGCTCGCGCTCGACGACCCGTACGGGGTGTACCGGTCAAGCTCGCCGCTCAAGGTCGTGGAGTACATGAGCGCGGGGCTGCCGGTCGTTGCCTCGCGGGTCCGCGATGCCGAGGACGCGCTCGGACTGAGCGGGGGGGGGGTGTGCGTCGAGAACGATCCGGCCGCCTTCGCACAGGCCATGGAAGGCTATCTGCGGGATCCGGACCGGGCCCGGCGCGATGGGGCCCGTGGGCGCGCCTGGGTGGAGACCCACCGCCTCTTCGAGGTGCTGGCCCGTGACGTGGAAGCCGCCTACCGGCGGCTGATCGAGACCGGCGTGCCCGCGTGCCCGGAGAGCCCGCTGCTGCCGGCCTCCAGGCCCTCCGCGGCCGCGACGGCCGATGCCCCCCGGGGCTCCCGGGGCCCGCGATGAGATCCCTTCCCGGCGACCTCGTCCCGCTCGCACTCCCGCACTACCGGCTGCGGGAGGACGGGCTCTACTTCCTGATCTCCCGGCGTCCCCTGGCGCGACTGGACGCGAAGGAGCAGGAGATCTGGAAGGCCCTGGACGGCACGACGCGCGTCCAGGACCTCGTCGCGCGGTATCCCGCGAATGCCGGGCCCGCCCTCCGTCGCCTGCTCGATCTCGGCGCGTGCCTGCTGGCCGAGAGTCGCTTCCCCGAGGGGCGCCGGCGGATCCTGGTCCTCGAACCCCACATGGACGACGGGGTGCTGAGCCTGGGCGGTGTGTTCTGGAGCCGCCGCGCGGATTGCGAATTCACCATCGTCAGCATCGCAGGCCGGAGCAATTTCACGAGCTACTCCTACCTGGACCGCGACTACTTCGACGTGGACGAGGTGTCGGCGCTGCGCCGGGCGGAGTCCGTGCTGCTCGCGCGCGCGGTGGGGGGGCGCCATGTGGTGCTCGACCTGTCCGAAGCCCCCCTGCGATACCGCCCCGGTCACTGGGCCATGGACTGGTTCCGCGCACACCGGGCCTCGGTGTCCGCCTTCATCGGCCACACCTCGGGACCCGGGGAGCTGCGCGCGTGGACCGAGGCGATCCGGCAGGTGGTGCGCGATCTGCCGGCCGACGAGGTGTGGGCGCCCATCGGCGTGGGCCCGCACACGGACCACGAGCTCGTTCGGAATGCCTTCCTGACGATCCTCCTGGAGGACCCGGGGCTTGTCCAGCGCCGCGAGGTTCGTCTCTACCAGGAGGTGCCCTACGCCGCCAGTTTCCCGCGCTTCACCGCCGCGATCGTGGAGGAGTTGACCCGCTCCGGCGCGAGGCTGGAGCTCGAAACGGTCCCCGTCACGGAGGTCTTCGCGGACAAGTTGCGGCTCATCTCGCTCTTCGGTTCCCAGTTCAAGCTCGAAGTCCTGCGACCCGGCATCGAGGCCTCAGCGCGCGCCGCCGCCGGCGACGGTGGCGGGCTGGCGGAGATGCTCTACCGCGTCGTGATTCCGCCGAAGCGCCTGGATTTCCTGGCTCTCTCCGTGGGTGCAGCGGAGGTGCGATCTCTGGCGGAGGATCTCGGGCCCTGGATCGAGCGGCACCGGCGCGCCCGGCGGATCCGCCTGTTCATGCGCCCGCCTGCGGGTCGCTGGGCGGAGGACGTGCAGTTGTTGCTGGACACCTTCCCCGCGGCGCGCTTCGCGGTCCGGGCCTCCAGGGACGCGCTGGCGGAGGTGATGGACGTCCGCTCCCCGCGCATCGAGGTCGGTCCCATCGGCAAGGGGGCCGCCGCGTGGGTGCTGGCCATGTTGAACGCCAACCTGGAGGGGCCCGCACCCACCCTCATGATCGCGTTCGCGGACCGCATGCGCGAAGCCCGCCGCCTGAGCATGCTGCTTCCGCTGAGCGACACGCTGGTCGTGCCCAGCATGAACCACCTCGCGCTCGCGCTGCGCCTGCTGGCGGGCGATGGTCGCGGGGTCGCGTCGGAACGCTCGACCGGATCCATCGGAACCTGAGGGATCCGGCCGCCAGGGCCAGGGCCTGGCTCCAGGGCGCCGGTCGAGGCTCGCCGGGCGGGAGGGACCCCTGCGCGGCCGGCTACGGGGCCTGGGTGGGATTCAGCTGCGCTTCCACCGCCAGGGCGATCCGCGCCGCCTGCAACTGCTGCCACCACGGAACAGGCCATCCGTTCCCGTTGACCGCATCCGCGAAGGCGACCAACTCGGCCTTCAGCCCCTTGTCCTGGAGCGATGACCGCGGCGCTCGCTCCCCCGTGCCGATGACCTGGAGCCGCTTGTAGTCTTCGAGCACGGCGACCTTACCGTCCACGTAGAGCTCGGCCAGTTCCTTGGGGCGGTCCCGGTGGCCCAGCGCGGTGTACGTCAGGCTGGCCACGGAACCATCGGCAAAACTCATGGTGGCGATGAAGTTGTCGGTGCGGCCGTAGTGATGCGACCGGGGCACGATGGCGTGGGCCGAGACCTCGACGACTGCCGCATCGGCCAGATAGGTGAACAGGTCGTAGATGTGGCAGGCCTCACCCAGGTTGCGGCCGCCGCCCTCGGGACCATGCACCCAGTGATCCAGCGGGATGTGACCCGCATTCATCCGGTAGTCGATCATGAAGGGGCCGCTGCGGCCTTGCAGCACCTCTGCCAGGCGCCGCGCACAGGGTGAGAAGCGCCGGTTGTAGCCGGTCAGGAGCACGGGCAAGGCCTGGTCGCCGGCGGCACGGATGAAGGTATCCAGCGCCTCGAGTTCACCTGCCGTCAGTGCCAGGGGCTTCTCCACCAGCACGTGCTTGCCGGCCCGCAGGGCCGCCAGGGCCATGGCACCGTGCAGATGGTGCCGGGTGGCGACGATCACCGCATCCACCTCGGGGTCGGCCAGGACCTCTTCGTAGTCGGTCGAGGCATACGTGGCGCCGAACTGCCTGCCCACGGCCGCGGCGCCATGGCCGGTGCGGGTCACCACCGCCTGAAGGGCGAATCGATCGCCCAGGCTCTGCAGGTTCGGCAGATGGACCGAGCGGGCGAACCCACCGGCACCCAACACCGCCACGCGGATCCGTCCCGGCGTCGCGGTCGCTTTCGGAGCCAGCCGGAGGGTGCGAACCGGCCGGGCATCGCTCTCCGGGTAGGTCAGCAGCACCATCATCGGCCGGGTCGCGGCCCCGCTCAGGGAGGCGTAGGCCGAAGGCGCCTCGTGGATCGGATAGCGCGCGGACACCAGCGGCTCGACCCGCACCCGGTTCTCCGCGATCAGGCGCAGGTACTCCGCCATGTTGCGGTTCTCCGTCCAGCGCACATGGGCCGCAGGATAGTCCAGCCCCTGCTCCTCGTAGCGATGGTCATACCGCCCGGGCCCGTAGGAGGTCGAGATCAGGAAGTCGATCTCCTTGGCATAGAAGTCCGCGCGGTCGAGGTGCAGGCCCACATCGCCCACCAGCACCACCCTGCCCTTCTTGCGGCACATCTTGAATGCGGTGGATACCACCGCGTCGGAAGGCGTGGCCGCCGTGATGATCACGCCATCAGCGCCCAGCCCGTCGGTCAGTCGCGCGACCTGCTCGATGTCGTTCCCGTCATCCGGGGTCAGGCCCAGGTCCATGCCCAGGCGCCGAGCCAGGGCGATGCGATCCCGGTCGAGATCCACGCCGATGGTGCGACAGCCGTTGGCCCGCAGCAGTTGGGCGGTCAGCTGGCCCAGCACGCCCAGTCCGATGACCACGAAGCTCTCGCCCAGGGTGGGCTGTGCCCGGCGCACACCCTGCAGTGCGATGGCGCCCAGGGTGACGGTGGACGCGCTCTCCCAATCCAGCCCGTCCGGCAGCGGGACACAGAGGTTGCGCGGCACGCGGATGAACTCGGCGTGATGGGCGCATTGCGCTCCTGCGCACGCGACCCGGTCGCCGGGCGCGATGTCCCGGATGCCCGCGCCGACCTCCACCACGACGCCCGTCGCCGAGTATCCGGTGGGGTGCGCCGCATCGAGCTTCTCCTTGACCAGGCTCCAGGTGCGCTGCACCCCCTGCGTCGCCACCATCTTCACCGCCGCGGCCACCTTCTCGGGCTGCTGCAGCGCCCGCTTCCACATGGGCACGGCGCTGGAGCGCACCCCGCTCATCTCCGTGCCCACGGAAAGGCACGAAACCCTCACGCTCACCAGGACTTCTCCCGCTTCGACGCCGGGCGCCGGGACCTCGCCGACGATGGCGCTGCCCTTACGAATGAGGACTTGCTTCATGGAACGCTCCGGACCCATTCACCTGGACGCCTCGCCGAAGGCGGGACTCCCCGTGGAGTCGCCCGATCGACGCACGCAGATGAGCAGTCACGTGTACCTGACATGATGAATTCGTCGTGTGGGTCCATTCTCGTACGTCCGACCGCCGTGGGGATGGGTGGGGCAAGGGGGGCGGGTTGGCGAATCATCCGGCATCCCGATCGCCGTCTCGAAGCGCAACCAGGGTGCAGACCTGCACGAACGAGCATGTCAGGCCTGGTCACGCACAAGGAGCTCCTTCCGAGTGTCTGCGAGGCTAACCTCCTTCCCGGCCGCCGTCCAGCACCTTCCCCCCCTGCGCCGGCCTGCTCGAGCACGCCCATCGGCCCGCGGTGCCGGCTGGCGTCCGCCACCCGCCGACCCGGCCGGTGGCAGCCTCGAACTAGCGGTCCGTGCGCAGCGTGGAGAATCGTCGGCCGACCTCGGCCACGAGCGAGATGGACGTCAGCAACTGGTTGAGGCGGTGGGTCGCCTGGCCCGGGTGCACCCAGGCCCGCACCGCGCGCTCGTCGAAGGTGGCCCGCACCGCAGCGCTCTCGCGGAACGCCGAATCGAACTGCTCCCGGTACCAGGCGAACCGTTCCGGCGTCGCCAGCGTGGCCCAGCGCTCGCGCGGCGCGAGGGCAGCGCGAAGCCGCCGGTAGTCGCGGGTGTTCCGCAGCCGCGCCAGGAACGCCTCCTTCAGGGTGAACTGGAGGACCTGCCGGCGGGACGTCAGCCTCATGGGATTCCGGTGGAGGGGCGCTTCGAGCGACTTCGGGTAGACCGTGCGGAGCAGCTCGACGAAGAAGGGATAGCCGACCACGCCGGCCCCGATCCCGTGGTAGGTGAAGTCCAGGACGCGGTTCGCCAGGATCGGCGTCACGGTCCAGAAGTGCCAGCGGTGGCGGTCCTCACCCATCTGGCCGAGCCCGTACCAGTACTGGAAGTAGAGCCGTCGCGCGCGGTCCGTGTCGTTGCGCTCGCTCCAGCGCTCCACCGCGCCGGCCATGTGACGGTGGACCTCTGCGGGGTCGAGCCCGACGAGGCGGCTCCCCTCCCGGATCCGGATGAAGCGCGTGTAGACGTCGTCCGCCATCGCGTCCTGGAAGCTCCGGTAGCCGCGCGGGCGGACGTAGGGATGGCGGACCAGTTCGCCGACGAAGCCCATGAACCGGGCGGCCCGGCCCGGGACCACCCGCCGGCGCGCACGTGCCGCGAGCAGCGCCCCCAGCATCGTGTCGTAGTTCACCCGTCCACCGCTGAGGTAGATCAGGCGGCGCCACTCCGCCTCGTCCCGGATCGCCGGCCCCCGGGGGACCCTCACCACCGGGACGTTCCCGACTTCGGCGAGGCGCGCCGCCGTCGCGCTCTCGTCCCCGGTCACCAGCTCGTCGGTGTAGAACTCCATCGGGACGTCGAGGCGGCGCGCCCCGGCGAAGACGTACCGGGTGTCGAAGCCGCCGCTGAGATCGGCGGTGAGCCGGTAGCCCTTTTCCTTCAGCCGCGCCACCCGGGTGGCATACCCCTCGAGGTAGAGCTCGGAGTAGCGGCGGGCCGCCTCCCGCCGGCCGCGCACGGGGTCGGTCAAGGTGAAGTCCTGGGGCAGCAGGAGCGTGCGGGCGACGCGCACGTCCCCATCGCGGGCTGACACGTCGAACAACGTGGCGGGCGGGACCTGCGCGAGCCCCTGGACGACCCATTCCGGGTTCAACGTGTACTCGAACGCCAGCCACTCGGTGATCGCCCGGCGGTCGAAGCGGATCTCGGGCAGGTGGGGCAGCAGATCCTGCGGCTCGCGGCCCAGCAGGAAGCGGGACGGCGATTGCGCAGCGTAGAGCGGCAGGCGGCCCCAGGCATCGTTGAAGGCGATCACGCGCGCGCCGCCTTCGAGCACCAGCACGAAGACGTACTCACCGTCGGTGCCGGTCACGAAGCCTTGGACGGTCTCCTCGACCGGGTCGCCGGCGAGGGCCTTGCAGGCGAGCGCGGCCGCAAACGCCCTCAACTCCTCGTCGCTGCGGTCGTAGACCAGGCCCTCGACGAAGAGCAGGAAATCCGGGCCGGGGCAGGTCAGGTGGGGGTGGTGCGCGGAGGCCTCGAACGTGAGCTCGGTGCGTGGACCCGCGAAGACCTCGATGCGCTCGAACGGCACCTCCGGGGCGAAACGCTCGGCGTCGGGCCGCGGACGGCTCGACGGTGGAGGTCCGACGACGATCTTCAGGCCCGGCATTCGATGTCTCCTTGCGCTGACGACTCCGAGGATGAGAGCGGTGCCGCGACCAGGCAATCGCCGGCCCGAATCTAGCACCCCGGCTCGGCCACCCTCAACCGCTGCACGCGCCCCCGTGGCCCCTGTTCCGTCAGTAAGGGGGTGATTCGCTGACCGGGGGTGGTCGTGAGTCCGCTTTGGGGATGAATAGGGGGGTGGTCGTGACCGCGGTGATCTGCGCGACCCCGGAGCGTGTGGCAGGTCACGCCAGAGGGCCGAACCGACGCGCGCGAAGGATTGAGGGACAGTTTGTGCCCATTGCGTTCCTGGGGCGGGCGAAAGAACGGCTCAGGTCACGCGGACTGCAACCGCTGGCGGGCGGCGACGAACGCCGCAGTACCGGGATGGTCGCGGGCCAACCGCAGGATGAGTCGGCGGCCGTGGACGAGCAGGCGGCCGGCGCGCTGCAAGAGCAGGAAGCGCAGGCGCCGCGGGCGCAGCGGCGCCCACTCCCGCGGCAGGGCGAGGCGCTTGAGCACCGCCAGCAGGTTGGCGGTCAGCACGACCAGTTGCCACCAGGCGGCGTTGGCACCAAAGCGGTAGCCGGGCAGCACGCCGCCCCCCAACTCGTTCTTGAGCACGTCGTGGGCGGGCTCCACCGTGCCACAGCGCTCGTGCGACCAGCGCAACAACCGCTCGCCGTCCCAGTCCCAGCGGTTGGTCACGGTGGCGTAGTAGTGAACCGTCGCCCCGTCGGCGAACAGGGGCAGTTGGTGCGGCCGCGCCCGGATCACCAGGTAGCGGTCCGACATCACGGTGCGCGCGCGGGGGCCTTCCCCGGGCACCAGCACGATCTCCGCCCATTCCCGGTCCTCGTGCACCAGCTCCACCCCGCGCCACTGGCGCAACGCGCGCCAGGACGACTCCGGCAGGGCCACGATCGACTGCCGCAGCTCCGCCGTCAGATCCGCACTGATCGCGAACGGGATCCGCTCGCCCCGCAACCAGTCGAGTACCCGGTGCTGATAACCGGCCGAGTCGCTGCGCACCGCCAGGCGCTCCACCCCGAGTCCGCGCAGCGTCGCCACGCTGGCCTGCAACAGCTCCAGCACCCCGCTCTGCGCCGGCACGTTGCCGTCGCGGAACTGGCTCTGCACCCACAGCCCCTGCTCGGCCCACCACACCTGCAACGGCTGGTAGCCGGTCCCGCCCTCATACACCGGCAGCGCCGTGTGCTTCGCGGAGTGGATCACCGTGGCGTCCACGTCGAGCGTCGCGCACGGCTGCGGGGCGCGCCGCTGCAACTCCGCCAGTACCTGCCGCTGCACGGCTGCGAGTCCCCGCAGCCCCAGCGACTCGCGGGGAATGAAGGCCGTGCGCTCGATCCGCGCGGCCAGCGCCTCCGCGTCGTGGAAGCGGTTCAGGAAGCCACGCAGCGTCTCTGCGCTCGGCAGTTCCGTGCGCCCCCACAAGCGCCGCAGCCCCGCGTCCGCGTGCAGCACCCGCGCGTCATCCACACACTCCCCGCCCGCCGCCAACAACGCGACCAGCGTCTCGACGCAGTCGGCCTCACGGAAGCCTCGACGGCGCTGCTTGAGCTTCAGCTCACGGTCGATGACTTGCCGCAGGCCCAGAGCGCGGAAGGTCTCGATCACCAGCGGCAGACCCGCCAGACCGGTCACTGCGGCGGCGTCCTCGACCACTTCCACTTGAAACGGGAGACGGCCAGAGCGTAGGGTCATCCGTGCACCTCGCCGGTGAAGGTTGAGTTTGAGCGCTCAACCCTTCTTAGCCGCTCTCGGAGCGGCCGGCAAGGTGCTTTTGCTTCCCCCGCCTCCGGCTTACGTACGGAACAGGGTCCACCGCCTTCGCGTGTGCGAAGGAGCAGCGGCCCGACACGAACGGCACAGAAAGAGGCGTCATGCAGTCGGACCGCGCCGATAAGCGCGGCGAGTAGTCTCTCGGCCAGAGACCGGACATCCTCCGCGCCCAGGCCACTGAAGAGCGCTGAAGCGAGAACGGTCTTCTTGGCGAATCGCCTGACGCTGCAGCCGTCGCTACTCCGCAGGTGCTCAAGCACGTAGAGCGACTCGGTATCGCCCTCAAGCGGAACAAGCCACTCCGGCAGAAAGCCAGCGGAGTCATTCATGGTGCTTGGCTCCAGCGGGGTCATTCATGCGTGGCAACGGGGCGTGTCTTGCGAGCCGCCTCCCGTCGCTTCCTGGTGGCATGGGGAGCACTGTTCGGCGTCTCGTGGATCGCGGCCCCGAAGAGCCGACGGAGTACGTCCGTGTCGAGGGGTGGATTGCGCTTCAAATGCCCGTGCCCGTGTGGCTCAAGTTGGCTGGCTCGAATCACCAAGTACCTCAGCCCATGGCGTGGGACCAGCCTCGCCCGCCTCCGATCGTACCGTCGTCGTTGCGCGGCTCTGGTCATCTTGCTGACCGTGTGCCGCTTGTCGAAGAAGGACACCAGCGCATAGTGCTGCCGTTCGTGGAATTCAACCACCAACTGATGCCTCGGGTAGTAGGCGTCGACCGGCAGGCTTCGGCGTTTCCCATTGCGACCAGGGTCGCCGACGAGCCAATCGAATCGGTGCTGACGGCGGGCAGTCTCACCCATGATTCGGTCGCACAAGTCAATGACGTACGCCTCGTCAGTGTCCTTGCGTTCGTGTGTGACGCCAGTGCCTGTTCCAGGGCCGGACTTGGGCGAACCGGGAGAAGATCGCCAGTGGTCCCGCGCGGCTGCCACCATGGTGCCCACGAGTCGCCACTCGGTGCCCTGCTCGGCCG
>Ga0315276_10002508_pt1 | contig 16818 bp, 12 predicted proteins | sample YL17G05_0_MG_FD_204542 | JGI IMG/M metagenome (GOLD analysis project Ga0315276, IMG submission 204542) | Sediment microbial communities from Yellowstone Lake, YNP, Wyoming, USA - YL17G05_0 | ecosystem: Environmental > Aquatic > Freshwater > Lake > Sediment | place: USA: Wyoming | collected... | reverse complement strand
AGTGGGAGCCCTTTTATCCTATGGCAACTACCCCGCTATCCTCCCGCCGAATTTTTCATACCTGGTGGCCATTGGCAGCCAGCTGGCTGTTAATGGGTATTGAATTACCTGCCATAAGTGCTGTGATCGCTCGTCTGGAAAACCCCGAGATCAACCTGGCTGCCTACGGTGGGATCATATTTCCGCTTGCCTTGATCATCGAATCCCCCATCATCATGTTGTTGGCTGCTTCCACTGTGCTTAGCAAGGATTGGGCATCGTTCGCTAAAATCCGCCGTTTTATGATGATCGCTGGGGCAAGCCTGACCTTGTTGCATGTGCTGATCGCGTTCACACCGCTCTACTACGTGATTGTTGAAAAATTCTTTGGTGCTCCTCAGGAAATTATCGAGCCAGCCCGGATTGGGTTAATGATCATGACTCCCTGGCCATGGGCCATTGCTTACCGGCGTTTCCACCAGGGAATGCTGATCCGCTTCGGACACCCCAAGTCTGTCAGCACAGGCTCATTAATTCGGTTATGTGCAGACTTGATTGTTTTAATGATTGGGTATGCAATTTACGATATTTCAGGGATTGTCGTGGCAACCAGTGCAGTTGTTGCCGGAGTGGTTTGTGAAGCAGTTTATGTGGGCATAATCGCCCGGCCGGTTGTCAGGGATGAATTAAAACCAGCCCCAGCCGTTCAACCGCCACTAACCTGGAAAGCTTTCTTTGCTTTCTATAATCCATTGGTCTTGACATCTCTACTTTCATTAATTGTCCAACCTATCGGCGCCGCTGCATTGAGCCGGATGCCACAACCCATCGAGTCTTTGGCCACATGGGCAGTTCTAACCGGGCTTGTATTCATGGTCCGGAGTGCCGGTATCGCCTATAATGAAGTTGTCGTAGCACTATTGGATGAATTCCAGGCAGCCAAGAAGTTATGGAAGTTCGCGGTTAATCTGATCCTGGTCACGACGTGTGTCTGGATCCTTATCATGGCAACGCCAATCTCAAGTTTCTGGTTCCAAACCATTTCAGCGTTGCCCATCAACCTGGCGCTATTGGCTCAAGTTGGTATCTGGATCACTTTGCCCATGCCTGCCCTGGCAGTGCTTCAGTCGTGGTACCAGGGAGCAATTCTCCATAGCCATAAAACCAGGGGTATCACAGAAGCAGTGGTTATCTATCTTTCGGTTAATTTTGTAACTTTAACACTTGGCGTAATGTCTGGTACGGTCATTGGCTTGTATATTGGATTAGCATCATTCGTATTAAGTACCATTATCCAGACTATATGGCTTTGGTTCCGCAGTCGCCAGGTAATCGATTCTGTTCACCAGCGGGATGAATTTGAATATTCATTACCACCTGCTGAAATCGTCTCATAAAATATATTAAATTCTTGATATTTTAAGAAATGTATGGAGAGTATATGGCAGGCATAACAATAAATTGGCTAGAGGTGGCGCATAGGGTACTCCTCTCCAGGAAAATGGACCTTCTTGAAGTAGAGAAGCTCGCCCCTCAAGGGAAAATAAAATATCAATTCTCTGCAGCTGGGCACGAGCTAGCCCAGGTATTGTTGGCTCAGGCACTCAACCACCCTCATGACGGAGTCACTGTTTATTATCGTTCCAGACCATTTATGCTTGCGAGAGGATTTAACGCTTCGGATGCGTTGGCTGCAGGCATGGCACGTGCTGCTGGACCATCCAAAGGGCGGGACACAGGTGTGATGTACAACCTACCCGGCCTCAATTCGTTAACCGTCCTGCCCACTTCAGGGAACGTAGGGGCTCAATATTCACCAGCTGCTGGTTGGGCACAATCCATCCGCTACCACTCCCAGGTTCTTGAAGACCCTGGTTGGAATGGAGCGATTGCGGTGGCCATGGGGGGTGAAGGTTCTGTGGCTGCGAACGGCTTTTGGGCTGCCCTGAATATCGTCACTACAATGGGATATCCCTTTCTGTTCTTTATTGAAGACAACCAATATGGTCTTTCGGTGCCATCCCTTTGCCAGACACCTGGCGGCAATATTGCGGCTAATCTATCCGCCTATGAAAACCTGAAATCCATGGATGCCGATGGCACTGACCCGCTGATAACCTGGAAAGCGATCCAGGATGCGCTTGAATTCATCCGGACAGAAGGTGGACCATACTTGCTACGTATGCGGGTACCCCGAATAATGGGACACACTTTTGTGGATACGCAAACCTATAAATCAGATGAACAGCGCTTAGATGAAGCTGGACGAGACCCCATTCCACAGCTGAAAGCTTTCCTCAAAGAGCAAGGCATCCTGGATGATCCTGGTTGGCAGTCATTGGAAACCCGGGTGGACCAGGAACTTCAAAAAGCCTTGGAAATCGCAGAGAATACCCCTGAGCCTGATCCAAATACTGTTTTGGAACATGTGTATTATTCTGGAAATATTCAAATCCAGGGAGGTTTACGGCCGGTGGATGCCATGCTGCCACTTGGTTCACCTAAACCTCATCCAATGGGTGCGCGCATCAATCTGATCGATGCGATCCGCCGGACACTGGAGGTCGAGATGGAAAAGAACCCGCGCCTCCTGGTCTTTGGTGAAGATGTTGGCATAAAAGGCGGTGTGCATGGTGCTACCCTGGGCATGCAATCCCACTTTGGGGTCGATCGTGTTTTCGATACCTCCCTCAATGAAGATGGTATCATCGGTCGGTCGACTGGAATGGCTTTGGCAGGGCTGCTGCCTGTCCCGGAGATCCAATTTCGCAAATATGCGGACCCTGCCCATGAACAGCTCAATGATCTTGGGACATTACGCTGGCGAACTGCCAATCATTTTGCTGCTCCGGTTGTCGTTCGCATGCCTGTCGGTTTTGCCAAAAAGACAGGTGACCCATGGCATAGTGTCTCAGCTGAGGCTGTTTATGCCCATCTCACTGGATGGCGGATTGCTTTTCCATCCAATGCTGAAGATGCGGTCGGTCTATTACGTACATCCTTGCGAGGGGACGACCCTACTTTTTTCTTTGAGCACCGGGCGTTGTATGACAGCTCCGAAGCACGACGACCGTACCCTGGGGATGACTATTGCCTGCCATTTGGCACAGCAGTCCACCTTGCACATGGCGATGAGCTGACCGTGATCACCTGGGGTGCCATGGTACATCGCTGCCTGGAGGCAGCCAAAGACCTCCTCGATCGCATCACCCTTTTAGATTTGCGTACGATCCTGCCCTGGGATAAAAACGCAATCCTGGATAGCGTTCATCATACGGGTAAAGTCCTGGTGGTACATGAAGATACCATCACCAGTGGTTTCGCAGCTGAAATTATCGCCACGATTAATGAGCAAGCCTTTGCTGACCTGGACGCGCCTATCTCTCGCATCGCCACTCCGGATGTTCCCATCCCTTATAATATTGGTTTAATGGACGCAGTATTACCCAGTGTTGCGCGCATCCATAAAGGGATGTTGGATTTATTAAATTATTGAATCAGTAGTAATTGAAAGATCCAACGGTCCATTGAACCAACAGGGTTCGAACGAGTAAATAGTATAATTATTAAAATGGAGGCAATATGTCAGTCATAAAACTAGAAAAATATATTCAAGCTGCACCTGCGGAAGTTTTTCTCTATTTCACAAATTCCACCGCACTCAGGGACTGGTTCTGCGATGTTGCCACTACTGACCCTCGGGTCGCTGGACGCATGTATTTGTGGTGGAACGGAGATTACTATACCAGTGGTGAATTTCTAAAATTGAAGCAAAATGAACTCGTCTCGTTCAGTTGGTTTGGGCGTGGAGAGCCACACGCTACCCAAGTTGATGTTACCCTCAAGAAGAAGAAAGCTGGCACTCTGCTAAAACTTGCCCACCGAAAATTGGGTGGGAATTCAAAATGGGGTGAAATTGGTAAAGGGTACAAAAAAGAATGGGCGAAAGCACTGGAAAACCTTACCTCAGTGCTTGAAAATGGTGCAGACTTGCGCATCACCACCCGCCCCATGCTGGGTATTTACACGGATGAGTTTAATGCCGGCATTGCACAAAAACTAGGGGTTCCAATCACGCAAGGGCTTCGTCTAAGCGGAGTTATTGAAGGCTTGGGCGCTCAAAAAGCCGGATTGATATCCGATGATGTCATCACATCATTGGATGGTCATGAGATCACTGGTGCAGCCACATTCAGCTTATACATGAAAAATAAAAAGGCTGAGGACAAAGTGGAAGTCACCTTTTATCGTTGTGCAGAAAAGAAAACCACAAGTATGACATTATTCGGTCGACCGATTCCCCCCACTCCCATCTCTGGCTTGGAACTTTCCAAGCAGGTTGAGCCAGTCTATAAGCAATATGAAAGCGAGATAGAGTTATTGTTGATAGCTGCCAGCGAGGAAGTGTGTGCTAAAAAACCCGCACCGGCTGAATGGAGTGCAAATGAAGTTCTTGCCCACCTGATTCATAGTGAGCTTGGTTGGCAAAATGTCATGACTGAGATTATGGGTGGGCATGAATCTATGTATGATGACTGGGGTGGTAATATTCAAGCCCATATCGACGGGACGGTAGCGACATTCACCACAAAAGCCGAGTTGTTCAACGAGCTTAAAAACCATGATGCCGAAACGCTCAACATGTTAATTCACATCCCATCAGATTTTATCACTCATAAGGGAAAATTCTGGAAGCTTGCATTCCAGGCCAACCAAAATTCCTACCACCTTCAGTCACATCTGGAACAAATGCGTTCAGCCATCCAATCTACCAGAGGGACATAATCCCATTTTTGTATTTGTTCATTGACAATTGAGCCCATGGATACACGAAACCCATGGGCTCATTATGTATATATTTCAACATCATCAGCAGTACGATTCTAAGGATTTATCGTATAAAAGGCAAATACCCATGTTTGACTTTAAGTTGATTAGCACCCAGATCCTGTTTGACCACCCGTATGCAAAGGTGATGGTCGATACCCGGTAGCATGATGGGGTTCAACACCCCTACTTCTACCTTGCGAGCCCCGTGGACGCTGTTGCAACAGTCAGCTTGACCAACGAAGACTGCATTATCCTGACCCGCCAGTACCGCCATCCCCTTCACCAGATCATCTACGATCTTCCTGCGGGTGACGCTCCACAGCCGCTAAAGCGGCGTGGCTTCTTAGGATACGCATGTGTTTAGTACCACTACGTTAGCTCCTAATGGGTGCGTCCCACCCAATTATTTTGCACCTATGCTAGAACACTCAAAGTGTTTTACCCAGTCCGAGATTTCGGGACTGGAACCAGCAACACGATCTACTGTTAAAGTGCAGCCACCGAAGTGGCGACTGTGCAGACCTAAGTCCCACATTGGTTGAATAATATCATCGATAGCGCTAAAGCGCCTAACCACTGCCACTAAAGCGGCGTGGCTTGCGGGGGGCTAAAGCCCAAAATCGGTCATCTCGAGCTTGGTGAGGATCCAATTCAAGGTGCTCGTCGTGATTTCGAGGAGGAGACAGGCTATTTTCCCCGCCATATAGAGCAGCTTGGTTACTACAATCAGTTCCCGGGGGTCTTACAGGCTGCCACCAGCTTGTTTTTTGCCACTGGCCTGGTGCAAACCAGCCAACACCTTGAGCTGGGTGAGGTACTCGAGACGGCCCATAAACCCTTGGCTGAGGTCCTAGGGATAAATCCTTAATGGAAATATTATCGACGGTTCGCTTCAATTGGGTGTATTATTAGCACTTCAAAAAGGTATTCTTGTGTTACCAGGCAAATAATGGTTAGATGCCTTGAATAATCTATATAATGGGAGCAGTATATGGAATATCGGTCACTGGGTCGAACAGGCCTAAAAGTCTCAGAAATATGCCTCGGTACGATGCAGTTCGGTTGGACTGCGGATGAAACACTTTCATTTGATATCTTGAGCGCTGCCTATGCAGCCGGCATAAACTTCATCGACACCGCAGATGTTTATTCTCGTTGGGTGGAAGGCAACCCAGGTGGGGTTGCAGAGACCATCATCGGAAAATGGATCAAGCAAGCAACCATTCCGCGGGATCAGTTGGTGCTGGCAACCAAAGTGCGTGGCAAAATGGGGGCTGGTCCAAATGACGAGGGTCTTTCACGTAAGCATATTATGGATGCAGTAGATGCCTCACTCAGCCGCCTGCAGGTTGACTATATTGACCTTTACCAGACTCATTATTATGATGATAAAACACCCATCGAAGAGACCCTCCAGGCGTTGGATGATCTTGTGCGCCAGGGAAAGGTACGCTATGTTGGTTGCTCAAATTACCCGGCTTGGCGTCTTATGGAAGCACTTTGGACCTCAAAGCAAAATAACATTGCGCGTTTTGATTCTCTCCAACCGCACTACAACCTGGTGCACCGGGCAGAATTTGAGCGTGAGCTGGCTGATGTATGCCGTTCTTATGCAATAGGGGTCATCCCATATTCCCCCCTGGCCGCAGGATTTTTATCCAACAAATATGAGCGAAACCAGGCAGAGCCTGAATCCGTTCGCCTCGGTGGGGTTAAGCGGCGCTACTTCAATGATAAAAGCTGGGCCATCCATGATTCTATCGAGGAATTGGCACTCCAATTGGGTAAAACAATCTCACAGGTTTCATTAGCCTGGCTGCTCAGCGATCCTGTGATCACCAGTCCAATTATTGGTCCGCGTAGCCTGGATCAACTTTCTGATAACCTCGGTGCAGTTGGGCTGCGCTTGACACAAGAAGAAAAGAATATCCTAGATTTAGTCTCAGGTTGGCAGGAAGAATAACCCAGGATACAAAACGAGACTCAGGAATCAAAACCAAGCCCAAAGCTATCCAACATCTTTAGCCACAAATTCCTGCGGCCCTGGTTTCGGTCTGCTTTATCCATCGCCTGCCTGGTTAGGTTAATCACTGCTGAACGGAAAGGTTCCGGTGGGAAGGGAAACGGTTTGTTCCGCACCATCTCCAATTCGGTTCGCTCCGTTTTCTTTCCATTGAGTAGGTCAAGCATCACCAGAGCGCCAAAGCGGGAGGAACCTACTCCAAGTCCAGTGAAACCTACCACATATGCGGTACGCCCAGCATGCGTAGTTCCCCAAAACTGACTGAAACGTGAGCAGGTGTCGATCGCACCCCCCCATGCATGGGTGAATCCTAATCCTTCGAGTTGGGGAAAGTTCAGGAAAAAGTGTTCTGCCAGGCGACCGAAGACCTCATAGTTAACTTCAAGGTGTTTTCCGATGCCATTGTTCCGGTAATACACAGCATCATATCCACCCCACAGGATGCGTCCTTCCAGGGTTGTGCGGTAATAATGGAACTGGCTACCGGTATCGCTTAACCCCTGGCGACCCTGCCAGCCTATCGAAGCGCGTTGACCGGAAGATAATGGCTCAGTGACGAGCACGTAATCATAAACTGGTACGATATATCGCGTGAGCTGTTTGATAAGCGGTGGAAAAGCATTCGTTGCGATGGCGACCCTTTTTGTATGAATACAGCCATATGCAGTATTCACTCTGATTTCTTTATCTTCTTCTTCTATAGATCGCACTGGTGTGCGTTCGTATAACCTGACCCCCAACTTCAAGCAAGCGCTTTGCAGTCCCCACGCTAATTGAGCCGGATTAACCATGGCAACCCCCTGTTGGTTGTATTGTCCAGCGAGGTAGAGTGGAGAGTTAACCATGGACCTGGTCTGGCTTTGATCTAGCCACACAAATTTCTCCCCAAAGGCAGCTGCTTGTTCAACTTCGTGGCTTAGCTCATCCACCTGGTAAGGTTCTACTGCAACCAGAAGTTCACCGGACCGCAGGAAGTCGCATTCGATCCCCAGTCGCTTCACCGTTGTCTCAATTGCATCCAGGTTAGCCTGACCCATTGCTGTGAGGCTAGCCAGCTCTTTAGGCCAATGCTTTCGACCATTCTCAAAGCCATGGGTCAATGAAGCCGCAACAAATCCTCCATTACGACCACTCGCTCCACTTGCCACCTCTTCGGCTTCCAATAACACGACATCCAGAGAAGAATCAGCTTCCTTTGCAAGATTAGCAGTCCACAACCCCGTGAAACCCGCTCCGATGACTACCAGGTCCGCAGAGATTGTTTGGGTCAGTGCAGAAGTTGGTTGTGGCCGTTGTGGATCATCCAGCCAAAAAGGGACAAGTTCAGCATCAGCCAATGACTTTAATATTTCTGGACGAGGGTAGCGAGGAAATGGCATATCGACCTCCAATGGAAGTTCAATACAATATCCCAATTATAGTATGGTTAAACATTCTTGGATTTTTCCAGCCTGGTAGATAATCCCATCGAATAATGGTTTTACCTAATCCCATCTTTACATCCATCCAATGAAAGATTATCAGGTTGATTCAGGAAAATTCCTGGAATGTCATGAGAATTAAGTATCCTGCTTTGTGTGCATGATTGACTCCTCATCCATTACGAACAAACTCACTCACAGAATATTAACTTAAATACTATTGACGTAAAATTCTTACCTGATAAAATCATACATTCACTACTGAAACCTTGAAACCGGAGATTAAAATGACACTACCTGAAGAAACCATCACCCAATCAATTACCCTGACGCAACCGGCTGCAGATGCAGTCCGCGATGTTATAACCTCAAAGAATTTACAGGGATATGGACTGCGTTTGTTTATCTCCGGAGGTGGTTGCTCTGGTTATCAGTATGGTCTGGCGCTTGAGAGTAATATCCGCGCGGAAGATCTTGTCACTGAAACGGATGGGATAAAGTTGATTGTAGATGAAGTGTCGATAAAATATGTTCACGGTGCTACAGTTGATTATGTGGAAGGTCTTACCGCTAATGGGTTCAAGGTCATTAACCCAAATGCAGAATCAACTTGTGGTTGCGGTCAAAGTTTTAATTCTACCGATGGGGACTCAGCGAATAGCTGTGCTGGTTGTGGGTAGCCGGATAATTTATCTCAAAACAGAAAGGTCATGAAGTTTTCTTTCATGACCTTTTTTTTATCGACCACGAAAAACCGAGATCACCAGACCGAATAAGCCAACCACTGCTAGCCCAATGATGATAAATCCCATTGGTACCCCCCCGGGAACACTATTCCCTGTCGATGCAACATACGTTGGGATGGATAATGGGGGTGGTTGGGTGAAGGTTGGTAAGCGGGTAGGTCCAACCACAATGATGAATTGGGCTGCCAGGGAGGGGTCGATCGTGGGGGTTACGCGTGGGGTTGGCGTGGGCGGTGGGACAATGATTGGAAGTTCACCTCCAGAAATTGTAATCAGATATGTATACACCCATGCAACTCCCCCATCCACTGTTGGATAAGCAATTTGCACCCAATCTCCACCTACCGAACGACCCAATGCAGGCACCCTTTCGCCTTGTTGCAACACACCCACAATTGAATAATCTTGACTGGGACCCGCCCTTACATTTATTTGTTCTTGATCCTGATTCACGGTTGCCATTGTCCCGAATGGGCTGCTCGTTACGGTTGGGATGGAAACGGTGGGCTGTTGGGCAGCAACATTTAACCCAACAGTCGAGGTTAACCCTAACCAGGAAACCCCACCCAATAGAAGTATTGATAACAATAACCAGACTTTATAGTGACGCATTAATTCTCCAATATACGCGGTATCAACTTATAAAATATGAGGTATTCTTGCGTGGGGCGATTATAATCTAATCTTATACCAGTATTATTAATAGAAGCTATGGCGTGCTGTAACTCTAGAAGGATAAATTTGGATGAAGCAGGAGTATCACTATGGAACAACGCATTTATCATGGGAATCTAACCCCAAGCGACTTAGGAGAAGCATTAATTGCCCGTTTCAATCGGGGCAATTTACGCGCTCAGCGATTTGGAGATGATGAACGCGTGATCGTTCAAATTGGCTCCCGACCAGGTACGATGACTGGAGGTGATACGGCCATATCAGTGATCCTCCAAAATATTGAGGATGGTGTGGCAGTCCGATTAGGGCAACAAGCCTGGTTGGGTATTGCTGCCAGTCTGGGAACAACTGCTCTGGCTGCCCTACGCAGCCCCTTCAACCTTTTAGGCAGGTTGGATGATCTGGCGCAGGATATTCAAAACCTGCAGATCGATGAGCAAGTTTGGCAGGCCATAGATGAGGTGGCACGTTCCGCTGGAGCATCCCAAGAGCTTTCTGAACGATTACGGCGCATAACGTGCCCATATTGTCTGACTGCAAATCCGGTTGGGGGACCGAATTGTATTGCATGTGGTGCACCTCTCGGAGAGGTTCAACCCATCACTTGCCCGAATTGCGGATTTGTGGTTAAAACTTCTGAATCAATTTGTCCAAACTGTAAGCGGGCTTTATCTGTTTAAACCAATCAGATCGAAAATCACTGCAACATTAAAGCTTAATTCTTTGTCGGATGGATTAATAAGTTTTTATGGGAATTTGCTTGATATCGACAAGAAAATCGTTCTGTGATTATCGTGCGCTCAGATGATCCATAGCTACACGCAAGTATGGTAAAAGATCATCATCGGATTTGATCGTTAGTGGCGCAAATGACATCGCAAATTGCCCGTTTTGTCGGGCTTCCAACCGGTTGAACAGACGCTCCAAGACAGGTAGTGCTTCCAGATATCCAACCAATCCAACAAAATAAATTGCTTTTTGCCTGATTGCTAAAGGGTTCTTCCATTCAGAAAGGATATCCCCCAAGTACTTCCCGACATACGGGCAGGTATTGAAAATGTGATATATCGACCTTTCCACTTGTGGGTCAGCGACAGCTACATCAAGAAGGCCAAAAACCGTAGCTTCATTCATGTTATGCAAATAATTGACAACGACCTTCCTCACCTCTTCAGGGTTTTGTTTGTTATTCAAATCAGGGGTGAGTAAATCAGCCACGATAATTGTAACCCGCCTACGTAGGTAGATATCCGGATCGCTCAAACAGGTAGCAACCAAATAAGCGACAAGTGGTGAAACTCTTTGAGCTCCTAGCTCTAAAAGCGCATCTATCCCACGCTGCCGGGTTGAAGGATCTGGAGAGGTCAGGCATTCGGAAGCTTGCCAAACGGCAGGGAACAGCTCAACGATATTCGCAATTGATTCCCCATAATCAAACAATGGCAACTGCAGGATGGGTATGTTTTCGGTGTCCATTTGGTTTTTGATCGCTTAGTGCAGCCAAGTATATCTTAAATTATGCCAACCAAATACCATCCCAGGCAGGGATGGGAATTTCTAATATATGGTTGGTGGCTATATATTGTTTTGATGGATGGATAAGGTCATTGATCCTTCGTCCATCCTCCCAGCCAATTTCATCTATGCTGATATTTATCCTCTGTTCACTTCCACTGGCATTCATGATCACTAAGACCTGCTCCTCTGATGTTTTGCGAACAAAGGCATAACACGATGGATTTGAAATATTTTTCACTTTAATATATTCGCCTCTGCGCAATGCAATGTGTTGCTTTCGCATCCTCACCAGTGTTTTAATAAATTCATAGATTTCAATATTCCACTTATTTTCCTCCCATGGAAATGCTCCCCTGCAGCCCGGGTCCTTACCACCAGCTAACCCAATCTCATCTCCATAATAAATAGCTGGAGCTCCTGGATATGCGAATTGAAAAAGAAATGCCAGTTTGGTTTTATCTACACGATTTCCCATCCTGGTCAGGATGCGCTCTGTATCATGGGATCCGACGGGAAGGTACATTGCATAAGCATTCTCCGACGGGTAATAAGATAGTAATCCTTCTACTTTTTCAGCAAATTGAGGGATATTCATGGTGTTGGAAGCTAATAACCCCGCTAAAGCCTCCATTACGGGATAATCCATCAGGCCATCAAAGTGACCCTCCCCCACCCAGCGTGAGTCAGCCGACCAGATCTCACCCAAGAGATATGCTTCTGGGTTGACAGACTTTACCACTTGCCGGAACTCTTCCCAAAAGCTATCGTCATTGATCTCGTTGGGCACATCCAGCCGCCAGCCATCAGCTCCCTGTTCAATCCAATACCGGGCGACCTCCAAGAGATATTGCCTTACCAGAGGATTATTCGTATTAAATTTTGGCAGGCTTTTCATCCCCCACCACCCAAGGTAATCACCTGCATCACCCCCTGAATAAGCATTTACAGGAAAATGCTTTATATGAAACCAGTCCCTGTATGGAGAATTCTCCTGGTTTTCCAGGATATCATTGAATGCAAAAAACCCTCTCCCACAATGATTAAAAACACCATCCAGGATTATGCGGACTTGGTTCCGGTGGGCGTGTTCCACCAGGGCATGGAAATCATCCAATGAACCCAGCTTAGGATCGATCCGATAATAATCCGTGGTGTTATAACCATGGGTTGAGGTTGCCAGGAAGATGGGATTCAAATAAATCGCATTTATTCCTAAATCGAGCAAGTAATCAAATTTCTGCAAAATACCATGTAGATCACCACCCTGGAATCCCCAACTTGTCGGGACCGATCCCCACGGTTGAATGTTCGGAGGGTCATTTCCTGGGTCACCATTATAAAAACGGTCAGGAAAAATCTGATAAAAGATAGCATCTTGGACCCAATCTGGTACGCTCATATTGACCCTTATGGCACCGTTTCCATGCCGCTCAATGCCCTTGTTATATTATCCTCAGCAGTTTGTAGTGCGCTTTCTGGATCAATCCCATGACTAAATACACCCCTGATCGCATTATCCAGCTCGTTCCTGTAGATACTGAGCACTTTATCATCCACGGTAATCGGATAGGGAACTCCATTTAAAAAAGCCACCATCGCCTGTGTAATGAACTTATCCCGAGGTTGGGTGGTCGTCACCGTAGGTATATGACCTACCTCAGCCAGGTACATCTGTACAGTTGGGTCAAGCAGGTATCCCATAAATGAAAGTGCTGCGAACCTGTTGTCGCTGGTAGTATTAGGATTCAGAAATATGCTATCAGTTTCGACCCAACCGGACATATGTCCAGTGCCATAAGTCGGCCAGGGATCAATTGCTAGATTGTCAATGCCTATAGATTGAGCAAGCACCGATGTGTTCCAGCTCCCATCAATAATTATTCCCACCCGTCCCTGCTTAAACTTCTCAAGATCCCAATTGGTATTGAAAGTCACTGCACCCGCATCGTCATAAGCTCCCAATAGATCCAGCCATTCCAATCCATATTCATCGTTGAATGCCGGGTAGCCATTCTCATCCATCAAAAGACCTCCTAGCCCGATGATAGCAGGAGACGAAAAATATGACCCGCGTTCGAGATAGGACCCAACGATACCGCCATGCGTAGCTTCAAGAGATAATGCTTTCAGTTCATCCATGCTAGTCGGCGGTGTGGAAATCAGTGAGATATTTCGGAACATTAACAATCCATGTTGAGAGAGTGGAAGGCTGATGAGTGAGTCTTTGTATTCTCCGGACGATAATGCCACAGGATTAATATTAACCAGGTAGTTGGATGGAACATAGGTGTCGAGATTGGTGATCAATTTTTCATTATACAGATCTGGTCCCCAATTGGATGGACCCAACAACAAGCTTGGTCCTTGCCCTATGGATGCTGAACCAGCATAAGAGTTATATAAATCATCCTGGGGTATATATTGTAAACTGAACGTTACAGTTGGATATAAACGTTGAAATGATTGGATGATCGATTGTAACGCAGTAGTTTCTGCACTACCCCAAGAATGCCAAATGATCACTGAGCTGCCCGCAGGTGGGGGTGATAATGGAGGGCGTGGTGGCATTTCTGTAGGTGTGGTTTGGGGCGTTCCTATACCTTGAAAGGGGGTTGTGGTTGGAAAAATTGTCCCAGTCTGTGGGGCGCTCGCAGTTACCGATTTATTAGGAGTTTGAGTAGGTCGCTGAGTGGAAGTCGCTGAGGTATTGATAGAAGGAAATGTTGATGTAAACTGCGGACCTGGGTATGGCAGTGTCGCTCCCATAGTTGCGTTTGGGCTGGAACCGGGATATGCTGAGATACTTGTGCTGGTCCCTGTTGGGCTGGCTGTTGGGGAGACTATCGGGGGCTCCGTTGGGTTGGTTGTAGAGGTTGGTGAAGTAATTGTAGGGGTTTGACTGGCCTGGAGTATTGGCGGCACAGGTTGGGTACTTGTGGCCAAAGGCGCAGGGTATGGTGAGGTAAGTGTTGTTTCTATTGTCGGAACCGCGACCTCGCTGGATGGCTGTGGATAGGGTATCCCAGTTTCTGGAAAAGTCTGATATGTTGGGAGGGGATATGGTTGCTCCGATGTTGGTGCACCACCTGTTTCAGTGGCTTGTCCAGCAGTTTGAGATACTGTTTTGACAGGCGTCGATTGTTCTGTGCCTTGCGTTACCATAGGTATGCTGGTGTTGGTTGGAGACTCAGGTGTCGCAGCGCGTCTGCACCATCCAAGGATCACCACAATGGACAGCAGTACACATATCAGGAGAAATAATGATGCTTTTTTCCGCATGATTAAATCAAATCACTATAATCTTTCCGGATGATCTTGACCTCCCGGGAAGATGTAGTTGGAAGATAATTCAATTATACTATTGACCCTTCGCCAGCATCCCCACTCGGGCGAAGTCCGTCTGTGTCAGATCAGTCTGTGCGGTCTGGCTTGGTGTGTAAGCGCTGAGCCAGCTCTCTTGCACGCCTGCCTCCGACCATACCAGGTCAATCACCCGCGTGTGATTGGTATCCGCAGGACCTCCACCAAAACGCCACTGTTCCGCATTCTGACTGACATCTCGAACACGCATAACCCCTCCACTTGGGTATCCCTCCTGACCAAGCACCATGGCTGCGTACTTCCACTCCTCAGGATTATCACCCAGGATCGAGCGTGGTATACGGATGGTCACACGCTGTTGACCAGGATCAGCCAGGATTTGGAAATCACTACTCGTGGCGATTCTCTCCGGGCCAGCATCTCCCGGAACATATATTCCGAAGTCCCATCCCTCCACCGTAACGGCGTAATCCCAAGCAAAACCATCCTGCAAAGCCAGGTTCCGACCCGGCAGGAAATTTACCCCTCCTTGCCCATCCCCATTGGCATCAATATATATATCAAATGTCTGGACTGAGAGCCCATTAGGAGAACCCCATGAATTTTCCACCGGGCCCCTCATGGTGAACTTGAAGACGATATTTTCTGCATCCGAACCGACCTGGAAGTTGAGGATATCATAACAACCCGCCGGGAATACTGTGTCCAATGGATAGGAATATGTCCCCGGACCATAATCATCCCTTTCAGGGTCGGTAATATCCAGCACCAGGATTGTTGTGCCCAAATCTGGGACAATCAAAGCAGCGGGACCGCTGCCCGGTAAAACATCTGTATCCATAACAGTGACTGTTCCAGATATATCGACCTGTTCCGAATGGATGGCACGTAAGCTGATCCGATCACCTGTCTCTGCATTTCCCAGATCAGTTAAAGGTATCGCCAGCTCAAGGATATTCCCGCTCTGAGCCGCCTTCTCGATACTCGTGGGTTCTCCCCAGGACTCATCCCCATTGGCTGGATATAGAATGGCGGAGGCAAGATTGCCACCCAGGAACTGAACCTCCACCAGACGGTTGGCAGGAAACCCCAACAGTGTCCCATTGTCACTGAAATTATTGGTAGGATCACTCCCAGGTACCTGTAAATATATTTCAAGATTATTTGTCCCCGCCGGAGCCTGATATTCAGGTGCTGAAGTAACCTTCAGAAAAAGATCCTTAGAAGAAAATCCATATGCCAGATCCTGGAAATATGCCTGACCAGATGCCATAACACCTCCGGATGCAAGATAAACTCCCGCCTGATCCCATTCACCGCTACTCACCTGCCCATCCACAGTGACCGTAATTAACCCACTGGAGGCAATATCCGCGGAAATTGGGTTGAGGGGGATGATCGGCACATCCAGGAAATCTGGTGCAGCTTCACCGAGGCTTATATAGACTTGTTTAAGTGTGCTACGGAACTGCTGATCGAATGCTTCATCGTTGCCAGAATTTTGATCTGTACCGAACCACCAGAACCAGTCTGAGCCTTCGGCAATATACATGTAATCTTGTGCTTGTTGTAGTGCTTCAGGTGTTGTCTGGCGGATGCCAGAAATGTATTTCTGTAGCAGTTCACGCGTTGTGGTTAGGTAATCCCAGGCACGATTTTCTTCATCTTCTCCAATCCAGGTTGTGAAATCATGATTGATCCATGATCCTGCCCACAGCTTATCGATTTTTGGTTGGTCAGGCGCAATTTCCAGGAATTCGCTCGGAGTTACCGTACGTATCAACGGATCTTCACTCAGACCAGTGTACAAGGTGTTCAAGAATTCCTTGCCGTCGTTATCGTAATTTTCCCAGGCATTTTCCCCATCCAGGATCACCGACACGAGGTGTGGTCCACTGTTTCCATTGGCGATCAGAGCATCGCGAATGGCGTGGATGCGGTTGATGAAATCTTTGGCAGCAGCTGTTCCACTTACCCCGGAGTATGTAAATCCAACTTTATCGGAGATCACCACATCTCTGAAGACCATCGCCACAGGGTTGCCCTGCTTACTTTGCACATAGTATGGTCGGTATAAGGTATCCGGTTCAGTGACTACCTCTTTGCTATCACGGGTGAAACTATCCATTCCCAGGCTGGCTGCCAATACACCTTCGTCTGAAGCCATCCACTGGATGCCCCCTTTTGATACCATATAAACGATTTCCTGGGCTACGGAACCCTCCGCAGGCCACATCCCACGCGGGGCTCTTCCGAAATGGTCCTGGTAGAGCTGGACCCCTAATTGGATCTGTGCGACGGCATC
>Ga0315276_10002507_pt1 | contig 16820 bp, 12 predicted proteins | sample YL17G05_0_MG_FD_204542 | JGI IMG/M metagenome (GOLD analysis project Ga0315276, IMG submission 204542) | Sediment microbial communities from Yellowstone Lake, YNP, Wyoming, USA - YL17G05_0 | ecosystem: Environmental > Aquatic > Freshwater > Lake > Sediment | place: USA: Wyoming | collected... | reverse complement strand
TGGATGAACCGGTTTCGCCGGATATTGACGCGGTGGGAAAAGAGACCTGAAAATTTTCTGGCTCTGCTTCACTTTGTCTGTGCCGTAATTGCGTTTCGTTGCTCCGGGTTATTCGGATAGGCTCTTATTGACCTTGCCCCGTTTATTGTACCACTACATATTAGAGTATCCAGCGTTAATTGACTCTGCTTTTACGCACCGTCTGCGTAATATTGACACGCCTAAGCCCAAAATGAGCGACAGAAATAAACGAAAAAAACCATAGGGTAATACAGCTTGTTATTCCGGCAAAGGTCTGCCTTTCGTTTCAGGGCAAAACCAGATAAATACGATTCCGAGGATATAGACCAAACTCACAACTGCGCACATTCGCGCGTAATCCTCATTAAAATAATTCAAAAGCGAACCGGCTCCCAGCGTTCCTGCCGCCGCAAGAACCCGCCCGATATTATACGCAAAACCCTGCGCGGTTGCTCGAATCCGTGTCGGGAAAAGCTCCGGCAGATACAAGGGCAGCCAGCCGAAGAAACTGGCAGTTACCCCTCCGACAATAAACACCCAGAACAAAAACACGCCGCCATATTCAAAAGGCGTTCTGAAAAGATAAGCGCAAGTGCCGGCGGCCAGAATACAAAGAATGAAATACGCCCATCTTCTGCTTGTCCAATTCGCCAGATATGCCGCAAGAAAAGAACCGACAATTGCGCCAGCGGCGGACCAGATTTGCGCCCATGATTTGGCTGTAGGAATCTGTCCGCTTAACTTGTCCGCCCAGGCCGGCAGCCACTGCGTCGAACCCCACGTTCCTAAAAGTATAATTGCTCCGAGAATAGCACCTTTAATTGTTGATTTTGCCAGGCCTCCTTTAAATATGTCTGAAATGCGGTTGGCTGGTGAATGAGCCGCCGCTTGTTTCCAGCGAGGCGATTCTGGAACGAACAATCGAATAAAAAAAGTCAAAAGAGCCGGCATAGCCCCCAGAAACAGGAGCAATCTCCAGGCCGAGTTGGATAACAGGGCATTTTTCCATTCCACAGGCATACCAACACAAGTGAAAAACGAATCGATGCTGCCAATCACTTTGGTCAGCCCCAGCCCCATCAACGCAATCAGAAGAAATCCCGCGTTTGAAGCCACGCCTATAAGCCCCGCCAGCATCGGTCTCGATGTCGAAGGCCACACCTCCATCACAAGCGCGACTCCAAGCGCCCACTCGCCTCCCATACCGAGCGACGCCGTAAATCTCAAGACCGCTAAATGCCAGGGGTGCGTAGCAAAACCGCACAAACCAGAAAATACAGAGTATGTTGCCACGCTCCAGACAAGCGCACGAACCCTTCCGATGCGGTCGCCAAGCCAGCCGAAGAATATGCCCCCGCACGCCGCACCGACGAGAAACATTGCGATTATGACCGAAAACCAGGTGCCGATAGTTTTACTTGCCTCAGGCCCCATCAATTCCATCAACGCGGGCCTGGCCACAAGGGGAAAAAGCCCCATCTCAAACCCGTCAAACATCCACCCCAACAACGCCGCCGCAAGTGTCATCCCCAGCGCATATTTGGTGGTTCGACTTTGCTCACCAGTGGTCGCCGGCGAGTCATTCATAGATTTTCCCTAATCTATAATTTTTCCAGGCCGGCTCAAAAGCTTTGCGTTCGGCTGGGATGGGTCTGGGCGTGACATTTTCGCAGCGGAACATGTCCGTCTGTTTCAGGTCGTATTCAACCCGCAGGATTGAATTGCGTAATTCAATATTTTCGGGCTTGAAACGAAGCTCATTGCCATCTCTATCCACAACCGTGGAGCTAATACGATTGCCTCCCCACAACAGCACAAGATGCGAACCACGAGAGCCGCTTCCTTGTTCAAGCAGCGTCACTATTGCCTTTAGATACGCCGCGCTTGCCAGTGCAAGATGCTCAGCTCTTACAGCCGCGGGAATGTCTATCGTGCTTCTTAATGCGATACCTTTCTCCTTTATACGGTTCACCAAGGCAATCGCCTGAGCCAACGCGTTACGGGCATCGTTAATCTCGCGAATATGGCTTGCGTAGGTGGTCATACGGCCCTGAATCTCAGCAATTATGTCTTTGGCTTTAAGACCTTTCGACTTCATAAAACTGGTAAACTTTTCAATCAGCTTCTCCGCCTGCATCTTAATCTCTCTCGCGTCCGAATTTTTGGAAGGCAAATCTGCGCCATAGACGTTTGCTATGAACTCAGCGGCGCGCAGTGAGCCGACCTGGCCGGAATTCAAGGCAGCGCCTCCGGGGCGTTTTACGCCGTGGGTTCCCGCCATCTCGCCGACGACAAACGCATGAGGAATATTCGATTCCCACCAGTGATTGACGGTAAATCCGCCGTTATTGTGCTGAGCGCAGACAGCAATCTCCAAAGGTTCTTTCCGGAGGTTGATGCCGTGTTCGGCGTAAATATCGATAGCCGGCTGATTCATACAGGCAAGGCGCTCGATTGGCGTATTCTGCGTCGCGCCCGTCTTTTGCAAATACACAAGCGCTTCCTCTTCGAGATCGTTCAACTCAAATTTATTCATGGATTTTGTGCCAATCGGATTTTTTAGAAAATCCATGAAAACCCTGCGACCCTTTTGTGTTTCATTAAATACCAGCACATCAATCAGCGACGACTGATAATTCTCAATTCTCTGCGGGTCAAAAGGCCACTGATAACCCTTGAGAAAGATATTCGTGGCCATCTTGCTCATCGATGGAAAATAATTCGCCAAAAATTCCCTTTCGTCGCCGCCATTTGCATCGGTACTGAAAATGCGGGGAATAACCTGCATATATGAGCCGGAAACGTTCCAGCGGAACTTTGTGCTGGCAAGGCCGAACTGTGATTCGGTGAGATTCTCAGCGGCAAGACCTGCCTTAAAAGCAAGGCCGTGAATGCCCGTTTGATTCTTGGGATAGACGCTTGTCTTATATAATTCGCCCGGCCCCCCTGTGGCCAAGATAAGATTCTCGCACTGGAAAAGGTTGATGCCGAAACTTTTGGTATTCAGTGACTTTTTGTCGATTGCAACGATGCCTGCGATTCGCTTGCCTGCTCTGAGCTTGTCGAAGGGTTCGAATTCTCCCGTGGTTAATAGATGGGCAACTTCCTGATTATCGTAAATCCTGATGCCATACCGCTCGACCTGCCTTTGCAGACATTCGCTCATTAGTTTACTTGTCTTTGGCCCTGCTGATGTCGCCCGCTCATAAGGGTCATGGTCGGTCTTATAGCCGAGGAAGCTGCCTTTTGAATCGTGGGGAAATGGCACGCCTGCCTGGACGAGATGATAAAACTCTCTCAGCGAGCCGACTGCCTCGGCAAGTGCCAGGTCGCCGTGGCAGCAGCCCGCGGCGGTAATACTTTTGGCAAACGCCTCGGCGCTGTCAGCAACGTCGGGACTGGTGCCCATTTTATAATAGGTTTGCTTGTCTGAGCCGCTCATTCGCGATGCGCCGAGAGAAATGCCCGCTGTTACTACCGTGATACGGTCTTGAGCATCCGCGATACCTTTCTGTGTGAAGAATTCGTAAAGATGAACCGCCGCATTCATCCCGGCTGCTCCTGCCCCGACGATAACGGTGTTGAATCTATGGACGGTGATTTTTTGCTTTCCTATCTTCATATTTAGCCACTCCTTCGACTTTGCTCAGGACGGTGAGCTTGTCGAACCGAGAGTTTTTTATTTATTATAGCCACAGAGAGCACAGAGGACACAGAGAAATGAATTAAAAAAACAGTGTAAATCCGTGTTAATCCGTGTCTAAAAAAACCTTATCTGATGTTGAAGTTTCTGCCCGTTACCTTGCTGATTTGCTCTATCGAGCATTTCGCGAAGTCGAGTCCCGGCCATTTCTGGCTGCGCTTGCTGTCGATAAGCTCTTTGGTCTTTTTCAATTCGCCGGCAAGGAGCTTGTAATCCTGCTGCTCGACAATCTTCGCAAACACGGGTTTTTCAATAGCGCTGAAAGAGCCGCCTAAGACCAAAACGCCCGCATCGATATAATCCGGTATATTCTGGGCATTTGTGCCGCCTGTCGGGACAAGTGAGATTAACTTATGGATAGCTGGGTCAACCGCCTTGATAAAAGATGGTCCCCCAAGCTCTTTCGCGGGGAAAACCTTGCAGAAATTTGCTCCAAGCGAAAACTGTGTTACTATTTCCGTTGCGCTGCCACAGCCCGGGATAATCGGCACTTTGCCGGCGTATTTTTCGTATGTCTCTTTGCTGAAATTGACCGCTGAGACAAGATAATGTGCCCCCGCGTTAACGACATCTTCGACGGACGGCAGGGGGGCATCAGTGTTGTTCCGGTTAGCGATATTGAGCATTTCAGGGTAATCTATCAAGCTCGCGGCGCCGGCGACAAATTCAGGTAATTGGCTGCGAAGCCGGCTTAGTTTTTCCAACGGTTTTTTAATTCGGCAGGTAACTTCCATATTGCCGATGCCCGCCTCAAGCAGCGATTCGGCTGTTTTAACGATATCCAGCCGGTCCTCGTTGAAAACGAGAATAAACCCATCCTTGAGTAAAACCTGCACTGTTGTTTTTATGTCCATTCTTTTATCCTTCTAACAAGCCACCCGCCCTTTAGCGAGGTCTCGCCTGCCTTTGGCAAGGCGGACATACAGTTTTTTTACCACAAAGACCCCAAGACACAAAGTTATTTCTGATTCGTGATTTAATTGGGGTCGCTTTTAATTCTTTTTTTGTCATTACGAACACTTTCTGCCATTTCGACAAGTTCCTTAGCCGTAAGAAGCTCAATTGGCTTCCCATCTGCAAACTTTCTAACGCCATCAGTAAAACCGGCAGGACATGCAAGAACAGCACGTTCAACTCTTGCGTGCGTCATCGCACCACAAAGGTCACGGATAGCTCCTACACCGATTGGTTTTTCATGGCCTTTGCATTGTACAATTGTTTCCTTGTTATTCTTTCGTAAAATCAAGTCAATACCTTCGTCACCAGAACCTTTTGTTTCTTGAACCGAATATCCCAAGTTTCTATATAAATTTGCCAATGCTTTTTCGAATTGCACACTTCTTAACGACTTCCAATAACTTTCTTGGTGGCATTGGTATTCTCTAATTGCCTCCTCGTATAATGCAACTTTCCGATATCGAAGGTCTGACAATTTATCCTGATGTTGCCGGGATTGTATTAGACTTTTTTGTTCTATATATGCTTTTGTAAAAACAGTGATGAAACTATAACCTACCCCAATAAGGGCCCCACCAATTGTAAATATACCCGCCAAACCTTTGCTGGTTGGTGGGCCAATATTACCTTGTAAGAGGTTACCTATAAACATACCTACTATTCCTCCCAACATGCCGCAAAACAAAGCTCCTATGACACTTATAATAAATGCTTTAATCCATATCATTATAAAATCAAAAATGTTATAAGGATGTCGTGTTCGAATAGATAATAACTGTTGGCTTGTTAGGCCAAAGTCTTCATGAACAAAACCTTGCCAAAGTTGTTCTGTAAGGGATTTGTATTCTTGATTTGTTAGGCCGAAATCTTCAGGTACTGGTTTACGCATATATATTCCGAACCTTGAAAAAATCTAACTCCTGTTCTATTTGCTACATCATAATTCATTGCTAATCCTGCATATGGGATTTGTAGAATTCAAGATATCTTGGGTCTGTCTCATTCTTACATACAAACCCACCTCCCGTTAAATAGAATAAATCTTGTGGAAAACCAATGAATATTGTCATTAGTTTATATGCTGCCGTAATAGCTCTCAGAGCATCTTGGCGAATATGTTGGATCTCTCTAGAATGAAGATATCTACATCTTATCTCGACGTATATATCAGATAAATCGGCCGCAAAGGAATCGCCGAGATAACCCCATTCCTTCAGAGCTTCGATATTTTGATTCCATTCATTTGTGGGGCCTTTATCCCATAGTTCTTTGATAACCTTATGGTGCTTATGCAAATTGATGCGAGCTTAGTTAAGAAGCCTCTCAATTACTACACACGATGAGGAAATCGCGGAGAAGTCATTTCCAATAACATATGACTGTTCTATCTCATCGATAATTAACTGATAATCCGGAATGATAGAAACCACTGGTGGGGTGATCTCAAGATACCTTTCTGCCATCTCTTCACTAACCAGCGCATCTGGAATATCTTTGTCGTATATCCCATGCCTTAATGCTTTTGGCACAACGAACATTTTTACCTCTTTCTTTGCTTCTGCCTTTCGGATCGCAGGGGGCATATTAAAGAAGGCATTGCGTGTGCAGTTGAGGAATATATTCATTTTCTTCGCCATTATCTTTCTCTGTGTCCTCTGTGTGCTCTGTGGCTAAAAAACTCTGTGGCTATAAACGTCTTAAATGAAACCCGCCATCGACGTTGATAACCTGCCCCGTCGAAAAATCTAGTTTGCCTTCGGCAATTGCACTGACGGCTTTTGCGACATCTTCGGGCTGGCCCCAGCGTTTAATCGGCGTAACTCCTTCGGCGATAAGTTTATCGTATTTTTCCTTAACGACACTTGTCATATCGGTTTCAATAATGCCGGGGCGAATTTCAAATACGCCGATTCCGAATTCCGCTAAGCGGTCGGCGTAGAGCATAGTCATCATACTGACCCCTGCCTTGCTGATACAATACTCCCCGCGGGCCGGAGAACTCGTATAGGACGACATTGAGCCGGTATTCACAATGCGGTAACTCCTGTCCGGGTTCTGTTTTTTCTGTTCAATCATCCACTTTGCTACCATTTGAGTGAGGAAATACGGCCCTTTGAGGTTAATACCCAGCACCCTGTCGAAACTTTCTTCGGTTGCTTCGAGCAGGTCAATTCGTTTCAGAGGCGCAACGCCGGCGTTGTTGACAAGCATATCGCATCTGCCGAATTGGTCTTTAACCGCTTTCACAAGCGCCTTGCGGTCAATGTCATTGCTTACATCCCCACGCAATGAGATGCAGCGAACACCTTTGGCTTCTATATCCGACAACGTCTTCTTTGCCGCCTTTTCATCCGGCTTGCCATCCGCTGTAAAATCATAGTGATTGATAACTATGTCAAACCTTAGTCCCGCAAGCTCGATTGCTATTGCCCTGCCGATGCCTCGACTTGCCCCTGTAATTATCGCAACGGGTCTATCATCTTTTGGTATTTTCCTGCTTTTCTTTTTTGTGTTCATAAGCTGGTTCCTTTTCACCGCTTAAAAATTCAAATCACAAACCCGAAATCCCAAACAAATAACAATATTCAAAAACAAAATCTCAAACGGCTTACGCCCACTCTTTTGGTCATTTGATAATTTGACTTTGGCATTTGTTTGCTATTTGTTTTTTTGTAATTTGTTATTTTCATTTACATCTGCCTTCCAAAAAATGATTTATCTGCTCAGCGGCTTTCATGCCGTCGGTCACCACTGCGACAACCGTTGAGGCGCCTCGCACGATATCACCTCCGGCAAACACATTGGGCTTGCTGGTCTGGAATCGCTCATTTATCTTTATAAGTCCGTCCGCCATTTCAATCCCTCGCAAAATTTCGCCGATATTTCCGGGCGTCTGCTGACCAATTGCTTCAACAACCAAATCGAAATCCAAAACATACGTTATGTGTTTTAGCGCAACTGGTTTTCGCCGGCCGCTTTCATCCGGAAGCCCAAGCTCGGTCGGGCAGAGTTTAATGGCCGTAAGTTTCCCGTCACGTGTCTCGTATTCAAGCTGCTGAGTAAGAATCAGAAAATGTACTCCGGCATCCATTGCCCTTTCGAGTTCCCCCGGCCATGCAGGCATCTCTCCGAATGAACGACGGTATAATACATACACATCCTTAGCTCCAAGCCGTTTTGCCGTGCATGCCGCATCCATAGCCGTATTGCCGCCGCCGATAACAGCAACGCGTTTGCCGCCTAAGTCGAGATTTTCTTTTTTGGCTTTGTTCAAAAACTCAATCGCATCCCAGATTCCATCTGCGCGGGTTTCAGAACTGCTTATCGCCTTTGATAAACCAAGCCCGATGAAACACGCGTCAAATCCGCGAGACATCACCGACTCAAGCGTAAAACTTGTATTCAGCACTTTTCCTGATTCGATTTTCAATCTTTGCGCCGGCACTCCATCAAATATCGCCTTCACCTCGTTGTTCAAGGCAGCCCCGATTCTGTCAGCAGGTATTGCCGATGCAACCATGCCCCCCGGCGATTTGTTTTTATCGAATACGGTCACTTCGTGCCCTGCTTCAAGCAATCTGGCCGCAGCAGACAATCCCGCAGGCCCTGCGCCGATTATCGCCACACGTTTGCCGGATGACTTTGGCGGAATATTCAGTTTCGACCAGCCGTTCTTATTGGCCTGTTCAGCCAGGTATCGTTGAATTTCTGCGATTGGCAATGGGCCGTCGCCTATGAATTTCTGCAAACAGCTTCCCTCGCATTGCGACTCAACAGGGCAAAGCCACGCGCATATTTCGGGGAACACATTGCTCTTGCGGATTGATTCGTAGGCCTCTTTATCTTTGCCATCGAGGAAAAAGCTGATGAATTTTGGAATATTCACGCCCGCCGGACAGGCACACCGACAGCTTGGTTGCTCGCATTTTCGGCAAAGCTGAGCCAACCGCATGAGGTTATCACGGTTGCTCATTCTTCCATGCTTATATATCGGGCCATAAACTTTGTTATCGCGCACGACGCAGCCGGTCGTTCCCCCATCCCGCATAATCTGAGTGCAGGCACTGCAGGCGATACAAACCTTATTGGGGTCAAGCTTGCCCTTAGAAAGTATATCTCTTGCAAAATCGGGATACGCCAGGGACATTCTGCCCGCGCCGATTATTCCTGCGAAACCCATTTTCAAAACAGCCGCCCCCACGTTTGGCATCAAATGCCGCAGCCAGCTATAACCCGGCCCCACTAAAATCATATTGGGAAACGCCCTCTGCATTTCGCCGGTTAATCGAATCATTCTTTCCACGCCCTGGAGAGGATGCTCCGGCGAAGCGTACAAACCGGCAACAGGTTCATTATAGGGTCGGCCATAATGCGGATTATAATACGGGTTGCCAATCGTCACATTTATCATTGGAACATTACGCTGGCTAAGCAAAGCAAACAGCTTTTTGGGTTCGGCCAGGTCGGGTTTTGTGTAATCGTCTTTATCCACCGCCCAGCCGTAAGGGTATGGTATCGCGTCATAAATACCCAGCCGCGTTGTAATAGTCCTGTCTTTTCCAAGTTGCTGGCGAATCGCGTCAATGATAGCCAACAAGAGGCGTGTGCGATTTTCAAATGCCCCGCCGTATCTGCCTTCTCTATTATGACACGCTAACAATTCATTGATTAAATAGCCGTGACACGCCTTGATATCAACCGCGTCAAAACCAACCTCAAACGCCAGCTTCGCGGCCTTGACGTAATGCTCAACCAGCCCATCGAGCTCGCCGTCGGTTACTATCGGCAGCGTGTCGCGGGCTTCCAGCCCGCGCACAATTTCCGGCTTCACCTGCGGAATCATCGCGTCACGATATGGGTCCCGCTGCGGAATTATCGGCTTTGCAATACCCTCTGGTTTCGAATATCGCCCCGAGTGCGTCAATTGCGCAACGATAATGGGCTTATGCTGTTTACCCATCGATTCTTGTGCGGCCTTTCGCGCCTCAGCAATCATATTTGCGAAGGCATCCTTGTTCTCGTCGTGAAGCCATAACTGCCGGGGATTCGCCCGGCCTTGGGGGACTACAGCGATTGCTTCAACCCATAAAACACCGCAACCGCCCGCGGCAAAACGTTTATATCTTCTCAAAGTCAATTCGCAGGGACAGCCCTCGCTATCCCCATCCGCGCCTTCCATAGGGTTAACGGCTAAGCGGTTCGGCGCTGTAAGCGGCCCGATTTTAATGGCCAAGCCAAGAATCGAAACGTCCTCCTGCATCGGTATATCGAGCGATAACGACGCAGCGAGCTTGCGAAGGTCTTCAATTGTCTCTAAATCAAATTCAAACATCGCAGAATCTCTACAGACACAGCAAAAGGGTGATTATCTCAGAAAGTTCGCACATAATCTACACAAAAGGGGGTAGACGGTTAGCTCCTCCTGCCATATAATGCGAGTATGATCTCCTCAAGTGATAACGTGGTGATACAACCATCGCTGGTTAAGAGACACGATTACCCGCATACTTACCGTGAGTTTGTGGAGATGTTTTCTGATGACGAAGCGTGCGCTGCCTACTTGGAGCAACTTCGTTGGCCAGGTGGCTTCGTGTGTCCGGCATGCCAAATGATTACGGTACCGTGGCGGCAGACACGAGGCAGACTTGTGTGTCCCTGTTGTCGCCATCAGTCATCGCTCAGCGCGGGCACAATCTTCGACAAAACACGCACACCGCTGACAACTTGGTTTGAGGCTGGCTGGCATTTGACAACGGCCAAAAATGGTCTGTCAGCCAAAACCTTGGAGCTCACGCTTGGCATCCGTTATCGAGTTGCCTGGACAATGTTGCAACGTTACCGAGTGGCAATGGTTCGTGCCGAACGTGAACGGTTGTCGGGTGAGGTGGAGGTTGACGAGACTCTGGTTGGTGGTGTCGAAAAAGGCGGAAAACGCGGCCGTGGCGCCAGTAAATGCATTGTGGTGATTGCTGTGGAGATCAGACAGCCCAAAGGTTTTGGGCGGATACGAATGCGTCATATCCCCGATGCGTCAGGTGTAAATCTGCTGCCATTCGTCCGTGATGCTGTGATCCCCGGCGCAGTGGTACTCACCGATGGCTGGGGTGGCTACAATGACCTGCCTGATTATAGATACACCCGTAAGAAAATCATGCTGTCGACGTCGGGTGATCCTGCACATGTCTCCATGCCAGGCGTACACCGAGTCTCCAGCCTGCTTAAGCGATGGATACTCGGCACCCATCAGGGATCATTCGTTCCCGCCCATCTACAGTCTTACTTGGAGGAGTTTACCTTTCGGTTCAACCGACGTACTTCCAGTAGCCGCGGACTCCTCTTTCGCCGTCTCTTAGAACAGGCCGCTGTTACTGGGCCTATTACCGAGACCAATATAGCCTATGGCTATAACTGGTCGTGTGTCCACCAAGCAGAAGCGAGGAGGAGCTAACCGCCCACCCCCTTGTCATTAATTTCAGTGATTGCAGCTTGAAGAGAAGATTTTGATACTATCACGGCATTGGAAAGCTTGGTTGTTTAATCAAGCGTTTAATCCGCCACAGGCGGATAAATATGGATAATCGGTTTATCGACAACAAAATTTTTAAAGCGAGGAGAGTATTATGAGAAAAATCGGATTTTGGATGGCAATGACTGGGGTTTGTGTTCTGGCGATGATGACGGGCGGGTGTATGGAAGTTAGTACAAGAACTTGCAAGAAAATATGCTTAACACTCGTTGGTCCTTCGCCTTTTTACGAACAGTTGCGTTCTCGATTGACCTTGCGTGCATAGAGGGCTGGATTATAACCGCCCTCTTTTGTAATATATTATAAAATCAGCACTTATGACGCAAGCCTTTATTTCATAAAGCATTAACTGCTACGATACGTTACTATACCTATACGATTCGTTACGATACGTGACTTGAAAAATAGGACAATTTGTAGAACAACGTGTTTCCTGCCAGCATAAGTGGCACAGGTTTAGGGATTTTAGATAAAAAAGAATTTAAAGACAGGTTCACACAACTGATTCAAACAATCTTAAAATTAGATATTATCAGGTCGTTGTCCAACAGGTAGGATTTGCTTAAACTTAAAATAACGGAGAATGTTATTATCCCGGCAGTGGAAAACGGTTTTTAACCCGGCCCATTTTTCCCGGATCGCTCATCAGGCACTGCTTGCAACTGCCTTTCGAATGCGTTCGGGGCGGAGGGGCAGGCGAAGCACCCTGGCGCCTATCGCATCATATACGGCGTTGGCAATGACGGCACCCATACAGATGATGGCCGGCTCTCCGCCTCCCTGTGCAGGCGAATCATCGTCCTTTATGATTACCGTTTCTATTTTCGGCACCCACGAGAAGCGGGGCAATTCGTAGGTTTCAAAGGTCAAGTCAAGAATCTTGCCGCCCTTGAAGCGCATACCTTCTGAAAGGGCATAGCCGAGGCCCATCGTGATGCAGCCTTCCATCTGTATCTTTGCACCTTCGGGGTTGATGGCCAGGCCCATATCCTGGGCACAGACCACCCGCTTAACTCGTACTGTCCCCTTGTTTTTGTCAGCTTCCAACTCGGCAATTATGGCAACATAAGTTCCGGAATCGGTTCCGCAAGCGACACCAAGACCGTGTCCGCTGGGGCTTTTGGCGGCTTTCCAGCCGAAGTTCTCGGCAGCGGTTTTGAGGACCCGTATCATTTTCCCGTCCTTGAGATTGGCAAGACGAAACTCCACGGGGTCCATTCCTGCCTTGGAGGCCATAATGTCGATTTGACATTCTCTGGCAAAGGTGTTGGTATTGTTGCCTGGCGCTCGCCAGGCCCCCGTGGCGAAGGGGTGAAGGTTGGGCGCTCCGCCGAAACCCGAACCTCCGAAACTTTCCGTCCGGTGATTCGGTATGTCATAGAAGTGTTTGGCTCCCCTGTCACCGGCGCAGTAAACAGCGTAATCCCACAGGACAATTTTGCCTGCTTTTGTGATTGCCGATTTGATTTTGACAACGGCAGCGGGGCGGAACGTGTCATAGAAGAACTCTTCCTGCCGGGTCCACATCGCTTGGACTGGTTTTCCGCTTAGTTTCGCCAGCCGGGCGGCCTCGATTGCCTGCCCGCCGGGATTTTTGCCGCCGAATCCGCCGCCGACAAAGGGCGTGATGACTCGCACGTCCTCCGGCTTAAAACCAATGGCCTGCGCAATCTGGTCCCTGATAGTAAAGGGCCCCTGAGTTGATACCCAGACGGTGGCTTTGTTTCCCTCCACCTGTGCCAGAGCTGTATGCGTTTCTATCGGCGTGTGTGCGACGTAATCGTTGAAGTACGTCTGCTCGACGACAATCTCGCCGAGTTTCTCGCCTGCCTCTAAGTCGCCGCCCTTGTCCACTACATTTCTTTGTTTGGCGTTGGAAATGAGATGGTCGAAAATTGTTTCGGTATCGACCTTCGGCTCCTGTTCCTCAAAATCGGCCTTGATTTTTTCCAAAGCGCTGCCTGCCACGTCCCAATCCTTATGCAGGACGGCAACGATATCACCATCTTTAATCACGGAAACACCTTCGACCTTCTCAGCAGTTGATGTATCGATATTTGTGAGTTTTGCTCCATGAGAAGGCGGTCTTACAAGCCGGGCATACATCATGCCGGGCAGGCGAATGTCTCCGGCATATTTGGCTAGGCCGGTGACCTTATCCAATGCGTCCCGGCGCAAGACCTCCTTACCAATAACCTTGAACTCGGAGGGCTTTTTTTGAGGAGGTTTTTGCTTCGCGAGCTTAGTGATGGTTTTTCCTTCGGCGAGCTGGGCATAGGTTACGCGTTTATCTTTCTGGTCCTTTTCGAATACCACGCCGTTTTCCGTGGCAAGGTTATCCGGGCTGGTCCCAAGGTGCTCAGCAGCCAGCTCAATCAGGACCGACCTTGCTTGGGCACCAGCGTTTCTCAAGGGAGGGCCAAAGAACCGCGTGCTCATAGAGCCGAAGGTCCCCATATCCCATGGGCAAACGGAGGTGTCGCCCATAACCATTTCGACGGAATCAAGCGGAGCGTCAAGTTCTTCAGCAAGCATCTGGGCCAGCGACGTAACGATTCCCTGCCCCATTTCGATTTTGCCGGTAAAACAGGTTACCCTGCCGTCTGAGCCGATTTTAAGGTAAGCGTTAAAATCTTCGGGATAACCTCCTCTGCCGCGGCCTGCTTCTGCGGCTAACAGGGAATCACCGCCGAGCCAGAAGAGGATTATGATGCCTCCGCCAATTGTCTTGAGAAAATCACGACGATTAAAATCGGGAAAAACTGTTATATCGCTGAAGTCTAATTCCATATTTTTGTCATTTTTCATTTGGAACCACCTACTTTCATTTCTTCAGCCGCGGTTTCTATAGCCTGAATTATGCGTTGATGTGCGCCGCATCGGCAGAGGTTGCGCTCCATACCCTGGATAATCTCTGCACGCGTCGGACGCGGATTTTTGAATAAAAGACCGCAGGCCCTGAGAATCATACCTGGCGTGCAGTAACCGCATTGAAGGGCGTCGTACTTGATGAATGCCTTCTGAACCGGGTGCAGTTTGCCGTCTTGTGACAAACCTTCGATGGTGCGGACTTCCTTGCCGTCTGCGTTTTTCACCGGGAATATACACGAGTAGACGGCCTTATCGTCCACCAGCACGGTACAGGCGCCGCACTGTGCTTTGCCGCAGCCGAACTTTGTTCCGGTGAGTCCCAGGTCTGTCCGCAGAACCCACAAGAGAGGGCGCTGGCCGTCTGTGTTGACGGTAATCGGTTTGCCGTTGAGTTTGAAAGAAATGTCTTTTGCCATGGCTATTATCCTTTTAACCACGATTACTGCATTCAATCCAGTCAGTCACAAGCCCTCGCAGAGCGGCCCGGGCGACTGATTCATAATTGAATGCTGCAAAACCGCAGTATACAATCTGTTGTCAAGTGTGTATAGAAAAATCCGGCTTGACGGGAGGTTGCCGGGCGGAATACAATTGCCCCCGCGAAGGTCGCGCTTCAGAAGACCTGATGCGACGAGCGAAAATCCAGGAAACATTTAGCTCATCTATGGATGACTTTGAGATATTTCAGAAGGCGGTATCAATTCTGCGAGCCGGGGAAAAAATCGCCCTGGTAACGGTGATATCAACGACCGGCTCGACTCCCGGAAAAGTTGGCTACAAGATGCTTGTTACGGCCAAGAGCGGAGAAACCCACGGCACAGTGGGCGGAGGGATGGTCGAAGCTGAGATGATTAAGGCGGCGACGAGCATGTTGCCGGCAGTGGGCAGCAGGGTTGTGCTGGTTAACATCGGTGTTACGCCGGATGACGAAGAAAATGGAATCTGCGGGGGGTCGATAGAATTCCTTATTGAAAGTTTCGATGCGGCAAGCGCTGCATTGTTCGAGGAAATTGGAGGAGCAATTGGCCGGGGAGAGGATGGTACAGTTATCTCAGCTATTGAACAGGCCGGTCCGCCAAGGAAAATTTTCCTGAAGAATATCGATGACTGCTTTGCTGCGGATAGCGGGCTTGCGCCGGAAATTATTTCGGCTGCAAGAGATATTGCTGTCGGCGAGCAGCCGGCAAAAAAAGTATCGGGCGGAGGAATCAAAGTTTTCATTGAAACGGTGGCCAGACGGCCCGCGGTCATCATCTTTGGTGCGGGACACCTGTCTTTTTATATCGCAAGGTTTGCAAAACTTGTGAATTTAGCGGTGAAAGTGTGTGATGATCGTGAAGAATTTGCGAAAAAGGAAAGGTTTCCGGATGCAAACGAAATAATTGTTGCAAACTTTGAGAATGTTTTTGAGCGGGTGCGGGTCGACGGGAATTCCTATCTTGTCATTGTGACAAGAGGACACAAGTGTGATGAGGTGGTTCTCGAGAAGGCACTTAGGACAGAGGCGAAGTATATCGGGATGATAGGGAGCAGGCGGAAGGTAATCATAATACTGCAAAGATTACGGGAAAAAGGGATTTCGCGGGAGGCGTTGAGCAGGATTTATTCGCCGATGGGTATTTCGATAGGGGCGGTAACACCGGAGGAGATTGCGCTGAGCACGGTTTGTGAACTTGTGAAGATAAGGAGGCTTGGACCGGGGGCTGCGATTGGGCATATGACGGAGTCACGTTCAGAAGCCGTATACGGGAAGGACCTGTGATAAACGCTGTCATATTAGCCGCGGGCGAATCGAAGAGGATGGGGAAAACGAAGGCGCTCTTGAGCTTTGGCGAGACGACATTTCTTGGGCAGATTATTTCGGTTATCAAGTCCTCAGATGTGGACAGAGTGAGCGTGGTGCTGGGGGCGGATGCTGAGCGTATAAAAAAATCAGTAGATTTATCCGGGACGGAGGTGGTCATAAACAAGGATTACAAAAAAGGGCAGCTGTCGTCGCTAATTGCTGCGCTGGAGAGTATTCCTCCGGCCACGGAGGCGATACTTGTCTGCCTGGTGGACCACCCATTTATCAACAGAGTCGTTATTAACTGCATTGTTAATAAGTTCAGGGAGACGGGCAGTCCCATTGTCATACCGATATTTGAAAAGAAAAGGGGGCATCCGACATTGTTTGCGGCGTCATTGTTCAAGGAGTTGGCGAATGCGCCAGTGGAGGAGGGCGCCAGATATGTAGTGAAGTGCAACGCAGAGAAGGTTAAGGAGGTTGAAGTTGAAGATGGGAAAGTGTTAGCTGGTATTAACACGCCGGAGGATTACAGGACTTACTTTTAGCGTAGGCTGATATGATATTTGCAGATGCGTTGGATATTGTACTGAAGTCGGCTCGGCAGATAGGCCGCGAGCGTGTAGGATTTCGTCATTTGATAAGCCGGATATTGGCAGAAGATATGGTAGCGGGGTACAACATTTGCAGGAAGTGTCGGCGATTGCATTGTACCGCGATAAGTGTTATTCGTAAAATCAACGGAGAGGGCGGGATTCGATTTGCCCTCTCTTTGTAAAGTACTCAATAACCTGATTTTACAGCTTAATTCAAATGATAGCAAGGACTTAAAATGCACGCGATTACCCGTTTCGCGAAGACGTGGAAAGTATTGTATCAGGCCTTCTGAATCGTGTTTTTCTCGGACGTTCTCGTGTTTTGCAAAAAGAACCAAAAAAGTCTGCTGTGAAATGTCA
>Ga0315276_10002506_pt1 | contig 16822 bp, 14 predicted proteins | sample YL17G05_0_MG_FD_204542 | JGI IMG/M metagenome (GOLD analysis project Ga0315276, IMG submission 204542) | Sediment microbial communities from Yellowstone Lake, YNP, Wyoming, USA - YL17G05_0 | ecosystem: Environmental > Aquatic > Freshwater > Lake > Sediment | place: USA: Wyoming | collected... | reverse complement strand
ACGACTACCAGCCCGTTCGGCCGGGGGAAGGTTCGTTTAACGGTCACCCGTGGCAGCAGCCTTTGAAAAATATGGCGGGGTCGAAATGGCAGCTTGACAAATCCGACCCGACCAAATTCCAGTTGGCCTGCGCTGCCGGTGAAACAAGCTCGTTAATTTATGACACCTCGCTCGGTAATGATTTCAGGGACACATACGCTTACGACAGCGTTGGAAGTTATAATGGTATGCCTTATTGCAGCGACCTGAAGGTGCGTTTCTGCGTGCAGTCGGGCGACCAGCAGGGCGGCGTCGGCATATCTTTAAGCAAGTATCAAACTATATACAAGGCGTGGGTTGATTTTGGCGGCGAGATGGTTATCGCAAAGGTTTCGGATGGCAACGAAACGAAATTGGTCAGTAAAATAATAGAGACATCGGTTGCGGGCGGACCTGCGCAGGTGGAATTTGCCAATGTTGACCATCAATTGATTTTTCAATTCGGCGGTGATACATTAACTTACGATTTGGGCCGGTCTGCCGAAGATGCCGGTGAAAGAAAAAGCGACATTGAGCCGGTGGTTGAGATTTCAGGCTCCGGCACACTGGCAGTTTCGCATGTGGCGATTTTCAGGGATATTCACTACACGGCGGTTAAGTGGGTTGGCAGCGATGAAGTGGGAAGGGCGGTAGAAGGCAATCCTCTTACTCTCGGCATAGGTGAGTTTTTCGTACTTGGGGACAATAGCCCCAACAGTGAGGACGGCAGATGGTGGAGCAAGGCGGGCATTGGCAATAACGGTCAGTCCTACCGTGACGGTATTGTGCCGCGTGATTATCTTGTCGGCAAAGCGCTGTTTGTCTATTGGCCCGGGGGGTTCGAGGCCCCGTGGCCTGATAGTCTGAAAAGCTTTTTATTGAAAAGCAGCCGAACTAACGGCCTGGCACGGACGGCGTACTGGTTTGTTTCGTGGAAGTGGGTTCCCTGTATCGGCCAGATGCGATTTATCCGCGGCGGCTAAGGTCGCCAAGAACACATCATCGAAGGAGTAAAGGATGAGACAGAGAAATACACTAAGGGTTGTCCTTATATATTTTTTTTTAGCGATAGTCTCTCTGGCCGGCAGTGCGGCAGAGCCGTCGTGGCAATTCATCGTTACCGGTGACAGCCGGAGCAAAAATGATGTCGTGAATACGGTCATTATGGGCGAGCTTGCGGCAGAGGCGGTAAAGAAGAAGGTTGACTTTGTCCTGTTTAGCGGCGATTTAGTTCAAGGTCATGTCGATCAGCCGACGATGGACAGCCAGCTCAAGAAGTGGCGTGATACAATGCAACCGGTTTACGATGCCGGTATCGGTGTTTATGCTGTTCGCGGCAATCACGATGTCGACTGCCCACAGAAAGATACGTCGTGGAACAACGTTTTCAAAGACAAATATTCCATGCCCGACAACGGTCCGGCAGGAGAGAAGAACGTGACATATTCGTTCAAGCATAAAAACGCCTTTGTTGTCGGTGTCGATGAATATGTTCAACCGGGACATGTAACCAGCCAGTTGTGGCTTGATGCTCAGTTTGCAGCAAATACGGAGCCGCATGTTTTCGTGTTCGGTCACATCCCCGCATTCAAAGCGAAGCACGAAAATTGCCTCGATAATTACCCAGCGGAACGGGATAAGTTTTGGGCCAGCATTAAAAAGGCGGGCGGGCAAACGTATTTCTGCGGTCACGACCACTTTTATAACCACGCCCGAATCGACGATGACGGTGACCCGAACAACGATATTCATCAATTCATTGCTGCGACTGCCGGGGCGCCGCTTTATGACTGGTTGGGGAAATACGACGGCGAAAACAGCGGCTATACGGTGAAGGGCCTTTACCACTCAAAAGAATATGGTTATTGCATAGTTAAGGTTGACGGCCTTAATGCAACTGTGACGTGGATGGAACGTGTCGGTGCAGGCAAATACATAGCCAAGGACGTATGGAGTTACACCGCCTCTGTGCCTTCACTTAAAGGCGAGGAAGCAGGCAAAAACACAGGAAATGCTCTGAAGAGCCCAACAAAAACAGTCGATTATTAATTATTATAGGCGTTTGTGGAACGGTTCGGCTGAACTTGCCATCAAAGCCCTTAGTTAAATGCCAAAATTGAAATCCGCCGGAGACGGATAAAAAGGAGAAACTGTGCCGAGCAAGTCTTTCAGTTACAGCAGCGTATTAGGTTTTGGCTGGCGTGTGATGGCAGCAAATTTTTGGTTCTTCGTGGGCGTGGGCGGTATTTTATTCCTGGTTTGCGTGCTGGGACAAATTTTGGGGGCAATAATGCAACGTTGCCACGGGGCAATTCCGCCTTTTTTATTTTTTTTGATGCTTGGCGTATTGTTTGTAATTCAAACTATAATGGGGATAGGGTTGATCAAAATAAGTCTGAGTTTTTGCGACGGGCAAAAGCCGGGATTTAGCACTTTATTTAATGGGATGGATTGCTTCTGGCGTTATTTAGGGACGGGGCTGCTTTATAGTCTGATTTTAGCCAGCGTTTCCGCGGTGTGTATTTTACCGTTCGTATTTTTTGGGGGTGTGATGCGGAACGCGTTTTTTTTCTTGTCTGTTATTTTAGTGGTTTTTATTCTGACGGTAAATTTGTCAATTAAGTTCAGCCTGAGTTTTTATTTTGTCGTCGATAAGGGGTTTGGTCCAATCAATGCACTGCGGGCGAGCAGCCTTGCGACTGCCGGTGTCAAATGGTCGTTATTTTTCTTTGGTATTCTATGCGGCTTGATATATATCCTCGGCTTGCTCTGTTTTCTTGTCGGCGTACTTGCAGCATTTCCAATAATTATGGTGGCAATGACTCTCGTGTATCGGCTTCTGTTGGAACAGACGCCTGAATTGGCCAAGCCTGACATAAACAGCGCGCAGTCAGAGTACGCAGTCCGGTCCGGCGTGGGTATTCAGCTTGGGCAGGGCGTCCATTTTAACCCTGGCGTTCAACCCGGTCAGGTCAGCCGAACTGTTTCTGTGATTCAGCGTAAAGAGGAAAGCAAAGGCAAAAGCGACAAAACTTTCGTACTCGGGCTTATCGTACTGATTGTATTGGGCGCTGCGATGGCGTGGGGGATTACCTGCCGGTTATGGCCAAAGTCAAAAAGCAAGACGGGAATTAGCCCGAAGGCAGCGGTTTCCGCAAAAAAGGTTACTTATTCTCCGAATGAAATACAGTTGACAGGGATATTGTATTCTGAGGAAAAATCATCGGCCATAATAAACGGCGAGATAGTGAAAGAAGGGGATACAATAAACGGCGCAAAAGTCATCAAAATACACGCCGATGGGGTTGAACTTGAGAGGGATGGGGTGAAGAGGACGCAGCAATCACAATAAGCTGCGGCCAGCGGGCTGATAGTTTTTTTTGGGTTCAACCGGAGCATTTGATTGGCTGTTTTTTCCGCTATGGGATGGCTTATGCCACTTGACTTCCCGCCTGATTACAGGTATTTTACCTGATACATTCGAACATCTGAAACAGAGTTGGGCAAAAGGTTATGGAAAAAGTTGATAAGCCACAGGAGCATTTCGAGGACAGGCGGATACTCGATGAGCTGAAGACTTCATATCTTAACTACGCGATGAGCGTTATTGTTTCGCGTGCGCTGCCTGATGTTCGCGACGGATTGAAACCTTCGCAGAGACGAATATTGGCGGCGATGAATGATTTGCATCTTGGCCCGCGGAGCAAGCACCGCAAATGCGCGAAAATCGTCGGCGATACGGGCGGAAACTATCACCCGCACGGCGACCAGGCGACGTACGGAACTCTCGTTCGTATGGGCCAGGAATGGAACATGCGGTATACGTTAGTTGACCCGCAGGGCAACTTCGGCAGCATCGACGCCGACCCGCCCGCCGCTATGAGATATACCGAAGCGAGAATGGCCGCCCCGGCGATGGAGATGCTCGAAGACATCGACTTAGACAGCGTCGATTTTATTCCGAACTACGATGAAACCCGGATGGAGCCGACGGTTCTGCCGTCAAAATTCCCGAATCTTTTAGTCAACGGGTCTACAGGTATTGCCGTTGGAATGGCGACGAATATTCCGCCTCATAATGTCGGAGAGGTTTGTGATGCCTTATTGCTGGTCATAAAAGACCCGGACTGCGGATTCAAGGATATTATGAAATGTCTGCCCGGCCCGGACTTTCCGACCGGCGGAATTATCTGCGGCAAAAAAGGCATTGTGGACGCTTACACTACCGGCAAGGGACACCTGACAGTCCGTGGTAAAGCGGAAGTCGAAACGACAAAGCAGGGCAAGACAAAAATCGTAATCACTGAAATACCGTATATGGTTGTCAAGACGATAATTGTCTCCAAGATAGCTGATTGCGTCCGCGACGGTAATATTGCGGAAATCGCCGACGTGCGGGACGAATCAGACCGGCACGGGTTACGGATAGTGGTGGATTTAAAGAAAGACGGCGACAGCGAAGTTGTGTTGAATAAGCTATACCGCTATACCCCGCTGCAGACTACTTTTGCCATAGCCAATATAGCGCTGGTCAGGAGCAGGCCTGAAACTCTTAATATCAAGCAGACACTTAACTATTTTATCGAGCATCGCAAGGTTGTCATCCGCAGACGAAGCAGCTTTTTGCTGAAGAGATGCCAGAACAAGGCCCATATTCTCGAAGGTCTTATACTGGCGGTCAGTGACATCGACGAAATTATCGAGCTGATAAAAAAGTCGCCTGATAGTCCGACGGCGAAGGTGAACCTGATGAAGAAAAAGCTGAGGCTGGCAGTCTCGGCTACTCTTAAAAAACTACTTCCTGAAGCTTTTGTTAAAGAGAAGAGCAAGACAGATCAGTTCCTTACCGGCCCGCAAGCGGACGCGATATTAACGATGCAGCTGCAAAGATTGACGGGCCTTGAGATGGAAAAGCTCGCCAAAGAATACGCGGAGCTTACCGAGCAGATAGAGGGCTATGAGGCGATATTGGCCAGTGACCAGGCCCTGCTGGATATTATTTGTGAGGACATCCAGGAAATAAAAGAGAAGTACAACGACAAGAGGCGGACGGCAATTACCGCCAAGGTCGAAGAGCTTGATCTTGAAGATTTGGTTACGGACGAAGAAGTTATCGTAACGATAAGCCATACCGGTTATGTGAAGCGGATACCGATTGACTCATACCGCAAGCAGGGCCGAGGCGGCAAAGGCATTATAGGTTCCGATACGAAAGAGGGCGATTTCATAGAGCATCTCTTTACCGCTTCCACGCACGATTACCTGCTGATTTTCACCAATCGCGGCAGATGCTATTGGCTGAGGGTCTATGATATTCCGAGTATGTCCAGGCAGAGTATGGGCAGAAATATCGTAAATCTTTTGAAGATGGGCAGCCAGGTGATAACCTCGATAATCAGCGTGCGGAAGTTCGGTGATATAGACGACAAGGAAAAAGAAAAGCGCCAGCTTATTATGGCCACGAAGAACGGAGTGGTGAAAAAGACCAACCTTAATGCTTACAGCAATCCGAGAGCGACAGGTGTTACGGCAATCAAGCTCGACCCCAGCGACGAAGTAATCGGCGTAGCGATGACCAGCGGCAAAGACCAGATTGTTTTAGGCAGCCAGGACGGCATGGCAATACGCTTCGGCGAAGACCAGGTGCGTTCGATGGGCCGAGTCTCGCGCGGCGTCAGGGGCATGAAGCTTCGCAACAAAGACAGTGTTATCGGTATGGCAATAGCCGAGAAGGGCGCATCGCTGCTGACTATCTGTGAAAAAGGTTACGGCAAGCGAACAAGTCTCAATGATTACCGTACCCAAAACAGGGGAGGCGTAGGGCTGATAAATATAAAAACATCTGACCGCAATGGAAAAGTGGTAACACTCCAAGCCATTCAGGACAAGGACGAGTTAATGATGATAACGGCCAACGGGATGATAATCCGCACGGGGCTGGAGGAAGTCCGCTCGATAGGCAGAAACACGCAGGGTGTTCGCTTAATAAATCTCAAGGCAGGTGACAAACTTGTTGCCGCGGAGAAAATAAGTCCCGAGGCAGTTGACGATTCGGAAATTGTAAGCGACAGTAAACCCAAATCCGAACCTGAAGCCGGAGAAGAGGACAGTAAAAAAAGCCGTAAATCGAAATAGCGTTTCGACAGGCCGGTGCGGTTGAGTAAAATGGCTAAAGGTAAAAGCGAACTGATTTATGTAATCGCAGGCGGAGAAAAATCCCTTGTTGACGCGGAGTGCGAAAAGCTTGTTGAGAAGCTTCTTGAGCCGCAGCAGAGAGCGACTGGTTTTTTAAATGCCGACCCTGCCGAAGTTTCAGCCGCCCAGGTTTTTGACGAGCTTCGGACGCTTCCGTTTTTGACCGAGAGAAGAGTCGTTCTTGTAAAGAGCGCGGATAAATTCATTTCTGAGAACCGTCAACTGCTTGAGAAGTATTTCGATAATCCCTGTCCGAGCGGTGTGCTTATATTGGCTGTGAACAGCTGGCAAGAGCGCACGAAGCTGGCGAAGAAATTGCCATCGGTCGGCAAGCTGGTCGGCGTAGTTGAGTTGAAGCGATGGCAGCTTCCGCGGCGTCTTATGCAATATGCCAGAGAGGCACACGGGAAAGTCATCAGCGAGGCGGCGGCCGAGCTTTTGGTCGAGCTGGCGGGTGATGAACTGGTCAGGTTATACGGTGAAGTTGACAAGCTGGCCCTGTTCGCGCAAGACGAAAAGTCGATAACAGAACATCATATAGAATCTCTGGTTGGTCATAATCGTATATTCAATGTTTTCGCGGTGATAGACGCCGTTATTGCAGGGGACATTACCCATGCGATAAATCGGCTGAGGACAATGTTCGCGGAGGACAAATCGGCGGAGTACACCGTTGTTGGGGCCTTTGCGTTTCATTTTCGCAGGATGTTCGGCGCTAAAGTCCTTCTTGAGAAGGGGGTTGGCTGCGAAGAAGTCGCGAAGAGGCTGAGGATATGGGGTGATAAAAACAGTTTTTTCGCACAACTTAGAAAAATGTCTTTGAAACAAATAGGCTCTATTTTGCAGCAATTGGCTGCGACCGATTACGCAATAAAAACGGGTCAGGTTAAAGCCGAGGCGGCAACGGAACAACTGGTTCTTGGATTAGGGGCAGGTAAAATAAAAGCGTAGGTTTCGCCGGCGTTTTGATTTATCTGTCATCCGGCAATTCACTTAAGGTCCAGTAAAGGTCAATTACCCTCATTATTTCCACAAACTTTTTGTAGTCGGTGCCCTTTAACATATAGCCGGCAACGCCGAGTTTAAAGGTTTCTACTTTATCCTGTTCCGCATGGGAGGTAGTTAAGACTACGACTGGAATCTTTCTTAATTTATCATCGTTTTTTACGACCTGCAGTAATTCGATGCCGTTCATCCGCGGCATATTCAGGTCCAGAATAATAACGCAAGGCTTTTCATTGCCGTTGTTTTGCAAATACCCCAGCGCCTCTTCTCCGTTGGACAGGTGGGCCACAAGATTTGGAATATTCAGGTCTTTAAGCGACCGCTTGACCATCATTGCATCAACGTTGTCATCTTCAACCAATAGTATTGGCTTGGAGTTCCGCATGTTTAATCCCCATTTTCTATTTTGGCAGAGTGAAGAAGAACGTGCTGCCTTGCCCCGGTTCTGACTCTACCCAGATTTTCCCATTGTGTAATTCAACAATTTTCTTTGCTATGGTAAGGCCGATGCCGGTGCTTTCAAGCTCATCACGCGGATTCAACGTCTGGAAAATTTTAAAAATTCTTTCGAAGTGTTTTTCCTCGATTCCAGGTCCGTTGTCGGCGATACTGAACTTCCAGAAGCCATCCTCTTCAGCACAGCCAACTTTTATCTGGCCTTTCGGTTTATCCATATATTTTACGGCGTTGCCCAGCAGGTTCAGGAATACCTGCGTGATACGGGTCTGTTCGCACTCAACTGTGGGCAGCTCATTTTCGACGGTAATTGTAATATTTTCCGGAGGAGCAATTCTGTCGATAACATCTGTGACAAGCTCGTTCAGATTTACCCCGACTTTTTCGTTTTCAACGTGTCCGACCCTGGAGTATTGCAAAATGCCTTCAATGAGGTTGTGCATTCTGTTCACGCGCCTTACAAGCAGAGTTATTTGCTCTTTGCCTTCATCGTCGAGTTTATCCGCGTAATCAGTTGATATCCAATTGGCGAGGGTCTCGATTCCCCGCAGTGGAGCCTTTAAATCATGTGAGACTATGTACACAAAATCCCTTAGTTCATGGCTGATTTTTTCCACTTCCTGATTAGCGAGTTCAAGCCGGTCCTGTTTTTGTCCTGCCTGCTTAGGTTCGGGGATATTGCGTGTGATTGCTACTATGAGGTCTTCTCCGGGCCTTTGGTTTTGGCTTACGAGCCTTAGGCGGATTTCCGTTGAGAAGGTCGTTCCATCCTTGCGTTTATGGCATCCTTTTATGACTAAATCTTTTTTGCTGTTAAGTTCTTTTGTTTGCTCGAGCCAGTGGGAATCATCCGGCATGGTCCGCTCAATGTCTTTGAAGGTCATATTGAGCAGTTCTTCCCGGTCGTAGCCAAGGTTGGCGCATGCTCTGTCGTTCACATCCAGCAGCAGGCCCGATTCAGGCTCCATAATGAAGAAGCAGTCATTCGACCAGTTTATTAAATTTTGAAATAATTCCGGTTTATCTATGGTCTGTTTATATGTCGTGTCTGCTCTTTGCATTTCAAGCCCTTTTTATTTTATTTATTATAAACCGTGGTGTTTAACTTCTTATGTGTGTTTACGATCCAGTTTTTTGGGCAGTTAGCCATGAAGAAATTATCGGCATAATCAGGAGGGAGTTTTATTTCCAGGAGAGTTTTTTTATTGAGAATATTTTGGAATTTGCTTTTATATTCTGGGACGTAGAATAACGCTTAAATTCGTTATTAAAAAGGTATTAACGAAGACTTGCGGGCCGGTACAGGCCTTTATGCTGTGTGGGCTTGACTATCAACAATGGTATTTTCGAGAAGTTCGTCCGTTTTTTCGGACAAAACCTCCGGTTTGGGTCTGCCATCTAACGGCAGAAAGACAGAAAAAGTTGTGCCTTGGCCGACCTCGCTTTCGACCTCGATTCTACCGCCGTGCGCCATCACGATTTTGTTAACTATGGAAAGTCCTAGGCCGGTGCCTTTGGATTCCTGTCCGGGCTGGTGTATTTGGTAAAATGGGTCGAATATTTTAGCAAGAAACTCCTTACTTACCCCCATCCCCGTATCGCTGACCCTGATAACCAAATCTTCAGCTTTGTGCTGAGCGGAAACGGAAACCGCGCCGTTTTCAGGAGTGAACTTGATTGAATTACTGAGTAAGTTTGTCATGACCTGCATAATTGCGTCGTTGTCAAACCTGGCTTTAGGCAAATCATCATCAAGTTTAATGGAAAGTTTTACCTTTTTCTTTTCCGCGAAGAGGGTCATTGTGTGACAGGCCTCCTTAACGGTTTCGGTGATATCGTTCGGCTGTAAATCAAGCTTCATTTTATTGGCGCTGAGCTTTTGAAAATCCAGGACCTCGTTGATTAATCTGGCAAGCCTGATTATATTTCTTTGTGCGATATCCAGGAAACGCTTCTGGTCTTTATTAATTTTTCCTGCTATTCCATCTAAAACAATAGATATAGCTTCTTTCATAGACGCCAAAGGCGTTCGCAACTCGTGCGAAACCGTGGATATAAATTGCGATTTTGCCTCCATTGTTTCTCTTAATTCTTTTTCCGCTCTTTTGCGTTCAGTAATATCCGCGACGACGCCTATCGAGCCTATTACTTTTCCCTCGGGATTTTTCAGAACGCTGAGCGAAACATCAACAGAAATCAAGCTCCCGTCTTTCTTGATTATCTCAGATTCGATGTGGCGCTGTGCTCCATTTTGTCTGATGTTGAGGCCCCTTATTTTCTGCCACTGTCCTTCAGGATAGAGCAATTTTACCGGCTTGAGGTATAAATCCTCTTTGTCCATACCCAGAAGGTTCTCTGTGAATTTGTTCCATGAGACAAGGCGTTCCTGTTCATCGACAAGGGTGATAGAAACGGCGGAATTTTCAAAGATAGTTCGGTACTTGTCTTCTGCCAACTGGCGTTCGCGCTCTGCAAGCTTACTCTTGGTAGTGTCGTTCACAGCAAAGACCGCATGCAGGTGACCATCTATCGTTGCAGGCACGCCGCTAACAAGAAGCCAGCGTACTACTTCTTTATCGTCAATCTTGAGCGTAAGCTGGCCCTCTACCTCGTGAACGGGCTGTTGTAACTCTAATACAGTGCTTATAGCTTTACGGAGCGGGCATACGTTGCAAGCCGGGCTATTTCCACAACCTTTTCCACTGTTGATGGCATTCACGCAGCCAAAAGCATCACCAAATTGTTGATTAATAATCTGCGGATAATCTTTGTTAAGCAGCTGTCTGGTGGTATTATTGACCCGCTTGACTATCGCATGTTCGTCGATTAGCATCATGCCAATAGGCGCCGCGTCGAATACTGCTTCTATGTTTTTTTGCTTTTCATCGAGTATTTTACTAATACCCTTGCGCTCAATGGCGTATTCCACAGAGCGTGTCAACGTGTTGCTATCAATATGTCCCTTGACAAGATAATCCTGCACCCCCATCTTTACCGCTTTAACTGCCACTTCTCGATTGTCAAGGCCGCTTAACACGATAATGGGTAAATCCGGAGCCTTGCCGTATATTGCGATGAAGGAGTCCGTTCCCTGGCTGTCCGGCAGACCGAGGTCGAGGAACACAACATCGAAACGGTTTTTATCCAGAAGTTCAAGAGCCGCCTTTAGACAGTCAGCGGATTTTATATCTGAGATAGATAATGCTGATTGGGACAGCAATCTTTCCAGCAATTTTCTATCAATGATGTCATCTTCAACTATGAGGATTTTTAATTTTTGTGCGACCTCTGTCTCCATATTTGCTCTACATTTAACAAATATCTTTTTGGTTGGCGGGTTGTTTTTCGCTTTGCCTTATTTAGACTTTCAGCCTACTGCTGGAATTTATTTCCCAGGGCATTTGATATTTTTTCCATCAATTTCGGGAAATCAAATGGCTTGGTAACGTAATCAAATATGCCGAATTCGGCAGCTTTAGTTATATCCCTCGCATCGCTGAAGGCGGTAACGACTATTACGGGTATGCTCTTCAGCTCCGGGTTATTTTTGAGGCGTTCGAGCATCTCGTAGCCGTTCATAATCGGCATGTTGATATCTAATAATATAAGGTCCGGCCTTTCGCCTGCCGCTTTTTCCAGTCCGTCTTTTCCATTGACGGCGGTAATAACATCAAATTCGCAGAATTCAAGTCGATACTGGACGGTGCTGATTATATCAGCTTCGTCGTCGACTACGAGCACTTTGGCGTGAGAGGTTTTCTTTTTTGACTTAAATAAATTTAACATTGTAGGTTTCCCCTTTAAGTTCCCGTATAAAGTTTTCGTATTTTCTTATTTGCAGAATTACTCACCGGTTTTTATCGACCCAAACCAATAGCGGCATTAGTAAAGAATAACGCAGGGGCGATGACATATGGGTTCATATCCGTGTTTTGAATAAAGAGCCCGTGAAAGTCCTCAATCTGACAAATTAACAGCCTTCAGGGAAAGTGATTATCGGTCATAAACTCGGCTATTTCACATAGACCGATAAAGATGTCGGTTGTTTGGTACAGGGTTTATCACGTGCAGAATGTTCAGATAGAAGCTTGTGGTTAAGTCCTCACGGGTCAATGTCGATAGTGATTGTGATTCCGTACAATCATATATTTGGGAGTAATATGCAAAATCAGGAACACATAATTTCATATATTATGGAGCAGAATATTCTTAATGAAGAGACCCTGCAAAAAGTTCTCAAGGAACAGGAGACGAGCGGTCAAAGCCTGATAAGCATTCTCAAGAAAAACAATTTTGTAGATGAAGAGCAGTTCATCAAGATAATCGCCGCCGGTCACGGGATAGAATTTGTGAACCTTTCACCGGACATGATAAATCCTATGGCTGCTCACATGATAACGTACGAGATGGCAAACCAATACAATATAATCCCCGTGAGAAAAGAGGACAACAAGCTGCTGGTGGCAATGAGCTCTCCTCTGAATCTTGCTATCAGGGACGAAATAGAGATGAGGACTGGTTTTAAGGTAATTCCTCTGGCTGCTACCCAAAATGCAATCAGGCAGTCTATTATATATCACTTCAACGTGAAAAACGTAACTCGCCAGGCTATAGCTTCGATGCGGTTAACCACGGACAGCGATAAAGATAAATTGCGAGAGACAGAGCCTGATTATAGATCTCCGCAAGTTACCGATGCACCTATTACGAAGCTGGTTTCTTCCATAATAAACAGTGCGATAGATGCCAACGCAAGTGACATACACATCGAGCCGGAACAGCCCGATATGAGGGTTCGGTACCGTATAGACGGAATCCTTCACGATGCAATAAAGGTGCCCTCATCGGCACATCTTGAGGTGGTATCGCACATTAAGGTTGCCGCGGACATGGATATTTCTGAGCGAAGAGTTCCTCAGGATGGTCACATGATTGCTCGGCATGACGGCAAAGAGTACGATATGAGAGTTTCATCGCTGCCTGGGATGAGAGGGGAAAAAATAGTTATCAGGATTCTCGACAGGGACGCGGTTAAATGGTCGCTTGATGCCGTTGTTCCGGTGCCTGACGATAACCGGAAATTTCGGAAATTGGCCGGCAATCCCTATGGTATGATGCTTTTGACGGGCCCGACCGGCAGCGGCAAAACGACCACGCTATATTCAGTTCTGAAATTGCTGAACACCACAGAAAAAAATATCGTTACTGTCGAGGACCCGGTCGAGTATCACCTCGATGGTACCACACAGGTACAGGTCAACCCGATTGCCGGGATAACGTTCGCGTCATCGCTGCGAAGCATAGTTAGGCAGGACCCGGATATCATATTGATAGGTGAAATACGAGATTATGAAACAGCAGAAATAGCCATCAGCGCAGCCCTGACGGGACATTTAGTGCTAAGCACATTGCATACCAACGATGCAGCGGGAGCGATATCACGTTTAATCAATCTCGGGATAGCGCCGTTTCTTGTTGCTTCGGCACTTTTAGGAACAATCGCCCAAAGGCTTATCAGGAGCTGCTGCAGCAAGTGCAGGAAAGTTTATGAGCCATCCGAAAACGACCTTAAGTGTCTGTTCGGCGAGTCTCGCCCGGAAGGGAAGATAGAGCTTTATCAGGGCCCCGGCTGTAACAGTTGCTACCATACGGGATATCACGGGCGAAAGGGTGTTTTTGAGATATTGCCTATTTCTCAGGCAATAAGGAAAATGATTATAGATGAAAGCGGCGACGATGCGATTAGGCAGCAGGCGATTAAAGAAGGTATGAAGACACTTCATAAGAGCGCTGTCAACGAGGTTCTTGCCGGTGCGACAACGGTAGATGAGATAATTCGAGTCATCAATATGAGGGCAGAGTGATGACAGCCTACCAGTACATGGCGAGAGACGAAACGGGCAGGAAGTTCTCCGGCATATACACCGAGATTGATAATATTACAAGGCTGCGTGAGGAACTGGCCAAGATAGGCTATGTTCTCATAAAGGCCCGGCGGAAAAAAAGCCTGGCGGCGAAACGCGGGAGAATAAAGCGTTCGGAAGTGGCAACTTTCGCCTACAAGTTCGCAGGGATGTATTCGGCAGGCCTGTCAATACTGAGCTGCATGGAAGCACTGGAGGAGCAGACCGAAAATCAGGCCTTCAAGGAGGTAATTGCTGATATTAAGCAAAGCATACAAACCGGCTCAAGCCTGAAAGTCGCCTGCGAAAAACACAAAAACTTATTCACGGATTTCTTTCTCGGAATGATTGAGGCCGGTGAGACCAGCGGTAAGCTTGGAGAGACGCTCAATATAAGCGCTGCGTATCTGGAAAAACAGGCGGAGATTAAACGAAAGGTCACCTCTGCTTTTGCTTATCCTATTATAGTGGCTGTTATGTGCTTTGTAGTTATCTCTTTTCTGCTGATTTTTGTTATACCAATTTTTATGAAATTGTATCAGCAGGCACATGTGTCGTTACCACTTCCGACTCGGATTCTTGTAGGTACAAGTTCGATAATAACAGAGCAGTGGTGGGTAATCCTTATTATGGCGGCGGCAGGGGTGATAACAGGGCGATGGCTGCTGAAAAAACCGCAAGTGCAGGATTGGTGGGACGGTTTCAAACTGAATATGCCTATTTTTGCCAAACTGAACCGCATGCTTGTGGTCTCGCATTTTACCCGGACATTCGCGATGCTGGTTTCGGTTGGAGTACCGTTGATCAGGGCGCTGGAGGTATCAAGTCTGGTCGCTCACAATCACAAATTGACCGAAATAGGCGAAGAATTGCAGCAGGAGGTCAAAGCAGGTAATACTATAGCAAATTCACTTAAGAGCTATTCAATTTTCCCACCGATAATCGTACAGTTGGCTGCCTCTGGTGAGCAGGTGGGGCAATTGCCGCAGATGTTGAACAAAGGCACTGACATTCTTGATAAGGATATCGAAAGGGCAATAAATACTTTGCTTATAAAACTGGAACCGGCCCTGACGATTATTATGGGTGTTATTGTTGGATTGATTCTCATGGGGGCATATTTGCCTATGTTCGATTACATGGGGCATCTGCAATAGCCCAAACTATTTGTTTAGAGGGGGCCAATACGAAATAACAGGTTATTGGCTCCGATAAAATTATTTTTCGTAAGTGAATTGTATGAGTTATCGGAACAGCGTCCGATAAGACGAATAGATTTTTTATAAAGTAGCTAATGTTTTATACGGATAAACTTTTTGTAAAGCAGCTAATGTTTTATGACGATTGCACAATCCGTGTGTTGATAAAACCAGTGAAAGTGAAAATTTTTAAAGAAAGAGGTGTAATATGAAACTATCGAATTGTGGAAAAGGTCTTACGCTGATCGAATTGCTCATTGTGATTATAATTTTGGGTGCGTTAGCCGCAATCGCAATTCCGAGGATGTCTCAAAGTTCAGCCACCGCCAAAGAGAAAGCCTGTCTGACTAATATTGCCACCATGGACACACAAATTGAATTGTATCATGCCGATTCGGCAACTGGCGCGTGGCCGGTCTTTGCTACTCTTATTGCTGACACTAACTATTTCCCTGACGGTGATCCTGTCTGTCCGTCTGATGGAGTCTATTCGATGAACGCTACTACTTACCGTGTTCATTGCAGTATCCACAAACCATAATAAGCTTACGGGGTATAAAAAGCACCTCCTTCTTGCTTTGGCAAAAAAGCAAGAAGGGGGTGGATTTGTGTTATGACAAAGAAAAGCAAGGCTTACACACTAATCGAATTGATTGTAATTGTAGTGATTACGGCCGCGGTGATCTTGGCCGTGATTGTCATTTCAAGGATGTCTCGAAATTCAGCTGCCGGCAAAACCATGGCCTGCCAAGCCAATGTTGCCACGATGAACACACACATCGAAGTGTACTATGCGGAGAAAGGCTCCTGGCCATCCGCTCTGACGGATATCACGAATGACACTAACTGTTTCCCCAAGGGTTCGTTTGCCTGTCCGGCTGGCGGGATCTATTCGATAAATAGCACTACTCACCGTATTTTTTGTAACGCTCCCGGCCACTGAGGAGTGGCTTGTCCATTGCGGATTTGCACTATGGCAAAGAAAAGAAAAGCTCATACGCTGATTGAACTGATTGTAATTTTAATTATTTTGGCAGCATTGGCCGTTGTGGCGATACCAAGGCTTCAGTTTTCCACCTTATATCATAAACAAGCTGACACAGTCGCGAGAAAAATTGTTACAGACCTGCGCCGAGTGCGCCAGCTTGCTATTTCCAATGCGGCGACCAAACCCAGAGGCTTTGCGCTAAACATAACCAACTCAAACTATAAAATAGTAGACGTCAATGATGGGGCGCCGATCCCAAACGGAACATTTTCAATCGACTCTAACATAATAACCTGCTCACCGTGCCCAACAAGTTTTCCATTCGGCCCGCTGGGAAATTTGACCGGAAGTGATTCCCAGTTAACTGTTTCCACAGGGGATAAAACCTTCACAATTAGTATTACTCCGGCAACAGGTATGGCACAATGCACCGGAAACTGAAAAGCGCAAAACGTTCTGCGGGATTATCTCTTGTCGAAGTTGTTATTGCTTCGGCATTACTGGTTATCGCAATAGTTCCGATACTGAAATGTCTGACCATTGCCCACGCCAACACCATAAAGATTGAGCATAAAACCAACAGTCTCGTTCTTGCTCAGGCCAAATTCGATGAAATAAAAGCAAAGTCGGTTTACAATTACACCAATGGCGGTTCATTTGCGGGAAACAACATTTCCCTTGGCGGCTCATATCGGTGCAATGTAACAGATGATTCCGGCGACCCGCTCAAAACAATAACGGTCTCGGTCGGCTTTGATTCAAACGGCGACGCCAGCCTGACAGGCAATGAAATCGAGGTAACCCTGGCGACCCGTATTGCCAGAAGATGGAATGATTAATTTGCCTGCCCTTGCGTCTCACGATGCAGGTCGGGGCAGCGGGCCAGACAAAACTTATAGGACTTTTTCGCCGGCCTGAATATTCCTTACTATGAGCAAGTCGCTAATGCCCTATAAAAACAAGTTTTCGGTCGCCAAAGACCCCATTTATTTCGGTTTTTACCAGCCTCATTTTAACGTCAGATAGTTTGAAACTCGCATAACGGTTGTTTTGTTTTA
>Ga0315276_10002502_pt1 | contig 16839 bp, 13 predicted proteins | sample YL17G05_0_MG_FD_204542 | JGI IMG/M metagenome (GOLD analysis project Ga0315276, IMG submission 204542) | Sediment microbial communities from Yellowstone Lake, YNP, Wyoming, USA - YL17G05_0 | ecosystem: Environmental > Aquatic > Freshwater > Lake > Sediment | place: USA: Wyoming | collected... | reverse complement strand
GACGAAAATGTTCGCGTATCACCCTTTTTATTCTGTTGCGCGTGACGGCATTTCCGACATTGCCGCTCACTATAATTCCCACCCTTTTCCTGGGTGCCGCGGCAACTGCAACAACAAGCGCCTCCGTTGCAACGCGGACACCCTCTCTCCTGACGCGATCAAAATCAGTTCTTGTCCGAAGACGACTTTCCTTCCCAAACCTCACCATAAGACTTACCTGTTGTGGGGCTTCATGCAGGAGTAAGCCGCGCCCTGCCCTTGCGTCTTCTCTGCGCGAGGATCTTTCTGCCGCCTTTTGTCCGCATGCGCTTTCGAAATCCGTGCGCCCTTTTTCTATGAATCTTGCTTGGCTTGTATGTTCGCTTCATATTCTCCTCTCAATAATTCAAAAATCGACGTTTGCCCGAATAGGTCCCTTTTTCTTCTATTGTCAAGGCGAAATTTTCCATCCTTCTACTCATTCATTAACGTGTTGCCTACTTTTTTCTTGCAAACTTTGCCCACACTTGATTAGGAAGTCGACCACGTCTTGAAGTTTATGTTTGATACGAATGTCGTCGGTGTTCCATTTTTTAAGACATTATTTTTCGGTTCACTGTTTTCTGATCCTTGAACATCCCCGCAAGGGGGTGGCGTTTTTGAGATTTTGCTTATCCACACCTGTGGATATCTATGTGTATACATTATGACCACCCACAACCTCATAGAGCAGTTAAAAAAAAATATCCACAATAAAATCAGTGAGTTAAATTATAATACGTGGTTTCGTCCTATTCTAAGTGGGCGAAAGGCCGATGGAATTTTTACGCTTGTTGTGCCCAACAAATTCGTCGCGGACTGGATCGGTGATTATTATGGCGATCTAGTCCGCCAGGAAATCTTCGAGCTCACGGGGGAGTCGCTGGGTATTGCCTTTGAGCTTGCGCCTTCAGAAGATACGCCGCCTTCGAACCTTGTAGAGACTTTGCCTTCATCTAAAGCGCGGACCGTCTTGAACCTTAATTCCAAATACAGCTTTGACCGCTTTGTTGTAGGCTCTTCAAACCAGTTTGCAAACGCCGCCTGCCGCGCCGTGGCAGATCTTCCGGGCGGCCATTACAACCCTTTATTCATTTACGGGGGTGCGGGCCTCGGCAAGACTCACCTGCTGCACGCAATCGGCCTCCATATTCAAAAGGTCCGTCCGCAGTTTTCCATTCTTTATGTCAGCTCCGAAACATTTACCAATGAGGTGATTAACGGCATACGATATGACAAGATGCTTGAAATTCGCCGCAAATACAGAGAGAACCTAGACATCCTTCTGATTGATGATATCCAGTTCATCGCCGGCAAAGAACGCACACAAGACGAATTCTTCTATACTTTCAACGCGATTCATGAATCGCAACGGCAGATTGTTATTACAAGCGACAAGCTCCCAAAGGAGATACCGGGAATTGAAGACAGGTTGCGCTCCCGATTTGAATGGGGACTGATTGCCGATATTCAACCGCCGGATTTGGAAACGCGCGTTGCGATACTAAAGAAAAAGGCCGAGGCGGAAGGGATTAAATGCCCGGATGATGTGGCAATGTTTCTTGCAAGTTCCATCAAATCAAATGTCAGGGAGCTTGAAGGGTCTCTTATTCGCCTTGGCGCTTTTGCGTCACTTACAAAGGCGCCTATATCGCTTGATCTTACAAAGGAGGTTCTCCGTAATATCATTCAAGAAAGAGAGCCGGTCTACTCCGTTGAGTCCATACAGAGGATTGTTGCAGATTACTACAAAGTAAGCATTTCAGATCTCAAATCGCCCCGTCGCACAAAAACGCTCGCCTATCCGCGTCAGATAGCAATGTATCTTTGCAAGAAATTCGCCCGCTCTTCATTTCCGCAAATTGGCGCAAAGTTTGGCGGCAAGGACCATACGACCGTAATGCATGCCTGCCGAAAAATTGAATCCCTCCTTGAAAGCAACATCAATCTCCAAGAGGAAATCTCTATACTTGAACGGACAATTCGCCACTAATATTTTTTCCACAGCTTGTGTGTTTAAATATCTTAATTGCCTGTTGACATAAGTCTAACCGCTGTTCTACTTCTCATTTGTCGGGGAGATGATATTATATCTGGATAAGACATACACAGCTGTTTCGCTATTGTTCTTACTTACTTATGCCCCTTATCAACATTTCCCCAGTGCCTACGGCTACGACTTTTTATATTTATAATGTTTTTAAAGCATAAGAGCTATCCAAACACATAATCAAAAAATAGGAGGAAAAAATGGAAATCAAAATTGCTCGCGGTGAGCTTATGAGGGGACTGTCCACAACCCAAGGGATCGTTGAGCGAAAGACAACCATGCCGATACTGGCAAATGTTCTTCTGGATGCAAAAGGAAAGGGACTTACAATAACTGCGACGGACCTTGAAGTAGGTGTAACGAGCTCACTGGCGGCAGAGATTCTAAAAGAGGGAAGGATTTCCATACATGCAAGAGGGCTTTTTGATATCGTAAAGGAGCTTTCTGAGGATGTAGTACATATGAATGTATTGGAAAATCACTGGGTTGAAATATCATGCGGTAAGGCAATATTTAAGATTGTTGGGCTCTCTGCGGAAGAATTTCCATCACTACCAAAAAAAGGTTCCGGAATTGAGGTAAAGATAGAAAGTGAAATAATTCAGGAGATGATTAAAAAGACTTCATTTGCGATGTCATCCGATGAGACGAGATTTAATTTGAACGGGGTATTTGTCGAGCAGGTTAAGAACGGTGAAAAAGATTCCTTGAGGATGGTTGCAACGGATGGACATCGTCTCTCGATTGTGGACAGGGAGATTGGTGGAAAATGGAAGCTGCCAAAGGGAGTGATTATTCCGAGAAAGGGCATATTGGAACTAAAACGTTTAGTTGAATCGGCCTCGGGACCGATAGATCTCTCAATAGACGAGAAACATGCGATTGCTACTACAAAAGGAACAACTCTCATTATCAGGTTGATAGACGGACAGTTTCCACCATACAAGCAGGTCCTTCCTGCCCAACTCAAGCGGAATATCGGGGTTGACAGGCAAAGCATCCTTCAGGTTTTAAGAAGAGTTTCCGTCTTATCGGTGGATAGATCAAGGGGCGTAAAATTTTTATTTTCCCCAAAAAATCTTGAGGTTTCTACATCTAATCCCGATTTTGGCGAGGCAAGAGAGGAACTCGGGATTAATTACAAAGGAGAAAAATTTGAGATCGGATTTAACGCCCGTTACTTCATTGACGCGCTCAATGTGATCGAAGATGAAGAGGCACAGATGCTGATGGGGGATGACACGACACCCTGTGTCCTTAAGAGCGAACAGGATAAGGGGTTCACGCACATCGTTATGCCGATGAGACTGTAATAATAGGAATTTCAGAAATGCCAAAATGGGAGGACGGTTAGGAAATGGCAAAAGAAAATGTTGAACAAGCAGATTTTGTAAAAAAGGGGCATACCTACGACGCTTCAAAGATAAAAGTTCTGGAAGGACTTGAGGCGGTGCGCAGAAGGCCCGCGATGTATATAGGATCCACAAGTTCCGCCGGGCTTCATCAGCTAGTATATGAAGTTGTTGACAACAGCGTTGATGAGGCGCTTGCCGGTTACTGCACTGAAGTAAATGTGATCATTCATCTGGACGGAAGCTGCACTGTCATAGACAACGGACGAGGCATCCCGGTGGACATGCATGAAACAGAAAAAGTGTCTGCGGCCGAAGTCGTGATGACAAAACTGCATGCGGGCGGAAAGTTTGACGACAGCGCATATAAGGTCGCAGGTGGTTTGCATGGTGTTGGAGTTTCCTGCGTTAATGCGCTTTCTGAATGGCTAAAACTTGAGATCAGACGGGAAAAGGCGCTCTACGCACAAAACTACAAGAGAGGGGCGCCGGACAATCCTCTAAAGCCCATAGGAAAAAGCGACAAGACCGGGACGAAGGTCACGTTTAAACCTGACAGTGAAATCTTTGAGACCCTGGATTTTTCGTTCGACACGCTCTCGCAGAGGCTTCGGGAGCTTTCATTTTTGAACAAGGGGCTTAAGATCACAATTGATGATGAAAGAGAGCCGGACAAACACCACGAGTTTCAATATGAAGGCGGCATTAAAAGTTTTGTCGAATATCTGAACAAGCGCAAGGAACCCCTGCACGGGGCGCCGATTTATTTCGAGGCAACTCGCGACCGCGTTGTCATCGAAGTGGCGATGCAGTGGAATCAGGGCTATCAGGAGAACATCTTTTCATTTGCCAACAACATCAACACGAGGGACGGGGGCACGCACCTTTCAGGATTCAAGTCGGCGCTTACACGAACCATCAACCAATACGCACAGACGGCCGACCTACTAAAAAAACTCACAAACCCACCGGAAGGCGAAGACGTACGCGAAGGTCTTACTGCAGTGATCTCGGTGAAACTTCCGAATCCGCAATTCGAGGGCCAGACGAAGGGAAAGCTCGGCAACAGCGAGGTAGAGGGAATCGTAAAGCAGGCAGTCAATGACCGCCTTGCAGAATTTCTGGAGCGCGAAGGTGGTGTAGCGCGAAAGATAGTTGCCAAGATTATAGATGCCGCCAGGGCCCGCGAGGCAGCGCGGCAGGCGCGAGCCCTCGTGCGCAGGAAGAGCGCTATGGAGGGGGGCGGCCTTCCGGGAAAGCTTGCGGATTGTCAGGAGCGAGACCCGAAAAACAGCGAGCTCTACATAGTAGAGGGAGATTCGGCCGGCGGATCCGCAAAACAGGGACGCGACAGGCGCTTTCAGGCGATCTTGCCGCTTAAGGGAAAGATCTTGAACGTAGAAAAAGCGCGTTTTGACAAGATGCTATCATCAGATGAGTTAAGAACGCTCATCACTGCAATAGGCACGGGGATCGGAGAAGAAGATTTTGACGTTTCAAAACTCAGATATCACAGAATTATCCTTTTGGCGGACGCAGACGTTGACGGTTCGCACATCCGCACATTGCTGCTCACATTTTTTTATAGGCAGATGCGCCAACTGGTTGAGCAGGGGCATCTTTATATCGGGCAGCCGCCATTATACCGCGTAAAAAAAGGCAAGGCTGAGCAATACCTGAAAGACGATGCGGCACTTGAAGATCACCTAATCGAGCTTGGCGTCGAAGGTATCAAAGTGCTCCCTAAGGGGGGAAAAAAAGAGATTTCCGGAAAGACACTATCAAAGGTTACAAAACAGCTGATACGTTACAGCAAGATATTGGGGCTTCTCAAACGAAGACGCGATCCGAGGATCATTGACGGCATGATCGCCTCTAGCAAGCTTGCGCCGGAAATGCTTTCGGGGGCAAAGACAAAGATAGATGCGGAACTAGATGCGATTGCAGGGCACATCAGCAAGCATTACCCCGAGCTGATAGATTTTCAGGTTGACATGCAGGACGACACCGAGCACGGGGCGAGTCGCATCATCTATCAGACAACATGGAACGGATTCCCGCGCGAAACCGTTATCGACACGGAATTCTTGAACTCAGCGGAGGTCAAAGAACTCTGGGCCCTACAAAAGGCCTTCGCCGAGATTGGCAGGGCGCCCTTTGAAATCTTCCACAACGGGGACAATGTACAGGTCGGCGACCTCCAGAGGGTAAAAGATTTTGTCCTTAATGAAGGGCGCAAGGGACATGAAATTCAACGATACAAAGGCTTGGGAGAGATGAATCCTGAACAGCTGTGGTCAACGACACTCAATCCGGAAACGCGCAGGCTCCTTCAGGTCCGCGTTGACGACGCGGTGGAGGCGGACAATATCTTTACGGTGCTGATGGGAGATCAGGTTGAGCCGCGCCGCGAATTCATCGAGCAGAATGCGCTGAACGTGAGAAATTTGGATATTTAACTCGTGAGCTTGCGCGATAGTCAAAAAAGAAAGCCGACGGTCCTAGCCGTAGGCTTTTTTGTTATATTACGATTTGGCGATCTAACGATATCACGACACCACGATCTTACGAAATCTTAAGGCTCTTGAGGAACATCTGGAAAGGCCTATAATATTCCTCAAAATGTTCGGCCGGGAAACTCGCCGTCATATTGATTGCAAGGGCTCCTTTGAGTAGCGTCACCTGAACCTGTTTTACGATCTGCCCGGGCTTGATTGCAGGTGCGGGCTTGTCAGGCTGGCGCTGTTTCATCATCTCCGCCATTGCCGAGACATCCCAACTGCAAAGCATCATCTTGCCGCGCACCCCGGATATCGCAATGTCACGCTCGTCGGATATCTTCAGATCTTTGATGCCGCGCTTTTCAATCGATTCCTTGATGCGCCCAAAATATTGGGCCAGATCTATCTCCTTCGGGAGAAATTCCTTTGTAAGAATGACGTTCGGCTTGACGTTTGGGTCTGAAGAGGGCAGCGTGATTGTAAGCATGCCCTGAACCTGCCAATCCTCAGGGATTTGTGCGACGAGGCCAGCTAAATCGATATTGGACATAAGTCCTCCGAAAATTTATTTGCATAAACTAACATGGAGAAAATAAAAAACCAAGAGGCAAATTATAAGCAGGATCGGGGTCTAGATGCCGGCAAAGAGGGCAATATTATGCGCGACGCTGACGAATCGAGGGGCAAGCGTCTTGATGTGTGGCTTTCTCATAACATACCGAACTGCTCGAGAAAAGAGGCAAAGAGGCTTTTGGACAGCGGGCGGGTTTTGGTCAACGGCAGGCGCGTTTATATAGCGGGATGGCAGTTAAAACCAAGGGATCGCGTAGAGGTTTTGTCGGGCGAAAAGAAGGGCAAAGATTCCTCATATGTGAAGGTGATTTTCGAGGATCGGGATATTATTGTTGTTGATAAGCCGGCGGGCGTTCTTTCTGTCGCAGAAAATGGAAGTCCAAGAACCAGCATGGAAGGCATGGTAAGGGCCTACCTCAGGAAAAAATATGGAGGAGCGTCGTATATCAAGCCCGTCCATCGTCTTGATGCGGAGACGAGCGGCGCCATGGTCTTTGCAAAATCAAAAGAGGGAGAAAAGCTTGAGAGTCAATTCAAACATCATCAAATTGCGCGGCAATATATAGCAGTCGTCTCCGGCCGCGTCTTAGAGGAGGCGGGAGCAATTAAGGCGCCACTCGAAAAGGGCGATTTTGGAGGGGGGCGAAAGAGCTGCACAACTGTTGAGAAAGCTGGAAGACATGCCGTAACGGAGTTTCAGGTTAAAGAACGTTATGAAAACGCAACACTGCTTGAGCTGTCTGTCAAGACAGGGCGCACACATCAGATCCGCGTTCATCTTGCCCACATTGGGCACCCGGTTGTCGGTGACAAGGTATACGGAAAGGTGGGGGGGATTCCAAGGCAGGCATTACATGCACACATCCTGGGCTTCAAGCATCCCGCAACGGGAAAATGGATGCGTTTTGAATCTAAACCTCCGGACGACATTAAGAAGCTGATAGACAGGCTCAGGGGTTATTGAAGGGGATGAGAATCTCCGGCGACTTGTTTTTGGTGATACGATTCAATCCTTCGGCAACTTTGATAATGTCCCCGCGTTTGATGCAATCGAATGCCCTGTTTAAATCGGAGCGATCGTAATCTAGACGTAAAATACGATTCAATCGGCCTGCCCCGCATAAAACGAACTCGCACTTCCCCTTTGATTTGAGCGGAGAGCTTACCACGCGCCAGAGATCAGGCGCTTCCCCGCATTTGCCCCTCCCGCGCGCGGGGAGAGGATGAGGGGTTTGTCTTAGAATGAGATAGGCCAGCTTTAAATAATCATGTTTAATCCCGAGCAGCCGATCGATTTTCCTGATGATCTCAGGGCAGTGCCATTCAAGATAAAAATGGCACCAGTCACGCCGGTTGTATGCCCTCATCGGGCAGGGCCGCTCATGAAGACAGGGGCTCAGGATGAAGGCATTTAAAAGGTCGCGGACCTCCATGAGCGCTCTGGCGGTCTTTTGCAGTGCCGGGTCAACAATTATCAAGACGCCCGACTGACTTAGGTGGTGGTCGATTAACATTTGACAAAGACTTGCCTGTTCCCGCGTAGTTCCAATTTCGTTTAAGATGTTTGAGGCGATGATAAGATCGAATTTTTTTCCTCGCAGCGACGGCCTGATGGATCGCGGCAAAATCGTATGGTGAACCATATGAAGCGTGTGACGGGGGTTGCCAATTGATGAAAAGAGCGCCTTGGCGTCATTTAAGATTTCACGGTTCTGGTCTATTGCAGTGATTGACAGGCGTACACCTTGCAATCGATTCTCAAAATATGAGGAGCAGGCGAGAGATGCGGTTCCCGGCCCACAGCCGAGATCAAGGATTTGAAGTTCAGTGAGGCCTTTGGGGAAATCTGCGAGGCGGAACGCCTCATCAAGACACTTGATGACCTTCACAAAATTCGTAAGTGTAAAGTAAAGAAGGTAAGCGGACCTGCACTCTTTTTTATTGAAATAATTCTTTGGAAGAGATCCCCGCCCGGATGTGAAGGCCTGGGATAATTGGGCGGCTCCCATTGCGAAGAAGCGAACATCTTTTTCGCCGAAGGGCAAAGACAATTGTGATCTTCGAAATCGATCCGGCAGGTATTTATCCTTTATATACGCAAGGAGGAGGGCCTCAAGTTTTTGTGTGTCGAATGTTTGCATGTTGTTGAGAGGCGCCAACCCACTGAAAAAAAGGCCAAATTAAGCAGTGCTTGACGGCACAGGACCATTCCGGTAGACCCCGTTACGAATTCCAACAGACTCAAAGCAATATTAGAGCTTATTGACAAGGCATTAAATTAAGGGCGGCTCTAAAAAATCGTATAAGAAGGCCTTGTAAAAGTGTTCAACAGCTCCGGAGGGATAATGGATAAAGCACAGGAAATGGCAAATAAGCAAAAAAGGGTCGAAAGGACAATCCCGCGCTCACCCCTTGAAAACGTGAGAAAGATGATCAAGAAATTAAGGCTATTTCCAAAGACCCACGATTTTTTCGGTTATTTTGAAAAAAGCGTACAGAATACGCTCGAAGGCGCGAGGATTTTGTGCCGAATGATTGCAAACAAGGCGGAACGGGCGGAGCTCGTAAAACAATTGGAGGTGCACGAGCACATAGGAGACAAGATCACGCACGACGTGATTGATCTCCTTCACCAGACATTTTTAACGCCTTTTGACAGATCGGATATTCATACGCTTGTTGTCAAGCTGGACGACATCTTGGATATTATCTACTTTATCGGCAATCGAATGACCATTTATGATATCTCGGTGATGCCGGAAGAAGTGGGGCAGCTGGCAGAGATTGTTTTTCAATCGACAGGTGAGTTGTCAAAGGCCATAGCAGGGCTTGAGAGTCTGAAAAACACACAAAGCGCACTCAATCATTGCATAGAGGTCAATCGTCTGGAAAATGAGGCGGACGAGAAGGTAAACATCGTAATTGAAAAATTGTTTCGCAACGGGTGGGAAGCCATTCAGGTAATCAAGCTAAAAGAGCTGATTGAAAATCTCGAGGCAGCTGAAGACAAATGCGAAGACGTTGCCAATATTGTTGAAAATATCATTTTGAAATATGCATAAATGACAACCACACTCATCTTTGTCATAGCGCTTATTGCGGTGGCGCTCTTTTTTGATTTCGTGAACGGATTTCATGATGCCGCCAATTCAGTAGCCACCGTCGTTTCCACCAGGGTCCTCTCTCCAAAACAGGCCGTGGTCTGGGCCGCCTTTTTCAATTTTATTGCCTTTCTCTTTTTTGGCGTTCATGTGGCAACGACCATCGGCAAGGGGATTGTGGCGCCATCGATTGTGGACGCCCATGTTATACTTGCGGCCCTTTTGGGCGCCATAATCTGGGACCTTCTCACATGGTTCTGGGGACTGCCGACGTCCTCGTCACACGCTCTCATCGGTGGGCTGGTGGGGGCAGCAATTGCAAAGGCCGGTAACACCTCTTTATTAGTCTGGACCGGCATAATCAAGACAACGATATTTATTTTTGTATCACCAATGTTAGGACTGGTGTTCGGATTTATATTTGGAGTCCTTTTGAATTTCCTTTTCGCGAGGAGCAGACCATCAATGGTTGACAAGCACTTTCGAAGACTCCAGCTCCTTTCTGCAGCGTTCTATAGCATCGGTCACGGCGGCAATGACGCCCAGAAGACCATGGGCATAATTGCCGTTCTTCTTTTCTCTTACGGATATCTTGGAACAACCTTTCATATACCTCTTTGGATAATTTTGTCATGTCACGCTGCCATCGCGCTTGGAACGATGATGGGGGGATGGAGGATCATAAAGACGATGGGCATGAAGATAACGCCTCTCAAGCCTGCAGGCGGGTTTTGTGCAGAGACAGCGGCGGCGGGCACTCTTTTCGGCGCGACAATGTTTGGAATCCCGATATCGACAACACATACTATAACCGGGGCCATAGCAGGAGTGGGATCTACTCATGGGCTTGGGGCGGTCAGGTGGTCCATTGCAACACGCATAGTGTGGGCATGGATACTTACAATACCGGCTTCTGCCATCATCGCAGCGGTGTCGTATTATATAGCTAAAATATTTTAACAAAAATGGTGAAACAAAAAAGGAGAGGAAAAATCCTCTCCTTTTTTGTTTGTGCCCGGGGCGGGATTTGAACCCGCAAGGGTTTCCCCATACGCCCCTCAAACGTACGTGTATGCCAATTCCACCACCCGGGCGAAAGCAGCTATTTGTTTTTAGCCGGCGCCTTAGATGGCGCCGTTTCTTCTTGAACCGGAGTTGCAGGGATTGCGCCCTGTTCCTCAGATATGGGTGTTTTGTCAAGCACTGAAGTTACCGACCTGTTTTTTGAAATCTGTGCCAGCCAGATCGAGGTGACCAGAAAGGCCAAGGCAACGATGGCCGTCAACTTGTTTAAGAATGTTGCGGGCCCTCGACTGCCAAAAACAGTCTGAGAACCGCCTCCAAACACGGCCCCGATATCGGCGCCCTTTCCGGCCTGCAAAAGGATCACGATTACGAGAAATGCGCAGAGAAAATAATGAAGAGTAATTAACAGAGTTTCCATCTAAACCCCTTTCCTTCAATGATGAGAAGATCGCTGGGGAACGCTCCTGATGATATTGGCAAATTCCAAAGGATCAAGGCTGGCACCACCCACCAGAGCTCCATCAACGTTTGGTTGCGAAAGGATATCGCGGCTTATGTTGGACTTAACGCTCCCTCCATAGAGAAGGCGAATCCTCTCTGCAGTTGCGCCGTCGTGCGTCTTCGAGAGCCATGTGCGCAGCATTGCATGTACTTCTTCGGCCTGCGCAGGAGTCGCTTGCCTACCCGTTCCGATTGCCCACACGGGTTCATAGGCAATGACGAATTGCTCCACGTCTTTGAGAAAGATGGCGGACAATCCGGTTTTAAGCTGCCTTTCGCACACGGCCCAAGTCTTGCCGGCCTCGCGCTCTGCAAGCGTCTCGCCAATACACATAATCGGAACCAATTCATTTCGGAGCGCCGAGCGGATTTTCTTTGCAACGGTTTCATCGGTTTCCCCAAAATACTGGCGACGCTCGGAGTGGCCTATGATGACGTATTCACAACCGATGTCTTTTAGGAAGGTTCCGGATACCTCCCCTGTGTATGCGCCGCTCTCCTCCCAAAAGAGGTTCTGGGCAACTAGTTTGAAAGGAGTGTCCGACAAGGCAACGCCCGTGGAATACAAGGCCGTGAAGGGGGGCGCGATTGCAATCTCCACTTCACCCACGGCCTTGAGCTCGTGTGTCAATGCAGTGCAGAACTTGAGCGCCTCGGGCACAGTGAAGTTCATCTTCCAGTTTGCGACAATAAATGGTTTTCGTTCAGCCATATCACACATCCAGTATTTTAATGCCGGGCAATTCCTTGCCCTCGATAAACTCAAGCGAAGCGCCGCCGCCCGTTGACATATGTGTAATTTTATCGGCGACGCCGGCCCTGTTCACCGCGGCAACTGAATCCCCGCCGCCAATTACCGAAATCGCGCCGGAATTGGCAACCCCCAAGGCAAGTTCAATCGTTCCCTCTGCAAAGGACGGCACTTCAAACACGCCCATCGGCCCGTTCCAGAAGATGGTCTTTGCATCCTGAAGCTCTTGGACAAATCTCAGGCGGGTTTTTGGTCCAATATCAAGACCCATAGCCTCCGGCGGAATGGACGAGTCTGGAGTAATTGAAGGCTTGGCCGAGGAAGTAGCCTCAGAGGCAATCACATGGTCAATTGGCAACAGGACAGTGATGCCGCGCGTTTCAGCACGATCGAGGATCCTTTTTGCAAAATGTATCTTCTCTTCCTCAACAAGGGATCTTCCAATTTCAATTCCCCTTGCCTTGAGGAATGTATAAGCCATGCCGCCGCCGATGAGGAGCCGGTCAATGCGGGACAAAAGGTTTTCGATGACGCCGATCTTGTCTGATACCTTGGCCCCGCCAAGAATCGCGACAAACGGTTTTTCAGGATTCGTGAGGACCTTTGAGAGATAGGCAATCTCAGATCTCATCAGAAAACCCGCGCCGCGAACGGGCACAAACGGGACCATACCCACGGTGGATGCGTGGGCGCGGTGCGCCGTGCCAAAGGCATCATTGATGTAAACTTCAGCCACAGAGGCCAGCTTCTTTGCAAACACCTCGTCATTGGCCTCTTCTTCCTTGTGGAAACGCAGGTTTTCCAAGAGCATCAGCTGCCCGGACGGCATGTCCGTTGCGAGCTTTTTTACTGCGTCGCCGATACAGTCTTCGGTCAGGAGGACGTCGACATTTAAAAGCTCGGCAAGTCTTATGCCGACGGGCTTCATCGAATACTTGGGGTTAACCTGTCCCTTTGGGCGGCCAAGATGCGATGCCAAAATGACTTTGGCCTTTTGCTCCAACGCGTAGCTAATGGTTGGCAGGGCTGCGCGGATCCTTGTATCATCTGCTATTTCGCCCGCATCATCCAGCGCAACATTGAAGTCAACACGGATGAAGACTCTTTTTTCGGCAATTGGAAGGTCGTCTATGTATTTTATAGTCATAAAACTTATAACGACTTCCCCATGTATTTCGCAAGGTCCATCATGCGATGGCAGAAGCCGATTTCGTTGTCATACCATGCAATAATCTTCACCATATTATCGATGACTTTTGTCGAAAGAGAATCAACGATAGAGGAGTGCGTGTCACCCATAAAGTCAACTGAGACAAGCGGCTCCTCGCAATATTCCAGGATGTCCTTAAGTGGTCCTTGTGCAGCCTTTTTAAAGGCTGCGTTGACGGACTCTGCAGTCATGGGTTTCGAACAGACGGCAACGAGGTCCACGCAGGAGACGTTGGCAGTCGGCACACGGATTGCCATGCCATCGAGTTTGCCCTTAAGATCCGGGAGAACCAGACCAACGGCCTTTGCAGCACCGGTTGTTGTTGGAATCTGAGAGACGGCAGCGGCGCGCGCACGGCGCAAATCCTTGTGCGGTCCGTCAACAACGCGCTGGTCATTGGTATAGGCATGGATGGTCGTCATAAACCCGCGCTCAATTGTAAAGTTTTCATGAAGCACCATGGCCACCGGGGCAAGACAGTTCGTGGTGCAGGATGCATTGGAAACAATATGTTGTTCGGAAGGACGGTAAGATTCATGATTTACGCCGTACACAAAAGTCGGGGTCTCCTTTTCCTTGGCTGGGGCGGAGATGATCACCTTCTTGGCTCCGGCGCTTATATGTTTGGAGGCACCGGCGGCATCGACAAACTTGCCGGTGCACTCAAGAACAATATCGGCCTTTAAATCCTTCCAGGGGAGTTTTGAAGGATCTGTTTCGCCAAATGTGGGAATCTTCTTCCCGTTCACGATGATTTCTTTTTCAGTAGATTTCACATCACCCTTAAAACGACCATGGGTCGAATCATATTTGAAAAGATGGGCCATCGTCGCCGCCGGGATAACATCGTTGATCCCCACAAATTCAAGACCTGAATCGCCCGCTGCAACCCTGAGGGCAAGCCGGCCAATCCTTCCAAACCCGTTGACACCAATTTTAATAGCCATTTAAACCTCCTTGTCCCGTTACAAATTATCACATGTAGCTGCATTTTCGTTGAAAACCTGTCTATGGCTTCGTAGCTTGTCAATGATAATCAGTCTTCCTATGATAATTTGTAACGGGGCTTGCTTTCTAAGAAACGGGCAGTATACATTTTAGAGGTATACAGTCAACCCCGTTACAAATTTTGAGCTAGCTAGCATAAAATCTAAACCAGATGCAATGTCAAAGGTTGTTGATAACATAATATGCATTTACACGATACCATATGCGCTATTGCGACCCCGCCGGGACAGGGCGGCATCGGAATTGTCCGTATAAGCGGGAAAAAGGCAAAAGATATACTGAAAAGGATCTGGGACGGGCACGTGTCGGTTGAGGCCTTTGAATCCCATAAGATGTATTTTGGGCGCATTACGAATCCCTCGCAACCTTTCCCCGCCCCCCCGGGGGGTGAAGGTGGGGGGGCAATTGATTCTGTGTTTGCTGTTTGGATGCAATCGCCAAAAACCTACACGGGCGAAGACGTTGTTGAGATATCCTGTCACGGCGGAATGATCATACTAAGAAAGGTTCTCAGCGCCTGTCTTGAGGCGGGTGCCAGGATTGCCGATCCGGGGGAGTTTACAAAACGCGCCTTCTTAAACGGTAAGCTTGATCTGGTTCAGGCGGAGGCGGTTGCGGATCTGATTGCGGCAACCAGTGACGCAGCGTCTCGAGCGGCAAGGCAGCAACTTGACGGAAGGCTATCCCAAGAGATCAATAAAATCGCGGATGAGATAACCTCGCTTTGCGCGTTTGTTGAGGCAACAATCGATTTTCCAGAAGAAGACATCAATTTCATTGCCGATGAAGGAATAGCAGAGCGCCTCGCCAACAATACGGATAAGATTCGATCCCTTGCCGGCACATATGCCGAGGGTCGCATGGTGCGCGACGGCGTTAAAACGGCAATCATTGGGAAACCGAATGTCGGCAAATCAAGCTTATTCAATGCGCTCGTGGGGCAAGAGAGGGCAATCGTCCACCATTCAGCGGGGACTACGCGCGATCTTGTAACGGAAACCGTGCAAATTGGCGGCATTGCATTTCACCTCACGGATGGAGCAGGTTTGCGCGAAGCGAGCCACGAGGTTGAGAAAATCGGGATAGAAAAGGCGAGTGAAAATATAAAACAGGCGGATATTGTCATATTCGTAATGGATGGGTCTCAAGTCGCCGATGATGAGGACGAAGCGATCTTGGAAAAATTAGATCTAAAACAAACAATTATCTGCATGAACAAGTATGATTTACAAAATCCCCCCATCCCCCCTTTAAAAAAGGGGGGCGTAAAGCCCCGCGCAAAGCAACGTTGCCGCAACGCGGCTTTACGCCGTTGGGGTCACGCCCCTTTACAAGGTAAGGGGGGATTTGGGAAAAAAGATATTGTTGTCTCCGCCCTTCGCGGAGATGGAATCGATGAGCTGAAGAAAATGCTGCTTGAAGGTGTGCGGGGGCAAAGGGTTGGATCAGGACAAGAAAGTGTGGTAATCACATCGGCACGGCACAAACAGGCCCTTGAGGAAACTGTCAAAGAAATTGAAAACGCCGGAAAGGCAACGGCGAATGGTAAGTCCTCCGAGTTCATTGCCCACCATTTGCATCTCGCCCACGAATCTCTCGGACGCATTACAGGGAGGGTCGGCGCTGAAGAGGTTCTCAATGAGATATTTGCTCGATTTTGCATCGGAAAATAGCCTTAAAACACCTTTAAAAAACCCCGAAAAACCCCCGAAATAATGTGACGGAGAAACCCCGAAAAACCCCCGAAATAATGTGACGGAGCAATAAAATTCATCAGCAATTATGATGAGTTACACATTTTATTAGCAACTTTTTGCCAAAATTGCCGATAAATAGGATGGGAGACAATGTTTTTGGGGGTAAGTAGTTCGGGGGATGTACTTATGAAAAAATCTTTTTTTATGGCCATTCTGGTCGCCACAATGACTTTTATGGTGGGGCCGGCGGTTTATGGCCAACCGCCGCAAATGAGGCCTTTGGATCATTTAAAAGCAAACGTTTTATCAATCCCGGGCTTCCTGAATCCAATCACCGATACGGATGGCGATGGCATTCGAGACTCAAATGATAACTGTCCCAAGATTGCGAATTCAAATCAGAGGGACTCTGACAACGATAATATCGGAGATGCTTGTGATGACTCTGACGGTGATGGTGTGATGGATGCAACAGATAATTGTCCGGCGGTTGCAAATGCGGGTCAAGAGGATTCAAACGAAGATGGCATTGGGGATGGATGCACGGATATAGACGAAGACGGTCTCATCAATTCCAAAGATAATTGTCCGGACATTGCCAATCCGGACCAGAAAGATTCAAACGGCGACGGAAAAGGCGATTTGTGCACCGATTCGGATGGAGACGGTTACATTGACACGGAGGATAACTGCCCGCTTCTTTACAATACAAGACAGGCAGACACAGACGGCGATGGATTTGGTGATTATTGTGATAATTGCAGGTTGGTCGCCAATCTCGACCAGAAGGACATTGATGATGACGGCGTCGGAGACGCCTGTGAATCTGATTGGGACGGAGACGGCGTACCCGACGATTCAGACAACTGCATTTTGAAGGCAAATCCCGATCAGCTAAATTCAGATCAGGACGACAAGGGCGATGCGTGCGACACCATTTGTAGCGGACCTACATGCCCCAGCACGGCAGTAAATGTTAAAGAAGAGCCGATCCTGAGTTATGATAATGGCGGCTGCAATTTGATCGCACTTGCAGATGGCGGCAGCGCGT
>Ga0315276_10002500_pt1 | contig 16848 bp, 11 predicted proteins | sample YL17G05_0_MG_FD_204542 | JGI IMG/M metagenome (GOLD analysis project Ga0315276, IMG submission 204542) | Sediment microbial communities from Yellowstone Lake, YNP, Wyoming, USA - YL17G05_0 | ecosystem: Environmental > Aquatic > Freshwater > Lake > Sediment | place: USA: Wyoming | collected... | reverse complement strand
CCCGCATGCTAAAGACACCATCAGTGACCACCAGTACCGTATCGCACTGGTCAATAGACTCGACCAGCTTATGTTCGAAATCCGCCATATTCATATGCCGGTACACCTTGCGGTCTTTGGGGCGCGCCAATTTCATCGCATTTATGATGCAGTTGTGATTCAGCTCGTCGGATATGAGGATCGTCTCCGGGGTAGTAAGGGTAACAATCACGCCGAGCACCGATGTATACGCGGCGCTGGTGAGCAGGCAGTCTTCGCGATGATGAAACGCGGCCAGTTTCCGCTCCAATTCGGCGTGTGGAGCGTACGTTCCGCTTATAAACCGTACCGCCCCCGGCCCGACGCCGTACTTTTTGGCGGCTTCTTCCTCGGCTTTAATCAGTCGCGGATGGACCGAAAGCCCGAGGTAGGAGTTGGAGTTCATGCGGATGAACTGCTTATCGCCGAATCCTTCCAGCAGAAAGCGCGGACCTTTCTTTTCGGAAGGTGGAATGAAGGCGGTCACCACCCGCTCAAATCCTTTGGCGGTGCCGGATTCTTCGATAGCGGCGATTTCGGCGTTCAGGGCTTCAACGTATTTGGTCAACGACATCTGTTATTCTCCAAACGTAGTTTCGGTGCCCCACAGCTTGCTGTGGGTGGCTCTAAACAGTCTGAATTCCCACCCTAAAGGGAGGGGCACCGGACAAACCGGCCTAATATAGTCGGATTTTGACGGAGGGCAAGGTCACAGTAGCGACCATTGCCTGACGGAAAAACGAGCTGCCGCCGGACCAAAGAAGTCCAGCGGCAGTTTTTCCCAACACGCGAGAAGGGTACGGAGCTATGCCCCGTACATCTCGATAATCTGCTGCTTCGTCTTGCCGAGAATGTTGTATTTCTTCCCGACCTTGATAAGAGCCTCGAGAGCTTTGTCCAGATGATGAATCTCGTGCCCGGCGGATATCTGGGTCCGGATGCGGGCCTGCCCCTGCGGCACCACCGGGAAGAAGAACCCGATCGCGTAGATCCCTTCCTGGTACAGATCGCGTGAGACGTCCTGCGACAACTTGGCGTTGAACAGCATCACCGGCACAATTGGCGTATCCCCTTCTTTCAGCACGAACCCGGCTTCGGTCAACCCCTTACGCCAGTAGGCGGCGTTTTTCTCAAGCTTGTCGCGACGCTCAGTGCTCTTAGAGAGAATGTCCAGCACTCTCAGTACACCGGCAACCACGACCGGCGCTATTGTATTCGAAAACAGATACGGCCGTGCGCGCTGACGGCACATCTCCACCAGTTCTCTGCGGCCTGAGACGCAGCCGCCCGATGCCCCGCCGAGCGCCTTGCCAAACGTGGTCGTGATAACATCCATCCGGCCGACCACGCCGTATTTCTCATGCGTCCCGCGGCCGGTCTTGCCGATAAATCCGCTGGAGTGGGAATCATCCATGAATATCATAGCGTCGTACTTCTCGCACAGCTCCACCATCTTGTCGAGCGGCGGCGTGTCGCCGTCCATCGAGAAGACGCCGTCGGTGATCACCATCTTCATCCGCTTGTCCGAATGCAGTTGGAGCTTTTCCTCGAGATGCTCCATATTGGCATGCTTGATGGTATCCTGCTGGGCACTGCAGAGCCGCATACCGTCGATAATCGAAGCGTGCACCAACCGGTCGGCAATCATGACGTCGTCTTTGGTCAGAATCGCTTCAAACACACCGGCGTTGGCATCCATACAGGACGGAAACAGAATTGTGTCTTCGGTGCCGAGAAACTCGGTGACCTTCTTCTCGAGCTGCCGGTGGATATCCTGAGTGCCGCAGATAAATCTGACCGAGGACATACCGTAGCCACGGCTATCGAGTCCCTCGTGTGCCGCCTTCACAACTTCCGGGTGGCTGGACAGCCCCAGATAGTTGTTCGCACACATGTTGATTACTTTTTTGACTGCGGCGCCGGTGGGAAACTCCACCACGATATCGGCCGCTTGCGGTGAATGGATGAACCGCTCCTGCTTAAAGAGGCCGGCATCCTGAATCCCTTTCAGCGTCTGCTGATAGGTCCCCCGCACTTTATCGCTATAACCCATATAACCTCCTGCAAATGTGACCGCGCACCACCGTTCTGACAGGTCCTGTCCCGGCAAGCGGGATGTGACCTGTCAGCACCGATCGCCAACGGTCTATTTCAGAAACGACTGCACCAACACTACGATCTTATTGACCGAGTCAAACGCTTCCGGTGTCGCTTTGTCATCCGGGATACTGATCTTGTACTTGTTTTCAAGAAATCGTTTCAATGAGACCATCGAGAAAGAATCGACAATGCCGCCGGAAATGAGCGGCGTGTCGAAACCGATTTCTTCCTCGTCATCTTCGAGATACTCGTTCTTCACATAGGTCAGCACGACCTGTTTCATGTCATCCATATATTGCTCCAATCACCTGTATCATTGTTGTCTCAGTCATTATCCAAAGTCGATGTATCCCCTATGTCTTCGCCCCACTCCTTGGCTCGAAGCATGCGGCGCATAATCTTGCCGCTGCGTGTCCTGGGAAGCGATGCGACATATTCTATCTCCTGAGGCATCGCCAGCGGTGAGAGCTTCTTCCGGATGAAATTCATGATGTCCAATTCCAGGTCCGGTCCGGCTTCGAACCCCCGCTTGAGCGTGACGAACGCTTTCACTACTTCCATGTTTACTTCATCCGGTTTCGCCACGACTGCCGACTCTGCCACCGCCTGATGTTCCAGCAGCGCCGATTCCACTTCGAATGGGCTTACCAGATGCCCGGCCGTGTTGATGATATCATCATCCCGCCCGGCGAACCAGAAATACCCCTCGCTGTCGATGCTTGAGCGGTCGCCCGGCAAGTACCAACCATTCCTGAACTTCTTCTCGTATGTCTCCTCATTATTCCAATACGCCCGCATCATGGCCGGCCAACCCGGTTTGAATGCAATCAAGCCAACTCGTCCCGGTTCGTTGATCGGTTCGTACGTCTTCAAGTCGAGCACACAGGATTCTATTCCGGGAAACGCTCGTCCCATCGAACCGGCCTTAACCTTCATGCCCGGGAAATTGGTGATCATAATTGAGCCGGTCTCGGTCTGCCAGTAGGTATCATGGAACGGCAGTCCGAGGACGCGCTGTGACCAGTGCACCGCTTCGGCATTCAGCGGTTCACCGACACTGGCAAGATGGCGAAGCGACGAAAGCGTGAATTTTTTCACAATCTCGTCGCCAGCTTTCATCAAAGAGCGGATCGCCGTCGGCGCCGAATACCAGACTGTCACTTTGTTCTTCTCAATGAACCGGTACCAGTTTTCCGCAGAGAAACCAACATCCTGAACGCACTGTGTTACTCCCAGTGCAAACGGCGCAATGATACCATACGATGTCCCAGTCACCCACCCCGGATCGGCGGTACACCAGTAGATGTCATCATCGTGGAGATCCAGCACCCACTTGGCCGTCAGATACTGCGAGATAAGCGAGTAATGCACATGTTGCACGCCCTTTGGTTTGCCGGTGGTGCCGGAAGTATAGTGCAACACTGATGGTGACTCGGCGCTGGTAGGATATGTCTCCAACTGCTCGACGGGAGCCGCGCTATCTAGAGAAAATGCGATCTCGCGTTCCTTGAGTTCCTTCTTGCCGTCGTGATCGACAATAATCACGTGCTCCAGATAGGGCATCTGCGCCAGAATCTTGCGGACTTTGAGTGCATGCTTACGCTGCGTGATAATCGCTTTCGTTTTGGCGTCATCGAGCCGTACGAATAACGATTCGTCGCCGAACGCCGAGAAAAGCGGCTGGGCAATGGCGCCGATCTTCACAACTCCCAAAAAACCAAGATACAGCTCAGGAATCTTGTCCATGAACAGACAGACTCGGTCGCCGGCGCCGATGCCAAGACTCCGCAAGTACGACCCAATCGTATTACTGGCGATTCGGATATCGTTGTAGGAGTATTTGCGATCCGGTTGTCCCTGACCTTCCCAGAGGAGCGCCGTCTTATTGGCTTTTCCCTGCTTACAGATTCGGTCGGTGCAGTACCAACCGATATTTATGACATTCCCCGGATGGTACTCCAGCTCATGCTCGGAAATCTTCCAGTCAAACGTTTTCAGCCGTTCGTCGTATGATCCGAAATGGTGCATATATCAGCCAATCCTCTTCTCCTCCAGCGCCACAACGGCACAGGCCAGATCACCGCTTTCTCCCATAGACAAATGACATAGCGCGGGCACTCCGATGCGTGCCTTAAGCGCGCTGTGGAGTATCAGTTGCGGACGGTTCGGAAGTTCAAAATCAATTTCGATGTCTGTAAAAATCGTGCCGGCATGTAGGCCAAGACCGGATGCTTTGAGGAAGGCCTCTTTGGCTGCGAAACATGCGGCAAAAGAGGCGTGCGGTCGCCGCCGAGCCCTACAGTATGAAATTTCTGCGGGTGCAAATAACTGCTCGGTGAGACCGGGGGTGGATACAAGCCGACTCATCCGGTCGACCTCGACGAGATCAATGCCTACTCTGGGCAGCTTTTGATGATTCATATCTGTTGGCTACTGCAGTTTGGCCGTTAGCTTCTCCATCATATCTTTGACCATGCGCGGCAAGTCATAGTCCGGTTTCCAGCCCCATTCTTTGCGGGCGCAGGAGTCATCCATGTAGTTGGGCCAGGACTCGGCGATCCCCTGCCGGACCGGATCGATATCATAATTAATCTCGAATGCGCGGACATGTTTGCGGATCTCCGCCGCTAATTGTTCCGGCGTGAAATGCATCGCCGAGACATTAAATGAGTTTCGGTGCACCAGCTTGGCGGGGTCGGACTCCATCAGCTCAACCATGGCTCGCAGAGCATCCGGCATATACATCATGTCGAGGTAGGTGTCGGACTTCAGGTAGCACGTGAATTTCTTATGCTTGATGGCCTCATAGAAGATGGACACAGCGTAGTCGGTTGTGCCGCCCCCTGGTTCGGCGACATGGGAGATCAGTCCGGGGAAGCGCAGTCCGCGGGTATCCAGATCGAACCGCTTGTGATAGTAGTCGCAGAGGAGCTCACCGGCTACTTTGGTGACGCCGTATATAGTGTCAGGTCTTTGAATAGTATCCTGCGGTGTGCCGTCCAGCGGTGTCGATTTGCCAAATGCGCCAATTGAGCTGGGAAAAAACAGCGCGCAGTGATACTGCCGCGCTGCTTCCAGGAAATTGTACAAGCCGTTCATATTTATTTGCCAGGCTACGCCCGGGCGGGACTCCCCAATGGCCGATAACACCGCCGCCAAATGGTAGACCGTGCCGACGCCGTACAACTGCATGATGCGGGTGATGCTGTTGGGATCGAGAACATCGAGCGTCTCGAACGGTCCACTATCTTTGAGCTCGCTGCTTTCCGGGACTCGAATATCGGACGCAATCACGTTGGAGGCGCCATACCGCTTACGCAGGGCCAATACCAACTCCGATCCAATCTGACCAACAGCACCGGTTACCAAGATCTGCTTCATGTTACACCTTTCACAATTGCACGACCGAACGTTCGACCTCCAAAGACGTTATCATAGCGCCAGACAGTCATTTGACTACTTCACACTCGAGTTTGCCAATTGGGATTATACTATATACTTGGGAAAAATCAATCGCTGATAGCGGATGAATCAGGTGATGTTCCCACTATTTAACAGTGGGCCTTTCTCCTTCGCGAATGGAGCGGAAATTACCCGGATGGCACCATGAATGCAGGCCCTATATGAGAGAAATTCGCTCCCGTTTAGGTCTTCAGAGTGCCTGCGGTCTGGTTATAGGTACCAGTTCTCGCTGCCGTGACAACCACTTCCGCTCGGAGGACTGCAGGATTTGCTCGTCGCATTCCAGGAACCGGTGCCTGTCCAGAACTGAACGTTATTGATGCCATTGACATGCGCACTCGGATCGCTGATCTGATCGCTTGTGTTGAGCGTGGCGAAATGGCACTGGTAGCACGCGACCCCTTCTCCGGCGTGCTTCGAGTGTTGGCCCAGAAGCTGCGACGGATTGATTCCTACGTCATGGCACGACCCGCAGGCGGCTTGGCTGGCCGACGTCCAAACGGGAGTATTGGTAGAGACCCCACCGGAGAAGTTGCCGTGACAATAAGTACTGGCGCACTCCTTGGCCGACCGATTCCAGCTTGCCCCGCCGTTGCGGTTGGCAAAGTTCCCCCACACGATCTCGGCGATAGAATCGATCGCAAAATGTCCCGTATCGGTCACAAGCGTATACGATAGGTGGCAGTCTCGGCACCGAAGCGGCCCGGCCAAAGCGCTTCCATTCATGTGCTTGGTATGCGCGCCCACTGCTATTGTCGTTGTGGCTGTCTCACCCCTCAACCCTTTCGGTGGGGCTCCTGTTTGGTTGTCGATTCCGCCGTGGCAGTACGTACAGGACGCCGGAGCCGGGGCGTGGCAGTTCGCACAGACAGACGGGTTGGCGGCCAATGTGTCGATTGCGCCATTCACATGAAGTGAACGGTCAATCACGGCATTGCCGGCATCGACCACGTTGGCATGGCAGTCGTTGCAGGTAAGTCCAAACGACGTGATGTGCAGGCCATGTATTCCCTGAAGCTCCGACGGATCGGTTCCTACATCATGGCACGATCCGCAGTCAGCCTGAGCCGAGGCGGTCCAGTCCGGCGAGTCGGCGACCTTGCCGCCCACGAAATTGCCGTGGCAGTAGGTCGACCCGCACGTACGAGTGTCGCGATTCCAGTTCGCACCGCCGTTGCGGTTGGCATAGCCGCCCCAAACGACCTCAGCAACCGAGTCGATGTCGTAATGACCGGAGTCAACGACGCTGGTGTAGGTAAGATGACAGTCGCCGCATCGCTGCGGACCGGCAATCGCGCCACCCTCGAGGTGCACGGTATGAGCGCCTACGGCCAGTGTCGATGCAGCAATCTCTCCGCGCAGACCTTTAGGCGGAGCCCCGGTCTGGTTATCAATTCCGCCGTGGCAACGGGTGCAAGCGGCCGTACCCGGAGCGTGGCAGACCAGGCACTTTGAGTTGTCGGCAACGAGTGTGTCGAGCCTCCCGTTCACATGCAGCTGCGGTGTAACTACTCCCAGAGATGTATCCACGACATTAGCGTGACAGTCGGCGCATTTTAGCCCAAAACCGGCGGCGTGAAGCGGATGGAGGCCCTTCAGATTAGCGGGGTGAGCTCCAACGTCATGACACGAACCACACGCAGCTTGATCATGAGCGTTCCAGATTGGCGCATTCGCTGTATCACCACCGACAAAATTACCGTGGCAGTAAGTGAGTCGGCATGTTGCGTTGGTGTGATTCCATGTTGCGCCGGCAGCGACCGCTAAACCATGGAAGATTACTTCGGCGACCGAGTCGGGCGTGCCTTTGCCGGTGACGGTATTGAAATCGAGATGGGCTGAATCCCAGGTGTACATCGGCACGATGTGACATACCGAACATGAGAATGAGTCAGCGATGGCCGATAGCGAGAGATGCATCGTATGGGCGCCAACTGGAATCGAGTCAGTCGATGTATAGCCGCGCAGACTCTTTGGCGGCGCGCCCGTGTTGTTATCAATCCCACCGTGACAGCGAACACAAGTCGTACCCTTGCCCGGACCATGGCACTTGTCACAACCGATACCGACCTTGCCACCACTGAGATCGGAGCCGTGACAAACGCGGCAACTGGAGATACCGGTAGTCAAGATAACTGTTCCGTGGAAGTCAGCCGACGAGGGATCCATCCACGAGGCCGGGTGAGTGCCGGGAAGAGTGGGAGGCCTGCGCTCCTCGTTGCAACCGAGCGACAATGAGAGTATCGCCACTAGTAACAGCGCCACGGCAAAGAGTGGGTTGCGGTACGTGATCTTCATCATGCGATCCGATCTGCCGGTTGTCTCAGTCTTTTCCGCCATGGCAATAGCCGCAGAATCCTTGTCCGGGTGTCCGCGTATTGGTGTGACACTGGAAACAGAAGTAATTGTCATCATTGTGCCAGAGTCCGTGACCACTGAGCTGACCGGACCGGCCACCATGAATGTCGGGATCGGTTCCCCTCACCCCGTCGGCGTCCCGATGACATCCTGCCCTAGCACAGGTCGGATCACCTGAATCATGACAGGACTGGCAATTCTCTATATCCTCGCGTGCGGCCTCTCCGTGTCGAGTCCGCCAGCTGCCTAGTGAATGCTCCAGTGGCATTCGCAACTGGGATACATGACAGTCATTGCAAAACGTCTTGCTGTCGTGGCATGAGAGACAGCTCGTCAGTTTCCCTTTCGCCTGAAGACCATGCGTCAGGGAAAAATTCAAGTCGTGAATCTTCCCCTGGGTATTGTCACCTCGGTGGCAGGCGATACAGATCTCCTGATTGCGGTGACAACTCTGACACCAGTCGTTCCTTCGATTGGCCGCGTCAGCGTGCTGCATTCTCCAATTGGGCGGATGAATATCAGCCAGCGTGATTCGGCCTTCATGACAGAGCGCGCATTTATCAGCTGCCTTGGTGCCGTTGTGACAAGTCATGCAATCAGCCATGACGGGATAGTCTTTGGCGGAGGGTTCTCGGCTGGCCTCCACCGCGGCATGGCACACGCTACAGGCCACTTTGCGGCCGACATGCGCGGCATGACTGAAGGCAATGGGTCGGGGTTGGCGGGGCAGAGCCGCCGGCTCAGTCGCATTCCGGTGGCACATGCCGCAGGCAGTATCCTGCGAAACCTGGTCGTGGCAGGAAGAACAGACATCCATTGACGGCAGATTGTAGTCCGAGGACTGCTTGCTTGTGTCTATTGAGGCGTGGCAGGTGGCGCATTCCACTCCATTGCCGACCACGTGTAGTTCATGTGAGAAGATGATATCCCCTTTGATGGGCGTCAGTTCCGCTTTCGGATATCCCATAGCGGTGGCAAGCGCAAGGCTGACGGTCATTACCGTCGAGGCTGCGATCGTTATTAGCGCTCTCATGGCTTGACCCCCGCGGCAGATTTCTGTACCGAGAATCCTTTGGATACTCGCAGAAACAGTCGCACATCCGAGGTGCTTATGGCATTGCGAAGAAACTGTCCTTCGGCCTTCATCGTAAAGTCCTTACCGGGGCGGAATGAGATTCCGGCACTGGCCGAGTAAGCGTCACTGAGTGATTCCTGCAACTCCTGAACGCGGTATCGACTCAGGTCCGTATTGCCGTAGACTGACCAATGTCTCACCAGATCGACATTGAAGAAACCATAGGCGCCATTACTCGATGTCCCTTGTCCGTTCTGGTGCCTCCAACCAATTCCCCAATTGCCGGAGGTCAGACCCAAGGTAGTGTGCAGACTTGTCGCCGTACCGGTGAACGAGAGATGGGCGCTTCCGTCAACGGCGAGCGAGCCGCGGAGTGTGCGCCTGAGGCCGAGTCGGGCAAGCTCGTACCGATCAAAACTGACCACGCTGAACAGCGAATTAGAGCGGACATTCGGTTCACGCCAGATGAACTCCCCGCTGACGTACCATTTGGCCGGACTGACACTCACGCGTGCACGAACAGAGGCCAGACGACTGTTGGCTATATCATATGCTCCCTGAGTATAGGCCTGAAGGACGCCATGAGTATGCGAAATATCAGCCCCTACCGCCGTATACGAAACGGAGCCGTCGTACTTTCGCAGCAGACCATCGAAGCCCCAATCGGTTGACTTGCCTGCCCGTCCGCTCAGACGCGCGCCTGCCATACCAAAATCTGAGATCGACCGTATTTCATCTGGCTTTGCGCTCAATACCTGACTGCCGCCGAAGATTTCGAACTGAAGACCTTTGGTTATCTTCACCTGAAGTCTCCCGCCGTCGATCAGCGCCGAGCCGAGATTGGAATACATGAATTGACGGCCAATCCAGAGGTTCGTTCGCCTGATCAAGGCCGAAGATTGGAAGTATGTCTCGTACACATACAATTGAGAGCTGGCAGTGGGCCGATTGTCAATATCCTTTCGCCACCGCAGGTTGGTGCGGAACAGGAAGTACCTTGTCGAGGTGGACGGAAGTGTCAGCGATGCTCGAAAGGCATTGTAGCTCTGGATCCGGTTGTACGTACCGTCGTCAAAGAAGTACCAGTCCGAAGACAATGAGCCGGTCAGCCGCAACGGACCCCTGGTAGCAGCGTCCCCCGCTTTCACGAAGACTACGAGCAAGAGCCCGATCACAGTCCCTATAATGAGAACTCGATTTGCACGCGCCCTTTTGATCATATCCTGCATTCACCCATATTATCGTCTATCAACTCGTCAGAATTTAGCATTTTCTCAATCTTGCTGTCCAGATTAAAATGTCGGTTGGCCCGCCCCGCTCTGTCGTGGGGCAGTGGCCATACCGAACGAAATTGAATGTCGATGAAATGGCCGAGCAATGCCGGTTTCTGTACGCTACTTGCCCTGCAAAGTGAGGAGAACTTGAGCGGCATTAGTATTGTTGGGATTTAATTCCAACGACCGCTTGTAGTTGACGATAGCTTGAGTCGTGTCACCACTAGCCAGCAGCGCTTCACCGTAGCTATCATATACGTTAAAGGAGTTGGGGTAAATATCAATCGCCAGTTTGAATAGTTCCAGCGCGTCAGCGGTCTTACCGCCTTGCAGGCTCTGGTATCCCAATTGGTTGAGGCGGTCTTCGGCAAGAGGTTTCGCTGCCGGCTGCTGGGCCAGCAACGTTCGGTAAGCTCTGATAGCAGCCGGGACCCCTTCCCTTGAGATCGTATTGAAGAATGCCGACTCAAAGACAAATGACCGAATCAGGTCGGTGACCTCCTGTGGCTTCTCAAGGGGGACCAAATGTCCGGCCTGGGAAATGACCTCGCGGCGCGCGCCGCTGATTCCGGCCTCGATTGCCCCGGCATGAGCATGGACGTCCGGAATGTCCCCTTCGCCGACGACAATAAGAGTCGGTACTTTGATCTCGCTCAAGAAGTGCGCCGCAGGACGGTCTGGGCCTCGATCAAATCGAGTATTCTGAGCGTTAAGATTCTGCGGACAGGCGGTCAAGATGCTCCTTGCTCTCTCCTTTGCCTCGGTGTTACCGGGATAGAATTCATACGGATCACTTTCTATCCAGTAGCGGCGGTATTGCACGGAGTCGGCACGAATCGCCTGAGTCATGCGGCCCCCCCTTGTCAGCATGTGATTGGTGTACGCCATGCCACTTACAACCGGACCCATGAGTACGAGACCGGTCACGTGTTGGGGGTACGCCAGTGTGAAGTCGATAGAGAGCAGGCTGCCGGCGGAACAGCCAACCAGGAGGGCGCTGTCGATCTTGAGAGTGTCAAATACGGCTTTGAGATCGGCAATATCAGAAAACAGTTGTTTCGGGCTGTCAGATCGCCCGTACCCACGACGATCATACCTGACGACGCGATGGTCCCCGGCAAAGGCGGCAAACTGCGGATCGTAAGCCTCACTATGCAGCATGCCATCGTGAATGAATACTATACACGGTCCTTGACCGGCATCCTCATAATAGAGTCTGCCGTCGGGAACGGAGATGTAGCCTGATTTCATTTTGACTCCCTGTATGCTCTCCAGTCCGGATCTAATATCGGCGCTTACCAGAGTCAGTGCGGCCGCGAGCACGATCATGCGCGCTATTTGCTTTGTCATTTTGATCCTTTTCAATGGCCCAAGGACATGGTTTTGTCGATCATCCTTGACAGGGACGAACGGAGACAGCTTGTGTGCAGATTTTTCTTATCGGCTTCCGGTTCCAACTCGAACGGCAAGACCAATGAAGGCTGAGATGAAGAGGCGCGAGCGGGTGTGCTCGCGCCTTGCAACCAACAACGCCTGTTGAAAGACGCTATTCAAGCACAGGACTGTTACATGTTCATCCAATAGCTCAACTTCAGCAGAAACACATTGTCGCTGCCCCGTCCGAGCAGCCGCTTCAGATCGCGGGAGAAGTCGAGATTGTTGACCAGGGGATCGTACACTCCATTGGCGCGAGTCCAGACTAGGTAAAGAGTGCTTCCGGGCAGGTACTCCCAGCGCAACAAGGCCATGGTGTTGAGTGCCGAATAATTGTAATCGGTATTCCAGCCGGCGATTGCCGGATCGGTATAGTAGGAGTTGTCTGCAAAGTGATAGAACCGGTAATCAGAGTAGTCGAGGCCGTTGAGAAGACCCTGCGCCGACACCTGCAGAGACAGATTTCGATTGAAGAGTACACTCCCGGAAAGGCTCAATGACAGAGTAGAGTAGTCGAGCGTACTGAAGACCGGCTCGCCCATACTGTTGCTGATCCATCGCGTGCTATTGTTGTATCTGTTATAGTTCGCGCTGGCTACAAACTCAATGTTACTCCGAGGTTTCAGTGTAACATTGGAGTGCGTACCCCACCAATCGCCGCCGCGGTCGGTGCCGTAGACTCCGCCAAGGTGGAAGGAGACGCTCTTGCGCGGGTCAGTGTTGCCGCACATATGGTAGCTGTACGTAGGATAGACAGGCCAAATCCACAGACCGTTGCCGCGTGTCTCCTCATCGCTGTATTTCTCGGCCTGTACTTCGATACTCGTGCTGATTGACCAATTATTGGTGAATTCCACATAGTTGTTGAAATTGCCGCCGAGCTGGTTATTCACACCGCCATAGTTCCATCGTGAGTAGATGTTGATGTTGTTCTGGGAATTCTGGATGATCCACCAGGGTTCGATAGTTCGATACTGAACCCAGCCGTAGATGTTCTTGACGTCAGGTCGCCCAAGATATCCCAGGCGATTGAGTTTCAAGTCCGGGCTACTGAATTCGGTTTGTACTTCGGCAAACACATGTCGGCCGGCCTTTCTCCGCAACAGTGCCATGACGCCGTACCCGGTCTTCCCGGTATCGACGCGACTGAATACGCTCTGACCTCTGAACACCCAGTTTCGATCGTTGCTGACAAGACGCCAATCGACTCCCCCGGTAGTGGCCGGACGAATCTTGTTTTGTGAGGCAATTGTCAGCATGCCGCCCACGTATGAGTTCTTCAGGACATTCTGCTTGACTCGAATGATTGAATAGTTGGCCGCGGGTTCGACCACCCCTTTTTTGTAGGTCGTATCTTTGGCGATCCAAGAGGTATCCCCCAGAGAATCGACTTGCGGTACCCAATTCGAGAGAGCGCCATATTCTGCATTCTCTTTGGCAGTCATGGCCGTGAGGACAGCAATGGTGGTTCTACTTGATAGCTTACCGGTGAGTTTGGCTGCACCGAGAATTGTGGTCGCATTAGGCCGGTCGATCTCGAATCCATATTCATCATCATGATAGGCGTAAGAGCGATCCCTAAGACTATACCTCGGCGGGCGGCCGATGCGACGGGAATAGAAGAGCGTGTAATCGGTACTGAACAAGTCGGCCCCTTCCTGGAAGAAAGGACGTTTCTCTTCGTAGAATGTCTCGTAGGTAGAGAGATTCAGCACCGGCTGGTCCAGTTCGACCTGCCCGAAATCCGGATTGATCGTCGCATCGAGAATGAGATCAGACGATATCCCATACTTGACATCCACACCGGCGTTGCCGGCGTAATCCCTACCATCCGCGTTGCGGAGGGAGCCCGGCTTGCTCTCCATACTGGTCACGCCGTACGGCAGTACTTCAAGGTGTCGAGCAGGTTTCACTCGTTCAAGATCGGTAAGATGTCCGAACCGTGAGGTGAAACCGGCCTGCGACTGCGGGGAAAAACTCCACCGGCTCTCTTCTTTCTTCCGACCGATGTAGCGGTAGAAGTTGATTCCCCAAGTTTTAGTATCGGCCGATGTAAAGCGCAAGCAATGATAGGGAATACGCATCTCAACACTGTATCCCCACGGTTGTATACGGGCACGACCTTCCCATACCCCGTCCCACGACATGTCAGAACTCTCGTCGTTGAACAGCCTTGAATCCTGAAGAGCGCCTGAGGCATTAACGACGAATTCATTGCCGGATTGGTGATCATGGAATGGATCTATTGCTGCTTCGACATAGTCAGCCTCGGAGAAACGGTCTCTCCGCACCAACTGCCGGATGATTCCATCCGGCTGCGAGTCATAACACCAAAAAGCGACATAAACCGCATCGTCGTCGTACAGAACGGCGACGGTTGTCGATTCGGTTGCCGGTTGACCCTCGTTTGGCATCTTCTGGGTGAAACCGCGTGCTAGTGAAACGGCGCAGGTATCCCAATCCCAGGCCGGCTCGCTCAGGTTGCCATCGATAGCAGGGGTGTGCCCGTTTACCCGACAGGCCTTCAATTCTCTTATAGGAGATTCAACCGACGAGACGGTTTGCGCGGATAGGGACAGCGCCAAAAGAAGCAGCGACCCCGCGATGGCACTGCACAGGTTGAGCCAACGATACATACAGCAACTCCATGGTGTCGTTCCCAACCACATTCAGGAGGTATTCGCTGTTATCTGACGATTTGTACGGAAGATTCGTGCTAAAGTTTCGAAGAAACTTAAGCAGTGTCGCTGGCCGAGTCCGCTATGTCCGCTCGCGTCGTCGGTATTGTCTCATGACAAGCACCTGCGATACGCCGCCTAACCGGTTGTCATTCAGAACGCGCACTCAACCAGACTCAGAAACCGTTGTCTCGACGGGCTACTGAAGTCACACGCGATAGGTATCCGCTCGCCAAACCTTGACCGCTTTCTTGATGTCCTCTTCCGGGACATCTTCTTCTGCTGCCCTTTTGGCCAGCGCGACAAACTCCTCGTCCGAAGCAAAACGAAGCCCGATGATCTGACGAATGTGCAGCCGTGCGTCAAGCAGTTTACCAGTAAGAGCATAATGCCGGAGGTTCTCTTCGGCCCGGATGGCGCGGTCCTGTGCTTTCAGGGCGAATATCCGCGCAAGAAAGGTGAGCACCAGAACACACAGAACAAGGACTAGGATCAGTGAGGCACTGTACAGCCGTTGGTGGTCACCAAGTGACAGTACGAGATTGACGCCTGCGCCGATAAGCGTCAACACCAGAGCACCGAACAGCACGCCATGAAACATCAGCACAAACCGTCGATGATTGGCATAAGATTGAGCGGGCATAGCTGGTTCTCCTCGATTTGGGTTGAGAGATTATATGGAGGAATCTCGCCAATGCGAACCGCGCATGTCAACATTTATCTGGTTTGATCGCGCAGTTTCTGTAAGATCCGCGCAAGCGATTAATGACGGATTAGGCTGGTTGTAGAGGCACCGCTTGTGCTGCCGCTTGAGTCTGCTGGGAAAATGGCTTGTCAAGTTGCTCTCTGATAGCGCGGGCCATGACATCGACCGTGTACGGTTTTCGCACATAGGCTCCTGCGCCCATCCGTTGCATTTCCTGCACTCGCTCGGTTGCTGAAAAGCCGCTAACGACGATAGCTTTTTGACCGGGCTTTCTCTTGAGAATCTCGCGATAAGTGTCAAGGCCATCAAAACCCGGCTCCATTATCATGTCAAGCACGACTAGTTCCGCTGTGTGATCCTGCAGATAGGCCGACGCAGCATGACCGTCTTCGGCAGTCTCGACACTATAGCCAAGACTCGCAATGATCTCTCTGGCCAGTTCTCGCTGCACCGAGGAATCGTCGACCACAAGAATTCGCTCATTGCCGCCAAGAGATGCCGCCATTTCAATCGTCGGCTCTATTTCAGACTGACAAACCGGAAACAGAAGCAGGAATTCCGTGCCTACTCCGACTTCCGACTGTACGTCGTAGTAGCCGTGATGATCCTTGACGACGCCGTACACCACCGAGAGCCCCAGCCCGCTGCCGCTGTGACCCATCGTCTTTCTGGAATAGTATGGTTCAAATATCTTGGGCAAATCCTCGGGACTGATGCCAGTGCCTGTGTCTTTTACTCGCAGTAAGACATATTCGCCATGCTCGAACTTCATAAAACCGCTGGGAAGCGAATCAACTTGTCGTTGCTCGGTTTGAATAGTGAGCGTCCCTCCGGTCGGCATCGCTTCACAGGCATTTGATACCAGGTTCATGACGACCTTGGTCAAATGTACTGAGGAGCCGCAAATAGGTTTTAAACCTTCGGCAAGATTGAGCTCCACGCGAACATCGGTATGACGATCCTTCAGCCCCGCAAAGGCCGCCGATTGCAGATACGTGGCGACGACTTCGTTCAAGGACATCGGCATCATCTCATACCGACCGCGCCGCGCGAGCGTAAGCAGATCCTGAATGATATCCGAGGCGTCCTGCGCCGACTTCATAATCTTCTGTGCTCGCCCTGCAAGCCTTGAACCGGCATCGAGTTCTCGTAGCAACAATTCGGAATAACCGACCACTGGGCCGAGCATATTATTAAGGTCGTGCGCCACACCGCCGGCAAGCACACCCAAGGACTCCATCCGCTCAGCGCGTTCCAGTTTGTCCTGAAGTTCATGTTTCTGGGTTTCGGCGCGCTTTCGTTCGGTAATGTCGCGGACAATTGCGAGAAGTGCCACTTCCCCCTGTATGTCCAGCCGGTTCAGGCAAACCTCAGCTTCAAACGGCGTTCCGTCCAGTCGACAGTGCCGCCATTCAAAGAACTGGGGTTGATAGTCATAGGCAGTCTTTATCTTCTCCAATGCCTTCTCTTTGGAAATCCGGCCGTCCGGCTGCATTTCCGGCGAAAAGCGATACGGTGGCTGGCCGACTATCTGCTCGCGCGTACACCCGAACATCATCTGGGCAGTCACATTACAGTCCGTAAATTGATCGTCCTTCATCAGGAAAATGGCATCATTGGCGGCTTCGAAGACGGCGCGATACCGCTGTTCGGACGCGATCAACTCTCCCGCTGCCGCTTTCTGCGCCGTGATGTCCCGGGACACGACGAGCATTGCCACTTGCCCGCTCAGGTCAAATGTGG